>Ga0209605_1000050_pt1 | contig 172297 bp, 169 predicted proteins | sample AD_UKC035_MetaG_FD_184408 | JGI IMG/M metagenome (GOLD analysis project Ga0209605, IMG submission 184408) | Active sludge microbial communities of municipal wastewater-treating anaerobic digesters from USA - AD_UKC035_MetaG (SPAdes) (version 2) | ecosystem: Engineered > Bioreactor > Anaerobic...
GCAATGCATACAGCGATAGCGCTGTGAACCTGCCTCCGTTTTGCCAGATTTATTCTGGCGCGTCGTGGCTTCGCATTTTGGGCATTTCAGCATCGCTCGATTTTAGCCCACTCTTTTTGCCACTCTCTGAGCCAAGTCGAAGCATCAAAATCGAAAATCCACGTTATAATTTCGCCGCATTCACCGCCAGGGGACGTGGTGGAACTGGCAGACACGCAGCACTTAGGATGCTGTGCCGCAAGGCTTGAGAGTTCGACTCTCTCCGTCCCCATTTTGAATCTTTACCCTCACCCCAACCCTCTCCCAAAGGGAGAGGGGGGTATTACGGAGCAGAAATTGAAAATCGAAAAGACAATCGAAGAGAACCACGAAGCCAAACTTGTGGTTGAAGTAGAACCCGAATTGATGGACACCTACAAACGCCGCGCGGCGCGGAAAATCTCCGAACGCGGCAAGATCGCGGGCTTTCGTCCCGGCAAAGCGCCGTATCACATGGTCGTGTTGAATTACGGCGAACAAGCCATCGTCGAGCAGGCTGTTGACTTTCTGATCGACGCCGAATACTCGAACATCCTCAAAGAAGCGGATGTGAATCCCGGCGCGTCGGGCAGGCTGGAAAATATCGAATCGCTCGACCCGCCAAAGTTCATCTTCAAAGTTCCGCTTTCGCCTGAAGTGGACTTGGGCGATTATCACTCCATTCGAATGCCTTATGAGTGGACGGCTCCCGCTGACAAGGAAGTGGATGCGGCGATGGAAGACCTCCGCCAGATGTATGCCACCACTGAAACCGTCGAGCGCGAGGTACAAGAGGGCGATTACGTTCAAGTGGACGTGGATTCGGAAACTGAGGAATTGAAACGCGCCGGCTTCGCAACTGTGGTCCGCAAGGATGACCGCGATACCGAGTGGCCCTTTGCAGGATTCGCTAAGCAACTTGTGGGCATGAAGCCGGGCGACACTAAGACGATCAAGCACGATTTTCCCGCCGATTACGATCTCGAAGCCTTGCAAGGCAAGAGCGCGGAAATGAACGTGACAGTGAAGACTGTCCGCTCGATGACATTGCCTGAGTTGGACGATGAGTTTGCAAAAACGGTCGGCGCGGGCGAGACGCTTGCCGAACTGCGCGAATCTGTGACAAAAGACGTTGAAGCGCGGTCGCAAGCGGACTACGACGACAAGTATTTTGTTGACTTGATCGAAAAGATCAAAGAAGGCGCCACGTTCAAATATCACCAGCATTCGCTCGAGCATGAAGGCGAGCACGTGCTTGAAGATTTGACAAACCGCCTCAGTCAGCAAGGCATGGACTTGGATACCTACTTCAAATTGCGAGAGACCACGCGTGAAAAATTCACCGAAGACGAAGTGAAGCCTGTCGCAAAGAAGCGCTTCGAGCGCTCTCTGATCCTAGATGAAATTGTCCGCAAGGAAGAGCTTGAAGTGGACAACGAAGCGCTTGACAACGAATTCAACCAAACATTGAACGCGCTCGCCATGCAAGGCATGGACTTCACAAAAGTTCGCGGCGGGAAGAAAGGCCAGCAGCAGTTGGCGCAGGCAGTGGCAATGGAATCGGCGAACCGCGTGATGACGCGCCGCGCGCTGGAGATGTTGAAGTCTATTGCGGTGGGCGAGTATAAATCGCCTGAGGAGAGAAAAGCCGAAGCTGCGTCGAAGAAGGCGGAAGAGGAAGCGAAGGTCGCCGAAGCGGAGACAGTTGTCCCTGGGAGCGAAGCGCCGAGCGCCAGCGAAGGTTCATCCAAAGCCGAAACGAATAGTTAACGAAAATCCAATAGTCGAACAGTATTATCGTCCCAATTAAAAAGGAGACACGATATGATCCCGAATTTCAAAAGCATAGTTCCAATGGTTGTGGAAAATACCGGGCGCGGCGAACGCGCGTATGATATTTATTCGCTGCTGCTCAAAGAGCGAATCATTTTTCTCGGCACGCCGATTGACGATCAGGTTGCGAATGTGATCGTGGCGCAGTTGCTGTTTTTGAATCACGAAGACCCTGAGAAAGAAATTCAGATGTACATTAATTCGCCGGGCGGCGTGATCTACGCGGGGCTGGCGATCTACGACACGATGCAGATGATCTCGAACCCGATCAGCACGGTGGCGGTCGGAGTGACCGCGTCTTTTGGGACCGTCTTGCTGACCGCGGGAACAAAGGGCAGACGCTACGCCCTGCCGAACGCGACCATCCACATGCACCAACCGCTCGGCGGCGCGCAAGGACAGGCGACGGACATCGAAATTCAAGCCAAACAGATTTTGCGCTTGAAAGGTCTGTTGCTCGGCATCCTTGCCAAGCACACCAATCAGCCGCTTGAGGTGATCGAACGCGACAGCGACCGCGATTATTATCTCGAAGCGAAGCAAGCCGTTGAATATGGTTTGGTGGATCAGGTGTTGGAAGCGCCGGAGAAAGTTAAGTAGTCGGTTAGTCTGCTAGTCAGATAGTTTCGATTGTTGAAGCCCGCTGAGAAATCAGCGGGCTTTTGATTCAGTTATAATCGCGGTCTATGATTCCTTCAAACATCAAAGCCCTCATCCTTGACATGGACGGCGTGATCTGGCGCGCGGACTCGCCGATCGGCAATTTGCCTGAAATTTTCAAACATATCGAAGAGCGCGGATTGAAATATGTTTTCGCCACCAACAATGGAACCAAAACACCAGAACAATACGTGGCGACGCTGGATAAACTTGGCGTGCGCGTTTCGGCGCAACAAGTTGTGACGTCCGCGCTGGGCACGGCATACATGCTCGGTCAACGATTTCCACGCGGGACGAAAATTTTCATGGTCGGCGAAGATGGGACTCGAACCGCGCTGGAAGAAAAAGGGTTTGAGATTTTGCCTGTCGAACATGCGCAGGAGGCTGAAATCGTTGTGATGGGGATTGACCGCGAAGTCAACTTCAACAAAATGCGCGAGGCGACGTTGCTCGTGCGGCGCGGCGTTCCGTTCTATGCGACGAACCCCGACAAGACCTTCCCTACCCCGCGTGGAGAGATCCCCGGCGCGGGGGCGTGGCTCTCAGTTGTCACAACTGCAACAGGCGTTGAGCCAATTTACGCGGGCAAGCCATTTCCGTTTATGATGAAACTCTCGCTGGAAAGACTTGGCACAAAAAAGGAAGAAACTCTCGTCGTCGGCGATAGACTCGAAACAGACATCGCCGCGGGACAGGCGGTGGGATGTCCGTGCGCGTTGGTGTTGAGTGGAGTGTCCACACGCGAACAGGCTGAGGCGTGGATGCCGAAGATTGACTTTGTGGCGGACGATTTGGCGAGCTTAATTCTGGAGAAGGTTATTACGTAGCACGAAATACGCAGTACTGCTTACTTCGTGCTACGTATTTCGTAATCCTTTCAATATATGTTAATTTACGATCTCGACCTCGATTCACTCACCAAACTTTTACAAGAATGGGATGAACCCGCCTATCGCGCGAAGCAGATCTGGCAGGGGCTGTACCAGCATCTCTATGATTCGCCTGAGCAATTTACGAATCTATCCAAGTCACTGCGAGAGAAACTTGCTGAGAACGTGACCTTTGCTCCATTCAAAGTAAAGACCTATCTGGATTCATCCGATGGTTTTACGCGCAAGACCCTGCTTGAACTGCCAGATAAAAATTTGATCGAAGCGGTGTTGATGAAATACGGCGACCCAGCGGATAATCCGCAGATCAAAACATCCGCGCCGAACAGCGAGAACTTGCGCGGCGCGAAGAATCGCCGCACGCTTTGCATTTCCACGCAGGTGGGTTGCGCGATGGGATGCGTCTTCTGCGCGACGGGGCAAATGGGATTCAAGCGCCATCTTTCGAGCGGCGAGATCGTCGCCCAGGTTTTGTTTTACGCGCGCATGTTGAAGGAGCGGAACGAAGTCGTTACCAACATCGTCCTCATGGGCATGGGCGAACCGTTCCATAATTACGACAACACGACGGAGGCGATCGACCGACTCAACGACCCCAGCGGATTCAACTTCGGCGCGCGCCGCTTCACCATCTCGACCGTGGGGCTGGTCCCGCAAATTCGGCGTTTTGCCGACGAGAAGCGGCAGGTCAACCTCGCCATCTCCCTCCATGCTGCGGATGATGAGTCGCGTGTTGCAATGCTTCCTGTCAACAAACGCTATAAAATTGACGATGTGATCGAAGCGTGTAAGTATTACGTCGAGCAAACACATCGCCGCATCACGTTCGAGTGGGCATTGATCCACGGCGTCAACGATTCGCCTGAAGTTGCAAAGAAACTTGCGGCGCGACTCAAAGGGTTGATGTGTCACGTCAACGCCATCCCCCTCAACCCCACTACGGGATACAACGGTCAAGCCACCTCCCGCGAACGGGCGGCAAAGTTCAAAGAGACGTTGGAGCAGGCTGGGATTCCGTGCACGATTCGCATGAGGCGGGGAATCGATATCCACGCGGGATGCGGTCAATTGGCTGGGGCTGTTTAAGTCAAATTTGTTGTGATCAGATAAAGTTGGTGACAGTTGACTACGCGCAGATTCAATTAAAACTTGAATGAAGGCATTTCCCCTCGCAGGCGTTAATTACACAGAAGGCATGGAATATTCCGATCCGGCACGGCTCATCGAACGATGCATCGAAGGAGACGACCAAGCCATCGAAATATTTGTGCGCCGCCATGAAACAGATATCTTTCGATTAGCGTTTTCCGTTTTACAAGACTCGAGCGAAGCGCATGAAGCGGCTCAGGATACGTTTATCACGGCATTGAAGGCGCTGCCGAATTACCAAGAAAGATCGTCGCTCAAGGCATGGCTTTGCACGATCGCATTGAACGTAAGCCGAAACCGGTTGCGCAAGCGAAAAGTAGTAGAAAAGCTGCATCACACACTGACGGTTGTATTTCAGATCGAAACACGAAAACAGCCCACACTTGAAGAGAGTGTGATTGAAACCGAAAAAGAAAAAGCGGTCTGGAACGCGTTGAACGAATTGGACGAAAAACATCGCATGATCATGGTATTGAGGTATTTTCAAGAATTGGCTATCCGCGAGATCGCTGAAATACTTTCGCTCAGCGAAGGGACTGTCCATTCTCGGCTGCACACTGCCCGCGAAAGATTGAGGATCGCCCTGAAAGAAATCCATGGAGACAAGGTCTGATGCGCATTACGCATGACGATGCCCGCAAGTTGATCGAGTTCAGCCTCGACGATTCGATATCGCCGGAGAATCGTGCGATTCTTGCCGGTCATCTTGCCACATGCAATCCATGCCAGACCTACACGCGCGAGGTCAAAGATGTCGAATCTGCCTTACGCATGTCAATGAAAAAGCATTGGGCGGTTAAGCCCCTGCCCCTCTCGTTAGATCACATCCGAGGAGGAGCGAGCAAGAGGGATTTTAAAGTTCCCGTTTTGGCTACGCGATTGGCAATGCTCGGCATGTTCTTTACCGTGATCGCGCTGAGCATCTGGCAATTCAGTAAGCCAAATCGGCATGAAGGTGCGACTTTGCCTGTTGCGATCCTTCCCAATCCAACGCCTTCATTACAAGCGACGAGCACAAACGGAAGTCTGCAAGAGTGCCAGAACATCGTCTATAAAACTCAGCCCAGCGATACGCTCGAAAACATCGCGCAACGCTTCGCGGTTGACGAGGAATCCATTTTGGAAGCCAACAACCTACAGGAGGCGACCGTTCATCCCGACATGGAGCTAACCATCCCCGTCTGCGCCTCTACCCCAACGTTTACCGCCTACCCTCCAACCATCACCACCACCTTCACGCCGCTCATGCAATTGACCACATACACGCCCAATCAGTAATCCTTAACGAAAAATTACACGCTAACTTGTCAGAACTTTCGGATTGAAGTATAAGTCACCCCATCTTACACAGGTCTACTCCCCAATGAACAATCAACAAACAAACTGGCTCCAGCGTCCCATACACTCCTCTCTACCCGCTCTGACCAACGAAATCGCCCTGTTCGCAGGGATCTTCATCCTAGCCATCATTACCCGCTTTTACGATCTCGAAACGCGCGTAATGAGCCACGACGAGAGTTTGCATACCTATTTTTCATGGTTGTTGTATCGCGGTCAAGGATACCAACACGCGCCAATGATGCACGGACCGTATCAATTCCACATCATCGCGTTGTCTTATTTCCTGTTCGGCGTATCGGATTTCACAGCGCGCATTCCCTCGGTTCTGTTCAGCCTGGCAACAGTTTGGATGGTCTGGTACTGGCGCAGGTACCTGGGAAATTGGGGCATGATTGTTGCATCTCTGCTGATGGTCGTCTCCCCCTATATGCTTTACTATGGGCGGTATGTTCGTAACGAGTCGTTCGTCGGGTTTTCGGGAATCTTGTTGCTATATTCTATTTTGCGCTATTTGGAAGTTGGCGACAAAAAATATCTGTATCTTGTGACCGGCGCAACCCTCCTCCACTTCACCTCGAAAGAGACCGCTTTTATATACACCGCGCAGGCTTGGCTCTTTCTGGGAATATACTTCCTGGCTCAACTGTTTCAAACGGGAAAACTGCCGAACTTACGCGAAGACCGCGCTTTCGGTTTGATGATCCTGTTAGGCACCTTTGTGCTTCCCATGGTCACGCCTTTCCCGATCAAATGGCTGGAACCCTGGCTGCATGTAACAATTCCAACAGAGGCGGCGCAGGTACAAACGCTCGACGCGACGGCGCTTTGGATTATTGGCGGCTTTATAGGGTTCTTCTTTGTTGTTTCCGCCGTGATCGGCATGATGTGGAACCGGGATTGGTGGAAATATGCCGCGCTCTTCTGGGGCGTTTTCACCATTTTATACACGACTGTATTCACCAACCCCGCCGGCTTTTTCACCGGAATTGTCGGGTCGCTCGGATATTGGCTTGTTCAACAAGGCGTGGAACGCGGCGGTCAGCCGGATTATTTCTACTGGCTGGTGCAGATTCCCATGTATGAATTCCTTCCCGCATTGGGAACGATTTTTGCCGCATGGCTTGGGTTCAAGAAAATATTCGGCTACAAACCACAACAGGCGGCGCCAGAGACAGAAGCGGCGACACTTCCGGAAAACCCTGAGCCGACTGTAGAACTTGTTGAAGCGCAAGCGCAACATCTTAACTTCGTGGCCATGTTCAGCCTGCTATTATTCTGGTCGATTACCAGCATTATCGCATTCTCAGTTGCCGGCGAGAAAATGCCCTGGCTTACGTATCACATGGCATGGCCCATGGTATTGCTAACCGGCTGGGGCATCGGGCAGGTAATCGAAACGATCGCAGGGAAACTAGACGAGGGATCGCCGTGGCGCTCCGCTCTTATCATCCTCGTTCTAACAGTATTTTGTATCGCATTCTTCAATATTCTGCGATCCGTGTTTGGACCCACTCCCCCATTCCAAGGGACCAGCCTTGACCAACTTCAAGCCACAGCGGCATTCATCTTTCCGCTTGTTATGACGCTAGGCTCAGCTGTATTGTTGTTCGCGCTGACTCGCAAAGACCTCGCGAGTCTCGCGTTAGTGGGCTTGCTCCTCACCCTCTTCCTTGCTATCGGCTCAAGCGTGCTCAATGGCGCTCAATTGTTGCAAGCGCAATCCGTTGGCGCAACCGATCCCGGTACACTTGCCTCATATGGCTGGAAATTCGGCGGGGTATTCATTGGATTACTAGCAAGCATCGCTGGGTTGATCTGGGTCTCACGCCTGCCGAGAAAAACCCCGCTGGTGGAGTTCGTTGCGCTGGCGCTCTTTGGCTTGCTCGCGATACAAACTGCCCGCACTTCGTTCCGCGCAAACTATATAAACTACGACGACGCGACCGAGTACCTCGTTTATGCCCATGGCGCAGGCGGGGTCAAGGAAGTCCTTGATCAAATCACTGAAATTTCAGAGCGTACTACCGGCGGGTTAAACGCAATCATCGCTTACGATGCCAGCGCGCCGGACACCGGGGTTTCTTGGCCCGTCGTTTGGTATTTGCGCGATTTCACACAACAACGCTCGTTTGACCAGCCCACACGTTCGCTCCGCGAAGCGGTCGCTGTGATCGTGGATCAGAAGAACTTCGACAAGATCGATGCCGCGCTCGGCGATGGATTCTATCGCTTCGACTACATCCGCATGTGGTGGCCCAATCAGGATTACTTCGGGCTGGATAGAACTCGCACGCTCAACGCCATTACCAACCCGGAAATCCGCGCAGGCATCTTCGATATTTGGTTCGACCGCGATTACACGCGCTACGCCCAAGCCACCGGCAACAGCAGAATGACCCTCACCACGTGGGATCCATCCGATCAAATGCGGCTCTACATCCGCAAAGACGTGGCGGCTCAAATTTGGAATTACGGTGTTGGGCCTTCCAACGCGCCACAAACGGTCGATCCGTATGAAGCAGGACGGCAGGTCATTAGCGCGAACCAGATCTTCACTTCAGGCATGTATGCGCCGCTCGGCTTGAACGCGCCTCGCGGCATTGCCGTTGGCAAGGATGGCGATCTGTACGTCGCCGATTCGCGCAACCATCGCATCCTGCATATCGCCGCCGACGGGAGTCTGCTGAGCGAATGGGGTAGCTTCGCCGATCTTGCACAGGGCGAAGCTCCGGTTGGCACATTCAACGAACCATGGGGGGTTGCCGTTGGACCGGATGGTTCGGTATACATAACCGATACGTGGAATCACCGCGTGCAAAAGTTCACCAAAGATGGAAACCCGGTCAAAACCTGGGGGCAATTTGGTCAGCCCGCGCCAGAGTTTCCCGACTCGAATTATTTCCTATGGGGACCTCGCGGTATTGCAGTCGATTCGCAGGGGCGCGTATTTGTCGCCGATACCGGAAACAAGAGAATCGTGGTGTATGACAAGGACGGGAACTATCTCACCGAATTCGGCTCCGGGGGATTCGACCCGGGTCAGTTCGACGAGCCGGTTGACGTCGCCGTAGGAAGCGACGGGGTTGCGTACGTCACCGACACGTGGAATCAACGCATCCAATCCTTCATCCCCACCGAAGGAACTGAACTTCTCTACCTGCCGTTCGCCCAATGGGATGTAAATGGCTGGTTCGGTCAATCATTGGATAACAAACCCTACATTGCCGTAGGAGGCGATAACCACGTATTCATCACCGACCCAGAGGGATACCGCGTGATCGAATTTACTTCTAGCGGCGAATTCGTCCGCACATGGGGTGATTTTGGAACCGATCCCGAACAATTCGGATTAACCTCAGGCATTGCAGTTGATCCCTTCGGATTCGTTTGGGTGGCAGACACGGGGAACAATCGAATCCTTCGGTTTGCTCTGCCATAATCAGTAGATCACGAAAAACCCCGCGTAGTTTGCGCTCTCTAGCGCAAACCTGGCGGTAGAGACCGCCAAATACGCGTTTTCGTGAAGTACTGATAATCTCACAGGGCGCGCCTGGCAATAAGATTACAAGACAGACACTTACGAAAACGGGTGTCTGTCTTGTTTTCAACGTAGTCTTAGTCGTGCGGTAAAACCTGACAATCAATACCGATCATTCAACTTCAATGTAGATTCTCTTGTTGATCGCGCCTTTGCTTTTGTAATCGCTCACGCGAATCGTTCCCACCTCGCTGGTGTTGCGCACATGCGTCCCGCCATCTGCTTGCAGATCAAGCCCTACAATTTCGATCGTTCGCACTTCTTTGATTCCCTCGGGCAATAAATTAATCTTTGTACGAATTAAATCGGGAATTTGGAACGCTTCTTCACGCGGAAGAATATTGACCCGAATTTCACGCCCTTGTTTCACTTCACTGTTAATCGCAGTTTCGATCTCTCGCACCAGTTCTCCGCGCATGGTCGCAAACTCGAAATCTAAATGCCCTTTCAAAGGTTCCATGTTCCCGCCTGTCACTTGGGCGCCATAATCGCGAAAGATCGTCCCGCATAGCACATGCAGGGCGGTGTGAGTGCGCATCAGTTTGTGTCGGCGAGCCCAGTCCAAGGTCCCGTGTGAAGCGGAATTGGGGGTCGGCAGAGGCGCCGTGCCGCCAAGGAAGTGTAATACATCATCTCCTTGTTTTTTCACTTTCTCCACCGGGTAGATCACCCCGGCAATCGTCAGTGAGCCGAAGTCGCACGGCTGACCTCCGCCACCGGGGTAGAAGGCTGAGCGATCTAATACAATTGCCCGCTCGTCAGGCAAAATGTTGACGATGGTTGCGTCAAATTCTTGAAGGTAACTATCGGTTTGATAAAGTAATTCGGTCATGGGGTCTCCAGTCTATGAAGTGTACAGCAAATGATACAATCAGCCAATGGAATCGGAGGCAGAATGAACCCGAAACGAATCGTGATCGATGGCAAGGCTTACAACAGTGTGGATGAAATGCCCGAGGAGGTGCGCCGAAATTACGAAGAGGCGATGAGGAACTTTGGGGCGGCAACAACAAACGCGGCAAACCCGATCCAAGCCCTGAACAATATATTTGCCGATGCGAACAACAACGGAATGCCCGATGTTGTGGAGAATCAAGTAATGAACACAATGGGCGGGGTCACCTTCGTGGTGAATGGGCAAACCTACAACAGCCTCGACGACCTTCCACCGGAAGCGCGCGCAAAGTACGAACAATTCATGGGTTCAATGGACAAAAACCGAAGCGACGCGCCCGATTATTTGAAAGCCATGATGAACGTTTCGCAACAGCCATCTCAACCTGCCATGACGGCAGGCAGTTATCCAACGGCAGACACGACGCGCCACGCCTCCCGCCCTCCTCTATCTGTTTCGCCATCCATCGCGCCAGACACTTCAAACGGCTGGATGCTCGCGCTAGCCGGGCTATTCATCTTGATGATCTGCGCGCTCGGCGCGATCGGCGTTTGGTATTTCTTCTTACGTTGAAAATTAGCGTTTGGTTAGAACTTCATAACCCGCTTGACACTGTTTAGGGATTTTTGTATAGTATTTTACGTTGCAAATATTGGCACGGCTGCCCACCGGCTAGGCGTGCCTTTTGTTTGTGCGCACATCACACAAAGCGAGGAGAATCGATGATTCAAGTCAACGGGCTCATCAAAGACTACGGCGCGCGCCGGGCGCTGAACGCCATTAGTTTCAACGCCAACCAGGGAGAGATCGTTGGATTCTTGGGACCGAATGGCGCCGGCAAAACCACCACCATGCGCATCCTAACCGGGTATATGCCCCCCACCGAGGGCGAGGTGACAGTTGCCGGTTACGATGTTGTGGAAGATTCGCTGGAGGTGCGCAAGCGCGTAGGGTACCTGCCAGAGACAGTTCCGCTCTACAACGATATGTCCGCGCTGGATTACCTGAAGTTTATGGCGGATCTCCGCCATGTGCCTGATGCAGAAGAACGGGCGGCTGAAGCGCTGGAAAGCGTCAATTTGGGCGAGCGCGCAAACTCGTTCATCGGTAGTTTCTCCAAAGGTATGCGTCAACGCGTGGGGCTGGCGCAAGCGCTACTCCATCGCCCGGAAGTCATCATTCTGGATGAGCCCACCATCGGTCTTGACCCGAGCCAGGTCGTTGAGATCCGCGAGTTGATTCGCGCCATTGGCAAGGATCGCACCGTGCTCTTCTCTACCCACATTCTTTCAGAAGCGCAGCAAATCTGCGATCGCGTGCTCATCATCAACAAAGGAAAGATCGTTGCTGAGGATACGCCCGAAAACCTGCAAGCCCGCCTGACTGGCGCGCAACGCATCATTTTGCGCGTGCGCGGCGAGTCGGATGATCTGCCGGCGAAGATCAAAAAGATCAAAGGCGTGCAGGACGTGGAAGCCAAATCGGATGGATCGATCGAATTCGAATTTGCTTCCGGGCAAGATTCCCGCCCGCAAGTGGCGAGGGCAGTTGTTCAGGAAGGATACGATCTTTTGGAATTCCGCCCGGTAGGAATGAGCCTTGAGGAAATCTTCCTTGAACTAACCCGCGACACCTCGTCCGGTAAAAAATCATCATGAGGCTATCCTATGCGTAACATCTGGACCATTGCACGGCGCGAATACGATCAGTACTTCATCAGCCCCATCGCCTATGTCGTGGCGGTGGCTTTGCTGTTTATTCTTGGCGGGTATTTTGCATTTCTACTCGTGTATGCCAACCAGAATTTTGGTTTCGTGCCCGATGTGAATGTAATCAACGACCTCTTTGCCTTTCTGCTGCTCTTGTCGATCCCCGCGCTGACCATGCGTGTGCTGGCAGACGAAACCCGCACTGGCACGATCGAACTATTGTTAACCGCCCCCGTCCGCGACTTTGAACTTGTGGCCGGAAAATGGCTGGGAAGTTTTCTGTTCGTGCTCACCCTCATTCTTGTCACGGGGATTTATCCGCTCATCCTGCGCTCTCAGGTTACCCCGGGCTTGGATTGGAAATTGATGTTATCTTCCTATCTAGGTTTGATCCTGCTCTCTGCCGCATTCGTCGCCATCGGGGTGGGATTATCGGCAGTGTTCAGCAATCAAGTGACGGCATTCATCACCACCATTGCGGTACTCATCACCTTGTGGTGGTTGATCGGCATCCCTGCCAACGTGCTTCCCACCGGCGGCGAATTCTTCCGATATATGCAACTCAATACTCATTTTGCCAACGCGCTCAACGCGGGTAACCTTGAACTATCAAACTTGGTGTATTTCTTCAGCCTGATCGCCATCGGTCTTTTTACCGGCACTGTGGCCATCGAAGTCCGGAGATGGAAATAATGAATAACAAGTCAAACAAATCGGCATCCAGCCGCTACACTATTATTGCGCTCATCGTCGCCCTTGTGGCTTGTATTGTCACCGGCTTGCTCGCCGCCGCCAAAGGGGTCATTGCGCTTGGTTTGTATACAGTCCAATTCCCGGAACGGTTGAACAATGGTTTGTGGATCAGCGGTGGATTGGTGGTGCTGGGCATTGCCGCATACGCCATCTTCGAACCCGGTAAATTCCAGCGATTCATTACCGGGCGACAGGCGCGTTATGGCGGCAACACGCTGATCGCATCCCTCGCCTTCATTGCCATCATCGCTGTGACAAACACGCTCGCCTACAAGAATCCAACTCCGCTCGCCGACCTGACGGAGGATCAGTCCAATACGCTGGCGCCAGAACTCGAAGCCGCGCTCGAAACTCTGCCGGATAAAGTTTACGCCACAGGCTTTTTTAGTCAGCTCCCATCCGATTCGGCGCAGGAACTTCTTGATCGGATCAAGTCAAAAAGCGGCGGCAAATTCGATTATGAATTCGTCGACCCCAACCGCGACCCGCAACGCGCTCGTGAAAACAACATTACCGGCGACGGTAAAATCCTCCTTGAAATGAGCGGGCGCAAAGAGGTTGCCGCCTCCGCCTCGGAGACAGAGATCTTCGAGGCGTTATTACGGCTGATTAACCCGGAAGAACGGGTTATCTACTTTTTAATCGGTCACGGCGAGCGTGATACTCAGGAATACAATCAAGAAACCGGTTCGATGACCCGAGCCAAGGAAATTCTCGAAAGCAAAAATTACACTGTTAAAACGCTCAACCTGGCCGCCGAAAACAAGATACCTGATGATGCCGATCTCATTATCATCGCGGGACCTGTCCAACCTGTCACTGAAAACGAACAAAAATTATTGCGGGAATATCTGGCAGGCGAAGGATCTCTCATCGTTATGGAAGATCCGCTCATCGTAACTGACTTTGGCGACCAGTCAGACCCGCTTGCAAAATTACTCCTGGACGATTGGGGCATCTCCATCAACAACGATGTCGTGATCGATCTCGACAGTTCGGACCCCATGATCGGCACAGCGGCATCATATCCCGGCCCACATGCCATCACGCGCAAAATGAATAACATCATCACCTACTTCCCGCTCACGCGGAGCCTGACAATTGTCTCCACGCCAGAGAATGTTCAGGCAAACCTGCTGATTCAAACGACTCCCAAATCTTGGGGTGAAACCAACACGGCAGAGTCAAACGTCGCATTTGATGAAACTTCGGATATTCCGGGGCCCATGACGCTTGCTGTCGCGGCAGAAAACACCGCCAACAACAGCCGTGTGGTCGTGTTCGGCACATCGCAATTTGCCACCGACCAGAACTTCGACCAATACGGCAACGGCGATCTGTTCGCTAACTCGGCAGATTGGGCCGCCCGACAAGAAAACCTGATCGAACTTACGCCCAAACAGCCGGTCACACGCAGTTTCAACCCTGCCTCACAAGGCCGAATCCTGTTTTTGATGTTCATCTCAGCAATGCTCATGCCCGGTATCTTTGTTGTGCTCGGCGTGATGACCTGGCTCCAACGACGGAAACAGGGATAAGATGCGCCGAAACACAACACTCGTGTACCTCCTCATCCTCGCCGTGGCGTTGGGAGCGTACTACCTTATCAACAATCGCGAGAAACCGGCTGATATTGTCATCACGCTTGAGCCCGAGGAAGCCGCATCGTATTTATTTAGCGCGGAAGATGGCGTTCCCAGCCAAATTCGCATCGAATCAAAAAAGGGCGAGATGGTCGAGGTGGCACGAGGCGAGAACGGCGCGTGGGAGGTGATCCTGCCGATCGAAGCCTCTGCAGACCAGGCGGCGGCGGAGGCGGCGGCTAGTCAAATCACCACGTTGCGGATCGAAGATACGATCACAAATATTCCCCTTGATGTGGTTGGCTTGGACGCGCCCGAATATACTTTAATTGTCCAATTCAAAGGCGGCGTGGAACGAAAAGCAAGCATTGGTGTTATCACCCCAACAGAAAACGAATATTACGCGCTAAGCCCGGACGGTAATGTAGTGATCATCAGCAAATTTAGCCTTGACCCGCTCATTGGACTCATCACCGCCCCGCCCTACTTGGAGACGCCCACGCCCAGCCCTGTGCCGACGCAAACATTCACTCCGCTTCCGCCCACAAGTGAGGTTGGCACACCGACCCCGGCTACTAGCACTCCTCAGCCGTAACATTTCCAATCTTGAAGCGTCTATGAAAGTGAAACAAAAAGGGCTTGAATTCTGTTTGGAAAGTGTGTATTCTGATAAGAAACCTCTTGATTTTGCGCCACAATGAGCCTATCTGAATGATCTTCGTGGTCTTTGCAACACAAGAAAGGCACCGCGTGCAAAAGATCAACAAAAAGAAAGCGGACATAAACTGAATGGATGTAGAAAAAATTTTGATGGTGGACGAAGAGGAAGAATTTCCTGCGATCGCGCGTTTGATCGAGCTGGGGCGACAAAAATCCTACGTCACTCTCGATGATATCCTGCACTTCTTCCCCGAAGCCGAGCAGGATGTGGAACAACTCGAGGAAGCCTTTTCGGCTCTTTTAAGCGCTGGAATCCCCTTCGTGGAAGATACCGCTACGGCGGAGCCCACCGAAGACGAACTCGTCGCGGTGGAAGCCACCGAAGCCGAGCCTGAAGTTGACCTCGCCCTCGACGACTACCTCGCCAACATCGACACCGACGACACGATCGGCTTGTATCTGAAAGAGGTCAGCCGCGTGCCGCTGTTGACGGCGACCGAAGAAGTCGCGCTCGCGCAACGCATCGAACGTGGGCGTATGTCGCGCGAGGAACTCGCCAAAGGCAACGCTACACCGCGTCGTCGAGCCGATCTGCGCAAACTCATCGAAGACGGATGGGCGGCGCGCGAACATCTCATCACGGCAAACTCGCGCCTCGTGATCTCCGTCGCCAAAAAATACATGGGACGCGGTGTCCCCTTCCTCGACTTGATCCAGGAAGGCAACATCGGTCTCATCCGCGCGACCAAAAAATTCGACTATCGCCGCGGACATAAATTTTCCACGTACGCCACGTGGTGGATTCGTCAGGCGGTCACACGCGCCATCGCCGACCAGGGGCGCACGATCCGTGTTCCGGTCCACATGGGCGACCAGATCAACAAACTACTGCGCGTTCAACACCAGTTAACCCAGCGCCTCGGGCGCGAACCGAGCGTGGAAGAAATTGCCGAAGCCCTCGACGTGCCGCCCAAGAAAGTTGAAAACATGATTCAGGTGGCGCGGCGTCCTCTTTCGCTGGAGACACCGACAGACGATGAGGAAGATTCGGTGCTTGGCGATTTCATCGAAGACGACGAGGCTCCCCCTCCCGACGACACCGCCACCTACAACCTGCTCAAAGAGCATCTCGGCGAAGTGTTGAACGGACTGCCCCCGCGCGAAGTCCGCATTTTGCAACTGCGCTACGGTCTGCTCGACGGGCAGGCGTACACCCTTGAAGAAGTCGGTCGCAAAATGGGCGTGACGCGCGAACGCGTGCGCCAGATCGAAGCGCAGGCGTTGAGTCGCTTGCGGCATCCCACCATCCGCCGCAAACTGCGCGACTATTTAGGCGAATAATCAAAAAAGCGATGACGTTGAAACGTCATCGCTTTTTTGATTCCAAACAGGCGATCATGACAGCCCAATTTCGGAATCGTTATGGGGTTGCGAGGAAGATCAATGCGTTTTCCGAATCGTATACAACTTGATAAGCATGATTCGCTCGTACTGAATCCATCAATGACGCCGATACGCTTCGCTTTTTGAACACGAGATAATCCGCTTCGACATCTTCCCGCCGCATCCAACCCGCGAGACAATCAGCCGTCTGGCAGGACTGTAAAGCGCTTAACCGTCGCGAATAGGAGAAGAACTCCGAACCCAACGTCCATTCCAATCCCTGCAACGTATTCTGGCTATTCCGTTCCGCCAACGCCGGAAACCACTCTTGATACGAATCAGCCATCGGGCTGACTTGCCCAGTATTGGTGAAAAGAAGAAACCGACTCTCGACGGGCGTATTTTGCCGAACCCATTCCATCGTTTCCCGGTCTGCCTGAGTGAGGCTAACCCGCGCCAGATTTGACGCATCTCCCCATGAAACAAGAAATAGATACAGCAGGAGGACGGTAAAAATTGCGATAGACAGGCGAAGCGGAAACGAAGTTTCCTCCGCGCGCGTGTGAAATGTTTTTGAATACGCGCGGATAAACTCCGCATTCAAATAATGCGCCCCTTCGCTTGCAAGCATAATAAGCGGAAAGATCGCAATGGCAGGCGCGTTACGAGGATCAACAAAAAATGGGACAAACGCCCACGTAACGAGCGGGAAATCCCGTCTGCGCGATACGGCGAATATCCCAACAAGGCAGAGAGTCGGCAGAATCGGCAAGCCGCCTTGAAGGGAAAAGATCGAATGAAAGAGGGAAGCGAGCAGCGTCTCACGAACGCCGGTTTGAATCGCGGATACAAATGGGGCAAACCCGTGATCACGCAACACAGTCAACCACCATGGAGCGGTCAAGAGTATGACGCCCAGGGCGATGAGCGCAGCGTTCTTTACTCCCAGCAAACTTCTACCATCGAAAACCCAAAGGACGAAGCAGATTGCCGCAGTCTGCAGCCCCACCTCGGGGTGACTAAGAACTGCGCACGCGCAAAATAAGATCGCAGGGATGATCGAGCGCTTTTCGCCTTCCCGAAAGACGCGCCGGACAAAACCAATTGCAAGCAGAGAAAACAAAATGCCGAACGCGCGCGTCAGCCCGCCCCCCATGATCAACCAATCGGACGCGCCCGGCAGGAAAGCATACAGCGCAGTTGCGACAATCGCCTTTGACTCCGATTTGAAAATCTGCCACGCCAGCCAATACAACGTGGGGATGATCGCCGCGCTCACAAGAGGAGGCAGCCAAAGCAGAAGATCAACGGGCGGAATGGACAACCAATCGGAAAGCGCCGCCGCAAGGTAAAACCCAAACGGCGGATACGCAAACGGGATCCCCGAAACATTGTAGGAGGTGACCGACGGCAGGACGAAACGATTTGCCTGAAGGTCGCGGATCATGACCAAAAACATCCCGCCGTCGTTGATCGGAAAGCCCGCCCGCCAGCCCGGAAGGAATCGCAACACTCCTCCCAATACAACGAGAGACACGACGACCAAGGCGGCTTGTTTCTTTCTGCGTGTGTCAGGCAATATCATACTTGTGCGTGATTATAAAAGTAAGCGGGCAATCCAGCCACTGCCACGCCAGTCGAAGTATACTCATGCGACAAAGACATGCGCAACAAGTTTTTTCCCTCCGTTGTAGAGATTCTCTTCGTCGTCGCTTTCTTGCTTGCGCTGGCAAGCGGATCGCAAGCGCTCAGCATTGACAGCGACCTCGGGCGGCATTTAACGCTGGGCAACTACATACTCGATAACCGCGTCATCCCGACCCGCGACCTGTTCTCGCATACGTTGAGCGGCGAATCCCGTCCGCCCTACGAATGGCTGTCGCAAGTTGCGTTTGCAATTTCCTATCGCCTGCTGGGGTTAGACGGGGTGATCCTGCTCACAGCCTTGATCGTCGGCGCCGCCATCGCGATTGTCTTTCATCAGTCTGCGCGGAGAAGCAAATCTTTGTTGGTTTCGCTTATTATCGTCTTGCTTGCAACAGGCGCAACCAGCATCCACTGGCTTCCGCGTCCGCACATTGTCACTTTTCTTTTGCTCGCCATTTGGGTTGACGGACTTGAAAAAATCAGAAAAGCGGATAACGTCAACCTGCTCATTTTCCCAGCGCTGATGATGTTGTGGGCAAACCTGCACGGCGGATTCATCTTCGGCTTCCTCGCGCTCGCCGCATATTTTGCAGGCTGGGCATGGAACAGATGGAAAAAGCAAGCGACCAACGAAGCCGGCAAAAAATATTTGCTGATCGGGTTTGCATCTCTAATCGCATCCATTCTCACCCCCGATCTATGGCGCGGCTGGGAGGCTGTCCTCAACAATCGCAGCGCGTTCATCCTCAACCGCACGGTAGAAACCATGCCGTTAAATTTATCCGACCCATCCACCGCGCCATTCATTATCCTGCTTGCGCTCAGCGTGATTTTTTTCTTCACTAATCGGCGAACTGCCTCTGTCAGCCATATTTTTTTGCTCGGCGGGTTTAGCGTTCTCGCAATAATGATGACGAGAAACATCCCATTATTCGCCATCGTCTCCGCTCCCGTTCTGGCAGAATGGATCGCCGCGCCAGCGAATCAACTCCCCGCGTGGAAACGGTTCGACGAACGCTTCATCAACCTTGCCGCCCCAAGTCAATCGTTCATCCTCCCAACGCTGACGGCGATCCTCGCCATCGGATTCTTTGCATACAACCATTCGCTGAACAAGCAAATATATCAGTTCAACCCGCAAGTCTTCCCCGTCGGCGCGGTGGATTGGCTGGGGGAAAACCCGCCAGAGGGAAACATGTTCAACGAGTTCAACTGGGGCGGATATTTGCTCTATCGCCTCTGGCCCCGCGAGTTCGTGTTTGTTGACAGTCAAAGCGATTTTTACGGCGAGCCGCTCATGCGCGACTACGAAACGATCTTGCTGGCGAAAAATAATTGGCGCGACCTGCTGGAAAAATATCAAATCAATTGGGCGATCATCCCCGCAAATACGCCGCTAGTCGATCAACTAAAACAAGAGAGCAGTTGGATCGTTTTATACGAAGACCCCGTTGCCGTTATTGTCCAACACAAATAACGCGCTGACATTTTTATCCGCAGATTGCGCGAAAATTCGCAGATTTTTCTTTTCTAAATCTGCCCAATCTGCGGATCATTTCCTCTGTGAGATCAGAACGCCGTCCGTTTCATACACAACCTCAAACCCCGAATCCGATTTGAGACTCTCCACAAAATACGGAAACTCCCTTTGCGGCGCAAGCGGGCCGCAATTGTTCGCGCGCAGAATCTTTGACACGTAGACGTAATCATACTCCGCGCGGTTCACAAGATCGTCAAGGCATGCCACATCGCTGTTCGCCAAACAATCCTGCGCGCCATACGTCGAGCGTATATAATCGTTGAACCCCGCGCCCTTCGTCCACTCCGTGCCTTGCACCGTGAACAAACTTTTCCTCCCGCTGATCGCCGGGAACCATTCCATAACCGAATCGCACGAGACCGAGGTCGTACCGGTCAAAACGAGAAAGCGCGAATCGTCCGGCGTATTCTCCCGCACCCAACGCATCGCATCCTCGTCGGGCGGATACAACTTCGCGTTCGCTAACTGGATGCCAAATTGAGCGGTGGAAAAGATCAGATACAAGATCAGATAAATAAACACGTTGCGCTCTGTGGATGAAACGTCCGCGTCTTTCGCCGGGGACGGCTGGATCGCCGGTAAGAGAACTTCCACAAGCCCCAGCGCCGCCAGCATCGCCAGCGGAATCGCCGCAGGTCCCGCCGCGCTCCGTCCTTCGATGAAGAAGGGAATCGCCATCCACAACGGAAGCAGGTAATCCCGGCGGATGAGGCGGTGGGCGATCCCGATCAAGCCCAAGACCGCGATCACTGTCGCGTACGGTTCCCCGGTGAAGACGAAGAAGAGCAGGTTGAACACTGCCGCAAATTTGGAGCCGGTCGCCGCGCCGCTCAACAGCGGAGCGATGCCATGATTCGAAATGACAGACGCCCACCACGGCGCAGACACGACCGCTACAACGACGCCGACGAGGATCGAATAAATAAAATCTGCGCGTTTGCGCGAAAGCATGAGCCACAAAAAAACTGCGGAGACCAACGTGTGAACGGCCGCTTCCGGATGACTCGTCACCGCCAGCCCGCCGAATACCCCGGCAAGAGTAATATCGGAGCGCCGCTTCTGTTCGTAAAGGCGGATCACAACCGCCAACGTGAGCAACATGAAAAATTGACCGGGACTGCGAGTGAGTCCGCCGCCCATCACAAACCACCATAACGCGCGGGGCGTAAAGGCAAAGAACAGCGTCGAAACTGCCGCGTGGAATTGATTTTTCAGAAGTTGCAGGGCAAGCAAGTAAAACGCGGGGATCGACAGCGACGCAAAAAAAGCCGGCACCCATCGCACAACTTGGGTCGAATCCCACCCAAAGATGAGCGACGCCAGCGCTCCGAGATAAAAACCGAGCGGAGGATACACATACGGAATGTTGAGATGGTTATACGTTGTGAAGTTTGGAAGCGCGAAATCATTCGCTCTCAGATCATCCACCATCACAGCAAACATACCACCGTCATTGATGGCAAATCCCGCCTGCAGGGTTGGGTTAAAACGCAAATATATGCCGATCGTTATAGCAAGAACGAGAATGATCTTCGACCATTCATCGCGCGTGATCGGCTTCCGTTGCTTCATAACACAGCGTCGATCATGATGGCTAGGAAGATGAACACCAGGTAACTGCTCGACCATTTATACATGCGCCAGGCGAGTTTATTCCCCCCGCTGCGCCAAACCGCCCAAGCTGCGTAGAGCAACGCCCCGCCCAGCACCAAAGATGAAACCAGATAAAAAGTGCCGGCCAGATTGAGAATCGGAAGTAGCAGGGTGACAATGACCAATTCGATGGTGTACACGAAGATCTGCCTGCGCGTCTCCATCTCGCCGCGCACAACGGGCATCATCGGCACGCCCGCATGTTCATAATCCTTCATACGCACGATGGCAAGCGCCCAAAAATGCGGAGGCGTCCACATGAAGATGATAGCGAAGAGTATCCACGCCGTCCAATCGAGGTGGCCGGTGGCGGCGGCATAGCCGACCATCGGGGGAATCGCCCCCGCCCCCCCGCCGATGACGATGTTTTGCACCGTCGCTTTCTTCAGCCACATGCTGTATAGGATCACATAATATGCAATCCCTGCCAGCGAAAGCAATGCGGCAAGATCGTTGACGAAACAAGCAAGGAGATAATAACTGATCAGCGACATGCCTAACCCAAACGCGAGGCCCTCTGCGTCCGTCAAACGACCATCCGCCATCGGGCGTTTTGCAGTGCGTTGCATACGCCTATCCAGTTCGCGGTCGATGTATTGATTCAATGCGCCGGAACCGCCAGCCGCGAGCGCCCCGCCGAGCAACGTCCAAAATGTGAGTGAAAACGACGGAATTGCCTTCATGCCGATCACCAGTCCGCCGTATGTTGTGATCAAGAGCAAGCCTACGATCAAGGGTTTCGTCAATGCAAACAAATCTTTCACCCGCTGAAGTTTTCCGGCTAGCGGGGGAACAGATTCTGCCTCGTGGTTGATACCAGATGCATACACCAACAAGACCAGCGAAATCCACAACGCCACCGTGGTCAACGTGTGCAAGACGAACAAGTGCCGCGCTTCTGATTGCGAGATCAAAGCCGCGCCAACCAGAGCTTGACCAAAGAACATCACGCCTAAAATAGTTGTCAATGGAAGGATCAAGCGGTGCGAGCGCTGTTCCTGCCACGCCTTGCGAAACACAAGCGCCATCAAGATCGACGCGATGCCGACCAGCGAAAGATGGGCAAGCTTCAACCAACCCACTGGCGCGGAGGGAATACACAGCGGCCAGCCCGCGCAAAACTGCGCGGCGTCTGAAAGGGTGACGATGCGCCCAGCCACCGTGAGGGCGATCACGGAAACGAAAAGCGTCACAACATAGCGGGCAAAGGAGGAGCGAAGGGTGAATTTCATACGGAAAGTGAATCCTGTTTCTTTATAAAATAAGGGTAGCCAAAAAACAACAAGGCGGCGAAGGTAAACCACTGCATAGCATACCCAAAATGTGAACCTTCTGTCAAATCCTTTTCGGCTTGCGCAGGTACGATCGGCGGCGTTGAATCAGTTGCATCAGCCACCGGCTGAATGTAGACCGGCAAGATCGGATACGATAATTGACGGGCGATGTTCGCCACATCAGGGTTGATCCAAAATTTGAGCCGAGAACCGTCCTGCGGAAGCGCGTCGGGGATGCCACCGATGGCTGGTTTGCTGTTCCCCAGCTGAATCCACCCTTCAACTTCGACCATGCCGAGTTCGTCATACTTGCGCCAATCTTCAGACGTGTCATTTCCATCGGCGGGAATCCAGCCTCGGTCGACAAGCACAGCCGTAGCCTGCCCTGAGCCTGCCGAAGGGTCGAATCGAAGCGGGGTGAAGAGATGATATCCGTACTGCCCAAGGTGTTCTTGATTCCGCATCGCGACCTGGTTCTCGAAATCATATGTTCCTGTTACCCTAACGGCGCGATCTTTCGTCTCGTCAAACGATGCCGGAATTTCAGTATTGAGATCGAGACGATCCACAGATTGCATTTCAAGATAATGCGCGTTGTCTGCCCGCCGCGCTTCCAATCGATCTAATTGCCAGATGCCGAGGCGAATCAAAACCAGTGTTCCGGCGAGAACAAGCATGGTTGCCAGCCACCATTTACGGCTGAACATCTTACGCAGGAACATTTTCTTTTTTCACCGGCATGACGAGGCTGTACAACGCGATCAGCACGGCAAGCGGCAACCCTGTGCCGAGGATTCCAACGAGATGCGTGTACGGCGTCAACGCGTCGCGTACTTCAAGCCCAAAGTAATTCCCCGATTGAAACGTGCATTCGTACGTGAGGCTCTCTTTTTGATTGAAAGACAAACGGGCAGATGCTTTTGCGGGAATCCATAGCGGACCAAGTTTGTGGTCGACCACATCTTCGTTGTTGACGATCAGCGTATCGCCCACGACAAACATCATGTTCGTCGGAATGGATGGGGGCTGTTCGCCGCGCGCCACTTGTTCCGCTGTTCCGTTGGGTATGGTCAAAGCGATCTCCTGTGGCGCGCGAGTTGCCTGACCCAGAAAAAAGATGGGCGTTTCTGTTAGAGCAACTCCGATCAGCAAGCCCAGCAACAACGAAATACCGATGCGCTTGAGGTAAATCTTTCTGACTGTCATTTTATTCCTTGAGAACCAATTTCAAATCGTGGATGATATCTTCCACTGGCGCGTCGTACGGAAATGAAATTCGCAAATTGCCGTTGCGGTCAATAAGCAAGATTCGCGCCGTATGGTTGACGAGATACCCGGTAGCCGATTCGCTGTCCATCACCTCGCGGAAGATTCCATAGTCGCTCCAAACTGTTGCCAACTCAGACTCTTCACCGCTCAAGCCAATGAACGATGTGCTGAAATGATCCACATATTCCTGCACGCGCTGAGGCGTGTCGCGCTCGGGATCGACGGTAACAAATACCACCTTGATTTGCTCCGCTTCTGCCGGCTTCATCGCCTGGATGGCGAGTTTCATATCTGCGAGTGTGGTTGGGCACACGTCTGGGCAGGAGGTGTAGCCAAAGAACAGCAACACAATACCGCCTCGCTCTTCGCTTAACTTGAACACAGAGCCGTCAGCGCGCGCTAATTCGATCTCGCCAGCCACCGGGTACGGCTCAACGTAATACGTGCCGCGAAATTGATCTGGTTTGCCAAAGAAGAGCACGGCAGTAATGATCGCAATGAGCAAGAGGAGCGTTCCGATTCCCGCCAGTAGAATTTTTCGATCCATGAATTGACCTTTCAGCAAAAACGGGGCGACCCTCTTACTGGTCGCCCCGCGTTAAATTTGTATCGCGCCGATTGTGTCGGCTGTACCTGCGTTAGACCGCTGTTCCGATCAAGTACAGCGCCGGGTAGAAGAAGATCCACACCACGTCGATGAAGTGCCAGTACACCGCGGCGGCTTCGACCGGGTACTGCTTCTCGTCGTACAAGCCTTTTTTGCCGTTGATCCAAACGATCAGCAGGAGAATCAAGCCGGTCAATACATGGAAGGCGTGCATTCCTGTCATCATGAAGAACGCCGCGCCTGCGGGACCCGACGAGGCTTTTAACAACGTTTTCCCTTCCGGCTCGCCGAACAAATGAAGGATCGGCTCGGCAATGGCGGGCACGGTGTGCCACTCGACGAGGATCACTCCCAACAGGAAGAACAAGCCGAGCACAAAGGTGATCATGGTATTTTGCAAGAATCCTTTGCGGTTACCGTTGTGCAATTCGACCTCGCCACGGTTCATAAAAAACGAGGAGATGAGAAGTACTGCGGTCACAAAGAAGCCGAGAGTCTGGCTTAGGTCCGGTCGGGTCATGCCAAGCAGGCTAAGGCGCATGACCATCAAACCGCCGAACACGAACGAATCGGAGACAAGGAAGAGCCACAAGCCTAGACGGTTGGTTCCGCTCTTGTAGGCGTACGATTCGTGGTTACTCTCGTCGCCTGCGCTCAACTTGTTTACGTGCATGTAATACCAAAGCACCAGGGCGGCTTTAATGACCGCCACCGCCACGAGGATAACGACCGAGTTGAAGGTGACAGCGACAAAGAATTCCAGCGCGGTCAACACAGCAAGGTATACAAAAATAAACACGCCTTGCGACAGTAAATTAGGATGATGTTGTTTGTTCGACATAAACGGCTACCTGCCCTTTGAGTTAGTGTTTCCCGGCTGTTTTCGCCGCGAATTCAACAAATTTCGAACCGGGCAAGCCGTAATCATACGGTTCGCCAACCACTTCGAATGGAACTTCATAATTGTGAGCCGGCATCGGCGAGGGGACTTGCCATTCGGGCGAGCGTGAATTCCACGCGTTTCCGGTGGCGGGTTCGCCGTGCTTGATGCTGCGGAAGAAATTGATGAAGAAGATCAGGATGGAGATGGCGATGAGGAAGGCGCAGACGGTCAAGAACAAATGCGCGCCATCAAACCCGAGAGCCGGGTCGTAATCCACGATGCGGCGGCGCATGCCGCGCAGACCGATAAACATCATGCCGAGCGTCAGGGCAAAGAACGAGGGAGTCATCAGCCAGAAGTGCACCTTGCCCCAGAACTCGTTCATCTTCCTACCTGTCGCTTTGGGGAACCAATAATAAATGGCGGCAAAGAACGGGAAGACGAATCCGCCGAAGATCGTATCGTGGAAGTGCCCAACGACCCAGTAAGTATCATGCAAGTGAAGGTCAAGCGCGACCATCGCATTTGGAGGGCCCGTGACGCCTCCGAGCAAAAATACAACAATAGACCCGAGGACGAATAACATTGGGGTTGGCGTCTCGATCTTTCCGCCCCATATGGTTGCCACCCAAGAGAAGAACTTCACGCCCGTTGGCACAGCCACCAGCATGGTGCTGTACATGAACGGCACACGCAGGTATTCGTTCATGCCGGAGGTGAACATGTGATGCGCCCACACCACAAAACCGACCAGCGCAATGCCCAGCGAGGACATTGCAACCCAGCGATACCCGAATAAAGGCTTACGGACGAAGACCGGCAAGAGTTCAGAGATCACGCCCAAGCCAGGGAGCACGAACACGTACACCGCCGGGTGGGAGTAGAACCAGAATAAATGTTGGAAAAGAACCGGGTTACCGCCTTTACCGGGGTCGAAGAAACCCATCCCGAACAGACGCTGGAACATCACCAATTGAAATGAAAGACCGATCAACTGCGTGGCGGTGAGAGCGATGATGGAAGTGGCGACAGACGCCCAGACGAGGATAGGCATTCGCATCGCGGTCATACCTTTCGCGCGCATGCGAACAACCGTGGCGATCACATTCAAGGCGCCAAGGATGGACGACCAACCGGCGGTAAACACGCCAAGGAAGAACATTTGCACGCCAAGCGGGGCGCGCGAGGAAAGAGGAGGATAGCCTGTCCAGCCGGTATCAAACCCGCCGAGAATTAGCGCGAGTAACAACAACACAGAAGCCGGCACAGCCACCCAAAAAGCGAAAGCGTTCATGCGCGGGAATGCCATATCGTGCGCGCCTACCAAAAGCGGAACAACATAATTCATGATGCCCGAGATGCCGAGCAGGATCGAAACGATCATGATCATGCCATGAAGCGACATGAGCGTGTTGTATAGTTGAGGACCGTTCTGATTGAAAACATCCAGATTAAGTGTGAGGAAATCCAATCCCGATGCGGCAAGTTCTGTGCGGAAGATTAGCGCAAAAGTACCGCCAACTGCGAGGAGGAACAACGCCGTGACGGTATATTGAATGCCAATAACTTTGTGATCGAGCGATACGCCAAAGTATTTTTGCCAACCCGGCTCATCCTCGTGGTGGTCTGGCGTGTCGATTCCGCGCGCCCACTTCACCCAATCCGTCATAACGCCGACGCCGAAGAAAAAGGAGATGACGCCCACCAACGCGCCGAACACCCATGCTGGCTCGGTAAACAGAAATGCGCCAACGCTTTCCAGACCCATCAAAGCGCGGATGCCGGTCACCAACACCGCGCCGATAACAGTTCCAGCAACTTGAAAAACCAAGCCTCTGGTGATGCCGCGATAGCCATACAAACCAAAGAAGAACGCCGTAAACCCAAACAGCAACGCAAATGCGGAGGGGACGGAAGCCGTTAATTTCAGTTCGCCTCGGATTGCAAAGTCAATGCCAAGCCCAATGCCGTATCCAACCGCGCCGGCAATGACAAGAAGAAGGAAAGCCCTTCCTAAAGTATTATTTTTCATGAAACCTCCACCGCCTACTTAATCGTTTTGATATACGCGACAATTGCCGCGAGTTCGTCGGGAGTAAATGTATATTGAACCATCTGAACCGATTCGAAGCCCTTGACGATCTTCGCCTGCGGGTTGGTGATCGACTCGGAAATGAAGGCATCATCAGCGGTTACGGCGGAGCCGTCCGAGAGTTCCACCTGCGAACCGAACAATCCCAACCAGGTTGGACCCACGATCGTGCCGCCGGTAAGCGAATGGCAAGCCGTACAACCATTTTGTTGAACAAGCAACTGCCCAAATCCCTCCGGTGAAGATGCGGCAAGCTTCGCTTTTTCCAATTCGCCCGCCAGCCACGTATCGTAATCTTCCTGTGATTGAATAATGACGGGGTTTTCCATAGAATAGTGCTTCGTGCCGCACAACTCGGCGCAACGCACTTTGTAACTCCCCACTTCAGTGGGAGTGATGGTCAATTCCGTAAATCGCCCCGGTACCAGGTCTTGTTTGACGCGGAACTCAGGAACCCAAAAGGAATGAATCACATCCGAGGAAGTCATCCGCAACAAGACCTGCTCCCCAACGGGTATGTGCAATTGATCGGAAACCACAACCAAGCCAGTCGCGGGATCAGCAGGATACTCAAACCTCCACGACCATTGAAGACCCGTTACTTTAATAACAGGAGCCTGCGGGTTTCGCGCCAGTGTCTGCGCCAAATTGCGCGCGCCGATCACTGAGAAAGAAACCACGATCAATAAAGGGATCGCCGTCCAAAATAACTCAAGCGTGGTATTCCCTTCAAAGTGAGCGCCGTCCCCGGTTTCACCGCGCCGACGGCGGAATACGATAAGGCTGTATCCTATCGGCACCACGATGAGTGAAAAGAAAAATGACATGACGATCAAGATCAGGTTCCACATCCAATCGATTGGAACTGCCTGCGCGCTTGCCGCCACAGGCATCAAGTGCGCCGCGCTCAGCCCCATGTATAAAAGGACCGACGCAATAATGGTTGATATTCCCACAATGATGAAATGTCGCATACTTTTCTCCTGAAACAAAAATCTGACGAGGGAGACCCTCGATCAGAAGCCGCCTAAGTTTATCATAATTCGCAGATTGTCACAAATTTCACAAGGAGGAGACACCGCTTCCTCCCCAAGGACAGTTGATTCAGTCTAGGGCGCCTCTGCTAACGCCGACAGGACCTCCACACTGTGTTGAGACGGGCGCACCTGTTCAAACACTTTCACGACGATTCCGTTGCCATCGATCAAAAAAGTTGTCCGCAACACGCCCTCATAGGACTTGCCTAAAAACTTCTTCGGCCCCCACACCTGATAAAGATCGCAAACCCGATGACCTTCGTCAGCCAGCAACGGAAACGGGAGCATAAATTTCTTCTTGAACTTCACATGCGATTCCACGGTATCCGGGCTGACGCCCAAAATGACAACGCCCGCCTTCTCGTAAGCGGAATAATCGTCGCGAAAATTGCACGCTTCTTTTGTACAACCCGGCGTATCGTCGGCAGGATAAAAATACAAGACCACGTTCCTGCCGCGATAATCGGACAGTTTTCTTGCGGCATTCGTATCGTCATGCAATTCAAAATCAGGAGCGGGGATTCCAGCAGAAATAGGCATTAGGAAGTTTGTCCAAAAAAATTTCCTCATTATACTCGTTGAATAAATAATCAGGAACAAATGATGGTGGCAGCGCTTCAAATCTTATTTTGGGTTTCATCCAGAATTAATTGTTCACTCACCTCACACAGTGAACTTCGTAACGCGAAATTTAATTCGCGTTTCAGGTTATTCTTGCGCAAGGGCGACATGAATGTCGCGGTACGGATCGCTTTCAAGGCAAATAAAAAAACGCGCTGGTGAGCGCGTTTTTTTCTACAACATATTCGCCTTTTTCAACGCGCTTTCCAGCGCATCGATCGTGGCAGGCTTGATGATCAACTCGGTGGCGCCGGCGCTCATCACCTTCCGCCGCGTTTCAGGCTGGTCATCCGATGTAATAACGATAACCGGCACAGGGATCAGGCGAGGCTCGCGCCGCAGGTAGAGGAGTATTTCCACCCCATCTATACCGGGCATGTTCACATCCAGGCAGATCAAATTCGGAGTGAAACCGCTTCCCAAAATCGAGATCGCCGCGCTGGAGCCATAAGCCACGCGCGCTTTCACGCCAAGCACGTCCAACATTTGATGCAGGGCATCGGCGGTTTGCCGGTTATCGTCCACAACAAGCGCTTCGGTCATCACTCCTCCAAGAGTTTCAATAGTTCCCAGCAAAAATAGTATACACTCAGAAATTCTTCACAGCGATATTGTCATTGATTTCAAATGATAGACCAATAGGACAGGCGTACCAAAACAATTAACAATTCTGGAATCCGATCTGCGCTATGCCGCCGAATCCATCGCCGCGCCGAGACGCTTCACGATCTCGTCCACTTCTTCTTCGTTGATAGCCAGCGGAGGCGCGAAAGCGAGCGAATTGCCAACGGGACGAGTCCTCAGCCCGCGTTCTTGCGCGGCTTTGAAGATCTTCATCGCCTGCGCGGGATCGGCAGTCTTTGCGTTCTTATCCGAAACAATTTCCACGGCGCAGAGCAAGCCAAGTCCGCGCACATCGCCGACGAAGCCGAATTCTTTGAGCGAGTTCAACCCATCGAGCAGACGTTTGCCGAGTTCCTTCGCGCGCGCGGGATAATGTTCTTCTTCCATGATCTCAAGATTCTTCAAGCCGACCGCGCACGCCATGGCATGACCCGAATAAGTGTAGCCGTGCATCCATGCTTCGCTTTCCGCCGCAGACTCCATCGTCTCGCGGATTTCGTCTGAAATTTGGATTCCGCCGAGTTGGGCGTATCCGCTGGTGATGGCTTTGGCGAACGAGAGAATATCGGGCTTCACGTTCCAATGCTTGAGCGCGAACCACTCCCCCGTGCGACCAAAGCCTGTGATGACCTCATCGGCAATAAACAGAACTTCATATTTATCGCAGATCGCGCGGACAAGCGGGAAATAATCGTCAGGCGGGACGATCACGCCGCCGACTCCCATCACCGGTTCAGCGATGAACGCGGCGACCGTGTCCGCCCCTTCGCGCAGGATTGCCTCTTCGAGCGCACGCGCCGCCGCCTGCCCCACCGATTCTCCAGCCTTCATTTCCCCTTCAAAGCGATACGGATTCGGCGCGGGGATGTGAACGAATCCCTCCACTGCGGGACCGAACATCGTTTGATATTTTTCGAGCCCGGTCGCAAACGTCGTGGCAAGCGTCACGCCGTGATACGAACCCTTCCGCGCGATGACTTTATATTTCGTCGGCTTGCCCTTGCGCTTCCAGTAATAACGCGCGGTCTTGAACGCCGAGTCGTTGGACTCGGATCCGCCGGAGGTGAAGAAGGTTGTGTTCAGCCCGGGGTAGGCAAAGCCCGCCAACTTGTCGGCAAGCCGAATGGAGGGAAGATTCGTCATGCCCGCAAAGTTGGAGGTGAACGCGAGTTCCTTCATCTGATCATAGGCGGCTTTGGCAATCTCTTCGCGCCCGTATCCCGCGTTGACGTTCCACAGTCCCGCCATGCCGTCGAGGATCTTTCGCCCATCGGCAGTGTACAGCCACACACCCTCGCCGCGTTCGATGACGAGCGCGTTGGCATGCGACTTCGGATGATAGACGGGATGCAATTGCTTTTTATCTTTTTCAAGCCAGTTGGTCATGTTGTCTCCTCAACTTTTATATTGTGATGGTCGAGCAGGTCGAGGCGCCAGCCGAGACCGTATCGAGACCACCTGTATTCAAAAAAATGTTTGCAACAAGAGTTTGTATGCGGACACGATGGTCTCGATACGCCCCGCGAACGGCACGCGGGGCTACTCGACCATCATTGCATCTTGACGGAATTATAATGCCTGCAAAGGAAACGACATGATACCTACACTGCAAAACATCTACGAAGCCGCGGAACGGATTCAACCTCACGCGCATCGCACGCCGGTGATGACGAACGAGAGCCTCAATGAGCGAGTCGGCGCGCGCGTGTATCTCAAGTGCGAAAATTTTCAAAAGGTGGGCGCGTTCAAATTTCGCGGCGCGTGCAATGCGGTCTTTTCATTGAGCGATGAGGAAGCGAAGTATGGAGTCTGCACGCACTCGTCGGGGAATCACGCGCAGGCGTTGGCGCTCGCGGCGCGGATGCGCGGCATCGCGGCGCACATCGTCATGCCGGAGAATGCGCCGCAAGTGAAGAAGGACGCGGTGGCTGGGTATGGAGGAAAAATCACCTTCTGCGAACCAACTTTACAGGCGCGCGAAGCGACTCTTCGTCGTGTTGTGGAATCCACCGGCGCGGCGTCATCCACCCATTTGACAACGAGCGCGTCATTGCAGGACAGGGAACTGCCTCGCTCGAACTTTTAGCGGACATGCCCGATCTGGACGCGATCATCGCGCCCGTCGGCGGCGGCGGATTGTTGAGCGGCACGTCCATCGCGGCAACCGAAACCAAAAAGGGAATCCGCGTGCTGGGCGGAGAACCCGAAATGGCAGACGACGCGTTCCGCTCATTGCAAGCGCGAAAAATTTTGCCGTCGGAACATCCGAAGACGATTGCGGATGGTTTGCTCACGTCGCTCAGCGAATTGACGTTTTCGATCATTCAATCGCGCGTGGAGCAAATCGTCACCGTGAGCGAGCAGGGAATTGTAGATTCGATGAAATTTATTTGGGAACGCGCGAAGATCGTCATCGAGCCGTCTGCCGCAGTCGCGGTGGCTGTGTTGTGGGAAAAGAAAGTTGATCTGTCGGGTTTGAAGGTTGGCGTGATTCTCAGCGGAGGGAATGTGGATTTGGGAAAGTTGCCGTGGGGCAAGTAGACAGGGAAACAAGTAAACACGCGCACAGGCGGGGATGCGCCACAGTATAATTCGCTGAAAGAATTCACCTGCTTCAAGGAGTCTGCGTTGCACATACCACAAACAGGTTTATCAAAGCACGAGATATTCTCCATGCTCCAAGCGTTCAAAGCGCGAGATATGGATTGGAAAAGCGGAAAAGTGTGGTGTTATGTCTATGACGCAGGGGAGGATCCAAGCGAAATTACAAAAAAGGCATATATGTCTTTCTTGAGCGAGAACGGACTCGATCCGTCGGTTTTTCCGTCCATCCTGAAATTAGAAACCGACGTGGTGCGAATGGTTATCAATTTATTGCGCGGCGATTCCAATGCGGTCGGACACTTAACGTCAGGCGGGACGGAATCGATTATGCTGGCGGTCAAATCTGCGCGAGACAAGGCGCGGGTTGAAAAACCGCATATCACATACCCCGAAATGATCGTGCCAAGAAATGCTCACGCCGCTTTCCATAAGGCCGCACATTATTTATGCGTAAAGCCTGTGGTAGTTGATCTTGACCCAAAATCGTTAACCGTACGAGCAAGCGACATGGAGGAAACAATCAATGAAAACACTATTCTGCTCGTAGCCTCCGCGCCAAGTTATTCGCAAGGGATGATTGATCCGATCAAAGAAATCGGCGCGATTGCAAAAAGACACAATTTATTATTTCACGTGGATGGATGCGTAGGCGGGTTGCATCTTTCGTTCATGCGGAAAATGGGCTACGAAGTTCCCGATTTTGATTTTACAGTAGACGGCGTTACATCCATTTCAACGGATTTGCATAAATACGGTTATGCCGCCAAGGGTTGTTCGGTCATCATGTACCGCGATAGATCGATTCGTAAATACCAGATCTTCGCATGTACGGACACGACCGGATATACCTTGATCAACCCAACCGTGTTGAGTTCCAAATCTGGCGGACCGATGGCAGGGGCTTGGGCGGTCTTGAACTTCTTGGGTGAAGAAGGTTATAAAAAGATCATTCAAAAGGTACAGGATGCCACAAAAGACTTAATGGATGGAATCAACGCCATGGACGATTTATACGTGTTGGGCAAACCTGCCATGAGCATGTTTTCTTTTGCATCCGATTCGATGAACGTCTATCAGTTGGCGGATGAGATGGGCAAGCGCGGCTGGTATTTGCAGGGACAGTTTTCCACATCTCAGATGCCCCGCAACTTGCATCTCTCGGTCAGTCAAGGGAACGCGGGTAATACCGATGTACTTCTTAAAGACCTGAGTGAGTGCGTCGAGATCGTAAAATCGAAACCGCCCATCGATTCGGACGCGATCAAAAGCATGATTGCTGGAGCGCTGCAAAGCCCAGACCCCGAGGCGGCGTTCAATCACCTTGCGGACAGCGCGGGCTTATCTGGCACAGCACTTCCATCGGAGATGGCATTCATCAATGAGGTATTGGACAATTTACCTGACGAGTTCTGTAACATGTTTTTGGTCAATTACTTTAATGACCTTTATGTTTAGTTGGCGTTCTCTAACGCCAGACTCCTGTTCACGGCGCAACCGGGAACAAAAAAGGAAAGCTGTTAATTTAACTGACACTACAATCTAATTTCTGGAGGCGTAAATGATCACATTCATCGCATGGTTAATTTTCGGAGCGCTGGCGGGATGGGTCGCCAGTATCCTCACCGGCAAGAACCACAGAATGGGGCCTGTGGCAAACATCGTCGTAGGCATTCTCGGCGCGTTCATCGGTGCGGGAATCATGAACACGCTGGGGATAGCTGTCCCTGTGGGGTTCAGCGTGATGGGATTTTTAGTCGCGGTTGGCGGCGCGGTCGTGATGATCGGAGCGATGGGGTTGATTCGGCGCGTATAAGAATCAACACATAACCTTCGTCATATACTATAATCGGATCAAACGGAGGCTCACATGAATATCCTTGTATGGCTCATCTTCGGCGCACTGGCAGGCTGGATTGCCAGCATCATCATGGGTAAGAATCGCAAAATGGGAGCGATCGCCAACATCATCGTTGGTATCATCGGCGCGTTCCTCGGCGGCTGGCTCTTCAGCCTATTCGGCGCGCAAGGCGTGACCGGCTTCAATTTGCAAAGCCTGCTCGTTGCCGTAGTTGGCGCGGTGGCGCTGATCTTCATCGTCGGGTTGATCCGTCGTTGAGGAGTTCAGGGCGATGGGTTTGATTCGGCACGGATAATGCGTTCAACGAACAAAAAGAGCCTCGCGAAAATGCGAGGCTCTTTTTGTATCCAACGAGACCACAACAGATCAGCGCAGCCAGAACGTGAGAGTCAAAAAGTATGCAGCAAGACCGAAGACGGCGAGCGCGGTCGCGTGGAGGAGAGTCCAGTTGGGTTTTGCGCCGAGACTGATGTTGCGCAGAAGGAAAATTTGAAAAAGCGCAAAGGGCAGGGTGAGGAAGACAGGCCAGATCAATGAAAGCGAGCTGCCGAAAAGAGGCGACATAGTAAAGAGAAAGTACGCAAGCAAAACAAAGAGATGATGCAGCGGCGCGACGCGTTCCCAGCCGAGGCGGGTGAGGAAGGTGACGCGGTTATATTTTTGGTCTTGCGCAAAGGATTGGAAGTCTCTCATGATGAAATAGGAAAAAGCGAGGAGCGTCAGGGGAACGGCGAGCGCGAGGAAGCGATGCGTTTCGTCCGCTTGAAGCGTGAATGCGATGGACGGGACGACATACGCGAGATGAACAGCGAGGAGAAATTCTCCCGCGCCGCGATTGACGAAGCGAAATGGTGGGATGGAATATGTGAAGACAATGGCAAGGGAGAGGAGAAGAAAGAGGAAAGAGGAAAGAGGGAGGGTTTTGTTTGCAAAGAGAATGTGTGCGGTTAATGCAAAAATGACGATACACGCCAACGATGTGTAGAGCAGGTTATTGCGGAGGATTTGTCGCTTGGAACGAGTCTCGTTTTCGAGTAGAGGCTCCGCGTCCAAACGAAAGACTTCGGGCAATAGATTCATGATTGCCTGTGCGAGAAGGACGATCAACAAGCCCAACCAAAACGGAGCGACGAGAAAAGGTTTGCCAAGATAATCTGCGATGCTTGTGCCGAAGACGTAGGTTAGTGCGGCGAGGAGGAGGGATAAGAGAAAGGACATGAGAATTGGAGAAGCGGTTAATTTTTACTCAAGAATTCATCCAACCTCTCCACCGCTTGCGGGAGGTTTTTTCGTCCCAGCCCGATGCGAAAGTGGTTTTTGGAGTCGTCGTATGCTGAACCAGGCAGTAAGAGAACGCCTGCTTGTTTCACCAGATCGTCGCAAAAATCTTCTGTACTGCCTTTCAGCAATTTTGGGAATCCCATCGAGCCGGCGGTGGGACGAACCCATTTAAATAAGTTTGAATGACGTGTAAAAAGATCGTCAACGATCTCGAGATTGCTTTTGATGATGCCGACATTCCGCGCGATGAGTTTTTGGCGATTCCTCAACGCGACCTCGGCAAGAAACTCGCTCGGCGCGGAGTTGCAGATGGTTGTGTAATCTTTCAGTCCAGCCATTTTCTCGTGGAACGTTTTGTTCTTCGTGGCGATCCATCCGATCCGCAAGCCAGCCAAGCCGTAGGTTTTGGAGGTGACGCCAAGCGAGACGGCGTGTTCGCCCATGTCTGCGCCGGCGGGGAGTCGAAGCGACAGATCGTATTCCGATTCGCGGTAGACCTCGTCGCAGAACAACAGCAGGTTATTTTCCTGCGCGAACTTGTTCACCGCTTCAAAATCGGGCTTCGACATGAGATAGCCCGTCGGGTTATGTGGCGTGTTGATAACGATCGCCTTCGTCGAAGAGCGCATCAAGTGGCGCAGTTCATCCAAATCCAGCGCCCAGTTATTTTCCTCTCTCGCCCGCCAATGGCTGACCATGCACCCCATCCCTTTTGCGATTTCGCTCAGCGATTGATAGTGCGGAGCGTGGACGATGATGTGGTCGTTTTCTTTCAACGCGGCAAGCATGAAGAGGAAGATCGCCTCCTCCGCGCCCGTGTGGACCAAAATCTCTTCAGGTTGAATTGTTTCGTAAATTTTAGCGATCTCTTTTCGTAAAGCGGGATGCCCTTGCGATTCGGTGTATCCCAGCCACGTTTGTTGAAATTTTTCCGCCGCGCCTGTTTCCATGGCAAGCAAGTCCGCGATGGACATGGCTTCACAATCGGAGGAGCAAAGCAGAAACTCCGTGTTGAATTCGTGCTTGGCAAAATAGCGTTCGAGTTTGAAAGGGGGTAAATTCATAAAAAACCTTTTAACCACGAAGGGCACAAAGTTCACGAAGGAAAATCTTTGGAGATCTCTTCAGTTGCACCGCTCGTCCAACCTTTGTGCCCTTCGTGTCCTTTGTGTTTAAGATTTTAGAACCTTCTTCATGTCGCGATAATGATTCTGATTATGAACGTACAACAACTTGATCATATCGCGGATCTTGGTGACACCTAAGAACGGATGCCGCCCCTCGATCTCCAACTCCTCTTCTTTCAAACCCGCCACCCATGCGACGGAGTTCGAACGCGTTTCTTTATATTGTTCGAGCAGTTCGCGGGGAGGCAAATCTTTTGTACGTTCTTGCTGTGTCGCGTTGTAGCGGTCAATCGAAAACTCTTCCGAGGCGCCTTCGCCTGTTGTGCGGATGCGCTCGAAGAGTTTCACTAATCCGCGTTCGGAGGTGACAAAATGCGAAAGCACGTTGCGGATGCTCCACGTTTCGCCTTCGGTATACACCTCCGCCTGCCATTGCTCGTCGCTCAAGTCCGCAAAGATGGAATAAAATTTTTCGCCTTCAGATTTTAGTTTGTCTGCGAGTTCGTTTATTTCGGACATTTGCATCTCCTCTTACATCGGTGGTTGAGTAGGGCGAAGCCCGTATCGAAACCACCAGGTCTTCAAATGTTCTTTTGCCACAAATTCTTTCTACGCACTAGGTGGTTTCGATACGACCTGCGACGAACACGCGGGTCTACTCAACCACCGGAGTTTCTACACAAGGGAATACCCCCCATCCACAACGATTGTTTGACCGGTAATATATTCGTTCTTGACCAAAAATTCGAGGGCGGATGCAACCTCTTCGCTTCGCGCGGGACGTTTGAGCGGGACGCGCCGTATCAGCCTCTCCCACTCTTCGGCAGGGACAATGTCCGATTGCAGGACGAAGCCCGGCGCAATGGCGTTGACGCGGATCTTCGGCGCGAGCGCGCGTGCAAGAATTTTCGTGAGCGACTCCAACGCAGCTTTGCTGACAGTATACGAGGGATACCTGCTCCACGCTTTTTGCGCGCCCACATCTGTGATGTTGACGATAAGTCCGCCATCGGTCATTTTCTTTGCACATTCTTGCGCGAGCAAAAACGGCGCGCGGAGGTTGAGGTCGAGAGTCGTGTCCCACGTTTCGAGAGTCAGCGATTCGACATTTCCGCTGGGCATGAAGGCGGCGGAGTTGACTAACACATTTAGAGATTGGAGATTGGAGACTAGAGACTGGATTCTGTCCGGCTGAGTGAGGTCGGCTGAGGCCAGGGTAACGCCGACGTTGAGCGACTCAAGCTCGCCCTGCGTTTGAATCGCTTCATCCACAGCCGAATGATAATGAAGGACGATGTCGTATCCGAGGCGGGCGAGAGTCAGCGCGAAGGATTTCCCCAAACGATGCGCGCCGCCAGTGACGAGTGCAAGAGGAGTCGTAGACACGTAGACAAGTATACACGTAGACAGGTCGCCACGTGTCTACGTGTTTCCGTGTTTACTTGCGGAAATAATTCGAGACAAAGAACCAAATGTTCGCGGGACGTTCGGCGAGGCGGCGCATGAAATATGGATACCACTGCGCGCCGAATGGAACATAGACGCGGACGGGATACTCTTCTTTGACGAGCCGCTCCTGCAAATCGCGGCGGATGCCGTACAGCATTTGAAACTCGATGGAGTTTTTCGGCAAACTCATTTTCTCGGCGTGTTTTTTTGCGAAGTCAATCCGTTTGTCGTCGTGCGACGCGATGGCGATGAACGGCGGCGTGCGCCCATCCGTGCTGATGGAATTATTTTCTTTTGCGACGGTTGCGTCTATCATGATCTTGGCAAGCAGGTCATAATTCGCGTCGGTATCCGTTTTTTTTGGAAAGGCTTTCTCGGGCGGCTCGTTATACGCGCCTTTGACAAGACGTATGCGCGTTGTATGGTTAAGTAGTCCGCGAATTTCGGCTTCGGTGCGAAATAAATACGCTTGCTGCACCAGCCCAACTTGATTGGAGGTGAAGCCGCGCTCCAGCATGGATTGATACATCGCAAGCGTGATGTCGGTGTAGGGCGTGTCTTCCATGTCAATGCGGATGAAGTTATTGCTTTTTTTGGCTTGTTCAAGGATCTTCACGAGGTTCTGGCGGCACGTTTCTTCATCCAACCCCATGCCGATCTGAGTCAATTTGATCGAGACGTTCGCTTTAACCCCCGCTTTATCTATTTCCTGTAAAACATGCACAATGGAATCTGCCGCGCCGTTCGCTTCTTCGGCAGTGGAGGTGTGCTCGCCTAACTGGTCGAGCGTGGCATTGATTCCCTTTGCGTTCAATTCACGCACAACGCGAATCGCGTCGCTGACGGTATCACCTGCGACAAAACGCGAAGCGGCTCTCCATGCAAACCCCCAACTGGTGATCAGTTTTTGCGCCCCGGCGGCTTTGGAAAGGTAGATCAAAAAAGATCGCAACATCGTCCCGTCCTGTACGTGAATTTTCCTGCCAGACCGCGCAGACGCGAGGTATTCTAGCACAATCGTTAGAAACGAGTATGTTATACTTTTTTTATCGATTTTCGGAGGCAGTGTGAGAAGAAGTAGTTCGATTCCGGTTCTACGCGGAATTTCCATTGGGTTGTTATCCGTCGCATTGGTGCTGGTCGTTATCGGTTTGATCGGATACAGCCGTCAGCGGAATAACTATCCCGCTGGTATGACAATCGCAGGCGTGCCCGTTGGCGGCGTAACGCCGCAAATCGCTTCGGAACGGGTACTGCAAGTATATTCATCTCCCATCGAAGTCACTTACAACAATTCGAGCATTCAAATCTCGCCCTCGGTGGTCGGATTCCAACTCGATATGGATTCGATGATCGCCGCCGCCGATCTGGGACGCACGGGCGGTTCCTTCTGGGGTGGGTTTTGGAACTACCTGTGGCAGCGCCAGCCCGCCCCGGTCGATATCCCCTTGAGCGCCACCATCGACGAAGTTCAACTCACTGCTTATTTACAAAATGAAATTTCCGCTCGATACGATCAACCACCGACGCCGCCTCAACCTGTTCCTGGAACCACGACATTCCTTCCCGGCGAATCCGGAACCATTCTCGACATTGACCGCGCCGTGCGTCTGATCGAGGACACACTGCGTTCGCCATCCAACCGAAAAGTCACCCTCTCTTTTCAAAGAAGCATTGCGGCAAGACCCACTTTTCAAAACCTCGAAATCCTGCTACAACAAAATATCGATGTGGCAGAATTCGACGGCGTGATCGGCTTGTATCTCTTCGATCTGCAAAATGGACAAGAAATCCACTTCGCCATGGATAAGGGACAAACCATCTCCACGAATCCCGATGTGCCTTTTACAGCATCGAGCACCGTTAAAATCCCGATCATGGTTTCGTACTTCATCAAAAACGGGAATGCGGCGCTGGAACCATCCTCCTCCGAACTCATCCTCGATATGATTCGAAAATCTGAGAACCCGCCTGCCGACCGGTTAATGGAAAGCCTGGATGAGTTCCGCGGTCCGCTCATCGTTACCGATGATATGCGCAAAATCGGCCTGGAAAACACTTTCCTTGCCGGCTTCTTTTGTAGCGCGCAGTTTCCATGCCCACTGCTCGAAAAAATCAGCACGCCTGCGAACCAGCGCGCGGACGTATCTACCGATCCTGATTCTTTCAACCAGACCACCCCATCCGACGCAGGCATGTTACTAACCGACATCTATCAATGTGCTACCGAAAACGGCGGCGCGCTCGTTGCGGCATTTCCAGACAAGATCAACAGCCAGATCTGCCAGCAGATGATCAACTTCCTCGTTTTGGACAAGATCGGCGTGCTCATCGAAGCCGGTGTGCCGGAAGGAACCCAGGTGGCGCACAAACATGGCTGGATCACCGAACCCAGCTCTGGTGTTATTAAAAACATCAGCGACGCCGGCATCGTCTACACGCCCGGCGGAAACTATGTGCTCGTGATTTATGCCTACCACCCGGTGCAAACCATTTGGGAGCCAGTCTCCGGTCTCTTTGCGCAATTATCACAAACAGTTTACAACTTTTATAACCTGCCCACCCAGTAGGCGACTTCGTATATAATCCAAACATGAGCGCCGCGCTTGGACTTTATCGTCTTCAACAAGTAGACAGCCAGATGGATCAGATCCACGGTCGGCTCAAAGCGATTCAAAAAACGCTTCAAAACGACGGGGAACTGCGCGCTGCCATGGAAGCCTTTTCCGCCTCCGAAAACGGATTCAAAACTGCCGAGCGCGATTTCAAATCGACAGAAGCAGATGTTGAAAAACAGCGCATCAAGATCGAACACGCTGAGTCCAGCTTATACGGCGGGAAGGTGCACAACCCCAAGGAGTTACAAGACCTGCAATTGGATGTTGTGTCGCTTAAGAAACACCTGACTACCCTCGAAAACCTCGAACTCGTAGCGATGGGCGCTCTCGAGGACACCGAGAAAGCCATGCAAACTAGCAAAGCCCAACTCGAACGCGTACAAGCAGATAAATCGATTCAATATAACGACCTGACAAAAGAAAGCGAAACGCTCCAAAAAGAGATCGAACGGCTTGATTCGGAACGTAAGGCAATCATGAGCGGAATTCCTCAACCATCCATGCTTACATACGATTCGCTCCGCGCGCAAAAGCGCGGGGTCGCCATTGCCACCGTCAGCGACTCAGCGTGCGCGGCATGCGGCACAACACTTACGCCTTCGCAACAACAAAGCGCCCGCTCCACCACGCAATTATTCACTTGCCCAACCTGCGGGCGTATCTTGTACGATAATTAACCCTCATGCCTATTCCGCACATCGACCCGCTATCTTTTGTTATCGGTATGGTCATTGGGATCATACTCTTCAATTTGGCCAGTCGCGCCAAACCCCTCCTCAACCAAGTTCGGGAAAACTTAAAAGAAAGCCGCGAAGCGGCCAAAGTTCGCCGTACAAGCGGGCTGGAAGATAATCACCGCCGCATCACCCTGCGCCGCGCGCAGGGGATGCATCTCGCCGCGTCGATGTTTGCTCTCGATGAAATTCTTCAAGAACCTCGTCTCGTCGCGCCACCGGCGCGTGTGGAGCCGGGTGTCATCCCTTTGCAGGAAGATATCATCTCGCAAACCCTGCCCTACATGCCAGATTGGACGCAACTGGCCGGCGTATATGGCGCACCGACACTAAAAGTGGCTGAGGTAGTAACCGGCGGTTCAAACATTGTGATCGTTGGCGCGGCCGGCGCAGGCAAGACCGTGGCATTGGCACACCTCGCGTCACTGGCGGCAAACCTCAAGGTTCGGGTCAATCCGACATCTGAGGAAGAGGCGGTTCCTTATCTATATCACGTTGCAGATCTGGCGCTCCCGTTTGATGCGACGAAAGACCCGCTCACCGTGCTCACAAATGCCGTAACAGAATTTGCCCCGATCTTTGACCTAAGCCGCTTGCCCGCCTTTATCCAGCAATCATTCCAAAGTGGACGCGCCTTGCTATTGATCGATGGCTTCGACGAACTGGATACAGAGAGTCAGAAAAATGCGACAGCATGGTTCAAAGCGCTGATTCACGCCTATCCAAAAGTCCGCATCGTAACGACAGGTTGTATCCATCAACTGAACGGGTTGATCAGCCTCGGTTTCAACCCGCTGGCGCTGATCTCTTGGGATCAAAAAGCCGCTTCAAAGTTCATCCAACAATGGAGCGAACGGTGGTCGCAAACCATCGCGCCGGAATCGCGAGCGCAATCGGGGCGTGAACAAGTGGATTCGCTTTTGCTTAATGCATGGGTAACCACCGACAATCACGGTCTGACTCCCTTTGAACTGACTCTCAAAGTGTGGGGCGCATACGCCGGTGACAGTTTAGGACCGGGCGTTCTCGACGCTATTGCCACCCATATCCGCCGTGTGGCCCCCGCCGGAACCCCGGTTGCCGCGCTCGAACTGCTCGCCATGCAAGTGGCGCTCACCGCCCAGCCGGTCTTCGATCCGCGCGCCGCGCGCGCTTGGGTGAAACAATACGATATCGTCGATGACAAATCGGTTGAGCATGCCGAAACGGTAACAAACACCGCCAAGGAAGAAAAAGCCGCTCTCACTGAATCGCAAAAAATCCGCATCAAGAGATCAAAAGCGGGCGATGTGCCGACTCACGGATTGCTCAGCAAGATGGTGGATAGCGGCTTGTTGATTTCGCATACCGGTAACAAGATGCGCTTCCTACATTCGGTATTGAATGGTTATCTCGCGGGGCAGGCAATCGGCGATAACGAAGCGTACCAAACATTGCTCAGCCAGCCCATTTGGAATGGCAGGACTGTCACCATGCATTACTTTGCGGCACGCGGCGATGCATCTTCGCTGGCGGATTCGATGATGAAAGATTCCAGCCTGCCGCTACATGTGCAGTTATTCACCGTGGCTCACTGGCTGCGCGATGCGCCGCGCGAAGCGGCGTGGCGCGCCAAGGTGTTTTCCGCGTTGTTGAACATCCTGCAAAGCGAAGGGCAACCGCTTGGCTTGCGCGGACAGGCAATGGCGGCTTTTGTTGCCAGCGGCGACCCCGGCGCTGGCACTCTGTTTAGGCAACTACTAAACTCTCGCTCGTTTGAAGTTATTCCGCTCGTCGCGCTGGGTTGCGGGGGCATTCGCGATACAAAAGCCGTTGATGCGCTCGAAAGCGCATTGCAAGCGCCGTTTGGCGCGGTTCGGCGGGCCGCCTGCCTGGCATTGGTTGCCATCGGCACAGAAAAATCGCTGGAGGCAGTGGCGCGGGCGTTGCTACAAGGGGATGAAGAACTTCGCAAAGCCGCGGCAGAAGCACTGGCGAACGATGCGACAGAGGGTCACGCTGTCCTACGCGAAGGCGTTACCTTATCGGACATCATGGTACGACGCGCGGTCGTTCACGGATTGGCGAGAATCGAGCAACCCTGGGCGGTTGAACTCCTGCAAAAGATGCAGGTGGAGGACGATCAGTGGGTGGTGCGAAACCTCGCCACGCAATACCTCGAGCAGGCGAGCAAACTCGATCCGCGCGTTCCGCAAAAATTACCTAACCCGTCAGACACTCCCTGGCTGATCGAATTTGCCGGCAAACAAGGCATGGGCATTTCAAAAAGCGGACCTGCCACCGAGGCGCTATTAAGCGCTTTCAAATTTGGGAGCACCGAAGAACGGCTGGCCGCCCTGCCATATCTAAAGCCGATTGCCAACGAAGGCATTGTCGGCGCGTTATACAGCGGCATGTACGGCGAAGACATAGAAGTACGCGAAGCCGCTTATCTTGCCGTGCAAGAAATCGACGCGAACGGCATGCGACTTCCGCACCCCAATCAATTTGGCCTCGGATGAGATGCTAATCACAAACGCAACTCTCATCACGTGGGAAAAAGAAAATCGTATCCTCGATGATCATGCCGTTCTCATCGAGAACGACCGCATCAAAGAGATCGGCAAAAGCGCCGACCTTATAAAAAAATATCCGAACGAAAAAAAACTCGACGCGCGCGGACAATACGTGATGCCCGGCAACATCTGCGCGCACACGCATTTTTATGGCGCATACGCGCGCGGCATGGCGATCCCCGGACCCGCGCCGAAAGATTTCCCTGAGATCCTGCAAAAGTTGTGGTGGCCCCTCGACCGTTCGCTCGACGCGGAAAGCATCGCATACTCCGCGCTCCCCTGCCTCGTGGACGCGATCAAACACGGCACGACCACTCTCATTGATCATCACGCCTCGCCCAACGCAATTGACGGCTCGCTCGACATCATCGGCGACGCAGTTGAAAAATCTGGGCTTCGCGCGGTGTTGTGTTACGAAGTGACCGACCGCGATGGCGAAGCAAAAATGAAAGCGGGGATCAATGAAAACGTCCGCTTCATCAAGAAGACGAAAAGCCCGCTTCTCTCCGCGACGTTCGGCCTGCACGCCAGCCTCACGCTTTCGGACGCCTCTTTAGAGTTGTGCCGCCAAGCCCTCCCCAGTGGATTCGGCTTTCACGTCCACACCGCCGAACACGAATCGGATGAGTACGATAGCCTCAACAAATCAAACATGCGCGTGGTTGACCGCCTGCAAAAACACGACATCCTCGGAGCGAACACCATCACCGCGCACGGCGTCCACTTCGACACGCGTGAAATGGAGATCCTCGCCGAAACAGGGACGTGGCTCTCGCACCAGCCGCGCTCAAACATGAACAACGGCGTCGGCGTCGCGCAGATCGAGTCCATGCTGCGCGCGGGAATCAAAGTCTGCTTAGGCAACGATGGCTTCTCGAACGCCATGTGGGAGGAATGGAAAGCCGCGTATCTTCTACACAAAGTCCATCACCGCGATCCGCGCCGCATGGGCGGCTACGACGTGCAACAGATGGCGATCTACAACAACGCCGCGCTGGCGAATGTCTTCTTCCCATCTGCGACCATTGGGCAATTGAGCGAAGGCGCATTTGCGGATATTATTTTTGTAGAGTACCATCCGAACACACCGATGACCGCAGGCAACCTGCCGTGGCACATCGTCTTCGGTTTTCAGCAAAGCATGGTAACGACGACGATCGTCGCGGGCAAAGTGTTGATGAAAGACCGCGAACTGCTCACCCTCGACGAAAAAGAGGTCTCAGCCAAAGCGCGCGAGATCGCGCCGAAAGTTTGGGAACGATATCAAAAGGAAGTTGCAAAAGTTTCGTAAAGGTGACAGTCACTTTTGAAGTGACTGTCACCTGCAACTAAAGGTAAAGTGAAATGACAACAGACGGAATCAAAGAACCGCTCTTATTGACCATCGCTGTCCTCGGCGGGACAGGCAAAGAAGGCAAAGGTCTCGCGTACCGTTGGGCGAAGGCGGGATACAAAGTGCTGATTGGTTCGCGCTCCGAGGAACGAGCTGTGTCCGCCGCCTCCGAGATCATGGAATTGGCGGAAGGCTCCACCTCCATCGTCGGCACATCGAACAAAGATGCCGCCCAACTAGCGGACATTGTTGTGGTGAGTGTGCCATACGCCGCGCACCGCGATACGCTCGAAAGCGTGAAAGATGTGCTCAAAGGGAAAATCCTCATTGACGTGACCGTTCCGCTCGTGCCGCCGAAAGTAAGGACAGTTCAAATGCCGCCCGCTGGCTCTGCCGCGCAAGAAGCGAAAGAGATCGTCGGCGAAGGCGTGGAAGTGGTCGCCGCGTTCCATAACATCTCTCACGAACACCTGCTGAAAGATGAATTTGTCGAATGTGAAGTGCTCGTCACAGGCACAAGCAAAGACGCGCGCGGCGAGGTCCTCAAACTTGTCGAAGCCGCGGGGCTCACAGGCTGGGACGCGGGTCCGATAGAAAACTCCGTCGTGCTTGAAGGTCTCACCAGCGTGCTAATCAACATCAACAAGCAATACGGTTCCACGCACGCAGGCATCAAGATCACTGGGGCAAGTAAGTAAATTGATCAGTAAACAGTAAGCAGTGAGCAGGATGAAACACTACGCACTGATCACCGATAACTGATCACTGATCTCTGCCTTCCTATGTCTCTCACCCTCACCCCCCTCCTCAACATCCCCCTCATCCGCCACGGCGACAACCTGGCGGATATTGTTCTTAACTCCCTGCAAGAAAATAAAATTGAACTTCAAGACAACGATATTTTCGTCTTTGCGCAAAAGATCGTTTCCAAATCCGAAGGGCGGACAGTGAATCTCGCAACGGTCACGCCTTCGCAACGCGCCATCGAACTCGCCAAACAAACCGAAAAAGATCCGCGCGTCGTTGAATTGATCCTGCAAGAAAGCAACGAAGTCTTGCGCACCCGCGTCGGCGCGATCATCGTCGAACAAAAACTCGGCTTCGTCTGCGCCAACGCAGGGATCGATCATTCAAACGTTGACTCCCCTCTCCTTTCAGGAGAGGGGTCGGGGGTGAGGTCCGAAGACTGGGTACTCCTCCTCCCCGCCGAACCAGATCGAAGCGCGGAAAAGATGCGGAGCGACATCCAATCGAAAAGCGGAAAGCGAATCGGCATCCTCATCATTGATTCACACGGGCGGGCATGGCGCAACGGTACTGTCGGAGTCGCCATTGGAATCGCAGGAATCCCTGGGCTTGAAGATTTGCGCGGCAAGCCCGATCTGTTCGGATTCAAATTGCAAGTGACGACAGTGGGCGTGGCAGACGAACTCGCCGCCGCCGCGTCGCTGATGATGGGTCAAGCCGCAGAAGGCACGCCTGTTGTGCATGTGCGCGGATTTCCATATCCATTGCGCGAAGCGTCGCTGAAAGAATTGATCCGCCCGAAAGATCAAGATTTGTTTCGATGAGCGAAGTGACAGTCATCTTTAAAGATGACTGTCACTTGAGCGCCGATAAATGCTAACAAGATTCTTATTCACACTTGTTACACTTACCGCATCACACCAAGCAAGGACATCACATGCCAATCCAAACCAAATATCAAGACCTCATCAGCGACGACTCAAAAGCATTTCTTTATCTCGCCACGCTCATGCCCGACGGTTCGCCGCAAGTGACGCCCGTGTGGTTCAGCGCTGACGATGAACACATCCTCATCAACACCGCCGAGGGTCGCCTCAAAGATAAAAACATGAAAGCGCGCAAACACGTAGCGATGACCATTCAAGACCCCAACGACCGCTATCGCTACATCGGCATTCGCGGCGAAGTTGTCGGCTCCACATACGACGGCGCGGACGAGCATATCGCAATGTTATCCATGCGCTACGATAACAAGCCGTGGAACAAACGCGAAGGACAAAAGCGGATCATCTACAAGATCAAGCCGACTCATGTCCACGACCGCGACTGACCTCCACAACTTCATGCGGACTCGCCGCTCGGTCCGCCGCTTCAAATCGGACCCTGTGCCTGATTCGGTCATCGAGACGATCCTCACCACCGCGACGTTCGCCCCCTCCGCGCACAATCGCCAACCATGGAGGTTCGTAGTAGTGACGAATTCATTCGTCCGCGCAAAACTCGCCGATGCGATGGCTGTTGACTTTCAACGCGATCTCGAAAGCGACGGCGTTCCCTCCGAAAAAATTCAGGCGCAAGTGAAACGGTCGAAAGATCGGATCATCTCCGCACCTGTTGCCATCCTCCTCTGCCTCGACATGAGCGAGATGGACTCGTATCCCGACAAACGACGCACCAAAGCCGAATTCCGCATGACCGTCCAATCCGTCGCTGCGGCGGGGATGCAATTGTTGCTAGCCGCGCACGCCGAAGGATTGGGCGGAGTGTGGGCATGCTGGGTGTTATTCGCAGTTGAAACAATTCAAGATGTTTTGGAATTACCGAAAACTTGGGAACCGCAAGCGTTGTATTTTCTTGGGTATCCAGAAGTAATTCCCGAAGTAAGGAAAAGAAAGCCTTTAAAAGAAATAATGGTGGTCGAGTAGTCCCGCATGTGCTGAGCGGAGCGATAGCGAAGACGAAGCATCGCGGGACGTATCAAGACCACTATGCCGTGAAATAACTTTTGATACAAAATTCTTCTTGAAGCCATTTGGTCTCGATACGGGCTTCGCCCTACTCGACCAACAAATATATAAACATGAAAATTGTCGCTCTCGCGGGCGGAGTCGGTGGCGCGAAATTGGCGCATGGACTCGCCCAGATACTCAAACCCGAGGAACTCACGATCATCGTCAACACGGGCGATGATTTTGAGCATTACGGCTTATACATTTGTCCCGACCTGGATACGGTTTGCTATACGCTTGCAGAATTGGCAAATCCTGAAACGGGTTGGGGGCGCGTGGATGAATCGTGGAATGCGATCGAGAACGCATCCAAACTTGGCGGGCTGGATTGGTTCAAACTGGGCGACCGCGATCTGGGAACCCACCTCGAACGGACGCGGCGGCTGAAAGCGGGCGATCCGCTTAGCCAAATTACACGAGACTTTTGCAAGGCGTGGGGCGTTGAACACACCATCCTGCCGATGTCTGACCAGTCAGTGAGAACGATGGTTGATACGGACGAGGGCGAACTCGCTTTTCAGGAGTATTTCGTTCATCGCAGGTGTGAGCCGCGCGTAAAAGGATTCAGATTTGTGGGAGTCGAGGAGGCTGAACCAGCTTCGGGGGCGAAAGAAGCGATTGAGTCCGCTGACGCAATCGTCATTTGCCCGTCGAATCCGTGGGTGAGTGTGGATCCTATTTTGAAAGTTTTCTCCCTCACTGCTTCGACAAGCTCAGCACGGCGCCCTGCCCCTCTCCCAGTGGGAGAGGGGAAACCCGTCGTTGCCATCTCTCCTATTATTGGCGGGGAAACGGTGAAGGGACCTGCGGCGAAGATGTATCGCGAGCTGGGAATCGAGCCATCGGCGCTGGCGGTGGCAAATCATTATCGAGGAGTGATAACACATTTTGTCATGGACGCTGTCGATTCGCAACTAACCGAAAGTGTAAGGGGTTTGAATATGCGGACTCTTGTAACGAATACGCTGATGAAAAGTCATGAAGACAGAAGGCAATTAGCGCAAGCCATACTCCAGTTCGTCGGAAGTGACTCATGACACTCTGGGCAATCGTCCCTGTAAAGCCTTTACGGCGCGGCAAATCACGTTTAGCGGGCACATTGAATGAAAATGAACGAACTGAATTAAATCGAGCTTTGTTACAACACTCGCTTGAGACGTTGTCCGGCGTTGCCGGCGTGAATGAGGTGCTCGTGGTCAGTCGCGACCCGAACGCGCTGGCAATTGCCCGCGAACACGGCGCGCGCACCGTGCAGGAGGATGGCGCGCCGCATCTGAATACCGCTTTGAAGCGGGCGACGGTTGTGGCGCAGGTTTACGCTACGCAAGGCGTGCTGATCCTGCCTGCGGATCTTCCACTTGTGACCCGTGAAGATATCCAAACCTTGCTTGACCGCGCGGTAAAGCCGCCAGTGGTGGTAATTGCGCCGGACCGCCACGGCAAAGGAACCAACGCTCTCGTGATTGCCCCGGCGGGACTCATCGAGTATGATTTCGGCGAGAATTCCTTCGAGCGTCATTGCGAACGAGTGAAACAGGCTGGCGCTCGCCTTGAAATAGTGGAACTTCCCTCGCTGGGACTTGATCTCGATGAGCCTGAGGATTTTGAACTGGTAAAAAATCTCGAAAGTTCGATCACTTTCTAATTCTGAGGAGACCGCCATGGCAGAACGGGTTGCATTGTATTTACAGGATTCACACGATTTGCGCGACGGGCTGGATTACGTCCGTTATGCGGAGGAGAAAGGGTTTGAGGCAGTGTGGCAGGCAGAATCTCGTCTGGTGCGCGATGCGATTGTGCCGATGGCCGCTTACGCCGCGGTGACGAATAAGCTCAAGGTTGGCTCTGGCGTGATCAATAATTGGACACGCAACATCGGTCTGCTTGCCGCCACATTGCTCACCCTCGACGATCTTGCGCCGAACCGAATCATTTGCGGCATCGGCGCGTGGTGGGATCCGCTAGCGAAGAACGTGGGCATCGAGCGCAAGAAGCCGCTCCTTGCCATGCGCGAGACCGTGGAAGTGCTCCGTCGCCTGCTCAACATGGAGCGGGTCACCTTTCATGGAGAATTTCATCATGTAGACGGAATCGAACTGGATGTGGTGCATGGCCGCCGCGAGCCGCGTAACATTCCGATTATGATCGGCGCGACGGGCGATGTAATGATGGAGTTGACTGGCGAAATTGCCGATGGAGCCGTTTTGAATTATTGCGTTCCGCCGGAATATAACGACAAGGCGATGGAACAACTGGAAAAGGGCTTGAAGAAATCCGGGCGCACAATGGATGCGTTCGATCGTCCACAACTTGTCGTTTGCTCGGTGGATGAAGACCATGATAAAGCGATCGATTACACCAAGGAACTACTTTGCCAATACCTCGCCCAACAGCCGCATATCGCCAAGGCTTCGCAGGTCTCGCAGGATGTGATTGCCAGTATCCAGTCTATTTTAGGGTGGCCTGCCACCAAGGAACAGATCAACAAAGCCAAGCATCTTGTGCCTGACGAACTTGTGCATCGCATCACCGCCTCCGGCACGCCGTCGGAAGCAAAAGCCAAAGTGGAGGAATACAAGAAGCGCGGATGCACATGCCCGATCCTTTACCCCGTCGGCGGGAATTTCAAGTTGTTGATCGATACGTTCGCGCAAACGTAAGACAAGATTAATCTTGTCCTACATTTCCCCCCTCAAATAATCCAACACAAATTGCAAAGCCGCGTCAGCCGATGCGGCTTTTATTTGTTGACGGTTTCCCGAATAATGCCGGGAGCGTGTCCATTCGCCTTGTGGAGCGGCAAGCGCCAGCCAGACCGTGCCCACAGGCTTGGATTCCGTCCCACCGCCTGGACCCGCTATCCCTGAGATCGAAGCGGCGATATCCGCATCGAGAACTGATCGCGCGCCGCGCGCCATCTCTAGCACCGTCTGCTCGCTGACCGCGCCGAATCGGTTGAGCGTATCCCATGAAACATGCAGGATGGATACCTTCGCTTCGTAGGCATACACAACCACTCCGCCGCGAAAATACTCCGACGAGCCGGGGATGTTCGTGATACGGTCGCTGACCAAGCCGCCCGTGCAAGATTCGGCGAGAGCGAGGGTCAACCCGCGCTCTCGCAGGAGTTTGCCAACTTGTTCTTCGGGAAGGGTTTCAGTCATGAGCCGTTGCGCCAGAATAATAAAGTCGTGCCATTATACAGGAGGCGCGCTCGTTCTAGGTTATAATTTTGCGCATGGCTGATTGGGCTGGCAAAACGCTCGGTAATGTCCACATTGATCATCTCGTAGCCCGCGGGGGGATGGCGGAAGTATACAAAGGCACTCATAAGTCATATGGGGTGGTAGCCATCAAAGTGATGCGAGGCTTGTTGGAACGAGATTCGGAACAGCTCAGCCGCTTCCAGCGCGAAGCCGAAGTGGTTGGGGAATTAAAGCACCCTAATATCGTTCAATTGCTTGATTATAAATTGGAAGACGAAACCCCATGCATCGTCATGGAGTATGTGCCGGGCCCTTCTCTCGCCGCATACATGAAAGCGCTGCACGAACAAAAGAAGCGCATCCCCATCGGCATCGTTGCCAAAATTCTGAAGGCGGTCGCATCCGCGCTCGATTACGCTCACGCGAAGGGGATCGTCCATCGCGATATCAAACCCGCCAATGTCCTGCTCCGTTCGCAAGAAAATTCGGTTGAGGTCAACTATACCCTGCCGATCGACGTGGAACCGGTTCTCACCGATTTTGGTCTGGTCCGCCTCCTCGACTCGACCTCGCACACCACCACCGGCTCCGTGTCGGGCACACCCGCGTACATGAGCCCGGAACAATCGCGCGGCGATAAAGTTGACAAGCGTACAGACATCTACTCGCTTGGCATCATGCTGTACGAAATGCTGGCTGGCGCGGTGCCGTTCCAGTCTGATACCACGTTCGGCATGTTGATGAAACATATCAACGAGCCTCCCCCAATAATTGAGGGTATCTCATCCGACTTGCAAGCCATCCTCGATCGTGCGCTGGCGAAAGACCCATCCATGCGGTACGAAAGCGCGGGAGAATTTGCCCAAGAATTTCTGGCTGTGTTCAACGGGCAAACAGTCTCTCCGGGGACGATTCATATGGCGCAAATGGCGCGTCAATTGGCGGCAGAGGCAAACAAGAAAAAGCAGGTCCCGGCGGAGCGTCCACTCACACGCTGGCTTCGTATCGGCGCCGAGATTGTCATCGCAGCCGGATTGGCTTTCGCCTTGTTCCAGTTCATTAACACGCCCACCGCGCCTGTCACCCTTACCCCAGAGCCGGTGGATCCGGATATTCCCGTTGGCCGCATGCGATTCACCGACTTCAACGGAGTGATGGATCGAGTGACGCTTGTTTTTAATAGCGCAGAGCCGCCCGCCGCCGGAACACGTTACGAGGCATGGCTCCGGAACAACGCAAACGGGGCAGTGCGAAATCTCGGGTCCATCCGCTTTAACACGTCGAACATCGGTCAACTCGAATTTACCGATCCTAACAGGCAAAACTTGTTAGAACTTTATGATGAAATCTTGGTGACGGTTGAACAGAACAACGGCATTGTATTAAAACCATCAACGAGCGTTGTCTATTCATCGATATTCCCGGTGGAGGCGCTTGGCGCCGCGCGCAACCTGCTGGCGTCCCATTCAAATACCCCCGACCAATACGCCCCTATGCAAGGGTTGTATTATTACAGCGGAAGCTACATTACAGGCGCCATCAACGGCGACCCGATCACCCCCGATTTCGTCGGCTTGGTGCAGGCATATCAAAATGGAGACGAAGCCACTCTCCGCAAGCGCACCGAGGACGTGATCAATCTGATCGTCGGTGAAATGAACGAACAATACAAGGATTATGATGGGGATGGAAAAATCGATAATAACGATGGGGATGGTTTTGGAAGCCTGCCAAACGGTGACCGGCTTGGCTATCTCCAACTTGCCGCGCTTGGAGCGAAAGACGTTGGAGATGCGGAAGATTCAACGCCGAATATGAGGATTTACAGTGAAAACATTCAAGTCTGCATCCAAAACATGGAAGGGTGGACCACTCAGTTGTTGCCGCTTGCCCTCCAGTTGACTGAAATCCCGTTCGGAATGGAGATGGAACCCACCATCAACGAAATGACGAACCTGGGTAATTATTTATTGCAGGGATTCGACGCCAACCAAAATGGGTTGGTTGAGCCAGTAGATGGAGAATGCGGGGTAACTTTGGCTTATGAATACGGCTGGAACCTCGTAGAAATGCCGATTTTCATAGGTCCTGATCGCGTTCCACCGAGTGGAAAGTAAAAAGTCTCCCTCTTTGGGAGACTTTTTGATTGCATCTATGTTTACAGCCCTTGCAAAATTTGTTGAATTTCGGGCATTCTGAGCGCTACACCGGCAATAGCGTTGATACAGGCGAGCAGGATACCAATGCCCGACAAAACCATGCCCGCGATTGCCAGATTCTTTTGCGAGACATCTTTCATTCCCAGATATCCGAGCACGACGCCGGCGATACCCAAGGGCACACCACAGATCGGTAAAAACCAGGCGCAAAGGTTGATCACGCCAAGAACCAGCGATGCGATTGCCATGATACGCTGGTTGCCCCCATCAGCAGGTGCAGGTGATACGGGTACATTCGATTGTTCGTTCATGAGATCCTCCGTGGAATAAAGTTTTGTCGATTATTGCACAGAATTGGGTCGCTTGCAATCACCAAAACTGCCAGGCTAGGGCTTTCTTAAAGTCGCGGTCAACCATCTCTTTGGACACGGATCACACCACGGATATCACGGTCTTTTCCATAAAAAACGGAGAAAATCTTCTCGTCCGCGAAATTCATATACGAAAGAAAGACCCAGGTTGACTTTAAGAAGACCTGACTCCCAGGCAATGCACAGGCAGTGGATGAAGTAAAATACATCGATGGATATTTCAGAAAAATTGCAGGGCATTCTTGATACCCTGCCTGCAAAACCCGGCTGTTACTTGATGAAGAACGCGGATGGGACGATCATCTACGTCGGCAAGGCGATCAATCTCAAAAACCGCGTGCGCTCATATTTTCACGCGGATGCGGGTCACGATGCAAAAACGCGCCGGCTAGTCCGTGATATTGCCGACATTGAATGGATCGTCGTTGGCTCCGAACTTGAGGCGCTCATCCTCGAGATGAACCTCATTAAGAAGCACCGCCCTCGCTATAACATTCGCCTCAAGGACGACAAACGCTACCCGTACATCAAGGTCCATTGGGCGGAACCATATCCCAAGGTCACTGTGACACGGCAAATGATAGAAGACGGCTCGCGCTATTTCGGTCCTTATACCTCGGCATGGGCGGTGTACCAAACGCTGGATACCCTGCGGAAAATCTTCCCATACCTGACGTGCGATCGCGAGATCACAGGGCAGGATAAACGCGCGTGTCTATACTACGACATCAAACTGTGTATCGCCCCGTGTATCGGCGCCGCATCCCAGGCATCGTACCGCCAAATGATCTCTGACCTGATGGATTTTCTCAGCGGACACAGCGAAGGCATCGTCGCGCGCTTGCAGGCAGAAATGGAAAAAGCGGCGGCAGAGATGCGCTACGAAAAAGCGGCGGCGGTCCGCGACCAACTCAAGGCGATCCAATCCATCATCGAACGACAGAAGATTGTCTTTGCAACAGATTATAAAGATTCGGACGTTCTCGCCATGGCGCGCAGTGACGGCGAAGCCTGTGTGCAGGTTTTCTTTATCCGCAGCGGCAAGTTGATCGGGCGGGAATATTTCATCCTCGAGGGGACAGAAGATTCAGCCGACGCGCAGATCATGGAACAGTTCATCACCCAGTTTTACACCGAAGCCGCCAATATTCCTCAACAAGTGATGTTGCCGCAAGAGATCGAGGAGGCGAAGATCATCGGAGAATGGCTGAGGTCGAAGCGAGGCGGCGCAAAAGTTGAATTGATTGTTCCAAAGGAGGGGCAGTCAAGCGAGTTGGTGAAGATGGCGGCTGAGAATGCCACCGACACGCTGACCGCCCTCCGCGCCCAATGGCAGGCAGATGCTCACAAACAAGAGCAAGCTCTCGCCGAACTGCAACAAGCCCTACAACTGAAAGACCCGCCGAACCGCATCGAATGCTATGATATTTCCAACACGCAAGGAACGGCGATCGTTGGGGCGATGGTGGTGTTCACACAGGGCGTAGCGGATAAAAAGTTGTATCGCAAATTCAACATCGAATCGGTTATTGGGGCGCCAGACGATTTCGCGTCCATGGAGGAAATGCTGACGAGACGCTTCCGCAGGTGGCAATCGGCTCGCGAAACGGCGGAACAGGTTGGGGCGAAGAAAGACGCGTCATTTTCCTTCCTGCCGGATCTCGTTATCATCGATGGCGGTAAAGGTCAACTCGGGCGCGCAGTCGAAGTCCTCGAGAAGTACGAACTACTGGAGAAAATCCCAATTGTGGGTTTGGCAAAGCAACAGGAGGAAATTTTCTTCCCGCACAAATCCGACTCGTTGCTGTTGCCGCGTCATTCTCAAGCGTTGTATTTGGTTCAGCGCATTCGAGATGAAGCGCATCGATACGGAATCACCGCACACCGCAAGAAAAGGCAAAAACTCGGCATGGCTTCCATCCTGGACGAAATCCCCGAGATCGGGCCTGCCCGGCGAAAAGCCCTCTTGAAACATTTCGGTTCTGTGGATAAGATTAGAGCCGCTTCGCTGGAGGAACTCAGTAGCATCGTGACGGAAAGCGCAGCGCACTCGATAAAGGCACATTTGGAATGAGAGAAATCTGGGTTGTGGATGACGACGATGAGATGAGTCGCGCGATCGGGCTGATGCTCGAGGTGCTCGATTGCAAGGTGACTGTGTTCAACAACGTGCGCGGCGCGGCGCAGTTGATCGTTTCGGGAAAAAAACCCGACTTGATCATCCTTGATGTGAACATGCCGGAAGTTTCCGGGCTGGATATGCTCGAATTTTTACGACGACGTCCTGATTTAGCAAAACTCCCTATTGTGATGCTTTCCTCCGAAGCAGACGACGCAGTTGTGGACCAAGCGCTTTCGCTTGGGGCTGACGCCTTTGCAATGAAACCCGTCACTCTCGAAGAACTCGAGAGGGCAATGGCGCGCGCATTTTATAAACATTTAGATTTGCGAGTGAATGATGAGTGAAAAAAAACGAAATAACAGGCAGGAAAAATCGCGCAGGATGTTGCAGGTCATATTTGCGATCCTTACGATCATTTTGATTCTTTCCATGTTACTTTCCGCATTTATCGTGCCGCAGTAACGGCGGTTCAGCGTTAGAACAATTCTATTGTCGCGGCAGGTTTTGCCGCGTATTATTTGATTGCGGAGCGCGCATGATTTGCTCCACTTAAGGATGATATGCTTGATAAACTTAAAGGTATTGAAGACCGATACGCTCAAATTGGAAACGAATTACTCGAGGTAGGCGCAGACTATCAACGCGCCGCAGAGTTGAACAAGGAACGCGTGGATCTCGAACCCATCGTGGTGAAGGCGCGCGAGTATCGGCAAGCGGTGAAAAGCTTGGAGGAGGCGAAAGCAATCCTCCTATCCGAAAAAGACGCGGAGTTGGTCGCGCTGGCGGAATCCGATATTGCGGATTTGACTCCAAGAATCGAAGTCCTTGAAAAAGAGATCAAGGGGATGTTGGTGCCGAAAGATCCGCGCGACGATAAGAACGTGATCGTCGAAATTCGCGCGGGCGCGGGCGGCGATGAAGCCGCCATTTTTGCGGCGGACTTGTTCCGCATGTACACACGTTTCGCGGACGGCAAACGCTGGAAGAACGAGGTCATGTCGGAGAACGCGATCGGCGTGGGCGGATTCAAAGAAGTGATCTTCGAGATCAAGGGCAAAGGCGCTTACTCACAGTTGAAATACGAGTCAGGCGTGCATCGCGTACAGCGCGTGCCAGCGACCGAAGCGCAGGGACGTATCCACACATCCACTGCGACGGTGGCTGTGATGGCGGAAGTGGATGAGGTTGAAATTGACATCCCCGAATCGGACATCGAGATCGAGGTCTATCGTTCCTCGGGCGCAGGCGGACAGAATGTGCAGAAAAACTCGACTGCCGTGCGGTTGACACACAAGCCGACGGGGATCGTCGTCACTTGTCAGGACGAACGCTCGCAGTTGCAAAATAAATTACGCGCGTTGAGCATCTTGCGCGCGCGGTTGTACGAGATGGCTGAAGAGAAACGCCGCGCGGAGATCGAATCGGATCGGCGATCGCAAGTGGGAAGCGGCGACCGTTCGGAGAAGATCCGCACGTACAATTATCCGCAGAACCGCGTCACCGATCATCGCATCGGATTTTCCAATTACAACCTGCCCGCCGTGATGGACGGCGCGATTGACCAGTTCATCGAGGAACTGTCCACGCGCGATGAGGCGGATCGGCTCGCGGCTTCGGGTGTGGATGAGGATGAGTAAGCTTTTACCACAAAGGACACGAAGTCCACTAAGGTTGGACAAAAATGAGCGAATCGCCTTCCAATAGATTTTCCTTCGTGACCGTTGTGTCCTTAGTGTTTAAAAAGGGTTCAAGTGAACGATAACCCCGCATTCGGCGCTGGACTGCAGCCCTTCATGGGCATCCCATCGTTCATGCGCCTGCCTGTGACGCGCGAATTGAAAGATGTGGATGTTGCGATAATGGGCGTTCCGTTCGACAGCGGGACATCGTATCGCACGGGGACGCGCTTCGGTCCGCGAAAGATCCGCGAGGCGTCGTTGATGATCTGGGGACACAATTCGACTCTCAATGTTTCTCCGCTGAAAAAATTAAACGTTGTTGATTATGGCGATGTGTCCGTCGTGCCGACTTCCATTGAACACACGATGACCGCCATCACGAACACAGCCAGCGAAGTGATCAGCACAGGCGCAACGCTCATCACGCTCGGCGGCGACCATTCCATCGCGCTCCCTCTCCTGCGCGCGCACGCCAAAAAACACGGACCCGTCTCGCTCGTCCACGTTGACGCGCACATTGACACGTGGGAATCAGAATTCGAAGAGGTGAAATACAGTCACGGCACGCCGTTTCGCTATGCGCTCCAAGAGGGATTGATCCGCGAGGGCGAATACATGCAGATCGGGATTCGCGGTCCGCTCAGCGGCGAGAACGATTATGCCGACGCAAAGAAACTCGGCGCGCGCACGGTCACAATCCACGAGGTGATGGAAAAAGGCGTGGCGGAAATCCTCAAAGAAGTTCACCAGCGGATGAAGGGACCCGTCTACGTCACCGTGGATATTGATTCGGCTGACCCAGCCTTCGCACCCGGGACGGGGACTCCTGAAGTTGGCGGCTTGACGAGTTATCAATTGCTCCAACTCACGCGCGGACTTCACGGCTTGAATCTCATCGGCTTTGACCTGGTTGAAGTTTCGCCGCCATTCGATCACGGCGACATCACGGCGATTCTCGCGTCGAATATAGTGTTTGAGTATTTGTCGTTGTTGGCGATCAAAGGAAAATGAAAGAGGAAAGAAGAAAGAGAAAGTTGAAAGTGGAAAGTGGCTCAATGCCAATCAGAGATTCGCTCACAGAAATCACATCGCGCCTCGCTTCGGTCAGCGACACACCCGCCCTCGACGCGTCTGTGCTGTTGGCTCGCATCGTGGACCGTCCACGCTCGTGGATACTGGCTCACCCCGAATTAACTCTCACAGACGAACAACAGGATCGACTTCACGAATCGCTCGCGCGGATGCAAAATGGCGAGCCATTTCCGTACGTGTTGGGTCGCTGGGAATTTTTCGGCTTGGAGTTCGATGTCACGCCTGACGTTTTGATTCCACGACCAGAATCCGAACTGCTTGTTGAAAAAGCCATCGCGTGGCTGCAAAAGAATCCAACGAAAATAAATGTTGCTGACATCGGCACAGGCTCAGGCGCGATCGCCGTTTCGATTGCGGTGAATGTTCCGAATGCAAAGATTCTTGCAACCGATATTTCAATAAAAGCATTGCAAGTCGCCATGCGAAACGCGGAGAAACATGGGGTGAGCGAGAGAATTGAGTTTGTTGAGTGTGATGTTCTCCCTCACCCCCAGCCCTCCCCTTCGGGGTGCTACGCGATCTCCCGCTGGGAGAGGGGAGTCAACCTCCTTTGTGCCAACCTGCCTTATATTCCAACGAACACGCTCAAGCATCTTCCAGTTTACCAACGCGAACCAACCCTTGCGCTGGACGGCGGTGAAGATGGACTCGATCTATTCCGCACGCTATTGAACGCGATTCCAAATTGGCTCGCACCGAACGCGTTGATCCTGCTTGAGATCGAATCGTCGCACGGCAAACAAACGACTCAACTCGCCCGTCAACATTTTCAAAACGCAAACATCACATTGCATCAAGACCTCACAGGCAGAGATCGCCTGCTCGAAATTCAATTATGAAAACGATCATTGTCTCTGCCGATTCGCCCGATGCAATCGAACTTGCGCTTGATGTTTTAAACAACGGCGGGCTGGTCGCCTTCCCCACCGACACAGTTTACGGCGTTGGCTCGCTCGTATTCGACGGCAAGGCAGTCGAGTCAATTTACGTTGCGAAAGATCGTCCCATCGAAAAAGCGATCCCCGTTTTGATCGCGGACGCGGAAGACATGGATAAAGTCGGGATGGATATTCCAGACATCGCGCGCCGAATCGCCGCCCGCTTCTTCCCCGGACCTTTGACCTGCATCATCCCCAAACAGCCGACTCTCCCCTCAGCCGTCTCTGCCACCTCCACCGTCGGCGTGCGCGCGCCAGACCATGACGTTGCCCGCGCCCTCCTCCGCGCGGCGGGACCGATGGCAGTGACCTCCGCAAATATTTCTGGGCACCCGAGTCCATCTACGGCAGAGGAAGTGTTCGCGCAACTCAATGGACGCATCCCATTGATCATTGACGGAGGAAAGACCCCGGGTGGAATCCCTTCTACGGTTGTGGATTGCACAACGAACGAAATGAAAATTTTGCGCGAAGGACCGATTTCTCTCGAAGAGATCAGAACCAAACTCTCATCCCCCATTTAATTCGTGTTCAGGTTACGTTAAACTCGGGGACTATAATGATGATTGCATTCTCCTTAACAAACCGTCCGCGGCTCGGGCAAGCCAAGGGCGGTTTGGGTTTAAACCCCCACCGTCATTGCGAGGAGGCGTTAGCCGACGAAGCAATCCCCATCAACGCGAAGGAGATTGCTTCGCCAACAAGCGGCTCGCAATGACGATCATGACAATGCCCACGTCGGCTGGACGTCCATATCCATCTCCGAAACTTGACCAGACGCGTAACGATAATATCCCGCCGCGGCGATCATGGCGGCGTTGTCAGTGCAGAGCGAAAACGCGGGGATATTCACTTTGAATTCAGTTTGAGATTGAAACGCAGTCCGCAAGGCTTTGTTGGCAGAAACCCCGCCCGCGATCAAAATTTCTTTCGCTTTGAAATCTCGCGCGGCTTGCATGGTTTTATTGAACAAAATATCAACAGCCGTCGCTTGAAACGACGCGGCAAGATCAGCGACAGGAAGTTCGCCGCTTGCTTTCTTCAACGCGCTGACTTCGTATAAGACGGCAGTCTTGAGTCCGCTGAACGAGAAGGCGTAGGGATTGTCTAATTTTGGATGTGTGAATTTGAAGCGGGTCGCGTCCCCGCCTTCGGCGGCCTTTTGAATGGCAGGTCCGCCGGGGAACGGGAGACCGAGGAGGCGACCAACTTTGTCGAAAGCCTCACCAGCCGCATCGTCGAGGGTTGAACCGAGGCGTTTGTACGTCAAATGATCGGTCATCAGGTTAAGTTCGGTGTGTCCGCCTGAGACGAGGAGCGCCATCAGCGGAAATTGCGGTTCCACTGGCATCTCGTCACCTTTGTTATAGATCCACGCCGAATACACGTGCCCTTCAAGATGATTGACGCCGACAAGTGGAAGACCGAGCGCGAGGGCGAGCCCCTTTGCCATGTTCATGCCGACGACAAGCGAGCCAGCAAGACCAGGTCCGCGCGTGACCGCGATGGCATCCATATCGTTGAGCGAAAGATTCGATTTAGCGAGCGCTTGCTGAACAACGGGAATGACGCTCAGCACATGCTGACGCGAGGCGACTTCGGGAAACACGCCGCCATATCGCGCATGGATGTCCATTTGCGAGGCGACGGTGGAAGCGAGAAGCGCGCGTCCGTTTTCGATGACGGCGCAGGCGGTTTCATCGCAGGAGGATTCGATGGCGAGGATTAGGGTAGTCATCAGTGATCAGTTATTAGTGAGCAGTGATCGGTGGGAAATAATTGGTAATTGGTAATTGGTAATTTTATAGGTATCGTAAAAATGAATCGGGGTTGTTCAGGAAATCTTTTGTCAGTTGCACGTGTTCGAGTTCATTGTATTGTACTTCGCGAATCGCGCCGTTGGCAAATTGCAGGATTTGCGCATCGGGGAACGCCAGCAGGATCGGCGAATGCGTGGCGATGATGAATTGCGAATTTTCCTGTACCATTTGTTTGAGGGCGGCGATGAACGTTAGTTGACGCATGGGCGAGAGCGCGGCTTCGGGTTCGTCGAGCAGATATAAACCGTCGGGGACGAAGCGGGATTGAAAAAGAGCAAGGAACGATTCGCCGTGCGAGCGCGAATCGAGTCCGTCGCCATAACGTCTCTGCATCGCCTCCAATTGACCTTGATACGGCATACTCGCCAACGCCTCGGCATATTTGGATCGTCCCTTGTATTCCTCTTTGACGTTTTGCAATTCGTCTTGAAATTCTTCCTTCGTCTGCCGCATGGACTTGGCGTACCCGAAGAAATCTTCCGCGCGCAGGAAGAATCCTTTGCGCGTGCGTTTCGTCCATGCGAGGCGGAAGTATTGAGCCAGCTTGCGAAGCGGCGCGAGGGATTTGTCGGTGCGAACGCTCTCGCTCCCCACTGTGATGGATTCGGCGGCGCAGGCAATCGTCTCGAGGATGGTTGATTTGCCCGAGCCGTTCTCGCCGACAAAGAAAGTGACAGGCGAGGCGAATTGAATCTCACGCAGAGATTTGACGATTTCCAATGTGAAGGGAAATAAGTCTGTATCGTGCGAACTGAATTCGCGCACGGTAATTGATTTCAGATGCAACATTTCACTAAAAAGTACGCAACATGAACATCACGGCAGGTGGTCTATTACGGATCCAAATTTTGAATTTGAGCATCTAGTTTTTCAGCCTCTGCCTCGATTGAAATCGACACGGGGAGTTCCTCTACATACTGAAGAAATAATAACACTGTGATCTTATCGCGTTCAAAAACAAGGACCTCGGTCCGCGTATGGAGATTGGGATAACCAACATCCTCGTTTGACCAGGCGAAGGTCTTCCCGGAATACGCATCGCCTATTGGCTTGCTCAATACCAGGTCTTCGACGTCCACATCGCGGGCGAATACAAATCCCTTGACGATCGATCTTGTAACAAGTTCGATCTGCTGACTGATGCGATCCACGCTATCCAAAGGATCCCTCTGAGAATAAGGATAAACGGTTGTCATCCCGATGATCTTTTCCAAATTTCCCGCATCGGAGTGAAATGAAAACGCGCTTTGTATGTCAAGCAGGTTTTCTTCTCCGATCATCTGGTTGCTCTCCGAGTCCAACATCACAAAGTGATCGGGCATATCGTTCAAGGTCAACTTTATCTGCGCCGCCTTACTTTTCAGGATATCAGAAACAAGGTTCAGCGACGGCGCAGGAGTTCTCGACGCTGTGCAAGATGTAAGAAACAGGAAGGGCATGAAAAGCAACAATAGATGATTAACCTTCATTGGAGTCAGCTCCGCTTCCACTTCTTCATCGGTAAGACAAAGTCATAGGGATACTCCGCCAACCTCTCGATCTGCCCATCAGGGCAGACCCACAACGTATCCTCGATACGGACGCCTATACCCTTTTCGGGATAGTACAATCCGGGCTCAGAAGTAATTACCACCCCGGGCGCAAGCCGTTCATCATCGCCGGAGGTCAACCCGCTGAAAGGTCGCTCGTGGATGTTCAGCCCCACGCCGTGACCCAAACTATGCACATATCCCTCCACTGGCGTTTTTGTGTTGAGCGGAGTTTTATGTCCCTTTGATTCGTAATATTCACAGGTCATGCGGTGATACTCTTTGAACGGCGCATTCAAGTCAAAGTTATCTGTCAATTTGTTGAAGATCTCAAACACTTGATCGTACAACTCCTGCGCTTCAGGCGTGGCATATCCCAAACTCCACGTGCGCGTGAAATCGTAGTAATATCCGCCGCCCGCTTCGGCAGGATAGATGTCGAACACGATGGTTTGACCAAGCCGCATCAGATCCGACGGGTTGCCTGCGGAGTGCGGGACGCCCGCGTCGCGTCCGATGGCGAAGATGAATCCCGACGGCAATTCCGCGCCCTGCTCCGACACCCACAAGCGAATCTTGGAATGGACATCACCCACTGTCAGCGGCGAGCCGTCTTCGTTCAACAACACCTCATCGTCGCGGACATCGCGCGAGGTTAGATACTCTCGAACTTTGCCGACAACCGTTGTTGTGATTCTCCCCATGCGGCGGATGCGCTCCACTTCGGCTTCGTCTTTGGTTTCCATCGCGCGCATGAACAGCGAATCTTCACGCGGTTCGCCCACGAATTCAATTGCGGGCAACAGTTTCTGCAATTGCGTCAACATCCCAAAGACCGAACTGAGGTCATACGTGCCGTACACGCCGACGCGCCCCGAGGTCACGCCTGCATCTTTGAACATCAATTCGTAACGCATGGCACTTGCCAACAGAGCATCTTTGTTTGCCTTCTTGAAAAAATCATCGTAATCATATTTGGTGTACGGGATGCGCTTCAATCCGCTCTTGGCGGCTTCGTCGCGCTCCATGTCCGCGTGGAAGTAGATCGGTTCATCGCCGCGCTTCTTGATGACCGTCGCGTGGCTGACGTGTCCGCCGCCGGTGAGGTAATACATCGGCGGGTTATGCTCCGCGTTGCCGAAAACGATCAGCGCGTCGAGCTTGCGGGCTTGCATGAGGGTGTCAATGTCTGATTTCATTAATGTTCTCCATTTTAGATATTTCGGTGGTCGAGTAGGGCGAAGCCCGTATCGAGACCACCACGCCGTAAAGTAATTATTGTTGCAGAAAAATTCTTGTTGGCTTTTGGTCTCGATACGGCGGCGGAGGCAAGACTCCTTGCTCAGACTCATTACCTGCCGCCGCCTACTCGACCAACGGTGTATTTTTGTAATCGGTGGTTGAGTAGCCCGAGGCGTTAGCCGAGGGCGTATCGAAACCACCACGTCGTAAAGCAACATTTGTTACAAATATTTTCTTGATACATGTTGGTTTCGATACGTCCCGCGACGCTTCGACTTCGTGGCGCGAACATCACGCGCCACTCCGCTCAGCGCGGCAGGACTACTCAACCAACGGAGAATATTAGACTTCTCGCAAAAGTATTAGTAGGGCGGGTTTTCAACCCGCCATGTGTCAAATGTCAGAAAAGCGTCAGGCTAAAAGCCTGACCTACAGTTGACTTATGCAAGAGACTTATTTAATTTCTCAAATTCTTTCGCTACCTCATCATTCTCAAATATCACTTTCAACGATCTTTTCTTATCGGTGAATCTTGCCGAGAGACCGATCACGTCTTCCGAGTCGTTGAAGAAACTGAGGATGGCGAGCGGACGTTTCAAAAGTAGTTGACCATATGCTGGGGCAAAAAGAAATTTCAAAACAAATTCAACAATCGTCCCACCGATGACGCCGACGACCATGCCGACAAGTCCGCCGAAGACGAATGGGAAACCAAGAGTGTCGGGCGTCGTTCCTTCGGGGGCGATCAACATCGCAGGGATAAACGCGATCACACCAAAGATAAGTCCTGCGATCAAAAACGGCACGAGCGTCACCATCGTCACGCGCTTTTCTTTTTTCTCGCACTCCGCGCACAGCGGCACAGGGAAATCCATCAGCACGCCCTGCCCGCGTTTTTCAACGCCCATATTCAATTTCATCGGCATCACAACACTCTTCGGTTTTCCGCAATTGACGCAGCGGTCGGGAAATTTAATCGTCGTCGGATTCTTCGCGTCTTTGATCGGAACTTCAACGGTATGCACGCAACGCCTCCTTCACAACGCGCAACAACGCATCGTCATCCAACACCGTTCGCGGATCGAGCAACACGCGATCGTTTTCCGTCCGCGCGATGACGGGCGGATTCGCTTCGCGCAACTTCGCTAAAAATTTGTCGGGGCTTTTGACTCTCAGCGACAACACAAACGTCGGCATGGATTCTTCGGGCAGGCTCCCGCCGCCCACTGTAGATTCGGATTTCACCACCTCGCCCTGCCCCAGCGCACTTCGCCACGCCTCTGTGCGGACCTCGACCTGCCTCGCCGTAAGCGACATCATCCGCACCGTCGGGATCTCGCGCTCCGCTTCGTCTTTGAGGTAATGCAACAAAGTCGCCGCGATTCCCGCTAGCGAAATTTTATCCGCTCGCACCGCGCGCGCCAGGGGATGTTTCTTGATTCGGTCAATCAATTCTTTTTTGCCGACGATGATTCCCGCCTGCGGACCGCCGAGGAGTTTGTCGCCTGAAAAGCAGACGATGTCCACACCCGCCGCGAGGGACTCTTGCACGGTCGGCTCATGGGCGAGACCGTATTTTGCAGTATCAATCAATGCGCCTGAGCCGAGGTCGTCAACGACGAAAACATTTGACTTGCGAGCAACATCCACGATCTTTGCGAGTTCGGGTTCTTCGGTGAAGCCGATGATCTTGAAGTTACTGCGATGCGCGCGCATGACAAGCGCAGTCGGTTCTGCGAGCGCGTCTTTGTAATCAGAGATGCGGACTTTGTTCGTCGTTCCGATCTCCACGAGTTTCGCGCCTGATTGTTTCATCACATCTGGCACGCGGAATCCGCCGCCGATCTCCACGAGTTGCGAACGCGGAATGACGACTCGCTTTTTGTTTGCCAACGCAGACAGCACGAGCAACACAGCCGAGGCATTGTTGTTAACCACCAACGCGGACTCCACGCCGAGTAAATTCTGTAAAACCGCTTCGGCGTGGATAAGCCTCGAGCCGCGTTTGCCTGTTGCCATGTCAAACTCGAGGTTGGAGTAGTTCGCGGCGACGGCGTTCATCGCGCGGATGGTTGATTCGGATAACGGGGCGCGCCCGAGGTTGGTATGGAGGATAACGCCCGTCGCGTTAATGACTGGGGCGAGCGATGGAGTCGTCCATGCGGCGAGACGGGATTCGGCTGAGGCGAGGATCGAGTCGAGGGAGGGCGAGGCAGTTTGCCCGTCACGTTTGAGGCGCGCGCGGGTTTCATCCAAAGTCAAACGAAGCGCGTCCAAAGTCGAAGGGCGGCCGAATCTGACGAGGAGATCATCCGCGTGTTTTAGCAATGAATCCACAGAGGGAAGGTCACGAAGGCTGGTCATCATCAATGACGGGTGGGTTCCAGCGGGCGCGTTCGCGCAGGCGGATGAAATATTCAATGGCATACAATCCGCCGGCGAGACCGAGGATCACATACACCGTGACGAGACGCCCAAGTTGCAGCCATGCCAGGGTTGCGCCATATACGCCAAACCATGCCGCCTGGCGAACGATCACATTTGATTCAGCAGGCGGATCGGCGGGAAAGCGCCGATGAAAAAAATATACGATGGGCAGGATCGTGCCGGTGAGCGCGAGGATGATGAGCGCAAAGAATAAAAAGCGAAATCCTACGAACGGTAAAGAATAGTACACCAATGCAAATAAACCGCCCCATCCAACCAACATGAGGACAAGCGAAGAAATTGCGTACGAGCGAAAGCCTTGTGAAGACACGAATCTGTGTTTCCTACACGTTCGTTAGAATTTGATACATGCGGGAACGATGTATGGCGGCGAGAACACACAACCAAATCGAAACCCGTTGCTGAATTTGATAATGATAAACGGCTCTTCCGCGCCATACTCTACTATGGGGCGTTGCACGGGGAGAACATCTGGGTTTGAGCCGATCTCGTACGAGTAAGCGCCTTGCGCGTTTTGGAGAAAGCCTTCCACTTTTTGCAAGGGCGCCGGCAATTCTTCGCGCGAGGTCGCCTGCATGCCCTCTCGCAAGAGATCATCCATGCGCTTCAGGGAAAGGCGCGTTTCTTCGCCATGGAGCGCAAATAAGCCAAGACCGGAAACGACCGCGAAGCCCATCAACACCGAAGCCCAGCGTTGGACCGGGGCAGTGGTCCGATGGGTGTGCGGGCTGAGGCGGTCCATCAGCCAGCGCACCAGCCAGCCAAACGGAACATAAAAGAACATGCGCGGCAGAAAAACCAGCGCGAGCAGGGTAAACACGCCTCCCAGGTTTGAAGTGGCAGTCATGAAAATCCAGATGGAAGTAAGGAGCGAGCCTGCCACGCCGGCGAGCAGGATGCCGGGAATCGATTCGTCTGTCCATGCGGCAAGCAAACCTAAAAATCCGAAAACGGCTGTCGTAAGGACGATCACTCCAAAACGACCGGGCCATGGGACGAACAAGGGAATACCCGGCATCACCCACTCATTAACATAATTCGAGGTAACTGCATACCCCAGACCAAGGATCAATCCAATAATAAGCCCAAGCATACGTTGTGACGATAAATGCATTAGTTCTCCTGTCGACGGCAAATTATATCAGGGCATCGGGAAGGTATAATCCGAAAGTGCGCGGAGGTTCCCATGAACGTTTCAGACGCAATACGCTTAAAGCGAGCCGTACGAAAATTCCAAGAGACGCCCTTGCCAGAGGATGTGGTTAGCGCGATCCTGAACGCGGGACGCAGGTCGCAATCGTCAAAGAACGAGCAGGGTTGGCAGTTTATTGCGATTCAAGATAAAGCGACGTTGAAGGCGTTATCCGAATGTGGCGAGTGGGCGAAGCATCTTGCGGGCGCGGCGATGGGCGTGGCGATCCTCACCGCCGAACCGACCGCGAAATTTCAGACGATGTTCGACGCCGGTCAAGCCGCCGCGTACATGCAACTCGCCGCATGGGAGTTGGGAGTCGGCTCTGTTCCCGCTTCGATCTACGACTTCGAGCTGGCTCGCCAAATTTTGGGTTTTCCCGCCGATTGGTATTTGCGCATCGCGCTGTCGTTCGGGTATCCCGCAGACGAGGCGAAGCTCACCTCCGCGCCGAAGCAGGGAGGGCGAAGATCGTTGGAGGAAGTTGTGCATTGGGAGAAGTGGTAAACGATTGACGATTTACGATTGTAGATTTACGATTGGTTAAACTTCACAAAAGGAGAATCCCATGTCAGACAGCGTATATAAGATCATCGAGTTGGTCGGCACGAGTTCGGAATCGTGGGAGAAAGCGGCAAGTGTAGCAGTGGAGCGCGCGGCGAAATCCCTGCGCGACTTGCGCATCGCCGAAGTCAGCCAGTTGGATATGGTGCTGGAGGACGGCAAGATCACCGCGTACCGCGCCAAGGTCAAGGTTTCGTTCAAATACGAAGGCGGATAAAAACCTTTCTCGCCACAAAGGACACGAAGGACACAAAGTTTTAAAACCTTAGTGCACTTTGTGCCCTTCGTGGTAAAAAAGATTGGGGTTATAAATTTCTGACAGACGCAATGAAGTACAATTGCGGCTTATGTTTCCTATTGAAGAATACATCTCACAATTCAACGGCAAGGTCATTTCCCTATCGGTTCACGATTTAGAAACGGGACGCGAGATCAACATCCGCGCGGACGAGTCGTATCACCCCGCCAGCACGGTCAAGACGCACCTGATGATGGAAGTTTTCAGGCAGGCACACGCGGGACAAATTTCGCTCGACGATCCGCTGACCATTTTCAACTCGTTTCCCAGCGTCGCGGACGGAAGTCCGTATTCATTGAACGCAACGGACGATTCAGAGACATCGTTGTACGAGAGGATCGGCGAGACCGAGTCCATCCGCGAGTTGATTCGGCTGGCGATCGTGCGGAGCAGTAATCTTGCCACGAATATCTTGTTCGAGAAGATCGGCGCGAAACAGATCAATGAGTTCATTGCCGAACTTGGGATTCAAGGCGTCGCGTTCATCCGAGGCATGTACGATCTGCCCGCGCTCGAAAAAGGGATGAACAACAGAGGCTCTGCGCGCGGACTCACGCAGACGATGCGGCTGATCGCGGAAGGAAAAGTGGTTTCAAAAGAAGCATCCGATGAAATGATCGGAATCCTGCTCGGGCAGGAATTCAACGAGAGTATTCCGCATCTGCTTCCATCAGGAACGCGCGTCGCGCACAAAACAGGCTGGAGCGACGATTTCTATCACGACGCGGGCATCGTCTTCCCAGAAAATCGTAAGCCTTACGCAATCTCGATCATGACGCGCGGCTTTGCGGAAGATAAAGCAAATGAAGCGCACGATTGCATGGCTAAACTCTCGCGTCTTGCCTATGAAGAACTCGTATCACCGGCGCGTTGAAGCCAGCCCTGGTTTCCACTGGCTCTTGGTCTACTGATTATGGCAGGGATGAATTAATCGTGCTGAATGTGTTACCGATCTTGGGTCCGAGCAGGCGCATCACCGCAATGACCAGGATTGGCGCACAGACGCACAGCGCGAAGGAGGCGCCTGCAATCGCTGCCGCAATCGTAACGGAGCGATTGCTCCCTGTCTTCGCAGGCTCAGGCGACACAGTGGCTTCAATTTTTTTGTCCATTTCTCCTCCATCAACCGAATTTGGTAAGCGGACACCATGTCCGTAATCCGGTATAAAACCTACAACCCGAAAGCCTCCACAAAGTTCTCACCAACAAACGAGGGGGGTATCCAAGATGGAAGATAACAATGTTCACATGTCATTCTGAGCCGCGCTCTTGCTCTTTGCGGCGAAGAATCTCTGTGATAATGTCGGAGACCCTTCGCTACCACTCAGGGTGACATGATGGTTGATGTGTTTGAGATTGGATACTCTCCAAATGAGCGGGCGTTAATCTGTACATTGCGATTAGGGTAAACTTGTCCCCATGAGCATCGAACTTTCATCGTTGATTTACTACCCCGTCAAAGCCTGCCGCGGACATGAAGTCACAGCGTGGAACGTCGAACGCATGGGACTTGAGTTAGACCGCCGTTTGATGATCGTCACGCCCGAGGGCGAGTTTCTCACCCAGCGGCAAATTGCCAAGCTAGCGTTGATCACGCCCGTTCGGAAGGACGACGTCCTCACCCTATCCGCGCCAAACATGGATTCGATTCAGATCGCGATCCGCACAACGGGACATTCATGGCCCGTCAACGTGTGGAAGAGCAAAGGCGTGCAAGCCATTGACCAAGGCGATGAAGCCGTGGAATGGTTATCGGATTTTCTCGATACGTCTGTGAGGTTGGTTCACATCGCCGATGGATATAAGAGATTGGTCAGCCAGGAATACGCGGTAAATGAAGACGATCACACCGGCTTTGCCGATGGCTACCCAATCCTATTGATCTCGGAAGAATCGCTGGCAGATTTAAACTCACGCCTCGAATCTCCCCTTCCCATGAATCGCTTCCGCCCGAACATCGTAGTCAAGGGATGCAATCCCTACGCCGAGGATACATGGAACCAAATTCAGATTGGAGACGTTAAGTTTGCCATCGTCAAACCATGCGCGCGGTGCGAAGTCACCACCATCGATAAAGAAACGCTCGAACGAAAGAAAGAGCCGCTCAAAACATTGGGCAAATATCGCAAACACGCGCTCGGCGCCATCTTCGGGCAAAACGTCATTCCGCTCAGTGAAGGCAGGCTTGAACTGGGAATGAGCGTGGAGGTTGTCGCTGAATCTGCCAGCCAATAAACTTTCATGAAATCCAGATTGAGAATCGTTTTTATCTGCGCCATCGTCTTCACGCTGGCGTGTCAAATATCAACCACCCCCATCATCGTAGCCACAGAAACTCCCACCATCACACCTGGCGGACCAACGCTCACGCCAAGCCCTACGATCACGTCGACACCTTTCCCCACGCCCGTTCCCGTTGTGCGAATCGACGCCGGCGACAAAGCTCTTTTCTACGGAGATTTTGAAGCCGCGCGACAACAATATCTCAGCGCGTTTAACGACACAACCGATAAGGATATCAAAGCCGCGGCGCTATGGGGACTCGGTCGCACCGAACTTGCCGACGGGCGATTTGAACCCGCCATCGAAAAGCTCATAACGCTGACCACCGACTATCCTGAATCCACCTATTCAGCCCGGGCTTATTTTCTGATGGGACAAACTTACTTCAACCTCGGTCGATTTCAAGAGTCGGCGAACGCGTACAACATGTATTCGACGCGCATCCCCGGCGTGTTGGACGCCTACGTGCAGGAATATCGCGGCGACGCGCTCATCGAAATCAAGGATTATACCGGCGCCATCAATGCCTACACCTCCGCGCTAAACGCTTCGCGCCTCGACACGAGCCTGACTCTCCAACTGAAGATCGCTCAAGCCCGCGCAGACTTCGGCGATTACGCTGGCGCCCTTGCGCTGTACGATCAGATCAACGCTTCAACAACAAATGATTTTGTCAAAGCCCAGATCGATCACATGGCCGGTAATGCTCACCTCGCTCTCGGTCAAACCGATGCGGCATACACGCGCTATCTGCATACCGTGGAAAATTATCCGCTTTCGATCTACTCGTACCTGTCGTTGGTGAAACTTGTAGACGCCAATGTTCCCGTGAACGATCTCGATCGCGGCCTGGTGGATTACTTCGCCGGGGCTTACGATGTGGCGCTGGTCGCCTTCGACCGCTATATCCAAGCCAACCCAACACACGATGGCACCGCCTCCTATTATCGCGCCCTCACCCTGCGAGAAATGCAACGCAACCAGGAAGCCGTCGAGGCGCTGGACGCCTTCATCAAATCCTACCCCTCGCATGCCCGCTGGACAGAGGCATGGGAAGATAAATCCTTTTTAGAGTGGGCTGTGCAAGGAGACTATCAGGCTGGAGCAAAAACCCTGCTCGACTTTGTCGCCGCGGCCCCCAATTCCAGTCAATCGCCCTCCTTCCTCATGACCGCGGCTCGCGTGACCGAGCGCGATAACCGGCTGGACGAAGCGGCGCAAATCTGGGAACGGGTTGCAAACGAATATTCCGCCAGCGAGCAGGTATCAGACGCGTTGCATCTTGCCGGCATCACCCGCTATCGCCTCGGAGACTTCCCCGGCGCGCTGATCGTTTTTCAACGCGGTCTGCTGCTCGCCACTCTTCCAGAAGACCGCGCCCGCGCACTGCTCTGGATTGGCAAAACGCAACAACAACTTGGCGACGTTACGGCAGCGCGAGAGGCTTGGCAACAGGCACAGTCGGTTGATTCGGCCAGTTATTACAGTATCCGCGCGAGTGATTTAATCCTGGGCGAGTCCCCGTTCAGCAAACCAGTCACCATCGTCGAACCTGATCTCGCGGAAGAAAGAAAGAACGCCGAAGCCTGGATGCGCATCACCTTCAACCTGCCTGCCGAAACAGATTTCGCCAGCCCCAGTTCCCTCGCAAGCGACCCGCGATTCGTGCGCGGCACAGAATTATGGGAACTCGGCATGTACGACGAAGCCCGACTGGAATTCGAGGCGTTGCGCGAGTCCGTGAGTAATAACGCAGTAGATAGCTTCCGCCTCGCCAATTATCTCGTTGAGATCGGGTTATACCGCTCCGCTATTTTTGCCGCGCGCGAGGTGCTTTCGCTCGCCGGGCTGGAGAGCCAATCCGCTTCATTAGCCGCGCCGCCATATTTCAACCGCATCCGTTATGGGTTTTACTACCGTGATCTGGTGATGACCGAATCGCAAAATTTCGGGGTCGACCCGGTCTTCCTCTATAGCGTAATTCGGCAGGAAAGTCTATTCGAAGGATTTGTAAAGTCCAACGCGGGCGCGCACGGGCTGATGCAGATCGTCGCTCCAACCGGAGCCCAGATCGCAGGCGAACTTGCCTGGCCCCCCGGTTACGACGAGCAGGATTTATATCGCCCGAACGTCAGCGTCCGCTATGGGGCGTATTATCTTGAAGACAATATGGATTTGCTGGGCGGAAGTTATTACGCCGCGCTTGCCGCCTACAACGGCGGACCAGGCAACGCCCTCGCCTGGAAGCAACTCGCCGGCGACGACCCCGACCTGTTCCTCGAGGTTGTCCGTTTTGAAGAAACAAGAAACTACATCCGCTTGATCTACGAGATCTACAACGCGTACCGGTTTTTGTACAGCCCCAGGTAAAAACAACAAGTACGATCCGATGATGTCGTTCCATCGTCCACGGCACAAAGTAAATATAAGCCAACGGGTATAATCAAAGCAACACACCAGACGGAGGTTCCATGACAGACCTTGCCATGTTCTCGCTCAGCGACGAACATAAAATGATTCAAAACGCGGCGCGCGATTTCGCCCAAAAAGAGATACTGCCTATCGCGGCAGAATTCGATGAAAGCGGAGATTTCCCTTCGGCTACGATCAAAAAAATGGGGGCATTGGGATTCATGGGCTTGGAAATTCCCGAAGCCTACGGCGGCGCGGGCATGGATACGCTCGCCTACGTGCTTGCTCTCGAGGAAATCTGCAAAGCGGACGCGTCGCACGGCGTGATCATGTCGGTCAACAATTCGTTGTACTGCCACGGCATTTTGAAGTTCGGCACGGAAGAACAAAAGAAAAAATTTGTGACTCCCATCGCGTCGGGCAAAGCCATCGGCGCGTATTCGCTCACCGAACCTCAAAGCGGCTCAGATGCAGGGACGATGAAATCGCGCGCGGTGCGCGACGGCGATCACTTCGTTTTGAACGGGCGCAAGTCATGGGTCACCAGCGGGCCGGTGGCGGATTATTTTGTGGTGTTCATGATGAGCGACCCTGCGAAGAAACAAAAAGGCGTGAGCGCATTTCTCGTGGAAGGCAACACGCCGGGTCTCACACGTGGAAAGAAAGAACCGAAGCTTGGCATCCGCGCATCCGCGACGAGCGAACTGATCTTTGAGGACTGCCACGTCCCTGCTGAGAATATGTTAGGCAAGGAAGGCGAGGGATTCAAGATCGCCATGACCGTGCTGGACGCGGGTCGCATTGGGATCGCGACGCAAGCGCTGGGGATTGCAGAGGCCGCTTACGAAGCGGCGCGCAGGTATGCGGTCGAGAGAGAAGCGTTCGGTCAGCCCATCGGCCAATTCCAAGGGACAGGATTCAAGATCGCCGACATGAAGACGCGCATCGAAGCGTCTCGTTTGTTGATTTACAACGCGGCAATGGCAAAAGAAAAATCCAAGAAAGACGGAAGCCGTTATTCGCTCGAAGCGTCCATGGCAAAGTTGTTCGCAAGCGAAACTGCGATGTATGCGACGCATCAAGCCGTGCAAATTCACGGAGGCATGGGCTACAGCAAAGAGTTGCCCGTAGAGCGATATTTCCGCGACGCGAAGATCACCGAAATTTACGAAGGCACGAGTGAAATTCAACGGCATGTGATCTCGCGCAGTGAGTTGGGATTTAAATAACGCGCATGAAGGCTGTGCTTTTTCGTCAACATGGGGGACCTGATGTTTTGGAATACACCGAGTTCCCCGCGCCTGAACCGAAACCCGGCGAAGCGTTGATCCGCTTACGCGCCGCGGCGCTCAACCGCATGGACGTGATGGTGCGCAACGGCTGGGCTGGCTTGAAGTTGGAGTTGCCTCACATCAACGGCGCGGATGGCGCGGGGGAAATTGTCGCGCTCAGTTTCCCTCTCCCTGTGGGAGAGGGGCTAGGGGTGAGGGAGAATGCAAGAGAGACTGGAGATTCCGTCGTCATCAACGCGAATCTCGGATGCGGGCAATGCGAATTTTGTTTAGCGGGCAAAGACAATATGTGCTTGCATTGGCATTTGCTCGGCGAGACGGTTCGCGGCACATACGCGGAATTTGTTTGTGTCCCGATCAGGCAGTTGTACAAACTCCCCAATGGATTCGATTTTCATCAAGCCGCCGCGTCCGCGCTGGTGTATCAAACCGCGTGGCATTCGTTGGTGACGCGTGGGAAGATTCAAAAGGGCGAAACGGTCCTCATCGTCGGCGCGGGAGGCGGGGTAAATACCGCAAGCATACAAATCGCAAAATATCTCGGGGCGCGAGTCGTTGTTGTCGGCTCGAATGCAAAGAAATTGGAGATGACAGAATCCATCGGCGCGGACATATTGATTGACCGCTCGAAAGAAGAGGATTGGTCAAAGGCGGTCTTCCTCGCCATGAACAAACGCGGCGTGGACGCCGTTGTAGATAACGTCGGCACAACCTTCATGATGAGCCTGCGGGCGTTACGCAAAGGCGGACGACTGCTCACCGTCGGCAACAGCGGCTCGCCGAAATTCGAGATTGACAATCGGTATCTGTTCGCCAAACACTTGAGCATCCTCGGCTCAACAATGAGTAGCATCGCCGAATTCAAAGAAGTGATGGACTTGATCGTCGCGGGAAAACTAAAACCTGTCATGGATAAAGCTTTCCCGCTCAAAGACGCCGCCATCGCCCAAGAACGATTGTGGAACAACGAAAATTTCGGAAAGATCACTCTAGACATTCCATGACTAATCCTTCAAATCCCTTTGTGTCCTTCGTGTCCTTTGTGTTAAAAATTTTTTCCGTGAATTCATAAAATGATTAAACGCCACTGGTTTGAAATCCTCCTCATCATCGTCGTCATGTCCATCAGCGTCCATGCCGCGCTTTCCGATGCGCAGAATTTTTCACTGCGTTGGTTCACGCGCGACGACGCCTATTACTATTTCAAGGTCGCGCAAAACATCAGCGAGGGACACGGCTCCACGTTTGACGGTATCAACAAGACGAACGGCTATCATCCGCTGTGGATGTTAATTTGCGTTCCAATTTTCGCGCTTGCGCGGTTTGATCTCGTCCTCCCCCTCCGCATCCTCCTCCTCGTGATGAGCGCGTTGCAAATTTCAACGGCGATACTGTTATATCGCTTGCTCGGCAAAATATTCGCGCCAGCCGTCGGCGCGATCGCCGCGTTATTTTGGGTCTTCAGTTTCGATGTCCTCGTCAACATCTACCAACAAGGATTAGAATCGGGCATCGCCGCGTTCTTCGTCGCGCTGTTGTTGTACAAACTGCACGAGTTTGAGATCAATCGCCGCGCAAACACAACAACCACAAAACAACTTGCCCTGCTCGGCTTGATCGGCGCGTTGACAATTTTTAGCAGGCTCGATCTCGTTTTCTTCGTTGCGCTCTGCGGCATTTGGGTCATCTTTCGCGATCACCCGCTTCGTTATTTTCTTCCGCTCGACATCACAGCCGCCGCCGCGTCCATTTTCATCGCGTTCCTCCTCCGATTGACTCTGCCAGACTATTACAACTATTCAACCGTCGCTGTCACGATGGCGGCCCTCGCGTTGGTGATAAAAATTCCGCTGGCGTTTTTCTTCGGCTTGTGCGACAAACACACGCTGGCAAATTTTCGCACGTGGACGCTTCGCCTCTTTCTTTCGACTGCGGCTGGGTCCGCCCTCGTCGGCATTCTCATGCTTGCGGTCCCTTCCGCCAGCGGATTCCCGCGCTCCGTCATTCTGCTGGACTTCGGATTCACCCTCCTCTTCTTCGGTCTCCCGCGACTCGCATACTCGCTTCTCCGCGCTCACCATGAAACCAGCGACGATAAAGTGAATCCGCTTTCTGAACTCAAACAAAAATGGCAATCATGGATGAAAGACGGCTTCGCATATTTCGGCGTTGCATTCGGCTTGCTCGGCGTCTACATGATTTGGAACAAACTCACCATCGGATCATTCTCCCCCGTCAGCGGACAGATCAAACGCTGGTGGGGATCGTTCCCCGCGCGCGTCTACGGCGGCGCCACGCGCAGTCCGTTCGATTTCTTCGGCGTCAACTTTCAAGGCGAAGGTCTCGCGTGGACTCCGCTCACGAACGCCATCGGAAATTTCGTCTCGCAATTTTCAGATCGCACCGCCGAAATTGAATCGTATTACTGGTATGCGTTGATCGTCGTAGTCATTCTCTTCTTCCTATTCTTGCTTATCAACAAAGAAGTAAGCGGGGCCGCGTTGATCCGTTTGAGCTTTATCCCGGTCCTCTGCGGCTCGGTTCTGCAAACGCTCTACTATCATTCCAGCGGATACTCCGCTTTCAAAGAGTGGTATTGGATCACACAACGCATCGGCGCGGTTTTTGTCATTGGTCTTGCCCTGGGCATGGCGCTCACGCTTGTGAGAAAGATCAAACATATTCAACGCACGGCATGGGTCGTCGCCCTGCTCTTCGGCTTCTCCATGGCGCAAACCTACTGGGCGGGAATCAAACTCACCATGCAATATAACCGCTGGTCTGAGGATGTGCCGATGATGGAGATCGCCACGCTTCTCGAAGCGAACACCGAGCCGGGCAGTCTCATCGGCTTCACGGGCGGCGGCAATGTCGGGTATTTCATTCAGGGTCGAACCATCCTCAACATGGACGGACTCATCAACAGCCCCGAATACTTCGCGCATTTGCAGAATGGAACGGCGGGCGAATACCTCGCAAGCCTCGGCGTGGATTACGTGCTGGCAAACCCCGGCATCCTTGACCGCCAACCCTACGACGGTCAATTCAACGAGTACATGCGCCCCACCAGCGTTTCCTATGGCGGGAAACAATTGCTAAAATACGAGAGACCAAAATGACAAAAACGCGTCTCTCTGCCATTTCGTCTGATCCACTTTTCTTCTGCGACTCATGCCTGCCAATCGTCCCTTCGGTGTAACCCTGCTCCTATGGCTGGTGTTAATTCCATCAGCATGGGGCGCTTCGCGTGTTGCCGCCGCCCTGCGCTGGTGGGACGCGCTGGTCGAGTTCGATTCGCGTCTCAGTCCCGCCTATCTTGCTTTGACCGGCATCATCTGGGCAGTAGCAGGAATCGCGCTATGCTGGAGTATCATTCGCCGGAACAAGTCGGCGCGGATGAGGGTTGTATCCGCCGCAGTCGTGTGGCAGGCGCAATTGTGGGTTGAACGTGTTTTTTTCCAGTCCGAGCGGGCGAACCTGCCCTTCGCGCTCATCTCATCGGCGGCCATCCTGTTGATTGTGGCTATCATCCTATTACACACAAGCGCAATCCGATATTTTTCAAAAAGCGAGGCACATGAACAAGCAGACCAATCTTCAAAAACTGCATGACCTCAAGGCAAAATCCCGTTTGGGTGGCGGCGAGGAGCGCATCAAAGCGCAACACTCGAAAGGGCGGCTCACCGCGCGCGAACGCATTGAACTTCTGGTGGATAAAGGCTCGTTCCGCGAAATGGACGCGTTCGTCCAGCATCGCACCCACGATTTTGGGCTGGACAAGCAAAAATTCATCAGCGATTCGGTGATCACCGGCTGGGGCACCATCGAGGGTAGGCTGGTATATGTTTTTTCGCAGGATTTCACCGTGTTTGGAGGAAGCCTCGGCGAAGTGCACGCGGAAAAAATTTGCAAGATCATGGATATGGCGATGAAATCGGGCGCGCCTGTGATCGGGTTGAACGATTCGGGCGGGGCGCGCATTCAAGAAGGCGTGGTGGCGCTGGCAGGCTATGCGGATATCTTTTTGCGAAACACGATGGCGTCAGGCGTTGTGCCGCAAATTTCCGCTATTATGGGACCGTGCGCCGGCGGCGCGGTGTACTCGCCAGCCCTCACCGATTTCATCTTCATGACGCGCAACACTTCCTATATGTTTGTGACGGGACCTGACGTGGTGAAAGCCGTCACTCACGAAGAGGTGACTCAGGAGGAACTTGGCGGCGCGAGCGTGCATTCGGAAAAATCAGGCGTGTGCCATGTAGCGGCGGATAGCGAAGCCGATACGCTATTCTTGATCCGCAAAATGCTCAGTTACCTGCCGCAGAATAACATGGAGGATCCTCCGTTCGTCGTCACCGACGATCCCCTGCGCATGGACGAAACCCTCGACAGCATCATCCCCGATGATGCAAACAAGCCGTATGATATCAAGGATGTGATCCGCCCGATCATGGATGGCGGGCAATTTTTCGAGATCCATGAGAATTACGCGCAAAACATCGTCGTTGGCTTTGCGCGGCTGGGCGGTCATTCTGTGGGCATCGTGGCAAATCAACCGGCTGTGCTGGCTGGCGTGCTCGACATCGACGCCAGTGAAAAAGGCGCGCGCTTCGTTCGCTTCTGCGACTCGTTCAACCTCCCCATCATTACCTTTGAAGATGTGCCAGGCTTTTTACCGGGCACGAATCAGGAACATCACGGCATCATCCGCTCTGGCGCGAAGTTACTGTACGCCTATTGCGAAGCGACCGTGCCAAAATTGACGGTCGTCACTCGCAAGGCGTACGGCGGCGCGTATTGTGTCATGTCATCCAAGCATATTCGCAGTGATATAAACCTTGCGTGGCCCACTGCCGAGATCGCCGTGATGGGACCGGATGGCGCGGTCAACATCATCTTCCGTAAAGAATTGGAAAAAGCAAAAGACCCGGTGGCGCGCAAAGCGGAATTGGTTGCGGATTACCGCGAGAAATTCGCCAGCCCCTACGTGGCGGCGGAACGCGGGTATATCGACGATGTGATCGAGCCGAAGGAAACACGTCCGCGCTTGATCAACGCGCTGGAGATGCTGAGCAACAAGCGCGATACCAACCCGGCGAAGAAACACGGGAATATCCCACTCTAAGTTTCACGTTTCAAGTTTCAGGTCGCAAGTTTCAAGTCTCAAAGGCTTGGAACATGAAACCTGAAACACGATCCATGCGGAGCATCCATGTTCAACAAAGTTTTAGTTGCAAATCGAGGCGAGATCGCCGTGCGCATCATCCGCGCGTGCCGGGAGTTGGGTATCGACACCGTGGCGGTGTTTTCCGAAGCCGACCGACGCGGATTACACGTCCGCTTTGCGGATGAGGCATACCTGCTCGGTCCCGCGCCTTCGCGCGAATCTTATTTACGCGCAGACAAGATCATGGATATCGCCCGCAAAGCCAATGTGGACGCGATCCATCCTGGCTACGGCTTCCTTGCCGAGCGCGAATCGTTCTCAGCCATGTGCGAAGAAGCGGGCATCGCATTTATCGGACCGAAACCCTCGTCGATTGCGGCGATGGGAGACAAAGCCGAAGCGCGAGCCACCGTCATCAAAGCCGGCGTGCCGGTCGTGCCAGGCACCGAAGATGTGGGCAACTTGACCGACGACGAATTGCTTGCTAAAGCGCCGGAAATCGGCTTCCCCTTATTAATCAAAGCCACAGCAGGCGGGGGCGGAAAGGGGATGCGCGAAGTGACCAGCCTCGAAGAGATGCCCACCCTGCTCGCCTCTGCCCGACGGGAGGCTGAATCGGCTTTTGGGGACGGCAACGTCTACCTCGAAAAGTTGATCATCGACGCGAGGCATATCGAAATTCAAATCCTCGCAGATAAGCACGGTAACGTGATTCACCTCGGGGAGCGCGAATGCTCGCTACAGCGGCGTCACCAGAAATTACTGGAAGAAGCGCTCTCCTCCGCGCTGGACGATGAGCTCCGCGCGAAGATGGGCGCGCTGGCTGTAAAAGCCGCCAAATCGGTAGACTACGTCAACGCGGGGACGATCGAATTCCTGCTCGATAAGAACAAGAATTTTTATTTCCTCGAAATGAATACGCGCCTGCAAGTGGAACACCCGGTGACCGAGATGGTGACCGGTATCGACATCGTGAAGGAACAACTGCGCATCGCGCGCGGACGCCCTCTCAGTTACACACAAGACGAGGTGCAGTTTAACGGACACGCCATCGAGTGCCGTGTCAACGCCGAAGACCCCTACAACAACTTCATGCCGTCCACTGGGCGGATCACACACAGCCTGCTCCCCACCGGTCCCGGCGTGCGCGTGGATACCGGCGTGTACCCCGGCTTCGAGATCACTCCGTTCTACGACCCAATGATCGCCAAGTTGATCGTGTGGGGCGAAACGCGCGCGCAAGCCATTTTGCGGATGCGCCGCGCGCTCGAAGAGTATCGCATCATCGGAGTGCGAACGAACATTCCCTTCCACCAGACGATGATGGATTCGCATCGCTTCATGGGCGGGCAGTATGATACGCGTTTTGTAGAGGAACGCTTTTCGATGGAAGATGCGGCAGAAAACCGCCAGGATTTTTCGGAGGTTGCGGCGATCCTTGCCACCCTCGTGGAACATCACGAGACTGAAGTCTCATCGCAATTCGTGCAACGCAACGAACGGGACGCCAGTAACTGGAGGTGGGTCAGTCGCTGGGAAAGGATGCACAGGTAAACCATGAAATACGTTGCCACAGTGGAAGGCAAAGACTTCCTCGTCGACATCATCGACGAAAAACACGTCAGCGTGAACGGCAAAACGTACGAAATCGACTTCGTCACCGTGAGCGGACAGCCGGTCTACTCGCTGATCGCGGATGGCATGTCGCACGAGTCGTACATCGCGCGCGGCGACGATGGCTGGCAGGTGCTCCTGCGCGGGCGGTTATATCCCGTGATCGTGGAAGATGAGCGCGAGAAGCGATTGCGCGCCGCGGCAGGCGGGGGCGTCGCCGAAAGCGGCGAGTTCAACCTAAAAGCGCCGATGCCCGGGTTGGTGGTTGCGGTGCCGGTAGAAGATGGGCAGGAAATCAAAAAAGGACAGGTGCTTCTCATCCTTGAATCGATGAAGATGCAAAACGAGTTGAAGTCGCCGCGCGATGGAAAGGTCAGCCGCATCAAGGTCAAGCCCGGCGAAAGCGTGGAACAAAAGCAGGCGCTGTTAAGCGTGGTTTGATTGGATAGACAGCGGTCGGCGAGCCGTAAACCGTGAGTATATGCGCGCGAATCACGAGTTGAAATATGCCGTGAAACGCCGTATACTGAAACAGAGCAAACCCCGAAAGGACAACCATCATGCACAACCATCGTCATTCGCTGGAATGTATCCTCCCGGAACACATGCTGGAGCAGATCGCCACCAAGGGCTCCGACGCGCAGAAACAGATGGCAATGGACAACATCAGTGTTGTCTATCAACTGCGGGCAGAACGCGCCATGCGCGCCAGCCTGGCAGACTTGTTCGCCCCCACCATGCCGCGCGCCGCGGATGGAGGCAAAGAACGCATCATCTACGATGTGAAGCGCGGCGCCTCCCTGCCCGGCACAGCCGTGCGGCGCGAAGGCGACCCTGCCAGCGCGGATGTGGCGGTCAACGAAGCATACGATGGGAGCGGCATCACCTACGATCTGTACAAAGAAGTGTATGGGCGCAACTCGATCAACAATAACGCCATGCGGCTCGACTCGAGCGTGCATTATCGCACCGGCTACGACAACGCCTTCTGGGATGGCAAGCAAATGGTCTATGGCGACGGCGACGAAAACCTGCCTGCAGAGGATCGTTTGTTCAACCGCTTCACCATCGCCATCGACATCATCGGGCACGAACTCACGCACGGCGTCACCCAGTTCGAAGCCAAGCTAGTCTACTCGCAACAGCCGGGCGCGTTGAACGAGCACATGTCGGATGTGTTCGGCTCGCTGGTGAAGCAGTATCAATCGCGTCAGACCACCACCGAAGCGGATTGGATCATCGGCGCAGGGTTGTTCACCCCCAACGTGAACGGCGTCGGCATCCGCACGATGAAAGCGCCGGGCTCCGCGTACGACGATCCTGTGCTCGGCAAAGACCCGCAACCCGCGCACATGAAGGATTATGTGAATACGCCAAGCGATAACGGCGGCGTGCATATCAATTCCGGCATCCCTAACCACGCCTTCTACCGCGTTGCGATGGAGATCGGCGGTTACGCGTGGGAAAAAGCGGGGATGATCTGGTACGTGACCCTGCGCGATAAACTTGGCGAGAATTCAAACTTTCAGCAATGCGCGGACCTCTCGCATCAGGCGGCGGGAGAGTTGTTCGGCAGTGGGAGCCTTGAGCAACAAGCCGTCAAAAACGGCTGGTCGGGAGTCGGCATCACCATCGGCGGTGAAACGCCTGAGCCAAAAGGCTGTCTCGAAGCGACACTGCGCTTCCTCGGCGCGGCGTAAGCGTATGTCATTCTGAGCGACTGACAAGGAGCGAAGAATCTCTTCTGGCACAATGCGACAGAATCCAGATACAGCAGCAGTTGCGCGTCACTGTTATGGCGCAGTTGAACCAGTTCATGTGCATGTTTCGTAAACAGCAAGGAGTTTGAAAATGGACGTGGAACGAATCAAATTCGAACGCACCGGAGGATTTGCAGGCATTCGCCTCGCGGCAGACTTCGACGTGAGCGACCTCCCCGACGATCTCTCGCAGACATTGAGGGAATTACTCGACGCCCTCGATTTCCCCGAGCTTCCCGCGAAACTTACCGGCAACGAATCCGTGCCCGATTCGTTCACGTACATAATCACCGTTGAAGCAGGGAAATGGCATCACACGGTCATCACTGGCGACGCGCCCGAGGACAAGAATATGCAGGAATTGTTGGAACTACTCAATCGGCTGGCAAGGAAGAAAATCAAAAAGCATTGAGAAGCAAGCCCTCCGATTTTCATCGGGGGCTTATTCTTTCGCGCCGCCACTCCCTGCGCGACGAATCCCGTCCCCCAGATGATGGCTACGATAAAGAGAAGTATGTCTGCTTTGAGGCGCATGAGGAGAAATTATCCTGTGTTTTATTGTCGGATCGTAGGGGAAGATTTATAATGCCGTCCATAAGGAATTATACAGCCTGTAGGCGGTATAACCACCCAAATGACGTCTTATACAGCCTACAGGCTGGTTAAGACATAGTTGTGCCGCTTCTTCCCACATTGCAAATCTAAAATTGGAGTTCCACGAATGACGAAAGAAGATGATGTAAAAGCCGAAGTTGAGAATACCCTCCAAAACAAACTAGCCGAAAAAATGATGGGAGTATTTGAGTTAGTGGTTTCTGACCGTAGTGGGCATTTTGCCAAAAACCCCGACAAAATTCCTGACAAAACGTCTGTTCCATCTATCATCAATTCGTATTCAGTAACTAATGCTGCTATTTCGGGCGGCGCAAGCCTTGTGCCAGGTCCTTGGGGCATGGTTGCCGTTATCCCTGAAATTGCCGCTGTCATTCGCAATCAGTTGGCGATGATTTACGATATAGGTATGGCGTATGGAAAAAGTAAAGTCCTGAACAAAGAATTATTAGCGGGCGTTCTTATAACTGCAATGGGGGCAAGTGCAGGCTCATTACTGATTATGCAGGGTAGCAAAGTTTTAGTAAAGCGTGTTGCCTTAAGGGCGTTTCAGCAAATTATCGCAATGTTGGCGGGAAAAATTACACAACAAGCCCTAAAATCGGCTATTAGCAAATGGCTTCCTGGTGTTGGCGCGGCGGCAATGGCAGTTTGGTCAAACTACTTGACGCGACAAGTTGGCAAAAAAGCCATTGAGATTTTTGAAAAAGAAATTGTGCTTTCGGAAGAAATTATTGAAGAAATCCCACTGGAAACTAAATCCTTATCTGTCCCAACCGCTACCATTAGCCATTCGCCTACCCCAAGCGTTAGCCCTGACATGCCAAAAGTGCAAACGCTTATAAATCTAATAAAAGTTGATGGCTCAATCAGAGCGGAAGAACACGAATATTTGCAAACCATCATAAGCAATGCGAATTTAACAGAAGGTGAAGAGGCAGATCTAACGCAGGCAATAGATAAAAGTGGAAAGTTTGTCGTAGATTATTCAGCGTTTGCCAGTTCACCTGATGACGCGATTGGTTTGTTAGTGGACATGGTGACACTTGCAAAACGCGATGGTACTTTCCATATTACCGAAAAGATGTTTATAAAGCAGGTTGGCAAAATGCTAGGTTTTTCAGATAATGATATTGATGAAACAATGGCAACTACTGGTTAATTAGCGGCGGCACACCGATGAACAGCAGTGTCAAGGGGTAGAGGGGAAAACGGCTGGAGGAAGCCCGATGTCTCGAAAAAGGCGTTGGGTTTTTCTTTTTCAGGGCGGTTTTCGAGGTTAAAATTTGTCGAGCGTTCCATCCTCAGCCAACCTCCCAGATCATTTCGTCTTGGAGCGCGAGGGTCGAACGGAAGCAAAGATACTGTTACAATCCAAGCATGTACAGCCCTGAGACCATCGCGGAAGATAAGGTGAATTTCCAAAATGCCGTCCTTCATGCCCGCGCCTACAAGCCCATCTACGTCAAGATCAAAGTCAATTACGGATGCAATCTCAAGTGCGAGATGTGCAAGCACTGGCGCGAGACGCGCGAGCCGCCCATCTCGATGACTCGCTTCCACGAGATCATTTCCGAACTCGCGGAACTCGGATGCAAGAAAATCCATTTTTCAGGCGGTGAGCCGATGCTTCGTCCGCAACTGCCCGACTTGGTGGAACATGCGACTCAACTTGGGATGCGCGTCACACTCACGACCAATGGCACGCTGATTGACAAAGTCAAAGCCAAGCGACTCGTCGAAGCGGGACTGCGCGGCGTGAATGTTTCGATTGACTCGCCGCTCCGCAAGATGCACGAAAAGATTCGCGGCGTCGAAGGCTCGTTCAAGCAGACGACGCGCGCGGTTTCGTTATTCAATAAATATTCTCACAAAGGGAAACTGACTGTCCGCATCAACACGGTCATCGGGCGATCCAATTATCAGACGCTTGCCACGCTCCCCGACCTTGCTCACGAGCTCGGCGCGGACGGCATCAACTTGATTCCTGTAGACGATCATTGCGGCGAGCATTTGTCCATGCGGAAGAAAGACATCGCGCTGTACAATTCCGAGATCGCGCCGATCATCGAACAGCGCGCGCAAGAATTGGGTATCAATATTGCAGATGAAGATGCGTTCCCGTTTGGGCGAGATGACTCCGAGGTCCGTTTGGGACGCGCTGGACGATATGCATTCGGCTACTACAATAAATTTCCCTGCTACGCGCCGTGGACTCACAGTCTCGTTGACTTCAACGGTCTCGTCTATGTGTGTTGCATGACGCGCGAACAGATTCAACCATTGGGCGATGTCCGCAAACAATCGTTTACAGAAATATGGGAAGGCGCGGCGTATCGTCAGATCCGCTTGAACATGCACCCGCCCGCGCTCAAGCCGTGTCAACGCTGCGATGATTTTATTGTGGAAAATAAAAAGATTTGGGAAACGATCGGACCTTATTAACTTCGCTGGTCGAGTAGGCGGCGCTCGTCCGCCGTATCGAGACCAGAATTACAAATGCAGCAGAAGTTTGAATCAAACTGTTGGTTTCGATACGCCCCGCGAAAAACATGCGGGACTACTCAACCAACGAATTAACTTAGATCAGAAAACATATCCGCGCGGTCGTCGTCATCCCACGCGCTCGCTTGATTGAACGTATGCAGATCGGCGGCAGTAAACGTTGCGGCGGCAATCGGCAGCGCAACGGGCATATCGAGTCCCTGCTGGCACGCCAAACACACACGACCCTCGCGCGTATTGTTCGTATGCTCATCGCAAAATCCGCGCCCGCATTTGATACACTTCCCCAACGACGGGTTATCGCAACGATGCGGCACCAAATAACCGATCACCATTTCACATTGCACAGCGGATGTGTCTGCCATGAAAATCGCTCTCCTCACTGAAAAGTATACACCCGACATCGGCGGACTGGCAATCTCGTCCGAGCGACTCGCGTGCCTGTTAACTTCTGCTGGATATGAAGTCCGCGTCTTTTCTCCGACGTTTAGCCTGCCCCCCTCCGAACAGCGGACTCTCCCCTCAAGCGGAGTCGTCGTCACGCGCTTCGGCACGCGCTTCGACACGCGCAAACGCGCAGACGATACGCTCGTTGACTGGCTCGACCTCATCACCGAAGAACACGCACGCGAACCCTTCGACATTCTTCACGCCTACTTCCTCACCCAAGCAGGATTCATCGCAACGCTCGCTGGAAGATATTTAAATATTCCCAGCGTCGTCTCCATCCGCGGCAACGACGTAGATCGCGCCGCATTCGATCCCGCGAGATTCTCACACACCATGTTTGCGTTGCAGAATGCGAACGTAGTCACCGCGAATGCGAAAGAGTCGATTCGCAAAGCCAAAGCATTTTTTGATAGAGAAATTATTTTGATACCGAATAGTGTAGATACAAATCATTTCAAACCGATGGGAAAGAATCTTGCGTTACTTGAGTCGCTAGGGCTTGAAAGAAAGAGGAAAGAAGAAAGAAGCGTGAGTGGAAAGTGGATAGTAGAAAGTGATGAAGCGGTTATTGGGTTTGTCGGCGAACTACGCGAGAAGAAAGGACTCAAGACTCTCCTATCAGCCTACGCGCAGATCAATGCGAAGCGCTTGTCCACCCTGCTGATCGTTGGAGAAGTTCGCCACGGCGAAGACAGCCAGACCGTCGAAGAGATGCGGGCGTCCAATCCCGAATCAAAAATAATTGTCACGGGATACGTCTCGCCAAGCGACCTCCCCGCTTATTATTCCTTGATTGATGTTTTCGTTCATCCGTCCATTCACGATGGGATGCCGAACGCGATCCTTGAAGCGATGGCGTGTGAAAAGGCGATCATCGCCACGCCCGTCGGCGGGATAAAAGATATTGTTGAAAATGGAAAGAATGGTATGCTTGTCAGCGTCAATGACGCGAACGCGCTCGCTGAAAAAATTCTTGAGTTGCTGGACGACCGCGAGAAATGCGAGTCGCTTGGCAAAAGCGCGAGAGAATTTGTGATGAGCAAGTTCAAGCCCGAAGCAGAACTGATGGCGAATTTGGAAGTCTATCGAAAACTTGGATTATGAGGACGCGGTGGTCGAGTAGTCCCGCGCGGGCTGAACGGAGTGACAGCGAAGACGAAGCATCGCGGGATGTATCGAGACCACCACGCCGTAAATAATTTTGTTACAACAGTTTGTATGCGAATCTGTGGTCTCGATACGGTCTCGGCTGTCGCCTCAACCTACTCGACCACCGAATTACAAAGGTGACACATGGCATATTATTTGGTTACAGCAAAACCGATCCAATCAAAAATGGACGACCTGCGCAAATGGCTCGACTCGGGCGAGATTCGCGCAATGCGTCCGTTTGGACAAGCCCTGCAAATGGGACTTGATGACGCGCGTTGGCAAACCGATGATGTTGCAATTTGGGAAGAGGAAGATTATTGCGTCCCGTCGTTGGCGCAGGAACGCGCGGCAGTTCTGGATGCGCATTTCACCGAATTGAAAGTTCAACATGTGAACAAAGGGGAAGGCTGGAAGCAAATCGAGCCGTTGAAGACGATCTGGGAGAAGAATGACTAAACTTTTCGAATCGACAAACTCCGTCAAGTCCGAGTTGAACAAGCAAAAATATATCGCTTCAGGCGAGATCGCGACGATCGTATACCTCGCGCAGAAATTGGGCAAACCTCTGCTAACAGAGGGACCCGCAGGCGTCGGCAAGACGGAACTCGCCAAAGCCATCGCGGGCGCGACGGGGCGCGAATTGATCCGCTTGCAGTGTTATGAGGGACTCGACGAATCGAAAGCGTTGTACGAATGGGAATATTCCAAGCAGCTGCTGTACACGCAACTGCTCCGCGACAAGTTGAATGACACCCTCGGCAAAGCAGACTCGCTCACCGAAGCCGCAGATAGATTGGCGAAAGAAGAAGATGTGTTTTTCTCGAATCGCTTTTTGTTGCAGCGTCCGTTGTTGAAAGCAATTTTGAGCGAGCAACCGTCCGTGTTGCTGATTGACGAAATTGATCGCGCCGACGCGGAGTTTGAAGCCTTCCTGCTCGAAGTGTTGAGCGACTTTCAAGTGTCTGTGCCTGAGCTGGGAACTCTGACCGCGAAGCATCGTCCGTTCGTGATTCTCACATCCAATAACACACGCGAACTTTCCGAAGCATTGAAACGGCGATGTTTGTATCTCTTCATTGATTACCCAACGTTGCAGGAAGAACTCGCAGTTGTGAGATTGAAAGTGCCAGATTTAAATCCAAAGTTGGCGCAACAGGCTGTGGAGTTTGTGCAACGTCTCCGCAAAGGAGACATGCGCAAGTCTCCGTCCATCAGCGAGACATTGGATTGGGCAAACGCGCTCGTCGCGTTGAACGCGTCCAATTTGGATAAAGCTACATTGGAAGATACGATTTCTGTCTTATTGAAACACGAAGCGGATCTGCAAAAGGCAAAGCGGCAATTTATCAATCCCCCGCCGCCCAAGCCAAAGCCCGATGAATTCGGAAGACTCTCACGAAACTGAGTCGCGCAAAGGTTTATAATTGCCATACGAGTGACACGTCACCTGTTTTGACAACAAATAAAACAAGAAAGCGAGCAAATATGGCTTTAGACACATTTGAAAAGTTACTAAAGCAAGCAGACCGCCTAACACCCAGTGAACAATTGTTACTTGCCACGCGCCTGATTGAAAAAGTGAGAAAAGTTAACAGACCTATGTCTGGTAAAGACCTGCTCAACTCTGGCGTAGTGGGATTGTGGGCAAAGAGAAAAGATATTGGAAATAGTCTGACGTACGCACAGAAGATTCGAGCACAAGCCCAAACGAGGAGACGCGCTTCATGATTTTGCTCGACACCGATGTGATGGTGGATGTTTTGCGCGGATTTGAGCCTGCGAAAGAATGGTTGAAATCTGCGCAGGAAATCGCAGTACCAGGACTTGTTGCAATGGAATTGATCCAGGGTTGTCAAAATACAAAAGAACAAAGGCAACTTGAAAAAGCCTTGTCAGACTATCAACTTTTCTGGCCCAACGAAGATGATTGCAACAGAGCGTTGACCAGTTTTTCTGATCACCATTTGAGCGATAAGATCGGTTTACTGGATGCATTGATCGCCGAAACGGCTATCGGCGTTGAGGCGGAACTCGCGACCTTCAACGTCAAACATTATCGCGTCTTGAGGGGATTAAAAACAATACAGCCATACAGCAAGTAGAAGATCCATATATAGGTTAGGCATGGAATCCCGCATCCTTCAATTAATTTCAGCGTTACGCGCGAGCGGAGTACGCGTATCGCTGGCTGAATCTGCTGAGGCGTTCTCGGCGGTGGACATTATGGGGATTCAAGACCGCGAGGAGTTTCGTTTGTCTCTGCGCGCCACGCTCGTCAAAGAACTGAAAGACATTCCCGTATTCGATAAATTATTTCCGTTGTTCTTTGGGACAGGCACGCCGCCGATGATGGGCGGAAATCCGTCGGACGATATGACTCCTGAAGAGGCGCAACAACTCGCGGATGCGTTGCGCCAGTTCGCGGAGAGTCTCCGTCAGCGGATGCAAAGGCTGATGAGCGGCGAACAGCTGTCCCGTGCGGAGCTTGAAGCGTTGGGTCAGATGGTCGGATTGAATCAGATGGACGACATCCGCTATCAAAATTGGATGGCGCAACGCATGATGCGCGCGCTGGCGTTCCCCGAAGTCCGCGAGGCGTTGAAAGAGTTGATGGAACAACTCCAGCAGATGGGCATGAGCCGCGACCGCGTCGAGCAGATGCGTGAGATGATCCAGCAAAATTTACAGGGCATACGCGAACAGATCGAACAATTCGCGGGCGAACGGATTGCCGAGAACATGAGCGAGCGACCGCGCGGCGAGCGCATGGATGATCTGATCAATCGTCCGTTCCACGCGCTGAGCGATGCCGATAAAAAAGTTTTGCAAAATGAAGTGAAGCGGCTCGCCGCCATGCTGCGCACGCGAATCGCGTTGCGGCAAAAACGCGCGAAGAGCGGACAACTCGACCCGAAGGCGACCATCCGCGCGAATTTGAAATATCAGGGCGTGCCGATGGAGATCAAACATAAAGACCGCGTGCGCAAACCGAAGATCGTGGTGATCTGTGACATCAGCACCTCGATGCGTTTTTGTTCCGAGTTGATGTTGAGTTTTCTTTTTGCACTGCAAGGACAAGTCCGCAAGACGCACGCCTTCGCGTTCATTGACCATCTCGAATCCATTTCGGAGGATTTCAGCGGCTCAAACGCGGACGAAGCGATCGCGTCCGTTTTGTGGCGCATGCCCAGCGGAAGTTACAACACCGACCTTGGTTTTTCGCTGAACGATTTTCAAAGCGAATACATGGACACGCTCAACGGGCAGACCACTCTCATCATCGTCGGCGATGGGCGCAATAATTATTACGACCCGCGCTTGGATATTTTCTCCACGATGACGCGCCGCGCCGCGCGGACCATCTGGCTGAATCCCGAACCTCCCTACTTGTGGCACGGCGACAGCGACATGCCCAAGTATGCGCCGATGTGCAACAACGTGTTGAAGGTCAGTAATTTGAGGGAATTGGCGGAGGCGGTGGATTCGTTGTTGGCGGGGTAGTTCAGTGATCAGTGAACAGTTATCAGTTGGGCTTATAATTGAAACGGGGTGCTCGCAAAACTTGACGTTCCCTTTTTCGTTGGGAGTTCACTACTAGTATTGTTGAACAAATACACGGAGGAGAAGTAAATGGATGCTAAGAGTTTAAAACTGTCGAAGGTTTTTGCTAGTGGAGGCGATGTCCATTATATTCTTCCACACTTTCAACGCGAGTATGCGTGGGAAAAAGATAATTGGCAAACTCTTCTAAACGACGTTATGGGTCTTTACGAAGCTTATAACTCCGAAAAAGAACCAGAACACTTCATGGGGGCATTAGTCGTTATTCAGGATGGAATGCGTAATGGAGTTATACCAGCATTCAAACTTGTAGATGGCCAACAAAGACTTATAACATTTTCGCTTATGTTAAGTGCTTTTGGGAAATTTATTGAAACCTCGCATCCCGCGATATACAAGCGGATTGGTCGATTACTCACCAATCCAGATGAGAGCGACTTATTATTTTTCAAACTTATTCCAACCACAAAATACGGAGATCGGGATGCTTACCTTGCCTTATTAAAAGGTGAAGAGTTTCCAAAGGGGATTGATTCCAAAATCCCCGAAGCATACCAATTCTTTTATAAAGAAATTGGAAATAGAATCAAAGCCGAGACAATCGACCCCGAGCGTCTTTTTATAGTATTGGTAAATAGTCTGCAAGTAGTATTTATTGATTTAGATCAAGGGGAGCGTCCGTATGAAATCTTTGAAAGCCTAAACGCCAAAGGTAAGCCGTTGTCGCAGGCAGATCTCGTGCGCAATTACATTGCGATGAAATTGCCAGAAAATCGCCAGGCAGATATTTTCAACAAGCATTGGTCAAAAATTGAAACGATTCTTCAGGAGAAACGAAATGTGGGGAAATCTAGTATCGGTGAATTGACGGCATTTCTTCGCCATTATCTAACCATGCGCAATGGGGTTCTTTGCAATCAAGCGCATGTTTATGAACGCTTCCGTGACCGCATTGAAAACGAATCATCATCAATCGATGAATTTGAGCAGGAAATTGCCACACTAAAAAATTATGCAGAACATTACAACCGACTACTTCGTCCCGAGAACGAACCTGATGTAGAATTAAAGAGAAAGTTAATTCGATTAAATATCCTGGAAATATCAACCGCCTATCCATTTCTTATGGCAGCGTACGAATCTTACTCCCAAAAAAATCTAAGCCACGAAGAATTTGCGGAGGTCTTAGAAATACTTGAAAATTACATCGTCCGCCGATATCTTACCAACGACCCAACCAATTACCTAAACAAAATGTTCCCAACTCTTTGGAGGGAAGTTAGCCCAACCAAATTAGCTGAAACTCTAAAAAAGGTAATTATTACTAAGAATTACCCTGCTGATAGTCGTGTCCGTAGGGAGGTTTTGACTGAACAAATTTATGATAAACGAATCCAGACTAGCAATAAAATAGTTTTAGTTTTAGATACCATAAACCGCTTCCTTTCAGTGAAATCTGGCGGCTATACAGTTCTTGATAATACACCAACAATTGAGCATATTTTGCCACAGACACCAAGCTCTGAATGGAAGACCTATTTGGGCGCCAATTGGGAAGAAGTTTATACAGAAAATCTACACACATTAGGCAATCTAACTCTGGTAACCCAGGAATGGAACTCAAAATTATCAAATTCTTCGTTTGAAAACAAGAAGAACATCCTTGCTTCTCATGCACTTACACTTAACAATGAGTATTTCAAACGAAAAATCGTAATGTGGGACGAAAAGGCAATTCAAGATCGCGCCAACTTCCTCGTTGACGCAGTTTTGGAATATTGGCCCGAACTAGGTACTCCACCTATTACCCAAAAATCAGCGGGAACAAAACCAAAATCACTAACCATTATGGGCCAGTCTTTCGTTGTTACATCTTGGCGCGATGTTGCTTTTTACACCGCTCAAGTGATTAGTGAGCTAGTAGATGATTTTGACACTAGAATCGCAGGACAACTGCAATCTTATTTCGACAAACAGGAGTATAAGTCAGCTTGTAGGCGATTACCGAACGGATGGTGGCTTTACATGAATTTATCGGCAGTAAACGTAAAAAGCTTGTGTCGTAATATGATATTGCTGGCTGAAATCTCGGAAGAGGACTGGCAAGTGGAAGAAGAATAAATATTTATGATGGCGAAATCTTATGGCAAAAGCAAGAAAACACAATCAGCCAACCGACAACGAAACATCACACCTCTACAAGATTCTCACCCGCGCGAACCAGATCGCCAGCAACACCGAACTGGACGATCTCCTCGACCAGATGCTCGACCTCATCATCGAAGTCTGCGGCGGGGACGCGGGCACGCTTTATTTGCTTGACTCAGAAACAGACGAGCTCATCTTCAAGGTCATTCGGGGGACGAACAGCGACCACAGTTTGATCGGCAGGCGAATCAAAACGAACGCGGGCATCGCAGGCGCGACGATGGCGCAACACGATCCGCTCGTGATCGAAGACCTCGCGAACGATCCGCGTTGGCAAAAAGTGTCGCGCAGTTCGGAGGGGCTTCGCAACGTCATTTCCACTCCACTGCTCTTGCGCGGCAAACCCATCGGCGTCGTGCAAGTTTTCAATTATTCTCACACCCCGCTACAGATCGTGCAGATGCTCGGCGCGCGCATGGCATCCGAAATTGAAAAAGCGATGTTATTGGAAGCCAGCCAACAGCGGACAGCGCGACTCGAAGCGCTGATCGACATCATCGGGATCATCGGTTCGAATCTGGACCGCGACCTGGTTCTCCACCTCATCGTTCGCTACGCCCGCAACCTGCTCCACGCCGAACACGCGTCACTGTTTCTCATTGACGAAGAGCAGAACGATATTGTGCTTCACATCTCATCGAGCGAGTCGAAAGCCCCATCATTACGAGTCCCACGCGGACAGGGAATCATCGGCGCGGCAATCGAAAGCGGGGACATCATCTTCGTCCCCAACGTCCACGAAGACACTCGCCATTTCAAAGATGCAGAACCCATCACGGGAATCACAACCACGTCGCTGATCGCTGTCCCGCTCATTACCCAAGCGGTTCAACTCGGACAGGAACTCGGGTCCGCCCAGCCGCAGATCATCGGCGGACTTGAAGCCATCAACCGCGTGGATGGAGTTTTCACCAAAGAGGATGCCGATCTTTTGCAAACGCTGGCGAAACAAGCCGCAACCGTTTTTCAGATCGCCAAACTCTACGGCGACGCGAACGAACTCTTCCTCGACACGATCCAAGCCATGGTCGCCTCGATAGACGCGAAAGACCCGTACACAAACGGACACTCGCAACGCGTCAGCGAATTTTCGGTTGCCATCGCAAAGCAGATGAACCTGCCCGCTGAGATAATCCATCAACTGCGAATTGGCGCATTGCTCCACGACATCGGCAAGATCGGCATCCCCGACGCAATTCTGACCAAGCCCGACCGCTTGACAGAAGATGAAACCAACACGATGAAACAGCATCCCGCCATCGGCGCGGAGATCATGAAGAATGTGCGTTTGTTGCGCAATGAAATCCCTGCGCTGGCGGAACATCACGAACACATGGATGGGACGGGTTACCCAAACCATCTTACAGGCGATCAGATCTCCCTGTTCGGAAGAATCGTCGCCGTCTCCGATGTGTTCGATGCGCTGACGTCGGACCGTCCGTATCGCGGCGCGCTTGACGTAGAAGATGTCCTCAATAAAATGCAAAAAGATTCAGGCTCACACTTCGATGATGTTTGCGTGCAAGCGTTGATCAAGGCATATCTCGCGGGCGAGATCAAAACACAAAAAGACCGCGAGACGTAAACGATTTTGTAAAGAACTCATACCTTTGTCGGCTTCCAGATTCAATGATCACTTGGTAAGATAATCACATGCCTAAAATTCTCATCGTTGACGACGACGTCACTATCACCAACTTAATGCAAGTGCTTGTCAGCATGGAGGGTCACCAACCGACGACGGTCAATGACAGCCTGAAAGCCATCGAAACCGCGAACTCCGTGAACCCAGATCTGATCACGCTCGACTTGATGATGCCCGACCTGACGGGTTTTGAGTTGTGCGAACTGCTTCGCAACGATCCGAAATTCGCAACGATACCGATCGTCATTGTCAGCGCGAAGGACGATGTCGAAAGCAAGGAGAAAGCCAAACGTCTCGGCGCGACGGATTACATCACTAAACCTTTCGGCATGGACGAGTTCATCGGCAAGATAAAAACTCTGACCAGTTAATTATTGTAGACCTCACAGGTCTTATAGACCTGTGAGGTCTTTTTGTTTCGAGTACACTTGGGGACATGCCAATTTCTTCCGTTTACACAAAATTCATCACCATCCCTCAAACGGCTATTGACGATAACGGACACGTCAACAATGTGAGCTATGTTCAATGGATGCAGGATATTGCCATCGAACATTACGAATCCATCGGCGGGACGAGCCCTATGCAACTCATCGGCGCGACGTGGGTGGTGCGCGAGCACAAGATCGAATACCTGCTGTCCGCGTTCGCTGGCGAAGAGATCGAGATCAGAACGTGGGTGGAAAATATCCGCCGCGTGCGTTCGCTTCGCAAGTATGAATTTGTCCGTAAATCAGATGGGAAGATTCTGGTAAAAGGTGAAACGGATTGGGTGTTTGTGGATGCGAAAAGCGGCAAACCGATGGGGATACCTGATGAGGTGATCAATGTCTTCAAAGAAACCTGACAGGTTTCCGCAAAACCGCAATTAATCGCGATCCGCGTCCGCGCAATGATTTTAGATAGCAACGACGCGTATAAAACCTGTCAGGTTTTATACCAGCAATTTCCCATACACCTTCAACAACTTCTTCTGCGACTCATGCCACGTAAACTTCGTCAACACGCGCTCGGAGGCGGAATCTGCCAGCCGTTTCGATAGATCAAAATCGTTCAGCAACAACAGCGCTTGTTTTGCAAAATCTTCAGGGTCGTTCGGGGAAAACAACAGCGCGTCCACATCTTCGCGGGCGAGTTCGCGGACGATGGGCAAGTTCGACGCCAACAACGGACGCCCGCCCGCCATGTATTCCAACACTTTGATCGGACACGCGCCTTGCGTAACGTTGCGGTCATTGAATCCCAGTGGCGCGACGCAAATGTCCGCGCTGGCGATCAACGCGGGGATTTCGTGATGCGGCACCGCAGGCTGGACGATCACGCTCTCTTCCATGCCCAATTTGCGGATCTGTTTTGCTAAAAATTTTCTCTGCCGCGAACGTCCGCGCCCGACGATGTGGAGTCGAACGGCTCGCTGTTCGAGTATTTTGGGCAATGCTCTGACGACGACTTCAAGTCCCTGCCAATCGGCGAGGGTGCCGATATATAACAACGTGGGAATACGATCCGCGCGGCTGGGCAATGGCGAGGCGGAGAAATCTGAAGGGCTAACTCCGTTCGGGATGACTGTAACCAGCTTCAATGGGAGTCCGAGCGAGGCGATGTAGTCGCGCGTCACGTTCGAGGGGCAGACGATCGCATCCGAGAGATGAAGAGTCGCAATCTCCTGCTCTTTGATCTTGGTCAGCAAATCCGCATCAATTCCAGGATAATGATATTTGAGTTCGATAGAGGGAAGTCCGTTGACCTCGAAGAGCGTTTTGTAGCCGAAACGTATTTTGTTCTGCGCGATGGAAAGCCCGTCCCAGATGTTGCGATAGTGAACGATATCGTAATCGGGATGCAACACGAGATGGTTGAGAACCGCTTTACCATAATGCGTGGCGCGCGCTAGAAAATTTTGCGAGAGGTCTTGCGAAATACGAGTGACTCGCGCGCCCTCGATCGTGTCTTCGGTGGGAAGCACGCCGTCGTTCGGCGTGACCAAATGTACGTCAAATTGCCCATTGACCAGACCGCGAATGTTATGCAAAATATGTGTGGACGCGCCTTTCGGGCTAGGCACGATGTCGAACGCGGTGTACAGTACGCGAGGCATGGCAAGATTATAAACGGAGAATTTCAAAGGAGCATTCATGGAAGCAATCGTCTGCGGCGGCGGGGTTCTACTCATCGTTGTTCTAATCGTCTTTTTCTATTTATTGAACACCGCGCGCAAACGCGTCACCGAAACAACTTCCCTCGGCAAAAAACAACTCCTGCCTGTGTACATTTCGCTCGCCGACAAACCCACGTCCATCATTCAAGGCATGAACAAGCTCCGCTTCGATGTGAACAAAACAGAAAAGGCTGGCGACAAGTGGCGCTGGATTCCGATGTTCATTTTTTTAGCGGGCGTCGGGTTGGCGCTCATTGACGGCATCCTGCTTTTGCTCGGATATTTTTCATTCGTCTTCACGGGCGGCGGAGTCGCGTTGTGGATCGCGGCAATTGTGATGGCGCGCGGTTTGCGGAAAAGCGACTCGTACGATTTGTCGATTCGCTACAACGGGACGCGCGACATCCTCTACACGCTTCGCGACGACCTCAGACCTGACTCGACCTATTTGGGCCATCTCGACCTGACAGGTTCCCTGCTCCCCACTAAAGTTGCGCGTTCAGCCAATGACGCGCAAGGGCGCACAACTGAATACTTCCGTGACGAGTGGCTTGCACTGAAAGCAAAACTGTATGACGGGAGCATCCTCCGCGTTTCAGGGATTCAAAAATCGAAGAAGCGGAAATCGTATTGGAAGCGCAGTCGCATCAGCGGAAAGATGAAGAGCAAGCCCGAAAAATTCAAAGGCACGGCGCACGATCTGAAAGTCCGCATTGTGCCGAACCCCGAAGTGTATAAAATTGCCAAGACCAGCGCCGAGTTCAAGCAAGGGCTGAACATCGGCAAGTTCACCATCAGTCAATTAAGCACCGAAGGCGGCATGGTCTCGTTCGTCGCCAATTCACCGTTTGAAGAAGTGGAACATGAAAACATCCTGCAAGTCCTCAAGTCTGCTTACACCCTCCTGCAAAGAAAGGCGGCATAAATGAGTCGCAAAGTAATTAAATATAAAATTCCGTCATTGCGAGGAGGGCTTTGCCCGACGAAGCAATCTCCAACACGTCTAGCAAAGCCCGATCTTCACGGAGATTGCTTCGTGGCGCTTTCAGCGCCACTCGCAATGACGGGCTTGGAAGAGGCAAAATGAATACTCGCAAAGTTATTCCGTTCGTGGTTGCATTTGTCCTAGTCTGTCTCGTCATGGCGGTTGCCGCGTTGTTCTCGTTCAGCGGCTTGGCGAAGGCGGAAAAATTCGGCGCGTCGCAAATTTGGTCGCAACGTTACGACACCGCCGAAAGCATGAAGGTCATCAACTTGATGGGCGACGACAACGACGAACTCTTCATCCAAAACGCGCAGAACGTGACTATCTTCGACGGAAGCGGAAACGTTCTCTTCACGAAAGATTATCAATATCCGAAAACGACTCTTGGCGATGTGAACGGCGATAACCGCGAAGACGTGGTCGTCTTTTATCTCGGCGACTTTGGTTACTCGGTTGATGTGATCAACAACGGACAAGCGACGACGCTAGCTCAGAGCCTGACCGTCGGACTCCCCGCCCGCGTTGCCATTCTCCGCTTCCCCTCGGGACCTCAAATTGTCCTCGGCGATTCTGGCGGCGGACTCCAATCGTTGAGCCTCAGCGGTCAACCGCTGTGGAATTACTCCGTTGGCGGCGAGGAGATCCGCGGACTCGACGATGCGCTCATCAACGGCACAACTTATCTCGCCGCGGCGGCACACGATGGCTCGGTCGTGGTCTTGGATGAAGATGGGCAAAAAGTTTGGGAGGCCGATCAGGAGTCCCTGCGAAGGATGCGGGCGTTCGACTTCAACTCCGATGGGAATAGCGAGATCCTCACAGGCGGCGAGTTCGGCGCGTTCGTCGCGTTATCCGCAACAGATGGGAGTCAACTTTATTCACAGGGAATGGGACAGGCGGTTTCGGAGATCCGCGAAGTGGAATTGAACGGCGACCCGTCGTCGCGTGAATTTGTTGTTGGCGGCAAAGATGGCGGCGTGTGGGCGTTCTCGATCAACGGTGGCGCGGTGAATCAAATATGGTCAGGCTCGCTCTCGGACAAGGTCACTGAAATTTCGGGCATTGACGTGGACGGCGACGGCGCGGAAGAAGCCGTGATCGGCGACGACAGCGGAACTGTGGCTGTGTTCACTGGCGATGGTTCGAGAAATAATCTTGAGACCCACAGCACGGGCATCACGCGCATTGACGTGGGCAGACTCAACGGCGAGCGATATGTTGTGATCGCGGATTATAGCGAAGTGCAAGTGAACAAAGTCAACTTCAATTCGATCCCTGGCTTTCAATATACGCCGCTGGTCGTTGGCGTGATCGTCTCGGCATTCATCCTGATCATCGCGGCGATCCTTGCGTCCATTCCGAAGAAGCCTGAGTTGAAAGTGTCTTTCCAAGATAAAAGCAAAGAATCGCTGGAAGCCGAACGCCGCATGTTGAAAGAGTCCATTGCGGATGTGGAACGATTGCGCAAATCGGGCGAGGTGACAGGCGACGCGTATCTCGCGCGGTTGAAACGTCTGCGCGGCGATCTCGCGGACAACGAAGCCGCATTCAAAACTGCGGGCTTCCCCATCAAAGTGGAGACGATCCAATGCCCCAACTGCGGCGGCACCCTCGAACTCGGCATGGATAAGTGCGAGTATTGCGGGCAGGTGTTGTTGTCGTAGAAAAGGCAAGAATTTCTCAGGCGTACATCCCAAATTGCGGAGAAAATCGAACTGAACCCGTAAAGCAGGATCTAAACAAGACAGACACCCTATAACGACGGGTGTCTGTCTTGTTTTCAAGGATGTCCACCTTATCATTGATGGATTATCTCTCAGCGCGGATTATTGCTGGTGTACAACGCCAGCATATTTCCCGTTGGATCCCGAAAAATGCCAAACCAGCCAAAGCCGGGAATCTCCTCTTTAGCGCGCACAACTTTGCCGCCGAGTTTTTCCACTTTCGTCAGATCGGCTTCGATATCGTCGCTATCAATATACACAATCACCTGTCCTGCTGGGAATTCTTCCGAAACAGCAGGAAATCCGCCGCTGGATACGGCGTCGCTAGATTCCCACATGGTGTAATTCATTTCAGGTATTGAGGTGATCTTCCACCCGAACAACTCCCGATAGAACGTTCCAGCAGTAGTTTGATCGGCGGCGGAAATTTCCACGTGGACAATATTTCGTTTGGACATGGTTACTCTCCTTTTTTGGTTGACGCGATTCTAGAACCCATGTTCTATTTTGTCAAGCGTCGGAAGTGGGGAATTTTGGGAAGGGTAAACCAGATATAAGGTCGAGTGAAGCGTTATTCGTACTTGAGCGCCAGCACGGGGATCATCGTCGCGGCGCGTAACGCTGGGTACAGCCCGGAGAACATCCCAACCAATGTCGAAAATACGAGCGCGAAGATGGGTAACCAAAGCGGAGTAGACACCGCAATGTTCAGCGGCGCGCCTCCCTGCTCGCTGGCTTGATTGGCAAGATACACGGTCGCAAGCACGTTGATCCCTTGCGACGCAAGCCAACCGACGATCACGCCGCCCAGCCCGCCAAGAAAACCGATTCCCGCCGCTTCGCCCAAAAAGATCGCAAGCACATCGCGGTTCGTCGCGCCGACGGCTTTCATCAAACCGATCTCGCGCGTGCGTTCGAGAATAGACATCGCCATGGTATTCGCGATCCCGATCGCCGCGACAAGCAAAGCGATCGCGCCGATGCCGCCGAAGATGACCTGAAGAACAATGAAGAAGTTATTGATGCCTTCGAGAAACGATTGCGGCGTGAACGCTTGAAAACCCATCGCGGTGATCTGATCGGCGATCTCGATCACCTTATCCACATCGCCGACCTTGACGATGACCATGCCATAGCCGTCTTTGTTGTAGTTGAAGCGGCGGTTCTGCGACCACTCGTTGAGTTGCTTCACCTGTTCGAGCGGCATGTACACCGTAAAATCGGATTCGCCGCGCGTTTCTTTGAGCACACCCGTCACGCGCAAAGTAATATTCTTGCGGATCTCATTCCCGTTCGCGTCGTACTTGAAAACGATCAACTGCACTTGCTGGTCGAACAGTTCAGGCGGAGGCGGAGTCTCCTGCCCGGGTCTCATATTCGGATCGTAAAAACTCTGCGGGACGGTGATTCCGATCACGATTCTCCCGCGACCTAATTCTGTTGTGCCTTGTTCGGCTTCATCACCCAAGTCAGCCACATCGTCCGTGCCAATACCGATGATGTTGACGTACGATTCCATCTTTTGAAATTTCATCACGGCGCCAGACATCATATACTCGCGCGGAATGACCGACTCGACGCCGGGGATGGCGCGGAATTCCTCCAGCACTGAGTTGGTCAACAGTTTAACTTCGTCGGATGCGGGAAAGCCAACGCCTCCTCCCCCGCCTCCGCCTGCTTCAATGAAGATGCCTTCACCGCCATACGAGGGACTCACCTGGATCTGCGTTAGATCGCCGATGCCGTACAGCTGGTCGGTAGCCGTCTGCTGTAAACCGATCGCCAGCGAAACAAGGATCACCACAGCCGCGGTGCCGATGACCACGCCTACAGCGGTCAACGCGACGCGCGCTTTGCGGCGACTCAAATTGCCGACAACAAGCCGAAGCAGGTCGAGAAAATTCACGGACCGCCCTTGCCTCCGCCCCCGCCAGCGGGAACGGCTTCTTCGATCACTACGCCCTCTTCAAGCGGAAACGATTCTGTATCAGACGGCGGAGAACTATCCAAACCGAGGAGACCGAGGATGAATCGTTTAACCTTCTGCCAGAACGTTTCAGTGACCGGCTCTTCGAATCCTCCGCCGTTCGGGTCAACCGTGGGCTCTTCGATGACCATCTCCTCCACTTCAACTTCGAGGGTCTTGACGATCGTTCGCGGCTTGTTGAAATCGTCCACGTATTCGATGGTGACGGTGAGCGGGATCGTCCCTGCCTGCTCGGGCGTGAACAACGCGTCGATGGTGAAGAACGCTCCCACGTCGAGCGAACCGACGAGTCCCGTGTTGCCTTCGAGGAAACCGGAATCCGATTCGATCTTTACATTTCCGATCACTGCAGAGCGCCTGCCCACGTTGACGATCTGGATCGGCAAAGGTCCGGGTTGACCGGTGAACAACACGCCCGGCGGCTGGTAAAAACTTACATCCAGGTTCGGCAGGCTGTGAACAAGCAAGGTGATCACCTGTTCATCGTTGACAACTTCGTTCTTATCGTTGAGATACGAGAACGAGATTTTCATCGGGTATGCGCCCGGGTTTGTGGACACGTTGACGATGAGGCTTTGAATCGCCTCAATGGCTCCGCCCGCGCCGAGGTCGCCCAAGGATTGCACATTCGACGCACCGACCGGTGCGAAGTTTGCGAAATCTCCTCCGCCGCCTGAGACTCCGCCAGGTTGCGGCGTTCCTCCCGATGTTCCGCCTGACCCGCCGCCCACGATCATGGTGATGCGTTGGGCTTTGGCATTCCCCACGTTTTGCACATTCAACTTGAGGGCAAATTGTTCGCCGGGTTGAAGTGGGTCGATGTCGGTTGAGTAGCCGGTGATCACAAGTTGCGAACTTTTCACCCCAGTGGGAGTTGAGGTTGCCGCGGCAACCCCGCTGGAGACTCCGCCGCTTGCTGTGATCGAGAGCGTGAATTTATCTGAATACGAAGCGCCTGAACTGTCATAATAAGTGAGCGTGAGATCAACGACGACGATCTTTTGTCCGTAAATTTGTCCGCTCACAAGGAATGGTTGCGCAAATCCCACATTGCTCCCCGACCCCACAGTGCCCAATACAGTCACTCCGCCATTTTTCAGCGGAACCAAATCGGTTGACGAAAGAACCGCTTGCACGCTGTATGCCGCCGCTGAACCGGCGTTATCGAGATTCAAGTGCAACTTGAATTCGCTATTGGTTTGCACGCTTCCTTTTGTTGTGGTGGCGCTTACCACCATCTGCGGGCGGACAAATGGAAGAGGCGCGGTGGGCGGAGGGATTGGAGTCGGAGCAAGGACTGTGAGACACCCTCCGCAAACAGCATCTGCATCACCAAGCACGCCATTCGACACAATCACATCATACACACTCGCCGCAGTGCCGGCGGGAACAGTGGCAGTCAAAACAGAATCATTGACAACGGTCGTAGACAATGCGGCTCCGTTGAGTAATACAACCGGTGCGCCGAGTGAAAACCCAACTCCATTGATCGTGATGATGTTCGCCACATCATTTACGATCGTGTTCGGCACAACCGAAGTAATGTTATGCGAGGCATATACGGTCGCAGGCATCAATGAAAGCAATAGCGCGATCAATAACGAAACAGAAAGGGATCGAAAAGTTCTTGGTTTCATATTCTCCTAACACTCTACAACTTACTCAACAACGCTCATGGCTTCCAGCGCGGCGGCTTCGTATTCCGCTTCGCTGACGATATGCCCATCGAGTAAATGGATCTTGTGCGTGGCAAAGCGCGTCATGCGCGGGTCGTGCGTCACCACCAATACCGTGCGCCCAGCCTTGTGCAGATCCGACAGCACGTGCATGATGGCGCTTCCGCTGGTGGTATCGAGATTGCCGGTCGGCTCGTCGGCAAGGATCAATTTCGGATCGTTCACCAACGCGCGCGCGATGGCGACTCTCTGCTGTTGTCCGCCGGAAAGCTCCGAGGGACGGTGATCGGCTCGATTCCCCAGCCCAACCTGATTCAGCAACCCCAGCGCCCGCTCCCGCCTCAGCGACGCGGCGACACCCGCGAATTGCATCGGGAAAGCGACGTTCTCTAACGCGGTCATGCTCGTCACCAAATTAAATGATTGAAAGACGAATCCCATGACACGGCGGCGGAACAATGCCAGCGCGTTCTCATCCATTTGATCGAGGCGCTCGTCCTCAATGGCGATCTCGCCTGAAGTTGGGCGATCCAGCCCTCCCAGGAGGTAAAGAAGCGTGCTCTTCCCCGATCCTGAGGGACCCATCACAACGGTGAACGTCCCCTCTTCGATCTGCACATCCACCCCATCCAATGCGCGGACGATCTGCCCGCCCATCTCGAAGTGTTTTTTCAACCCGACGATGCGAATGAACGGCTTGCCCATGCTACCCAAAATTTGCGATCGCCGCGCCAAAACCCGATTGAATGGCGATCAGGATCAACACGACTACGATCACGCCGATCAACGCTTTGGTCTTTGGTAATCCATCCACGACCGAGAAGCCGATGCCCAACAAAGCGATATTCCAAAAGAAGAAAATATCGGTTCGCGACAGAAAGTGATACATGAAACCCTGCTGAACAAATCCCGAAAGTCCGGGGCTGGCGATCTCGTGCCCGGCGATCAACATAAAGAATGCGCGCAACACATCGCGAACAATGAACGGAGCGCTCGCCCAGGCAACGATGTTCAGCGCGCTTTGCGTCGAGCCGCGTCCGCCGAGCAATGTCGAAACCAACCGCATGATGCCCGCGAAGATCACCCAGCCAAGCCAGAGCGAGATCAACGCGCCGACCACTGGCAGAACGTAATTCACTAGAGGTCCCTGCGATGTCTGTTGGGCTTGAAGATAACTCTCCTGCATCTCCGGGGACCAAAACTCCCAATCGGGCGGGAACTCAACCACGCCAGTCAGCGAGGCTTGTGTTTTGAGGTAGCCCACGACGATCACAACCAGGATCGAGGAAATGGACAAGACCAGCATCGGAGTCAACCAGGAGCCTTGCCGATCTGAAGCCATGGGCGAGAACGCTTCACTCGGACGCAACAACATGGTTACCAAGCGAGGGAGGTCGAACTTTCGCGCGGGTTGTTTTTCAATGGTTGTTTCAGTCATGAGATTAAATCGATTCTAACACGGCTTCATACGCCTTTCGTGGAACGAAAAAGCGGCTGGAAATGTTCCAGCCGCCGATCAGCAGAAGAAACTCTCTTTTACAGTTCAAACAGATCGTTTTTTACGCGAAACTTCCCCTCCACAGGAGGATGCGCCCGCATGTAATCATCATGTTCGCCGAAGATTCGTGAAAGTAAACCGAACAATCCGCGGCGCATTTGTCGTCCGCCTTGTGAGGCGTGCTGCTCGCTTGCTTCACGCTTGATATCCGCCACAGATGCGATATTGATCCGAGCGTGAACGGGGAAATCAACGATCAACTCCGTCAGGTCAATATCTTTGTTGCGTCCCCATTTATGGGGGTCTTTTCCAAACAATGGCAGTAATCGCACCGACCATTTGAGGAGCCATTTAGGGAAGACGTGATAATACAACGCGCGCGGTTTGAACGGCGAGCCAGACTCGGGGTGAAACAAGGCGTCGTTCGCTTTTTCGAAGGCGAGCGTGGTCGCGCGTTGGATGTGGATGTGATCAGGATGTTTATATCCGCCGATGGGGTCGAATGTGATGACCACTTCGGGCTTGAGTTCGCGGATGTATTTGACGACTCGCCCCGCCACTTCGTCAATCGAATGCGCAACTTGCGCGTTGGGATGTTTGTTATCTTCCGAGCCGGGCATTCCTGAATCGCGGTAACCTAGAAAGAAAACTTCTTTCAGACCTAAAATTTTTGCGGCGCGCATGAGTTCATCGGTGCGCATTTCGGCGGTGTCTTTGAAGCCTTTCATGAATTCTTCGTCCGCCGAACCCACCTCGCCGCGCGTGGCGCAGACGTAATACGTTTCAACACCTTTTTGTTGATACAGAGCTAATGTGCCACCCAAGCCAAATGTTTCATCATCTGGGTGGGCTAAAACTGCTAGAATTTTCCTGGGCATGGATTTTTCCTCCTGTGCATAGACGCAAAGTTTAGTGAAAAGTTTACCTCCGGTGAAGTAAAATTAACCGAAATCAACAAAACGAACACGGCGGCTTTCTGATGCTCAAACAGATAAACTCAAAAAAGATACTCTCTTTACACCCTTCTGCATTTCTACTGGCTGCGCAAATCTTCAGTTTGGTTTTGTACGCGGGTTTTGAGGAGCTTCCATCGGGCAGAACCATCATTGGCATTGCAGGCGTATTAGTGTTAGCGTTGGCAGTTTGGGTGGTGAATCGCAGTCCCGCAGAAAATTGGATCGCTTGGACGCTTGCCATCTTGGCGCTTTCGTTATCCATCATTTCAGAATTTTCTCACAACAACGCTTTGTTGATCGGCGCTTCTATCATCGAAGCGATCTTATATTTCTACACAGCCAGTAGTTTGATCGCCTACATGATGGAAGATAACAACGTGACCACAGACGAGATGTTTGCCGCCGCCGCCACATTCACTGTGCTGGCTTGGGGTTTTGCGTATCTGTATCTCGCCTGTCAAAATGTATTCCCCAACAGTTTCATCAACGCAATGGATCAAAGCCAACCGAATACGTTTCTCGAATTATTGTTCCTCAGTTTTGCAAACCTCTCGGCTACCGGACTAAGCGACATCCTTCCCATCACCCCGCCCGGGCGCGTGCTGGTCATGCTCGAACAATTTGCAGGCGTAGCCTATATTGCCGTTGTCGTTTCGAGATTGGTTGGTTTGACGATGTTGAGGTATGAACGCAGATAATTTGAAATAAGTGATAAAATCCAAGTCGAAAAGGATACCCAGCGAATGACAGACAACCTGTAACTCATCCAGCATTTCTGGGCTCCCACCTATTGGCATTTAATTTCAGCCGAGGCTTGCCCTCGGTTTTCGTTTTAACTTACAGGAACATCCTCATGCTTAGTATCCATAATCTTTCAAAATATTTCGGTATCCAACCCGTTTTACAAAACATCAATTTCAACATCAGCGGCGGCGAGCGCATTGGGCTCATCGGCGCGAACGGTTCGGGCAAAACCACTCTCATGCGTATCCTCGCCAAACTCGAACATCCCGATTCCGGGACTGTCGCTTCGACGCGCCCCGACCTGCGCATCGGATATCTCGCGCAAGGGATGGAGTTCGACTCCGACCAAACGCTTCGTTCCGCCCTTGGGGTTGTTTCGGCAACTCAAGCGGATCCCACGCTGGAGCTTGAGTCGCTTGCCATACAACTCTCACATCACCCGAGTGACGCTGCCCTTCAACAAAAATATGACGATCTCATTCTCCAATTCTCCGATCGCCAGTCTCCAATCTCTGAGATCCTTGAAAACTTCGGGTTATCTCACTTGCCGCCAGAAACCCCCATCGCCCACTTAAGCGGCGGACAAAAGACCCGCCTTATGCTCGCAAAAGTTCTACTCGAAGAACCAAATCTGCTTTTGCTGGACGAGCCGACGAATCATCTCGACATCGAAATGCTGGAGTGGCTGGAGAATTGGCTCAATCGTTTTAAGGGCGCGGCTTTGATCGTTTCGCATGACCGCGTGTTCTTGGATAACACGGTCGCCACGATTCTTGAATTAGACTCAACAACTCACAGCGTCAAAACGTATCACGGCAATTACAGCGACTATCTTGTGCAGAAACAAAACGAGTTGGATAAACAATGGTCTGAGTACCGCGACCAGCAGACTGAAATTCGGCGCATGAAGGATGACATCAACCGCACCAAGCAACAAGCCTTGCGCGTGGAAATGACGACAACGCCGCGCACGCCCGGAGTCAGGCGAATCGCAAAGAAAGTTGCCGTCAAAGCGAAATCGAGAGAGAAAAAATTAGACCGCTATGTTGATTCAGATGAACGCGTGGAAAAACCAAGTCAAGGATGGAAACTCAAACTTGACTTGGGCAAACCGGACCACCAGTCGAAAGATGCGTTGATCACCGAGTCGCTGTCAATTGGCTACGCGATGGAAAATCCACTGCTTGAAAATATCAACGTGTTCATTCGGGCAGGTCAGCGCATCGTGTTGACGGGTCCAAACGGCGCCGGCAAAACCACTTTCATCAAAACGATTGCTGGAAAGATTCCCCCGCTGGCTGGTTCGTTTCGCTTGGGCGGCGCGACCAAACTCGGTTATATGGCACAAGAGCAAGAGGTATTGAATCCAAATTTGAATGCCGTACAAACGATCCAAAATATTTCAAACATGAGCGAAACGGATACAAGAAATTTCCTGCATTACTTCTTGTTCAAAGGCGACCATGCCTTGCGCGCATCGGGCGAATTATCTTTCGGCGAACGCGCGCGCTTACAACTCGCCGCCTTGGTTGCCGAGGGCTGCACGTTTTTGATCTTAGACGAACCCATCAATCACCTTGACATTCCCTCCCGCGAACGCTTTGAAGAAGCCCTCGAAAATTTTCAAGGGACGATTCTGGCTGTTGTCCATGACCGAAGTTTTATCGAACGATTCGCTTCGGACGTTTGGGTTGCAAAAGATGGAACGATTCTAAAATAACGAGGAATGATGATTGCTTACAGAAAATATGAGGATAAAGATTGGAAAGCGATCTGCCAAATCCACGACCGCGCCAGACCCGACGAATTGGTCGGCTCGTGCGACCCGCGCGGATTTATTCCGATTGAACAAGATAAAGAAGTAGAGGACTTGAAACGCAGCAACAAGTTCGTTGCAATAGAAGATGAACAAGTCGTCGGATTTGTGGGCGTAGACGGAGATTATCTTGCCTGGCTTTACGTCCACCCAGATTCCTACCGAAAAGGAATCGGCAGAGCGTTGTTGAAAATTGCCATTCGTGAAATTGGCGCAGACGCCTGACCGTCGTTTTGGATGGAAACAAAAAAGCCATCGCTCTTTACAAAAGCGAAGGCTTTCAAGAAGAAAGGAGATTTGACGGCGAGAACAACGGCTATCCTTGTAAATGCATTAGGATGAAACAGGCCAAATCGCTCTGAAAGCTCACCAACATCATAGATACTTCCTAAGCAGAATTTGCCACGCCGCGCGAGAGACTCGGTTAATAAAAACAACAGCCTCTCTTTTTGCATACAAAGTGACTGCGCCTGCCCAGCCTAGACGACTTGTTGTTGGGCGGGCGCCACTCATTGTGTTTTTGTCACAGCAAACTACTTGATCTTGAACATCTGCATCAGCTTCATCGCCAGGTTCAAATCGCCGCCCAATTTCAACTTGCCCTGCATGAAGGCTTGCATCCCATCCAATTCGCCTGTGAAGAGTTTGACGTAATCGCCCGAGTCGGCGGTGAGCGTCATCGTCGCCTTGTCGGCGGGAGCGCCATGCGCCACATCGCATTTTCCGTCCGCGATCTTCGCGTTCCAGTCGCCCGCTTCTTCGCCTGTGAACTTGAAGTGGATGACGGCGTTCACATTGACGGCTTTTTCAGGCAGGAACGCGCCAGGCATTTTTTCCATGAGTTGTGATACTGTGAGGGGCATTTTGTTTAGTCTCCTAGTTTTTAGTTTGATAGTTTGTTGGTCGAAGGTTGAAAGTCGCAGGTCAGTTGACTTTCGACCTTTGACCTTTGACTTTCGACTCAGTTTTGAAGGTTCTCGAAAATCGCCGCCGCGCCCATGCCGCCGCCGATGCACATGGTGACCATGCCATACTTGGATTTGCGGCGACCCATTTCGTAGATGAGTTGCGTCGTCAGTTTCGAGCCTGTGCATCCCAGCGGATGCCCCAGCGCGATCGCGCCGCCGTTGACGTTGACCTTGCTCTCGTCAATCTCCAGCGTGCGGATGATCGCCAGCGACTGCGCGGCGAAGGCTTCGTTCAATTCTATCAGGTCAATATCGCTCAGGGTCAAGCCTGCGAGTTTCAACGCTTTCGGAATCGCCACGATGGGACCGATCCCCATCAATTCAGGTGGGACGCCCCCAACCGCAAACGAGACAAATCGCACCAGCGGCTTGAGCCCGAGTTCATTTGCTTTCTCCGCAGACATTACCATCACTGCCGCCGCGCCATCCGACATTTGCGACGAGTTGCCCGCAGTGACGACTCCATCCTCCTTGAAGGCTGGTTTCAACTTTGACAACGCTTCCATGCTCGTATCCGCGCGCGGACCTTCATCGCGGCTCACGGTGAAATTTTTCTTCTCGGGCTTCTCATGTCCATTGAGTTCAACAATTTCAACATCCACTGGAACGAGTTCGGGGTCGAACAAACCAGAGTTGACAGCCTTCGCCGCCTTTTGATTACTTTTCAGCGAGAATTCATCCTGGTCTTCGCGGCTGACGCCATATTTCACAGAGACATTCTCAGCAGTGAGTCCCATGTTGGTGTAGTAGTGCGGCAGGTCTTGCGCAAAATGTGGATTCGGCGAAAACTTGAATCCCGCCATCGGCACCATCGTCATGGACTCTGCGCCGCCAGCGATGCCGACTTCGATCTGTCCCGATTGAATCGTATACGCCACATGCGCAATGGACTGTACGCCCGAAGCGCAATAACGGTTGATCGTCTCGGCGGGGACAGAGTCAGGCAAGCCCGCGCGGAGGGCGATCATGCGCGCCATGTTGAGTCCCTGCTCGCCTTCGGGGAAGGCGCAACCGATGACCACGTCTTCGACTTGGGCGGGGTCAAGATTCGGCGTCCGCTTGAGCAAAGCTTGGATGGTCGCGGCAGACATTTCGTCGGTGCGAACCGTGGCAAGTCCTCCACGTTTTGCTTTGCCGACGGGAGTCCGAACAGCGGATACGATTACAGCGTCTTTCATAAAATATCTCCTTGTCGAAAGTCAAACGTCAAAGGTCAATTGTTGACTTTCGACTTTTGACCTTTGACTAATTTCGTAAAGGTTTTCCAGTTTGCAAAATACTCCACATCCGCGCTTGCGTTTTCTCTTCGCCGAACAAAGACAAAATCGCTTCGCGTTCGAGGTCGAGAATATATTGCTCGCTCACCCATTGACCGCGCGTGAGCTCGCCGCCGCACATCACGTACGCGAGTTTGCCCGCAACGTGATGATCGTACTGCGTGATGTAGTGACCCTCTTTGAACATCCACGCGCCGATGCGGATGGCGGCAAGCGCATCACGACCCGCGGCATAGATGAGTTCGGGCGCGGGCGGTTTGTATCCCGCGGCGATCATGTGCAAGACCTCGTTCTTCGCTTCGGCAAGCAGATGGCTGCGATTCATCACAACGCGGTCTTGCGGATTCAAGATGTTCATGCCGCGCGCTTCCTCCGCGCTCGTGGCGACCTTCGCCTGTCCCATTTGCAAAAATGCTTTTTGCAGCGCAGGCAGGGCTTCGGAGTTTTCGATTCGCATCACAGGGTTGACGATGCGCCGCAACATTTCTTTTGTGCCCGCGCCCGCAGGGATGACGCCCACGCCGAGTTCAACGAGTCCGATGTATGTTTCCGCCGCCGCAACCACGCGCGAGGCGTGCATCGTGATCTCGCATCCGCCGCCGAGCGTGAGACCCGCAGGCGCAACCACAATTGGCTTCGGCGAATAACGCATCCGCATGTTCATGTCTTGCAATTTTCGCACCGCGCCGTCAAGCATGTCCCACATGCCTTGTTGCGCGCCGACAACCATCATAAACAAATTCGCGCCTGCGCTGAAATTCTCGCCTTCGTTGCCGATCACAAGCCCGTCAAAATTTTCAAGACGATCAAACGTCTCGATCGTCATGTTCATAATGTCTTCATCGAGCGAGTTCATCTTCGTGTGAAATTCCAAACACGCCACGCCGTCGCCCATATCGCGCAACGTCGCGCCTGCATTTTGCGCAACAACTTTCGTGCCTTTCAACATCACGACGTTTTCAATTTTCTTTAACTTCACATACTTGCCTTTCACCGCGTCGTACACAGCGACCTTCTCGCCGTTGCGATATTGATAAAACGACTCGACGCCGTTCTTCAACATCGCGCTCACCCACTTCGCCGCAGGATAGCCCGCCTCTTTCATCTTTTTGGCTGTCTCGCGCACACCGAGCATGTCCCACGTCTCGAACGGACCCGCCTCGTGCATGAATCCCCAGCGCACGGCATCGTCAATCGGCTTTACCGTATCCGCCACTTCGGGGATGATGGATGACGCGTATTGGAAACTTTGATACGTCAACGCTTGGATTAACTTCGCCGCCTTGTCATCCGCTTCTAACATGACCTTCAGCCTGCCCGCTAAATCTTCGACATCTTTCGCCGCTTTGACCGATTCGAATCGCGGCTTCGTCGGCGCGACGTGTTCGAGAGTCTTCAAGTCCAGCGACCAAAATTCCCGCTTGCCTTCTGCATTGCGGAATTCTTTATAGAAACCGATCTTCGTTTTATTTCCAAGCCACTTGCGCTCGATGAGAGTTGAAATTAATTTGTTCGGCGCCTCAGACTTGAGATATTCCTGCCCCAACTTATCATACGGAATCAACGGCGCAAGATTCCGCCCGACGTGGTCCCACACGTCAATGCCGACCAGATCCATCAAGCGGAACGTCGCCGTCTTCGGTCGCCCCATCAACGGACCCGTGAGCGCATCCACTTCGTCAACGGTATAGTCGTTCTTCAAGAAAAAGTCCATCGCAAACGCGCCCGTCCCAAAAGCGACGCGGTTGCCGATGAAGTTAGGCGTATCCTTGCACAACACAATTCCCTTGCCCAAACGATTCTCGCCGAACCACGAGATAAATTCGATAACTGCTTTATCTGTGTCTTTCGTCGGGATAACTTCCAGCAACTTCAAATAACGCGGCGGATTGAAAAAATGCGTGCCGAGAAAATGCTTCTTGAATTCCTTCGAGCGTCCCTCGGCAATCTCATTCACAGGGATACCCGACGTATTCGTCGAAACGATCGCTGACGGCTTTCGCACTTCATCAATGCGAGCCATCAACTCTCTTTTAATTCTCAAATTCTCAACGATTGCCTCAACAACCCAATCCGCCTCCGCCACCGCGCCGAAATCATCGTCGAGATTCCCAAGTCTCACCAGCGACTTCAACTCGTCCGCCATTAAATTGGCAGGCTTGGCTTTCAAGCATCTGTCCCAGCCATCTTTCACGATCTTATTCTTATCGCCATCTTTTGCGGCAACATCCAGCAACGTGACAGGCACACCCGCGTTCGCCAAATGCGCCGCGATGGACGCGCCCATCGTCCCCGCGCCGATGACAACTGCCTTATAAACTTGATATTTCATAAACACCTCATTTCATTCCAACTTCGGTGGTCGAGTAGGGCGAAGCCCGTATCGAGACCACCACGCCGTAAAATAAATCTTGCTACAAAATTATGTATGCGTACCTGTGGTTTCGACTGCTTGCGCTCAACCACCGATTTCTAACACTAGGTTTGCAACAAAAGTTTGTATGAGTACCTGTGGTTTCGATACGCCCTTCGCAAAAACCGCTCAGGGCTACTCAACCACCGAGTATACAAGTCTCCAGTCTCTAATCTCCAATTACCATTTACCAATTACCACTTACCTCAACTCCGCCCCCGAATACCCCAATATCTGCCGCGCCACCACCAACCGATTAATCTGCCCCGTCCCCTCATAAATATCCGTGATCTTCGCGTCGCGCATCCACTTTTCGGCGAGGAACTCGCGGCTGTATCCCAACGGACCCAAAATCTCCACGACCTTTTGCGTAATCTTCGTCGCCACATCGCCAGCCTTCACCTTGCTCATCGAAGCCTCGAGCGCGTTCGGCTTTTTGTTATCCGCCATCCAAGTCGCTTTAATCACCATCAGCCACGAGGACTTCAACATGATCTCCATGTCAATCACATCGCGTTCAATGGACGTCAACTTTTGGCGCGGCAATCCATAACGGATTTTGACTCCGCTTTCGGCGAGTTTCTCTTTCAGGAATTCCAAAGCGGCTCTTGCTACGCCGACACCTGTCGCGGCGACGAGTGGACGAGTCGCATCGAAGGTCGCCATCGCTTTTTTGAATCCTGCGTTATTCTTTTCCACAGTGGGACTTCCGAGAATATTCTCAAACGGAACACGCGCGTCCACAAGCGAAATCGCCGCCGTGTCACTGCAACGGATTCCCATCTTATGTTCCAACTTCACGACCTTTACGCCCTTCGTCCCGCCCTCGACGACGAATCCACGCATCCCCGCCCGCCCTGCGGATGGATCAATAGAAGCCCACACGACGATGAAGCCTCGTCCAAGTTTTTCATATTCGGTGAATGACTTGTCGCCGCCCGTGACGAAAATTTTCTCGCCGTTGATCACCCACTCGTTGGTCTTTTCATCCAACACCGCGCGCGTGCGGATGGCGGAATTATCCGAGCCTGCGCCCGCCTCGGTGATGCACATCGCCGCGAAGGTGGGTTTGTCTCCGTTGAAGCGTGACAAAAATTTCACACGCTGATCAGCCGTCCCTGCGGAATGAACCGCCGCGGCGCCCAATCCGCCGCCTGGCAGGCAGTGATACATCCCCACGTCGCCCCACGACAACGCCTCCAATTGCGCCGCGATCAATTGATATCCGATCGGCGGACGTTTTTCTTTGTCGGCATCTTTGCCGTTTCCATTTTCTTTTGGCGCGAGCGAACTGCCGCCCATGGCTTTCATGGCATTGTGCATGAACTCGATGTAATCCCAGGGAATCTCGTGTTCGTGCTCATCGAAATAACGCGACTTCGGTCGCATCATTTCCTCGGCGACAGTTTTCAAAACAAACTGCGCGTTCGTGATCGGTTTCGGCGCTTCAAATTCGATTGGCATATTTTCTCCATTCCATATATGTCGTTGCGAGGGCGATGCTCTTTCGCCCGAAGCAATCTCCTGTTACAAGCAGACTTCTTTTGCGAGGAGATTGCTTCGTCACTGCTTCGCAGTTCCTCGCAACGACATTAGACAATTGCAAGTCCCGTAAACATCGCAACCCCTCGCCCATTCCTCATCCACATCTCAACGGGATGCTCGCGGATGTAACCGTGCCCGCCGAGAATTTGCACGGCGCGGTCTGTCACCATCATCGCCATATCCGCCGCGCCAGTGGATGCGAGATACGCTTCGTTCGCCGCGTCTTCGCGCCCCGTGTCCAACTTCCACGCGGCTTCCCACGTGAGCAAACGGATCGCTTCGATCTCCGTCCGCATTTCGGCGAGCATGAACGCGATGGCTTGTTTCTGCGCGATCTTCACGCCAAACGCTTCGCGCTCTTTTGCATAATTCATCGAATATTCAAACGCCGCATTCGCCACGCCGACGGCTGTCGCGGCGTTTGCGATTCGCATCGAAGCGAGCAGGATATCAAAATCATGTCCCGCCGCGCCTCCGAGTCGATTCGCAACAGGGACTTTCACATTCTCCAACTTGACTCGATACATTGGCAATGCATTGAGACTCATCAACTTCTCGCGCTCTTCGCCGACGGATAACCCCTCCGCTTCTTTCCCGACGATGAAGGCTTGACTCTGCCCGTCGAGCTTCGCGTACACGAGAATTGATTCGGCTCCCCGCGCAAACGGGACATACGCCTTCTCGCCATCGAGAACATAATTTTCGCCTTGAAGAGTTGCTGTTGTCTTCAAATCGTTCGGGTCGAAGTCAAACGCGTACTCAATCAGCGCCGCAGTAAACGGACTCCACTCGCCCGCGACGACTCTTGGCAGATATTCCTTCTTCTGCTCGTCACTGCCCGCCAACAAAATCGGCGTCGCAAACAGACTCGGTGTCATCACAGCCAATGTGCCAGCGAGATCGCCAAACGCCATCTCTTCGATAGCCAACGCGCCAGTGACCGCGCTCCGCTCGCCAAATCCACCATAGGATTCGGGGATCGAGGCTTGCAAGAGTCCAAGTTCCCAGCCTTTGCCGATGAGTTTCTTCGGCAGTTCAGTCGTCTCCTCCGCCTCATGCGCGGCGGGACGCAGATCATTTTCGGCGTATTTCTTCACCGCGTCCATGAGCATTTGTTGTTCTTCGGTCGGGTCGAATGAGTACATGGTTTTCCTTTTATTTTTTCATCGGTGGTCGAGTAGGGCGAAGCCCGTATCGAGACCACAAGTAACTTGAGTGCGTAAACTTTGATTCAAACTCGTGGTCTCGATACGACACTCGCTGTCGCTCGTGTCTACTAGACCACCGATATTTCTTGTTTCGGTAATAAATCCACATCAGCAATCTCTCGCAACCTCCGATATCGCGCAGGCGATCCCTGCTCAACCTCATCGGCGTTGACGATTTCGATCATGCCGTGTTTGTGCAAATATTCAACATACGCGCCTGTCTTTTCGACGGTGAGTAAAAGGTTGTAACCTTCGGTTGTGCCATACACGGCTTCACAGACTTCGGCAATTGTTATCGGCTCCGCAAGCGCCTCAACTGCCTTGCTCATACGGCGGAGGATGTTCTTGTGGGTCGCGTCGATTTTTTCGGGGAGGTTCGTGATGACTTCATTGTGACCATTCAAAACCAAGCGTGCATCCTTCGCCCAAACACGCAACTTTTCCAGCGAGTCAAGATAATGATCCAGTCCGTTGTACGCGCCGATGGTTTCTGGATACAAATGCGGAGTGACGCCATCCACGACCATGTCGCCGCAGAAGACGATATCGTCCACACGCATCGCTACGTGACCCGCGCAATGCCCAGGCAAATGGATCATCTTAAACGGACCGACTTGCATGTTGCGCGACTCGTACGTGAAGTCCACGGGAACGGATTGGTAGAGACTCTTTGTGAAGCGGTAAATGCTGACGAGTGGACCATGCGTCTCGGAGGCGAGTCCAGCCGAGGTCAAGAAAGAAGCGATGCGGTCGCTCATCAAAGCAAGGTGCGCGTCGTGATGAGTGACGGTCTGTACATCCAGTTCGTGACATCCGATTTTCGCGTTCGTGAGAGGCTTGAGTTTGGAGAGTCCGCCGTAGTGGTCAATGTGCGCGTGAGTCAAAAGGATGTGGGTCAGGTCGGAGGGAGAAAGATGCGCTTGTTTGAGTCCGTTCAAGAGATCGTCGTAGGAAGCGTCTGTGCCAGAGCCAGCGTCAATGAGATACGTTTCGCCAGCATATTGGACAACATACGCGTACGCCCAAAAATTCGGGAAGACTTGAAGCGGAAGGCGGAAGATCTTCGCGCCGCCAGCGGATTCAAACACAGCGAAGGACGCGCTCATTTCAGCAATCCGTTCAACAGCAAATTGGAATAGTCGTCGGCAACATCTTCGATGGATTTATCGCCGTCGGGCGAATACCACGTGATCGTCCAGTTCAATTGACCCAACAGCGCGCGCACCGCCATGGACGGGTCGTCACACTTGAATATTTTTTTACTCACGCCTTCAACGATGACGTCTTTCCAGAGCGATTCGAATTTGTCGCGATTCGGGACGTGTCGCGCATGTTGCCTGCGTTCGAGGGCGCGATGTTCAAAAAGCAAAACTGCGGCGAGGTCCACGTTCTCTGCAAGGATCTGCAGATATTGGCGGATCATCAACCGCAGTTTCTTGTCGGCGGAAATATTTTGTTCTGTGATCGCGGAAATCTTTTCGAGGAGCAATTGCAAAGCGCGGTCGAGGATCTCGAGCAGAATTTCCTGCTTGGAGGAAAAGTGATGATACAAACTCGCCTTCCGCAAGTTCACGGCGGCAGCAATATCTTCCATGGACGCGCCATGATAGCCTTTCTGACGAAAGACCTGCGCGGCGGTTTCGATGAGTTCGTCTCGCGTCATAGTTCTCCCTACCGAACGGTCGGTTTGTGGTATAATACTGTGGAAGCAGCGAAAGGTCAAGGTCGGCTACAATTGGCGCAGGTTACAAATTTGCAACGAGGACACGCTCAATGAAATATTTCATCACAGGCGCGACTGGTTTTGTAGGCGGCGAGATCGTTCGGCAACTCGTCAGTGCAGGGCATGAAGTCCGCGCGATCGTGCGCGATCCGCAAAAAGCGCAATGGATGAACGAACTCGGGGTCAAACTGTACAAGGGCGATGTGACCGACAAAGAGTCCATGCGCACGGCGATGACGGGCGTGGACGGTATCTTCCATGTGGCAGGCTGGTATAAGATCGTCGAACGAAATAAAGGCGAAGCGCATGCAGTCAATGTGAAGGGAACGAAAAACGTCCTCGAGTTGATGCGAGAGTTGAAGATCCCCAAAGGCGTGTACACCAGCACGTGCGCGGTCTTCTCGAACACGTATGGAAAAACCGTAGACGAGACCTATCGCTTTTCAGGAAAATACGCGACGACCTACGAAAGAACAAAAGGCGAAGCGCATCGAATTGCTGAGGACTTGATAAAACAAGGACTCCCCCTTGTCATCGCGCAACCAGGCATGGTCTACGGTCCCGACGACACCAGCGCCGTGCGAGCAAGCCTGATAGATTTTCTGAAGGGAAAACTCCCAGCGATCCCCGCGAGATCAGTGATGCACTGGGCGCACGTGGAAGATATCGCCCGCGCGCACATCGCCATGATGGAAAAAGGACGAACAGGCGAAGCCTATATAATTTCAGGCGAAAGAAGTACCGTGGTCGACATGTATCGCCTCGCCGCCAAAATTTCTGGCGCAAAGATGCCAATGATCCTATCGGATGGAATATTATTGTTCATGTCCAAACTCTCGCGCCCCTTCGACCGCTGGCTCCCAGACACCTTCACATCCGAAGGACTGGTGACGGTAGCAGGCTTATCCTACCTCGCCGACGACAGCAAAGCCCGCCGCGATCTTGGCTTCAACCCCCGCCCCATCCGCGAAGGTTGGACGGAAACCGTGCAACACGAGATGAAATTGCTCGGGATGTAGAAATCAATATCAACATTCAAGCAACTTGCAAGAAGATCATCCGTAAATACAATGCTATAATTTGACTATGACAACTCCGCCCACAAACCCCGAACCCGCTCTGCGCACTCCCGAACAGATCGAACAGGAGAAGCAAATGAAACGGATGATGACCTGGGTCATCATCGGCGCGGTTGCTCTGTTGGCTTTACTCGGCGTGGCGATCTTCTTCCTGCTTCAACCTGCCACACCCACCGACAGGATTCGCGACATCTTCATCATCGTCGTCGCGCTCGAATCGCTGGTCATCGGCGTGGCGCTCATCGTGTTGATCGTGCAACTCGCCAGCCTGATCAACCTGCTTCAAAACGAGGTGCGCCCCATCCTCAAAGCCACAAACGACACGGTCAACAACCTGCGCGGCACGGCAGAGTTCCTCGGCGAGAATGTCGTCGAGCCGGTCGTCAAACTGAACGGCTATCTCGCGGGCTTATACCGTATGTTAGAATTGATGGGACTGAAGAAAAAATAAATTTTGTCACCCTGAGGGAGCATTCGTCGCGACCGAAGGGTCTCCACGACAATCGTAGAGATTCTTCGCTTCGCTCAGAATGACACCCTTTCGTGAAAACGCCAAACCAAAACCGTTAACCCCAAGGAGGTTACCATGTCTGATCGTGATGAATTCGGAGCCTTTCTCGTAGGCTTCATCGTCGGTGGTCTCACCGGCGCAGTCGTTGCCCTGCTCTTTGCCCCGCAATCCGGTGAAGAGACTCGCGCGCTGATCAAGGATAAATCCATTGAACTGCGCGACCGTGCCCAGCACACAGCCGAAGAGGCGTACGCCCGCGCTGAAGCCGCCGCTTCGGAAGCCCGCGCCCGCGCCGACGAACTCGCAAAACAAGTACGCGAACGCGGCACCGAAGCCTACAACACCGCGCGCGAACGCGGCAAGGCGATCTACGAAGATGCGCGCGAGCGCGGCAAGAGCGCCGTCGATTCCCTGCGCAAAGGCAAGAAATCTGAAGGCGAAGAAGTCGCCGCGTAAAGCTCACCGCAACAACGAGACGAGGGTTTGGTGCATCCAAACCCTCGTTTTCTTATGCAAGCATTTCTGCGACTCTTCTTCAAACTCCTCTATCATCAGTTCGCTTTCACGTATGACCTCGTCGCCGCGGCGGTCTCGTTCAACCGCTGGAAAGACTGGACGCGCGAGATTCTTCCGCACATCGAAGGGACTCGGATTCTCGAACTCGGCTTCGGACCGGGACACTTACAACGCCTCTTACGACGGGACGGCTGGTTCGCCGTAGGAATCGACGAGTCGCCTCAGATGACTCGCCTCGCGCGGCGCAACACAAATGGCGCCGCAAATCTCACGCTCGGACTCGCGCAACAACTTCCATTTGCAAGCGGATCCTTCGACACCATCGTCTCGACCTTTCCCTCGGAATACATCTTCGACCCGCGCACATTGGCAGAGGCGAGAAGATGCCTGATGGACAGAGGCAGGCTGACCGTCCTGCCTGTGGCGATGCCGAAGAGTCGAGCGCTCGAATGGTTGTACAAGGTCACAGGCGAGTCCCCCTCCGAATCGGAGGAAGTCGTCAAAAAGAAATTGAAAGAACCGTTCCTCCGAGCGGGGTTTTCAACCGAGATAAAAATTGTTGAATTAAGATCAAGCCGTTTATTTATCGTCGTCGCGGAAAAGGAATAACAACTTGACAGCACAAGAAGCGCCCAAACGACAACTCCGCTGGACCATCCTCGTTTCCATTGCGGGAACTCTTATGCTTTTGTTCGCCTGCTCGACCGCGGCGGGCAGTTTGTTTCTCGATCTAGCCGGGAGCAAGGCTCCAGCAATGCTTGAAAACATAGCAAAGTGCAGCAGCGGCAAAACATGTTTTACGGCGCAAATTAGTTTTGAAACAAGCGATGGGAAAACAATCGCTTACCTGCCGCTGACACAAAACAGCACAATCTACGAAATTGATCGCCTGAACAAACTTACCAACGACACAAGCGCAAGTTCCAATTCGATGGAAGTGCGCTACCTAGAAAGTTTTCCTCGCATTGCAAAAGTTCATCTGTCGTACTTTTTGGAATATTGGAGCGTTCTCGTCTGGTTGTTTTGGAGCGCGGTCGTTTCGTTCATTGGCTTGGCGTTGAACCGAAGGAAACCTATCGTGTTGAATTTGAGAAAGAAGGAATAGCATGTCAAAAATATTTCGTGAACCCGTGAATAGTCTCACCCATTGGGCAGGAGCGTTGTTCGCGCTTGGGGGGCTGATCGCGCTGTTGATCATCGGCTGGGACACGCCTGCCAAGATCATCTCGCTCGCAATTTACGGCGTGAGTTTGATCGCCATGTTCTCCGCGAGCGCCACGTATCACATGGTGCGCGTGAAAGACCGCGCACTCGAAATCTTCCGCAAAGTGGACCACGCCGCCATCTACCTGCTCATCGCAGGGACGTACACGCCGTTTTGCGTGAACGCCTTCGAAGGCTTCTGGAAGTGGGGTATGTTGACCATCATCTGGTCGCTGGCGGCCATCGGGATCATCGTAAAGGTGTTTTACATCCGCGCGCCGCGCTGGTTGAACGCGGGAATTTATTTGGTGATGGGCTGGCTCGCCCTCGCCGCGGCAGGACAAATGCTCGCGGCTCTGCCCGCCTGGGTATTGACGTGGCTCATCATCGGCGGCGTGCTTTACACGCTCGGCGCGGTTGTGTACATTACGAAAATTTTCAACTTCAAGCCCGGTGTGTTCGGCTTCCACGAGATGTGGCACATCTTCGTCTTGCTCGCCGCTGCGGCGCATTACGTCGCAGTGATGGGCGTAGCGATATAAAAAGGTGACTGTCATCTTGAAGATGACAGTCACCTTTGTTCATTCATTTCAAAATCTGAAACAGATTGCTGTAATCATCCGTCCACAATTGGATGGTTGTGGAATACTCTCTTAAATCAACTGCATGCTCTTGAATAGCGGGGACACTCAATAGTGCAGGGTCGCGGGCGAGAAGAATCCAATGGGAGGCATAGCCGCCGTTTTCGTCGCCTTCGTAGTTGACGCGCACCAAACTCAATCCATAAAACTTTGCCAATTGCCAGAACACGGGTTGCAGATCGAGATGTAAATTCGTGATGTGCGCGGCGATGATGCCGTCAGGGGCGAGATGTTCGAGGTACAAGGCAAAAGCTTCTTTCGTGACAAGGTGAACGGGGATCGAGTCACTGCTAAAAACATCGAGCGCCAGAACATCGAATTTTTGCGAGCCGCCCTCCGCAAGTTCGCGTTCGAGAGAAATGCGCGCTGCGCCGGGAACCATCGTCACATCCGCCTTACTGTCGCGTACAAATGAAAAATACCCACCTTGTCCTTCTGCCAACTCGATCACAACAGGATTGATCTCATACAAACGATACATATCGCCGGGTTGACCGTACACAGCGAGGGTTCCCGCGCCGACACCCAGCATACCAACACGCATCCCCTCCCCGTATTTCGGATGTTTTAAGATCGCCAGCCCCGCCCCGCTGCCGCGAACAAAATACGCCGTTGGGACATTTCGTAAATCCTGACTGACAAATTGCAATCCGTGGACTGTGATGCCATGCGCCATCGCGTAAGCCGCAGAGTTTACGCCGGGCACCACAACTTCACGCACGCGTATCACACCATAAAAATTCCGCCTAGAAAATAGCCCTCCCGAAAATGAATTACTCAATACAGTCAGCATTACCGTGACGAGTATGAACACCGTAAACACGAATCGCGTTTTTTGTATCACTCTGGAGGATCGGTCTTCCATAACATTCGAAGCAACATGGCTTTTCTCGCGAAGCGCCGTAAGGGCAATGGCAACCGTCATTGCCAGACCAACGAAGAACTCCCAATAACCATTGAAGATAAAGGGGGCGATCAGGCTGACGAACAGTCCGCCGAACGCGCCGCCGATGGACACCATCAGGTAAAAAGTTGTCAAGTGTTCGGCGTCGGGACGGAGCAGATACAACTCGCCATGACACAACATGCACGCGGCGAACAACAACAAACAATAGGCGCCGATCTGCCAGTAAATGTGCAGGGAGGTCGCGTTGAGCATGACGAACAACGTCAACGCGAGAAAGATGAAAAATAAAAAGGAATAAATTTTTCGGTTGTAGCCACGCCCGCCTGAAAACGCGAGAATGAACGAGAGCAAGTAGATCGTCAACGGAAGAATCCACAGAAACGGAATCACCGCCACCTCTTGCGAAATTTGGTTCGTGACCGAAAGCAGGAACAGCGACGCGGTCGCGCTCAACGCCAGCCATAGCGTGAACAAGGCTGGGGATGGATGTCCGCTCGACGAGGGCGAATCAACTTCCACTGGGGAGAGAGGCGAAGCGCGCGAGGAGCGAAAGGCGATCCAAACGGCGAAGAGTCCAAAGAGCGCGAATCCGATTGACCACATCCACCCCTGCGCGCGCAATGTCAACAAGGGTTCGATCAATGCGGGGTAGGCGAGCAAGCCGAGCAGTGATCCGAGATTCGAGAGCGAATATAAACGCGCGTACGATTTGTTTGGAAAGTTTCTGCTGAACCACGCCTGCATCAGAGGCCCGTTCGCGGCGAGAATAAAATACGGCAAGCCAACAGACACGATAAGCAATGTGAAAATATGGATGATGGGCGCGTCAACATTCTGCGGTTTCCAACTCGCGTCGGGAGTGATGGGCGACGTCCACGCGAATGAAAGACCAATTAACACGACGATGGAAAAAAGAATCAACGCGATGTGTATCGCGGTTTGCAAATTTATTTTCACGTGACGGATGAGCCAATACGCATACGCGTACCCGCCCGTGAGAAAGGCTTGAAAAAACAACATCGCCGTCGTCCACACGGCGGGCGCGCCGCCAAACCACGGCAGGATGAATTTGCCGATCAAGGGTTGAATTTGAAAAAGAAGAAACGCGGAGAGGAAAATGCTGACCGCAAAAGAGATGAACATGCGCCGATTGTACCCCGTCCGAATTTTATTCGTCGGGGTCTCCGCTGCGCTCCGACAGCAACGCGGGATTTCATGTACAATCGTGCAATGCGACTACTCGAAATCATCACACCCATCCTGCTTGCCGTTCATTTGTTATGGCGCGCGCCGCGTCCGATGTCGGCGCGTTATCTGCCGCTCCTTGCGCTCGCGTTGATCTTAATCCACTTTGTTGTTGAAGGGTATCGCTGGCAGATGATTCCCTTGTACGCGCTGACGATCATCTTTTCGATCCTTGTCATCTTTCATGTGGAGATGAAAAGCGTCGCTTCATTTCTGACGTTCATCCTGCTCGCACTCGCGACGGCTCTTCCCATCCTTCTGCCTGTTCCGCGCATCGCCTCTCCCAGCGGACCGTACGCCGTCGGCACGCGCATCTACGAGTTGACCGACGACTCGCGCCGCGAAATATATTCAGACAAAGACGAACCGCGCCGCTTCATGATTCAAATCTGGTACCCGTCTGAAATGGGTAGGGCAGTCGAGCGCGCGCCATGGATGGCGGATGCGAAAATTTACGCGCCCGCGATTGCGAATCATATCGGCTTGCCCTCGTTTTTCATCGACCATCTTGCTTTGGTCAAGATTCCCGCGTTCAAAGAAACTGTGGTTGCACGTAGGGAGAAATCGTATCCTGTGATTCTGTTTTCACACGGCTGGAACGGGTTCAACGCGCAGAACACCGAACAAGCGCTTGAACTCGCCAGTCACGGATACGTCGTGGTCGGCGTGCAACACACCTACGGCGCAGTCGTGACAGTTTTTCCAAACGGCGATGTGGCATTGAACAATCCATCGGCTTTGCCTCCCGATGAAACTCCCACAGCGGAGTATGAAGCCACCGCGCAAAAATTGGTTAATCAATGGGCGGGTGACTTGGGGCATACGCTTGATTTTATGAAAAAGCAAAACGATGATTCATCCAGCCCGTTTTCTGGAAAGCTGGATTTGAACCTTGTCGGCGTGTACGGACATTCCACAGGAGGCGGCGCGGCGATTCAATTCTGCGGCACTGATTCCCGCTGTATCGCCCTGCTCGGCATGGACCCGTTCATGCGGCCTGTTTCCTACGAGGTGATTGACGACGGCGTCACTCAACCGTCATTCTTCATGTTCAGCCAAGTCTGGGCAGATGAGGTTGACAGCCGCAACAATGAATTATTCAATCGGTTTTACCCGAATGTCAAACAACCTTTCGGCGTGATCAAAATTGAAGGCACTGCGCATTATGATTTTACCGACCTGCCTTTGCTTTCACCCCTCGCCCCGCAACTTGGACTCAAAGGTCCGATCAACGGGAAATTGGTCACGACAATTGTGAACGATTATCTGCTTTCCTTCTTCAACGCGACATTGAAAGGTGGACAGTTCGATAATTCAAGTAATTATTCCGAAGTGAAAAAGGTGCATTAGCCTCTCGCATAACCGAATCGTAAGTCAGGCTTTTAGCCTGACACAACAAAATGGAGAAACCATGGACACCAAATCCGCACTCGAACTAAAACTTGTTCAGGAATTTGTCAGCGTTGCGCACAGCGATCTGGCGCGCACCCAAGAGTTGTTTTCGCAAGAACCCGGGCTGATCAACGCAACATGGGACTGGGGCGGCGGCGACTTTGAATCCGCACTTGGAGCCGCGGCGCACATGGGCAACAGAGAGATCGCCAATTTCCTTTTGAAGAACGGCGCGCGTCTCGATCTTTACGCTGCCGCCATGTTGGGAAAACTGGAAATTGTAAAAGCGGTCCTCGCAACCTACCCCGATGCGATCCATATCCCCGGCGCGCATGGCATCCCCTTGATCGCACACGCCAAAGCAGGCGGCGAGGAGGCGAAAGCCGTGCTGGAGTTTTTGGAATCGATTCAAAAGTGATCGTCATTGCGAGGAAGCCCGAAGGGCTGACGAAGCAATCTCCGTCCCTGTGTTGGGGATTGCTTCGCGGCGCTTTCAGCGCCACTCGCAATGACGGATTACCTAGCCCTCATCGCCTGCCGCTTGATGGCCGCGCGAAAAATTCGATCCAGAAATCCGTCATGCCCCGCCGCGTCCCATGAGATCGGCAAGTCGGCGTGACTGCGGTCGTCGGGACCATAATACAATACCCCACAATTCGGATTGATCTCGATGATCACGATCTCGCCGTTCGGTCGCACGCGCAGGTCAATCCGCGCGTATCCGCTCCCGTCCATGGCAAGGAAAAACTTGCGGCATACATCTTGAATTCGCGCAGTCAGCTCATCGTCCTTCAACGGGACGATGTAAATATCCCAGTTGTACCACTTGGCAGATTCGTGCAAGAACGTCTCGCCTTCGGGGAACTGCACCTCCGCTGGGGAATACGCAAACGGCGATTCGGAATCGTCTGCGTTTTCAACGACCAAACAAGATAACTCGCGCCCTTCGATAAATTCCTCCACGCGGGCTGAGCCGTATTCTTTTGACATTCTCTCGAATTGGATTCTCAACTCTTCGGAATTTGTGACACGCGATTCTTTTGTCAACCCCGTGCTGGCAAAACTGTTCGGGTGCTTCACGATCAAGGGATATGAAAGTCCGTCCGCCTGTTTCAAATCATCGAGCGACTCGGCATGAAACCCGCGCGCAAACTTGATGCGATGCCTTTCCGCCGCTTCCTGCATCTCCTCGCGATTAACTTTGTAGAATTTCGATTCTGCGCCCGTGAACGGAAGGTTCAACTTCTCCAACGCGCGAACGAATTGCAGCCCCGAACTCTCCTTCTCATCCTCCCCTTCATAAATATTCAGGTAAACATCGTAATGACGTGAACGTGATAACTCAACAAGAAACGTGTCCACAGGCGGCGCGACCGTGACATAATCCCAATCGTAATTTTTCAAGTGAACGGACGGATTGAACTCTTCGATTTTTTCGTCGGTCAATAGGCAGACGCGCATACAACCTCAACGCGCCGACCGCATTGCCTGCCGCAGTTTCGCCACGCGGAACATGCGGTCGAAGAAAACTTTATATCCGCCCTCGTCGTACAGGATCATAAAATCGGCGGGACCAAATTCATCGGGTCGAAGCATGATCGCGGGGTTCGGGTTGATCTCAAGAATGAACATCTCGCCGCGTTCGTTCATCCGCACATCGCAACGACCGTAACTCACAGCGCCGATTGCTTTATACATCCGCACGCCAATATCTTGCAAACGTGGAATCAATTCGGGGTCAGTCACCCGTGCAAAGTTGAACGGAAGCGAAGTGTCCCATTTAACAACCGTATGCCAAAATTCTTCGCCAGGCGGAAAGACCAATTCCGTCGGCGGATAAGCAATCGGCTTGCTGAAATCATCGGGGTTATCCACGACCAGCACATTGAACTCCCTGCCGACGATGAATTCTTCCATCCGCGCCGCGCCATATTCCGCGCACACTCGTTCAACTTGCGCCAACACTTCTTCCAACGAATCGCAGCGCGACTCCTTGATCATCCCCGTGCTTCCATAACTTTGCGGATGTTTGACCATGATCGGATATCGCAACGACTCGACAAGCCGCTTCGCTTCGTCGGGAGAGTTGACTCGGTATCCTTTGGCGAATCCAACCCCATGCGCGTCGGCGGCGGCTTGCATCTGCTCGCGCGTCGGGTCAAAGAAAGTCGAGTCCGCGCCTGTGAATGGAAGATTCAACTCCTCCAACGCATTGATCACATCAACGAATTCGTACCCTTCCTCGCCAAGGTCGTTTTTTTCATATCCCTCGCAGACATTGATGTACACATCGAACTCGTTACGCGCATCGAGCGCGCGCAAGGTATCTATGACAGGCTTTTTCATCGTGACAAATTCCCAGTCATAACCCTCCATGAACTGCGTCGGATTAAAATCTTCCATCTTTTCGTCGGAGAGAATACAGACTCGCATAAATCACCTCGTGAACTGTTTGATTCATTATCGCACAACTTTCAACAGGAAAACAAATTTATTAAGACTGATGGATCACACCCAAAAGTATAATTCCGCCCATGAACCGAAAAAACTCTTCAACTGTTTTTCTTGTGCTGGGACTCGTCTTCCTCACCATCGGTCTCGCCACCGACAATACCGCATTCTCATGGGTAGCAATTGTTTTCATCTTATTGTCCCTCGTGACTGGAGGCAGATGGATGAGACGGAGAAAGTAGTTGCGTGTCACCCTGAGGGAGCGGCAGCGACCGAAGGATCTCTGTCGGGTGTGTTAGAGATGCTTCGCTTCGCTCAGCATGACATGACTCAATAAATTATTTCGTCCTCGTCACCTTATGGATCGTGCGCGGCTTTTCGGTATCGAATCCCTTAGCCAGCGTGAGATGATACGCAAATAATTGCGCGGGCAAGATCGTTACCAATGGGGAAAGCCATTCTGGCACTTCGGCGGGAATGGACAGAGGAACTTGCGCAAGCGACAACGCGCGTTTGTCGTTGGAGATCACAACCAACTCCGCAGAAATCCCATTCCGCAATTGCTGAAGCATTTGCAACATAGACTTGAACACCTTCTCCTTCGGTGCGACGGCAAACACGGGATAACCGCTCTCCACGAGCGCGATCGGACCGTGCGCAAAATCGGCGGAGGAATACGGCTCAGCGATGATGTACGACAACTCCTTCAATTTCAACGCCCATTCGAAAGCGGTCGCGTAATTGAATCCGCGCCCGAGCACAACAGTTTGGTCAATGTAACGGTAGCGTTGAACGACTTGGGAAATAAAATCGTGATGCTTTAAAGCGGATCTCATCCAGCCTGCAACGCGCTTCAACTTGTCCCATTGTTTTTTATTCCCACTTAACGCAGCGGATAACATGGCGATCGTCATCAACTCAGTCGTGTACGTCTTTGTCGCGGCAACCGCTTTTTCCGCGCCCGCTTGAATATCCAGCACAAAATCAGACGCAAGCGCGAGCGGAGAATTCGATTCGTTCGTGATCGAAAGAGTCAGGCATCCCTGCCGCTTCCCCTCCTTCAGCACAGCCACAATATCAGGCGATGCGCCCGATTGCGACACGCCGATCACCAGCGCGTTCTTCAACTTCGGCGCGCGCTTGTAATATGTGAACAATGACGGCGTCGCCAGCGCGAGCGGCAGTCCATTCATCGCGCCGAGCAGATAGTTCGCGTACCTGCCCGCGTTATCCGAAGTCCCGCGCACGGCGAGAAACACATACTCAATGTTGTGCCTTCGAATAGCAGACGCAACTTGCTCGATATGTTTTCTCTGCGAAGCAAGCAATTCTTTGATGCGTTCGGGCTGTTCGTTGATCTCAGTATGTAATGTCATCCACTTACCTCCTCGCGATATAGCGTCCACTAGTATAGCCCTCAATTCGCTTAAATCCACCCTTGACAGAATATTCATCCTCTCCTAAAATTTAGGCTAGCCTAAATTTTTGTTTAGTTAATCACAATGGAGAAGCGCATGACCACCAAGTTCACAAGAAGGGACTTCCTCAAAGCGGGCGGACTCACCCTCCTCGGCGCGGCAGGAGTCAACGCGCTCGCAAACACAGGACACGATCACGCGAGTACAAAGAAAGCTTTCGCCGCGCCTGTCATACAACACGATGGACATGGCGGCATCATGCCCGGCACGGTCGGCGAAGTAGATCACGAAGCGAACGGTTTCCATCCCGACGATATTCTGACGGATTTCGATTACGGCGAAGTCTCCACCTTGCCCAACGGACAAACTCTGCGCGAATATAAGATCGTCGCGCACAACAAAGATGTCGAAATTGTCCCGGGCATCGTCTACCCCGCGTGGGTCTACAACGGACGCATCCCCGGTCCAACATTGCGCGCGACAGAAGGCGACCGCATCCGAATCAATTTCGTCAACGGAAGCAATCATCCGCACACGATGCACTTTCACGGGTTTCACCCAGGCTCGATGGACGGCGTCCCAGGCTCAGGTCCGGGAGGAAACGTGTTGCCAGGCGAATCATTTGTCTACGAGTTTGATGCGGAACCGTTCGGACTCCACCTCTATCATTGTCACGCATTTCCGCTTGCGCGTCACATCGCAAAAGGACTCTACGGCACGTTCATCGTTGATCCCAAAGGCGGACGTCCGCGCGTGGATCGCGAAATGGTGATGGTGATGAGCGGCTTCGATGTGGACTTCGATGATGCGAATGATTTTTACGCGGTCAACGCGATTCCATTTCATTATCAAAATCATCCAATTCAAATTAAAGTTGGCGAAACGATTCGCATCTATCTCGTGAACATCCTCGAGTTCGATCTCATCAACTCGTTTCACTTGCACGCAAACTTTTTTCAATACTATCCCACTGGCACAAGCCTCACTCCAGCTGAGTTCACCGACACGATCATTCAAGGGCAGGCGCAGCGCGGCATCCTCGAATTCAGTTACAAATATCCAGGCATGTACATGTTCCACGCGCACGTGACGGAGTTTGCGGAACTCGGCTGGAACGGCATGTTCGAAGTGACGGAATAGAGGCGCATCATGACTCACTCGACTGAACCCACACGCTTCACTTTTCGGACCTTCGTCCTGCTTCTGCTCCCCATCCTTCTCCTCGCTGGAGTGATCGCGCTCTTCCTCTCCACAGGCGGCGGCTTGGATTTGGAATCTGCCGCGCCAATCGAGACTCTCGATATCGAACGCTACAATCTCACGCGCGACGTGATCGAACTCCACGTCCGCAACACGGGACCCGATGCGATCACGATCGCGCAAGTTGGTGTGAACGAAGCCATCATGCCGTTCACCGTTTCGCCTGACACAACGATTCCGCGACTCGGGCGCGCTGTGATTCACATCCCCTATCCGTGGAATTACGGCGAAGCGTATGGCGTCAACATTTTCACAAGCAATGCGATCGTTTTCCCTGTGGACATTCCCGTCGCGTTTGAAACTCCACAACCTGACGCGACTACATTTTGGGGATTCACATTGATCGGCTTATACGTCGGCGTGATTCCCATTTTCCTCGGCATCTTCTGGTTCCCCGCCTTGCGGACTCTCGGTCGCCGCACGATGACCTTCCTCATGGCGGCGACGGCTGGCTTGCTCATCTTCCTCGGCTTGGACACAATCGCCGAAGCGCTGGAGTTTGCGGCTGAAGTGCCATCCGCGTTTCAAGGAATTGGACTGATCGGTATCGGCGCAGTAGCGACTTTCCTTTTGCTCGATGCGATTTCAAAAAGTCAAACGAATACTTTAGGAGACGAATCGCAGAGACGCTTATCCGTTGCTTTCATCATCGCGGTGGGAATCGGATTCCACAACCTCGGCGAGGGACTCGCCATCGGCGCGGCGTACAACGTCGGCGAAATTGCGCTCGGAACATTCCTCGTTGTCGGCTTCATCATCCAAAACATCACCGAGGGACTCGGCATCATCGCCCCCGTGTTGCGCGATAAACCAACGCTTGGACGACTCGCCTTGATGGGATTGATCGGCGGCGCGCCTGCCATTCTCGGCGCATGGATCGGCGGTTATACTCCCTCGCCGTTCCTCGCTGTGTTGTTCCTAGCCATCGGTGCGGGCGCGATCTTCCAAGTTACTTACGAGATCGCGAAACTGATTCAAAAAGATACTCAACGCGAAGCCATGCCCATGACCGTCTTCAGCGGCGTGTTGACTGGCATGATGCTGCTTTGGGTGACGGGATTGCTGATTAAATAAAGAATATCGTCATTGCGAGGGCGATGGTTTTTCGCCCGAAGCAATCTCCAACACGTTGAGGGAGATTGCTTCGTCGCAAAGAACAAGAGCGCTCCTCGCAATGACGGAAACTACTATGGAAAATCTTCTCATCCCCCTCCGCATTTCTGGGTTGCTCGCCTTCCTCGGCGCGTTCCTCTACGCCATCGGCGATGTGCTTTTGCTTGCAAGCAAAGTGAATCTTGACGAGTATCCCAAACTCAAACCGTTCGCCAAACTGCTTTCGGATGCAGAAAAGATGATCGTGTTGTCGCCCAACCGAATGATCTGGGGCGCGTTGCTTGGCGTGTTCGGAACACCATTGTTCGTCGCGGGCTACTGGCACATCTACCAAGGCTTGGGGGGCGCAAACGCCTCCGCTGTGCTGGCAGTTGTCGGCTTGTTCGGAACCGCATCCATCCTCGGCGCGTTCGTCCACGGCACGTTTTATTATATGGGCGAATACATCCACGCCTTAAATAACGTTAGCGAAGAGTCGCAGGCGGTGATCGTCAAGATGATCGAACGTCATAAAAAAGTTTTGATCATCACATACGCGCCCATCATGATCTTCATCGTGATCGCATCCATTTGGTTTTCGATCTTGGTTGCATCGGGTCAAACGGCTTTCCCAGTTTGGATGACTTGGATCAACCCGTTGACGATGATCATCGCATGGCTGGTCATCAAACGCATCCTGCCGCAATTCGTGCGCGATGCGACAGAAGGCGCAGGCTTCAACATCGCGTTCATGGTTTTCTTCGCCTGCACAACGATCACACTTTGGAACGGATAATGGAACAAACACTCACGATCTCGATTCAGGATTACCTGAAACACATTTACGAGTTGACCGATCGCGGCACGCTCGCAAGCACGAACGCGCTCGCGGAACGACTCAAGATCAAGCCCGCGTCGGTGACGGGCATGATTCAAAAACTTGCATCATCGAAGCCGCCGCTGGTTGAATATCAAAAACACCAAGGCGTGACGCTCACAAAGGATGGAAAGAAAGCCGCGCTTGAAGTGATTCGCCATCACCGCTTGTTGGAGGCGTGGCTCGTGCAAACGCTCGGCTATTCGTGGGATGAAGTGCACGACGAAGCGGAGAGACTCGAACACGTCATCTCGGAAGACTTCGAGCGACGCATCGCCGCGGCAATGGGACATCCGCTTCGCGACCCCCATGGAGAGTTGATCCCCACCGCCGATCTTAAGATGCCGCTGGAAGATTCGACTCCGCTCTCCGCGCTTCGACCGACTCAATCAGGCACGATCCAATGCGTCAAAGCCGCGGACGATGATCTGCTCCGTCATCTCGAAACGCTCGGCATCACGCCTGGCGCGAATATCGAAGTGAAAGAGTATTCGTCGTACGATCACAATCTGACGGTCAAAGTTGGGAAGAAAACTTCCGTGCTGGGATTGAACATCACGAGCAAGATATTTATCGAAGAGAGATAAAGTGTTCGATAACTCCGTTCTCTTTCCTTCACTGCCATCGGTCAGCCCAACCGAGATTCTGATCGTCCTGACGATTGCCAGCCTTGCTTATTTTGTTGTATTCACCAAATTCGAGAAACATGTGCCAATGCAAAGAAGAATCGTCAAACTATTTATTGTTGTTGGCACACTTTCAATCATTGGCATTTTATTTAGTCGGTATACATTCTGGGGAATGATTGGGTTGATGACCATCGGACAAGTATATCTACATGGCGTGTATTTCCCTAAACATGGGATCAACGGCTTGACCGCCGAACCATACGTCAAATATTTAGAATTAACAGAAAGAATGAAAGGTAAAAAACCATGAACGAAAATATTTTCCGCATTGTAGCCGCGCTCGTCCTGTTCACAGGCATCGGCATCTCAGGCTACTTCCGCCGCAAAGCGGATCGAGATTCAGGCGAAGCCGTTTCCCGCAAAGTGGACGGCAGTGTAATAATGAACTTCATCCGCATCGGCGGATTGGTCCTCTGGTTGAGTCCGCTCGTCTATTTGATCAATCCTGCATGGATGGCATGGTCAAAGATCGGACTTCCCGACTCGATCCGCTGGCTCGGCGTTGGGATTGGAATCCTGTGCGCCTTCGGCATCTACTGGCTCTTCAGCAGTATCGGTAGCGGCATCACCCCCACCAGCGCGACGCGCAAAGAACACAAACTCGCCACGAACGGGATCTACAAATACATTCGCCATCCGCTTTACACGATAGGTTCGTCATTCATCATTTCCTTCGGCATGATCGCGGATAACTGGTTTATCGGCATGTTCGGAGTATTGGCTTTCATCCTTATGGCGATCCGCACTCCGAAAGAGGAAGCCAACCTCATCGAAAAATTCGGCGACGAGTATCGCGAATACATGAAGCGCACAGGTCGCTTTTTGCCAAAGCTTTTCTAAAATCTCTTTGCAGAATCATCGAAGAACAACTATGAAGAAACATTCGCAAAACTCCCTCTCAGAAGTACATGAATCCGTAATCGTGCCAGCCAAAGCTTCCTCGTGGAGGCGATGGCTGGCGATCACTGGTCCCGCGCTGATGGTATCCGTCGGCTACATGGACCCGGGCAACTGGGCGACCGACATCGCCGGCGGAAGCCGCTATAGTTACGCCTTGATCTGGGTCTTATTGATGTCCAACCTCATGGCGATTCTTTTGCAAAGTTTAGCCGCAAGGCTTGGCATCGTAAGTCGCCGCGACTTGGCGCAGGTCTGCCATGAAGATTACCCGCCCATTGTAAATATCCCGCTCTACATTCTGGCAGAGATCGCAATCACCGCCTGCGATCTTGCGGAAGTGATTGGCTCTGCCATCGCGCTGCAACTACTCTTCGGCATTCCGCTTCTTTATGGCGTGATACTCACCGCGCTGGACACATTCCTGCTTTTATTGTTGTCACACGCGGGGATTCGCAAACTCGAAAGCGTGGTCATTGCCTTGGTCGGGACCATCGGCGTCGCTTTCTTCATCGAGATCCTGTTGGGCAAACCTGATTGGGTCGGCATCGCTCATGGCTTTGTCCCATCCCTGCCCGACGCAACCGCGTTATATATTTCCATCGGCATTTTAGGCGCGACCGTCATGCCGCACAATCTGTATTTACATTCGTCCCTCGTGCAAACCCGCAAGATCGGACGCGAAAGCGACGAGATCAAAAAGAATCTGCGCTGGAACACGATTGACACTTCCTTGGCGCTCAACATTGCTTTCTTTATCAACGCCGCGATTCTGGTGATGGCGGCTTCGGTCTTTCACAGGAATGGCTATTTTGCAGTGGCAGAGATTCAAGACGCGCATCACTTGCTCGAACCTCTGCTCGGAGCGTCCATCGCGCCGATTGCGTTCGCCATCGCGCTTCTCGCCTCGGGACAGAGTTCCACCATCACCGGAACGCTCGCCGGGCAAATCGTGATGGAGGGATATCTCAACCTGCGGATTCGCCCGTGGCTCCGCCGCCTCATCACCCGACTTCTGGCTGTCATCCCAGCGGTAATCGTCATCGCCCATTTCGGCGAAAATGCGACTGGCGCAATGCTCGTGTTGAGTCAGGTCGTCCTCTCGCTGCAGTTGCCCTTTGCGATCATCCCATTGATCAATGCAGTGGCAGACAAACGCCGCATGGGAGAGTTCAGCATCAGCCCCATGATCAAAGTCCTTGCATGGGTCGTGGCAGGGATCATTTTGTCGTTGAACATCAAACTGATCGTTGACCAGATCGGAGCATGGATCGCAGACTCCGGCAGCGAAGCCTGGATCGTCAAAGCGACCGCAATCCCGTTAACTCTTTTGCTGGGACTGTTACTACTTTATGTCATCGCTCACCCCTGGCTGGATAAAAACGGATTCCGCATCGGAAGCGTCCATCGTCAAGCCGCGCAAACGATCAACGCAATTCAACCGCCTCCTCCCTATCAGCACGTCGGCGTAGCTTTGGATTTTTCGGGCAAGGATGAAAAACTGCTCACGGAAAGTCTGCGCTTCATCAACAAAGCACATACGAAACTCACGCTCCTGCATGTTGTCGAAAGCCCGGTGGCAAGAAGGCTTGGCGCCGAAGGAGAAGATTCTGAAACGCTCGCAGACCGCGAACGATTAGAAAAACTGACCGAAATGATGAAAGGGAACAAGATCAAAACGGAGTGGCAGATCGGCAGCGGCGAGCCAGGCAAAGAATTGGCAAAGATGATCAACGAGTCGAACATAGAAATGATCGTCGTCGGCGGACACGGACATTCGGGCGTCTCCGACTTGATCCACGGAACGGTCATCAGCGACCTGCGCCATCACATCAAAGCCAGCGTGGTGATCGTGCCAATTGGCGATTAGAGATCATCTCAAAAATGTCACCCTGAGCGATAGCGAAGGGTCTCTACCGCCCAAACAAGAGACTCTTCGGTCGCAAACCCCGCTCCCTCAGAGTGACATGGTATTTTTGAGACAAGTTCTAACAAAAATAAACCTTGTCTCTTGACAGGGTTTATGTACCGAAGTAATATATGAACACTTGCTCAGATATTCAGTATTATGAAACTCACCGAACTCAAAGCCATCCAACTTGCTGAACTCTTCAGTGCCCTCAGCGACGCCAGCCGCGTGCGGATCATCTCCCTGCTGCTCGATGGCGAGATGGGCGTCGGCGCGCTTGCCGAAAAACTGGACATGACCGAGTCTGCCGTATCGCACCAACTGCGCGGACTGCGCCAGATGCGCCTCGTCCGCGCTCGCAAAGCGGGCAGGCAGGTATTCTATCGGCTCGACGACGATCATGTTGAAAAACTATACCGCATGGGGCTTGAGCATGTGGAGCATGGATAACAATATTCATGTCATGCTGAGCGAAGCGAAGCATCTCTATGACCGTGAACGCGACTCTTCGTTAGCGCTCAGAGTGACATATAGACCCGCAAAAGGAATCATTTCATGGAACAAACAATAGATATTGACATTCCTCTATTACTCCCAGGCGTTGAGAACGAGAAAGACGAATGCCTCACGCGCCTCGAAGCGGCATTTCAAGGCAAAAAAGGAATCATCCGCGCCCACGTTGAACGCGATAAATCGCCCATTGACCTGTGCCTGCATTACGACCCTAACTTGCTCACACTCTCCGACGTGAAGCGCCTCGCCGAATTGACAGGCGCGCAGATCGTCAACCGCTACCATCACGAATCGATTCCCATCGAGAACATGGACTGTTCCGATTGCAGTCTCGTCATCGAGCATAGCGTTGGGCGCATGGAAGGCGTGCTGTCGGTCAACGTCAACTACCCCACCGAAAAGATGTGGATCGAGTACGACAATCATAAGATCAATCGCGCCGCCATCGAGAAGCGGGTCCGTTCGTTGGGGTATCAAATCCCGCTCAATGAATTTCAGGCAAAGTTACAAGAGAACAGAGAATTATTATTCAGCCTCTTGTCAGGATTATTTCTGCTGATCGGCTGGCTCGGCGATACATTCTTTGGATTTCCTTCATACCTCAGCATCGGATTTTTCGCAGTCGCATACGTTTTAGGCGGCTGGGATGTCTCTCGTCACGCGTGGCACGCATTGCGAGAGCGACGATTGGACACCGATGGACTCATGGTCGTCGCCGCAATTGGCGCGGCGTTCCTCGGCGAGTTTGCCGAAGGCGCGTTACTCCTCTTTTTATTCAGTCTCGGTCACGCGTTGGAAGAACGCGCGTTAGATCGCGCCCGCTCCGCCGTCCGCGCATTGGCTGACCTTGCGCCAAAAACTGCTTTGGTGAAACGCAACGGCAAAGAGCAGGAACTTCCCGTCGAGTCGTTACAACTCGATGATGTAGTCATCGTCCGCCCTGGAGTGCGCATTCCCGTGGACGGGATCATCCTCGATGGAAATTCTGGTATTGACCAATCCTCCGTCACTGGCGAATCGCTTCCCGTTGATAAAACGGTTGGCGATCAAGTTTTTGCAAGTACGGTCAACGGCGAAGGCGCGTTGGAAGTAAAAGTGACTCGCCTTGCAAAAGATTCCACGTTGGCGCGCGTGATGAAAATGGTCGAAGAGGCGCAAGCGCAAAAATCGCCGACTCAGCAGACCGTCGAAAAGTTCGAGCGGGTTTTCGTCCCAGCCGTTTTGATTCTCACCGCGCTGGTCATCGTCATTCCTCCATTATTCGGTTTTCCATTCCGCGAATCATTTTTACGCGCGATGACTCTGCTCGTCGCCGCGTCGCCATGCGCCCTCGCGCTTGGCACGCCCGCCGCAATTCTCGCGGGCGTTGCGCAAGCCGCGCGAAATGGCGTGCTGGTCAAAGGCGGCGCGCATCTTGAAAACCTCGGTCTGCTCAAAGCCATCGCTTTCGACAAAACTGGAACCGTGACTCACGGTCAGCCCGAGGTGACGGATGTGGTGGCGATCCAGTCGTCGGCGTGGAAAGCTAGCGCTGAGCACAGTCGAAGCGAAGCGGATTTATTATCCATCGCGGCAGGTGCGGAATCGCGTTCCGCGCATCCGCTGGCGCAAGCGGTCGTCCGCGCGGCTCAGACTCAGGGTCTGCCTGTCTCGCCAGTGGACGACGTGGAGTCGCTGACGGGGCGCGGCTTGAAGGCTTCGATGAACGGCAAAACGATTTGGATCGGCAATCAAAAGTTGATGAACGAAGCGGGCGTGATGCTTTCATCCGAATCAATTGCACGCGCCGAGGCGTTGCAAGCGCAAGGCAAAACACTGATGTGGATCGCGGTGGATAAAACGCTGGCTGGTTTGATCGCGCTGGCAGACACGTTGCGAAAAGAAGCCGCGCCGACGATGACCGCGCTCAAAAGATCAGGCGTGACGCACACCATCATGTTGACGGGCGATAACGCGCGTTCGGCGTCCGCGATCGCAAATGAAATTGGTCTCACCGAATTTCGCGCCGACCTCATGCCTGAAAATAAATTGACCATCATCCGCGAGTTGGTGAAGGAGTATGGTCAAGTTGCGATGATCGGCGATGGAGTCAACGACGCGCCCGCGCTCGCCAATGCAACCGTCGGAATCGCGATGGGCGGCGCAGGGACAGATGTCGCGCTCGAAACTGCCGATGTCGCGTTGATGGGCGATGATTTGAGCAAACTTCCATTTGCCGTTGGTTTAGGACGCGCCACGCGCGCGATCATCATTCAAAATCTATCTATCGCGTTGGGCGTGATCGCTTTACTCATCATTACCTCAGTGACAGGCATCATCAGCATCGGCGTCGCCGTTATTTTTCACGAAGGAAGCACACTGGTCGTTGTGGCGAACGCGTTGAGGTTGTTGAGATATAAATAAGAGAGCCTTATGAAGGCTTGGCGGCAATCCACGTCTCGAATTCGCAGTAGTATGATTTTGCCGTAACTGTTGTACGAAAAAGGAGAGACTTGTGGAACTTAACTCAACGACGAAGAGCCTGATCGCCTGGAGCGCCATCGCAACCATTGTTGCAGGCGTCATTCATCTTGTCATCATTCCCGAACATTGGGAACATGCGCCTGCTCATGGAATATTCTTCCTCGTTGTGGGCATTGTACAAATCGTTTGGGGAATTGCCATCTGGCGAAAACCATCGGCAAAGGTATACAACATCGGCGCGATCATGGCTGGATGGCTGATCGTCCTCTATGTTCTGACCCGCATCTTCCCAGCCCCGTTCGGTCACGGCGGACCCGAAGAGGTCGCATGGATCGATATCGCCTGCAAGTTTTGCGAAGCGCTCGGCATGTTTACGCTGGCAATTCTGATCTTTCAAGGCACGCTCATCCACTCCAACCGCCCGCTCGCATGGCGCGCCATAACCGTCATTGTGCTTCTCTCGTTCGTAAGCGGTTTTGCTACCTACAGTATCGCGCGCGCGGCAGAACCCTTCTTCCCTGCCTTGGGCAGCACGGAACACCACGATGAACATCAAGAGGAGCCCAACCACCATCACGAGGAAGGTACGCCTACGGGAGAGCACGATCATTGATCATCACAGCCGACTCATGATCCGCTCAATGCGGGATTTTATGATCCCGCATTTGATATTACGGGGCGGACACTCCCAGCCCGATGGAATTCCTCAACGCCAGCCTGAACAAGCCGTCAGATGAAAAACCATTTCCACTGTTAGTAACAGGCTTCCCTGCGAAAGAAGCGGAAGTTCCCGTCATCACAAAAAAGCCGCTGGACGAAATCGCGGCGTTCCTCTAATCAATTCATCCAGTTAGAAAAGCGGGCCTCACTTTGAATGTGACGCCCGCTTTATTCAATCAATTTCAGAAAACGCTGGATCACAAAAATCTGGCGCTTCGGTGAGGAATGGCGTAAAGACGACTTTGTTCTTGCCGACGCTATCGCCTGAGCCAGGACCCCTGCCCGAGGGTCCGCTGGGATCGCCCCAATAATTTCCATCGGCGGCCGCGGCGCTGGCATGGATGCCGCTCGTCCAATTTGGCTCGATACCTACCGTTCTGTTATTTGCAAAACAATTGTTATGGATTTGTATATCTTCTTTGAAACCCGAGTAAATGCCGCTGGGATGCGCCTCCAGAGTTGCCTGAAAACCAGGAATGCTGGTGAACATATCGGCAATGAACGGCGAATCTTGCACTTGTTGAACGAGGTCTTCGGTTTCAGGGTCTATGCCAGCAAGGATGGGATTGATGACGCCCACCGCGCCGCCATAGGCAGGCGACACGTTTTGATAAAACTGGCTTCCCGTAATGGTAAGGTTTACATGATTGGTAAACATGCCGCCGCCCCAATTTCCGTTGGCGTTGTCGGTGACGCGGTTCTTGAAGAAGTAACCATCGGTGATAACGACCGTTGCGAAATAGGCATATAACCCGCCGCCGTTGCCATCCGATTCGTTCCCCTCAAAACGCGTTGACTGGATCGAAGAACGCGACGAATCGATGAACAACGCGCCGCCATTGCCCGTGCTTGTATTATTGACGAACTCGCTGTTTGCAATGTCGAGTCTGCCAAGGGTGAAATAGATCGCGCCGCCGTTATCGGAATTGTTATTCAGAAAACGAGTATTCTCCAAAGTAATGGATGAACTCATCGAATAGATGGCGCCGCCCCAATCTTTCGCCACATCGCCGTTTTGGATGGTGATGTTGTTCATGGTCAACGTGGAATTGACCATCAATTCAAAGAAGCGGAACGGCTCGGCGTTCTCAGCGCGGGTCAGAGTTGCGCCATTCCCATGAATGGTGACGGGATACGCGATCGGCGGGAGGGCAGTGCCAACCTCGGTGACGCTGATCAACCATTCATACACGGGAGGCGATTCATCCACCTGGGTAAATATATATTCGCCGGGCATTAACTCGATCACGCTCTCGCCTAAGACACCCGTTTTGCATGAATCAAATTGCTTTGCCGTATTTGCCGCCATAATGGCTTCAGCCAACGAGCATTTTCCATTTTGCGCAAACGGATACACTTCCTGTTCGAGCGTATCCACGAAGATCACGTTTTCGGGTGAGGGGGTTGACGTAGGAGGAACAGGCTCGTCGGTCGGGTTGGAGGAAACGAAGGCGGTAGACGATGGCACATTCGCGTCGGTAGAAACGACAGGCGCGGGCGTAGACACAGTTCCACTTCCGCAAGCAATGGACATTAAAACCAAAATCACGAACAACGTTACAAAGGGACGCATGAATTCTCCTAAATTTTTTTCAATTATAAAGTGATGGGCGTAGATGCACTGGAAATAGAAATACCGCCCACTCTACGGATGAGTGGCACTTGAAGCGGACGATCTCTACTCTCCAATTTTGAACTTACTCTTCCCCCGTCAATAACTTGATCCGCTCCCACGGTTTCAGATTTTCATCTTCTGCCAGCAAACTCTTCAACTGATACAACTCATCGCGCAAGGCGGCGGCGCGTTCGAACTCGAGATTCTTCGCGGCTTCTTTCATTTGGATCTCCATATCGCGCACCACTTGCCGCAGTTCGTTGCGCGGCAGGTCTTGCTTCACTTTATATTCGCCGCGCATTTCGCCGACAGCCTTCGCGCTCAACTCTTCGGTGAGATCGTGAATGGCTTTGTGAATACTGATCGGCACGATGCCATGCTCAGTGTTGTATTTCATCTGCTTGGCGCGGCGGCGATTCGTTTCGTCAATTGCGCGTTTCATCGAGTCGGTCATCTTGTCGGCGTACATGATCACGCGCCCGTTGACGTGACGCGCGGCGCGACCTATCGTTTGAATCAACGCGGTCTCGGAACGGAGGAACCCTTCTTTGTCCGCGTCCAAGATTCCAACCAGCGAAACTTCGGGCAGATCAAGACCTTCGCGCAATAAGTTGATTCCTACCAGCACATCGAACACGCCCAAACGCAGATCACGCAGGATGCCCACGCGCTCGAGCGTTTCCACTTCCGAGTGCAGATAATGGACTTTCATCCCCAACTCTTTGAGATATTCGGCTAGGTCTTCTGACATCCGCTTCGTCAGCGTGGTGACAAGGACGCGCTCGCCTCTTTCGACCCTCTGCTTGATCTCGCCAACCAAGTCGTCCACCTGCCCCTTGCTGGGACGCACATCCACTTCGGGGTCAACGAGTCCCGTCGGGCGGATGATCTGCTCGACGACCTGTTCCGCGTGTTGCATCTCATACGGTCCAGGCGTGGCGGAGGTGTAGATCGTGCTTCCCATCACCTCTTCAAACTCATCAAACTTGAGCGGACGGTTATCCATCGCGCTCGGCAGGCGGAATCCATATTCGACCAGCGTTTCTTTTCTCGCCCTATCGCCGTTGTACATGCCGCGAATCTGCGGGACGGTCATGTGACTCTCGTCAATCACGAGCAAATAATCTGTCGGCAAAAAGTCGATCATCGTCCACGGATGTGTGCCAGCCGCGCGGCGGTCTAGATGCCGCGAGTAATTTTCGACGCCTGAGCAATAGCCGACCTCTTTCAACATTTCAAGGTCGTACCGCGCGCGCTGTTCGAGTCTCTGCGCTTCGAGGTGCTTGCCTGTCTCTTTGAAGAATTTCAGCCGATCTTCCAACTCGGCTTCGATGTCGGCGATGGCATCCTTCATCTTATCAGCGGCAGTGAGATATTGCTTGGCGGGGTAGATCGAAATTTCATTCGGCTCCTCGAACACTTCGCCCGTGACAGGACTGAACTGCATGATGCGTTCCACTTCGTCGCCGAAGAAGGTGATGCGGAATCCTTTTTTGTCTTCATACGCGGGGATGATCTCCAACGTGTCGCCGCGCACGCGGAACGTGCCCGTCTTCAGATCCATGTCGTTGCGCTGATACTGCGATTCGATCAACTGGCGGAGCAACGCATTGCGCCGATACATCTCACCTACTTTGAGAGTCACTGTCCCTTTGCCGAATTCTTCGGGGTTGCCCAAACCGTAAATGCAGGAAACCGACGCGACAATGATCACATCGCGCCGAGAAATTAACGCGGCGGTCGCGGCAAGTCGCAGACGTTCGATCTCTTCGTTGATCTGCGTTTCTTTTTCGATGTACAAGTCGTGGCGCGGAACATACGCTTCAGGCTGGTAGTAATCGTAATACGAAACAAAATACGACACCGCGTTCTGCGGAAAGAATTCCTTGAACTCGGCGTACAACTGCGCGGCAAGTGTCTTGTTATGCGCCATGATGAGCGCGGGCTTTTGCAACTCCTGAATGACAGACGCGATGGTAAACGTCTTGCCCGTGCCTGTTGCGCCGAGCAACACTTGATGTTTCTTGCCATCGTGAACGCCATCCACGAGTCCGCGGATGGCTTCGGGCTGGTCGCCCATGGGGATGAAGGGTGCTTGAAGTTTGAAGTCCATGTGAGTGTATATCGTCCCGCAGGTTGATTTGATTCACTGCGATTTAAACAGAAACCCTGCGGGACGTTTGTAGTGGAACGTACGTTCTATATTGTACCGCGAAACGCCGAGGCGTCGAGTCCGCTTTGGGAGCCGGGACAGGCATCCCGTCGAAAAGAGGCGAGAGTATAATCCAATCCATGAAAACCACATTAAGTATTGTCGGCATCCTGCTTTTTCTTGCAGGTTTGGTCTTCTTCTTGCAGGGAATCAATATTTTGCCCGGCAGTTATATGACGGGCGACCCGCAATGGGCGATCAACGGAGGCATCATGATGGTGGTCGGGGTTGGGATGTTCTTTTTTGCAAGGCGTAATGGCCGATGAAATTAAAATCGGCGAGCGGGTGCAGGTGCGCCTGAAGGTCGATACCTGGGGAAACGCAGAGTGGATTGACGGAACGGTGATTCGCATCGACCCGTATTCCGCCCATCGAAGTTTCATTTGGGTAAAGCTCGACTCCAAATTGGACGGGCAGGGATTGATCTCGGTGCTGAACCCCAAGAATATTAGGAAAATATAAGGCGGGAAAATGCTTGCAAGGTAAGACGAGTACAATGGTGTGAATTATTTACCAGCAGGATTTCTTGAGGCTGTCTTATGAAAAACAACAAGCTCATCCTTTCAGTTCTATTGATCTTCTCGCTCGCGCTTTCTGCCTGCGCGGGATTCGCCCCAGAAGACGAGCCGATCACCGGGGACTTCGGAGCTCAGTACACGCCGCAGGAACATCAAACGCGCGTTTTCGATACCATCCAAAAACTTCTTGCAGAAAATTATATTTACTACAAATCCGCCGGGGTAGATTGGGACGCGCTTTTCGCCGAGTACCATGCGCGGATTTCTGCAGGTCTGTCAAACGAAGAGTTCAACGCGTTGATGGTGGAATTTGCAGGCAAACTACCCGAGGGCGCGCTCCTGTTTCAATCGCGGGATGAGCGTATCGCCGCTGAAACTGAAGCCACTTCTACGTACGAGGGCATCGGCGCTTTCATCGGGTTTGATGCGGAGACTGTGCCGCACATCATCGTGCTGGATGTGATCGAAGGATCGCCCGCCGAGCAGGCAGGTATCCGCGCGCAAGACAGCATCTATGCGATCGACGGGAATCCCGTTTTGCTGGAAGAGGGGATTGATGTGGTCAAGCGCGTGCGCGGACCCGCCGGTAGTGTCGTCACCTTGAACGTGCAAACGCCGGGCAAACCAGAACGCACCGTCGAAGTGACACGGGCGCAACTCGTCAGCGCCAGTCAACTGGAGGCGCGACAAATCGATATGAACGGGATGCCTTACGGGTACGTCCTGTTTCCAGTAATTAATAGCGATAGCCTACTCAAAGACCTGCTTGCCAACCTGCAAGAACTTACCACCAATCAGAAACTTGAGGGGCTGGTTTTAGATCTGCGCGTGGCTGGCTCCGGCAGAGGCTGGCCCCTCGAGGAATTGCTCAAACTCTTCCACAACGGAAAAGTGGGAACTTTTTATAACAGCCAGGAAATCGAGCAGAGTGTTTCAGTCACCGGCACAGATCTATTCGGATCGCAATCCGTGCCGCTGATCATCCTTGTGGGACAAAACACGAACGGCTCGCCTGAGATCCTCGCGGCGGCATTGCAGGCAAACAAACGGGCGATTGTGATCGGCGAGACCACCCCGGGCGCTATCGAAGCGACAACTTTGTTTTATCTGACGGACGGTTCGCGCATCTTCATCGAGACCAGTTCTTTCAAATTGCCAAACGGCGTAGATCTTGGGCTCAATGGGGTCCAGCCGCAAGTTACCATCGATGCAGGTTGGGACGATATCCTCCCCGCCAACGATCCCGTCCTTGAAAAAGCGCTCGAACTGTTGAGCGTGGGACCCGAACAATGAAAAAACTTATTCTACTCACACTAACCGCGCTCATCGCCACCTCTTGCCTGCCGCAAGATACGCAACTTCCTCAAAGCCCTTTGCTACCACTACTCGAACGCAAATCGGGGCTGATCGCGTATATAGGCATCGACGGGAATGTGTACATCACCGATCAAAGCGGGAAAAGCCCCGCCCCGGTTACCGATGACGCCGCGTTACCGGAAACCCAAACCAGCGCGTACCGGTATTATCAATTTCCAACCTGGTCGAAAGACGGAAACCAGCTCGCCTACGTTGGCATCGAAGGCACAGGCGCTTCGCAATCGAAGGCAGACCTGTCTGTGTACAACGTAGACGAGAAAACCTCCGCTGAAATCTTTTCCAGCGAAACGGAGTTTCCGTTCTATCTGTATTGGTCGCCGGACAACGAGAATGTCAGTTTGATTAGCGCTTCCGCATCCAGGCAATCCATCCTCTTGCAAAACGTACCAGCCAGAGGGGATGAACCCGTTATCCTTGATGCGGGGTCGCCATACTATTGGTCGTGGGCTCCCGACGGTAAAACCATGATCGTTCACACCGGCAGCGACGCGAGTTCCACACCAGAGCATCTCGCCTTCTTGCAATTAGACTCAGGTGTAATCGAAGATGGTCTGGATACAACCCCCGCTTCTTTCCAAGCCCCGGCCTGGTCGCCCAATGGGGAACAGATTCTCTACACCCGCGTCAACGACGATGGCAAACAGGAACTCGTAGTAGCCGATTCAACGGGAGAATTTCAGCAAGCCATCGCAGAGTTCGAACTCAATACGGCATTCGCATGGTCGCCGGATAGCGAATTGGTCGCCTACATCGAAGGGACTGAAAATCTCAACGTGGGCATTGTCGGCAAATTACATGTGATCGACCTCGCCACCTCGGAGGATTTCTTCCAAGCCGATGATGTTCTTGCCTTTTTCTGGTCGCCGAACAGCAGGCAACTCGCCTACTTTAAACCATTGCAAGTCACCGATTCGTCAGGTGGACAACTATCCGCCCTGCAACTCAACATGCTGGACGCGGTCTCAGGCGAGAGTAAGGAACTCTTCCCCTTCGCACCCACCAACATATTTTCGAATACCCTGCAATACTTCGATCAATATCATCAGTCCGCTACGATCTGGTCACCGGACAGCAACAATCTGCTCCTGCCCTTCGTATCCCCGAACGGCACCCCCGGCATCGCTGTCGTGGCGGCATCCGGCCAATTGGAGCCTCGGTTGCTCGCCGAAGGGTTTATCGGCTTTTGGTCATGGAAATAGCCAAAACTCCATTATCCATGCTCATCCAGCAGTTCAAGTGCTGAATGAACTCAACCAAGGGGAAGCAATACCACCTTCACCTGTTTATAAAAATACAAACGGGCTGGAGAATTTCCCCAGCCCGTTTGTTTCACTTCTTTTTCGGTTTCAATTTAGGAGTAGCAGTGGAGGATGATCTCCCCTTCTTCGCTTTTTTGGCATCCTTACCATTGCCTGTGACAATCGTCTCTTCCACTAGCGCTTTGAGCAACGGCCCGCTATCGTCGGCTTCCGCGCCGTTTGCCGCAGAGCGAATGACTTCAATGCACGCTTTTCCTGTCAGGTCGTTTCTTTCGAGCAAGGCTTTCGCAACCGCGTGCACCTCGGCAGAGTGCTTCGAGAGAATCTTCCCGGTCTGGTCTTCAAGCTTTCGCCAGAATTTCTCCACGACATCTGATTTATCCTTGCCGATCCCCGCGCTTACCTGCATATCCAGCGGCGGACCGAAATAACCATAGTGAGCAAGTTGCCACAGGCGCGCGCGCACATTTTGAAAGTCGCCCGTCGCGCCCGTCCAGTATTCACCGAGGAATAACTTCACCGCCACATGCCCCGCCATCGATACGAGGATGTCCGCTACGAAGGTTCGCAATGGCAGTGAATAAATATCGTAGTTCGGAACGGGCAACACGTATCCCAGCGCCTCCGAACGACGGATAATGCTCACTCGCACAATGCGTTCATCGGGGCGCAGGTGATATTGCACTACTGCATGACCCGCTTCGTGATACGCGATCTGCCGGCGTTGATCTTCCTGCATCTCCTCCACCGGGTTCTCCAAGCCCATCGCCTGTTCCTGAAACGCCAGTTCGATATCATGCTGAGAAACTTTATCGCGGTTATCGAACAACGCGAGGCGAACCGCATCTTTTGTGATCGCCGACATGATCCTCGCTGGCGTTGCCCAAGCCGTATCGCTGACAATTGCCTCGATATCAACAGAGTCATCAATTTGAAGTTTGCTCAGATAATATTTCACAATCTCGCGGCGTCCGGTGCGGTCTGGCTTGTTCACAACAACAGTTCGGTCGAAGCGACCAGGACGCGTCAATGCGGGATCGAGCACATCGGGACGATTCGTCGATCCCATGAACAAAATATGCCAGTCTCGCGGCGGCACCGGTTTCTTGCGCCACTGATACCAACGCGCGCGCAATTTCTCCCAACGTGATAATTCACTCACGCCATCCATTTCATACAGCAAGCGGGTGAGCGCGCCTGTCCCTCCACCCATCATGCCGCCCATGCCGCCCATCATTCCGCCGCCCATTACACCACCACGCGACATTCCCACCGCGTCAATTTCATCGATATAAGCGATACAAGCGCCGTACTCCTTAGCCAATTTCCGCGCTTGAGAAATAAAGCGAATCATCTTCAAAACGTCCACGCCCCAAAACATGGCGCGGAACCCGGAACCTTCCATTGAAATGAACGCAATTCCCGCCTCGCCCGCCATGGCTTTTGCAAGCAGAGTTTTCCCTGTACCCGGTTCGCCGGCGAGCAACAAACCGTTGATAAACTGACCGCCCATCTTTTGGAATTGGGTGCGGTCCGAAAGGAGCGAAATCCACTGGCGCACCATCTTCAACAGGTTAGGCTGACCTTTATAATCGTCGAACGTGATCGTCTTCGGATCACCGGGACGGATGATCTCCACGCGGGAACGCGCCATAAACCAGAAGATGGCAACGAACTGGATGATGGCGAACCCGATCGCAAACAAGATCTGAAACGCAAACGCCAGCACGATCAGAATGGCGTTCAACACTACCGGGTTGATGATCGCCCAGTAGACGAGTCCGTTGAAGGCGGCCCAGCCCAAAATTCCGAAGAAGAAACGTCCCGCTTTTCCCGCCGCCGCCCACAGAAAAACGCGTAGCTGAATGTAGAGGACGAAAAGTCCAAACAGGATATACCCGGTCAGCAACACGCCATTGACGATCAATATCCGCGCTGTTTCGTTGACGATCGCCGCTGACACAAGCACATTCACGCCTGCCCAAATGAAAAGCGCAAAGATCGTCCAGAATCGCCAGGCGCGAATGTTGCTGGCAATATATCCCAACGCGCCGAGCGAGAGCGGGTTGAACCACCACGCAATCGAAATGCCGATTAGTAAACGGTCATTAAATGTGGAACGCGTGGCAGTTTGCAATAGGAGCCAGATCGCCGGCGTCGCGATGAAGAGCGTAATGAACAAACCGATCACCCAGCCGGCGCCGCCATAAAAATCACTGGATGCCTTGGCGTTATACGCGGCGCGATTACGCTTCACCTTGTCCTCGCCTGCCTGTGCCATATCGTTTTTTGGATCCATCAGGGACATAAAATCACCTCAACCAAACAGATGCTTGCACTTGAAAAAAGTGTACCCTAAAAGGAAAACCGACACAACACGAAACTTCATCTCTTATCGAACTCTAAGCGGCTTGAAGGGACGTATAATTACACTCACCATGCCGATCGCTTCGATTCTTCCCTTGCTGGATAAAGCCATCGCCTCCCGCGCTCATCTGGTTGATTCACACCATGAAGCCGCCTTCCGCCTCTTCAACGGATTCACCGAAGGCGACCCGAATCTCTCGGCAGACATTTACGCGCAGACTTTGGTGATCCACAATTACGCAGATGATCCAATTGACAACCAACTTTTCATCGAAGACGTCGTCAGGCATTTACGGACTTTACTAGATTGGCTACGCGTTGGGATTATCAAACATCGAAACGGAATCACGCAAGAGGACAAGCGCGGCAAATTACTCTTCGGCGATTCGCCCGACACAAAAATCCGCGAACATGGAGTTTGGTACGCGCTCGATCTCACGATGAACCGCGACGCGAGTTTTTATCTCGATACAAGCCTATTGCGAAAATGGTTGATCGAAAACATGAAGGGTAAATCCGTGTTGAACACGTTTGCCTACACGGGAAGTTTCGGCGTCGCCGCACTGGCTGGAGGCGCGAGCCGCGTCGTCCAAGTGGATCGCAATCGCCGATTTCTTGACCTAGCGAGAAAATCATACGCACTCAACGGGTTTTCGATCAACCGAAACGATCTCCTCGCGCTCGATTTTTTTCCCGCAGTCAGCAGGTTCAAAACAGGAAAACAAACTTTCGATTGTGTGGTCCTCGACCCGCCGTTTTTTTCATCCACATCAAAAGGCAAAGTGGACCAGGAAAAAGAGAGCGCGCGGCTCATCAACAAAGTGCGTCCACTCGTCAACGACGGCGGATATTTGGTCGCCATCAACAACGCGTTGTACGTCAGCGGAAAAGAGTACATGCAAACGCTCGAAGAATTATGCAAGGATGGATATTTGCAGATCGAAGAGTTGATCCCCGCGCCTGAACATTTTATCGGGTACAACATCGTCGGCAAGCCGATCACCGATCCCGCACCGTTCAATCATTCAACGAAGATCGCTTTGCTGAAAGTGCGGCGCAAAGGATAAATTCCACGATCCGTCATGCTATACTTGAAATAGAATGAATCAGAAAAATCTCACCCACGCTGGTTGTGTCGTCTTTCAAGAAAAAGGTAGTCGTAAGACTTACTTGATCGTTACCTCGTCATCAGGCAAGCATTGGGTACTGCCGAAGGGACACATCGAAAAAGGGGAAACTCCGCGAAAGGCGGCGCTGAGGGAGTTGCGGGAGGAGGCGGGAGTTGTGGGGAAAATTGTCCAGCCTGGACCGACTCAATCGTACGCAAGGAAAGACGAAGAGATCATCGTTCAATATTTCGTTGTGCGGTTCAGAAAATCGGTCGAACCAGACGAGGATCGCACGCTTCGATGGGAGACTCAGAAAAAAGCATTGGAGCTACTTTCATTCGATGAGGCGAAGATGGCGCTACGGGAATCCGTGAAGCTCATTAGGCAGGTATCATGAATACAGCCCAGGTTAGCATCGAACTCATTTTGGCGGGAAGCCTTGCGCTTTGCGCGTTCGTCCTCCCTTTTTGGAAGGGACAGAGCATCAACCCTGAACTCTTGCAAAGCGAGGCATTGATCGGGTTTCTAGGTCTCGCGTATTTGCTTGGCGTCGTCTTCGACAAGTTAGCGGACACGATGCTGACCCCCGCGGAGCATTTCTTGCGCATCAAGCAAGGCGCAAAATTTCTCGACGATCACAATAACTTCAAAGGGAAAGACCCTTTCCCGCAGAACGATCTCGAATTTAGTTTGAAAAAAGCAAAGGACGGACGGCTCGAGTGGATGAACTCGCTCAAAAGCCGCATCCGCACCAGCCGCGAACTGGCAGTGCTGGGTTTGCCCGCCGTGATGGGGTTGACGATCTACGAGGGCGTCACAAGAACCTGCGAACCGAATCAACCCGCGTGCGTCGCGTGGTGGGTGTATCTCCCCGTCGTTTTGAATTTGCTTCTCTTCATGGCAATGATCTGGCTGGAGTCAAGAACATCGGACGAGGATTCGTCGGAGAAGGCGAAACAGGCGAATTTGAAAACCAATCAACTTTCGCGCGACCGCGAAATCAGGGAGTTGCAAGTTCGACAAATGAGAAGACAAACTCAAAACGCTTCTATCCCTTATTATTTGTTGCTTGCAAATTCCATCGTTACGACGGGGGTTATCGCAATGTTCAATCTCAATAACCAAATTATCATTTTACTTGCCGTTGGGGGAACTCTTATTTCTCTGCTGGCGTTGTGGTCGTGTTTGCGGATCACGCGCACGTATTTGAAGTTTGTCGCCAGAGAGATGGCGTCTACTTTGAAAAAATAGTAAGAGCGCAAAGGCGACATGAATGTCGCGTTACAGGTGACGCAACATTTAATCTCTTTGCTTGTTTCGCGGGAAGGCGATGATGATCCCCAGCACGAGGGCGGCGAGGGCGATTGCCGCCACGCTGAGCGTCATCTCTTGCGGACTCTTCGTGGTGATCGCAATGTTGGGTTGAGTCGTTGGTGAAGGGGATGCGATAAACGCAGTGGAGGTCGGTTGAAGGGTGGGAAAGGTTGAGGCGGGCGAGGCAGGCGTCATCTGCGGAGGAGGCGTGGCGCCTTTCATCACAAGAAGTTGTTGACCGACGTACACATCCTCCGTATTCCAATTGTTGAGTCGCTGAATCTCTTTGATCGTAGTGCCGTAGGTGATGGCGATGCTCCACAGTGTTTGTCCGTATTGCACTTCGTGGATCACGTCACCACCTGAATTCGCGGTGACGATGGCGACGGGGAGCGAATATTGCGGGAGCGTGCCGTTTTCGGCGGCGAGGGTTGCGCCCGCGTTGTATGCCTGTTGCGTGAGCGGAATGCCCGTGAGGATGGCGTTCGCGTTCGATTGCATTTGCCCGCTGGTTGTTTGGAGCGCGGTCTCGATGACAAAGATGTAGCCGCCTTCGGATGCGACGATGCCCGCGCCGATGTCGCTGCGATATGGCGAGAGCATGGTGTTCGTGTGCGGCTCGTCGCCAAGCCATGCCTGCACCGCGTCTTTTGACGTTTGTGCGGGCGTCCAGTTTTCGGAGCGATAGCCGTCTTGCGAAAGATCGCCCGAAAGCGGATAACCCAAGGTCATCATCCATTGACCGAGCGTTAGGTTGTTCGGTCGCCAGTGACCAGGCATGCCCGATGCGATTCCGTTCGCTTGCTCTTGCGCGATCTGCATCAATACGGGATGCGCCGCCAGCGCGTTCAATCCGTTGGCGAGGCGCAAGGCGTTCACTTCGTTGATCAGGTCGGCGGGCGTCGGCGTGGACTCTTGCGCGTCTGCCACTTGCACGCGCGTAAATCCAAATTGAATGAGCGCGAGGGATAAGATCGAAGCCAAAAGGATTTTCTTCAGCGTCAACATAATTTCCACTTTCGAACTCACTCCCCGCGTTAGCCTAGTCCGCGCTTGCCCACGCTTCTATCTCGACCTTGTAAACGGGACTCGCCAGCGCGGCGACATACAAGAGAGTACTGCACGGCTTGTGTCCGCCCAGTTTGGACGCGACCAACTCGCGTCTCTTTGCGGTGTCAATTTCACCGACGAGATAATAGGTGAGTTTGATAATATCCTGCACGCCCATGTTCGCGGCTTGAAGGTTGCGGAAGATGTTCTCGAGAGCGACATCAATTTGCTCGAGCGGATCGTCTGGGACAGTTCCATCTTCCGTCATACCCACCTGACCAGAAAGGATCAGGATGCGCTCATTCCCTGAGATCTCAACATGATGAGAATACGTGCCAAGCGGCTGATGAACATTTTGCGGGTTTCGAAACTCTTTCATTGGGGAACTCCTTAGCGGCGTCATTCTGAGCGAAGCGAAGAATCTCCTTCACGGTGCAAGAGACCCTTCGCTATCGCTCAGGGTGACATTTTGATATGGCTTCTAGCAAATATTATATAATGATTTCAGGAACAGAAAACAACCATGGATATATCCCAAACGCTCCACGTCACCAACCGCAAAGACTGGCGGAACTGGCTGAAGAAAAATTACAAGTCCGAAAAAGATATTTGGCTGGTCTATTACAAAAAAGCGACGGGCAAGCCGCGTATCGAGTATAACGACGCCGTGGAGGAAGCCCTGTGCTTCGGCTGGATTGACAGCATCGCCAAGAAATTGGACGAGGAACGCACCGCGCAACGATTCTCGCCGCGAAAACCTAAGTCAAGTTACTCGCAAGCCAACATCGAGCGATTGCGGAGTTTAGTTGCGAAGAAGAAAGTTGTGAAAGAAGTAGCCGATTCCTTGGGCGATCTTTTAGACGAAGGGTTCGTCATCCCGCCTGATATTTTGAAAGCGATCAAGTCAAACAAACCAGCGTGGAAGAATTTCCAGAAGTTCTCAGACTCGTACAAGCGGATTCGGATTGCGTTTATTGCTGGAGCGCGTCATCGCCCCGAGGAGTTCAAGAAGCGACTACGACACTTCATTGAGATGACGGAGAAGAATAAGATGTTTGGGTTTGGCGGGATCGAGAAGCATTATTAGGAGGTAACGTGAAGTCAACTATAATTTCTAAAATCTGCTCAATGCCCAAAGAATTCTACAGCCGCATGGACAAAAGCATAATTCAGATATTCAATGAAACTGGTTATCTCAAAGAAACAAAGGCTGTTTCAAAAGAATCACTGATTGACTATTTACAAAACAATCCTGAAATGATAACGGAATGGGAGAATTATTCAGCAGATAAACGATATTCACCAAGCTGGTATTTCATAAATGATGGCTCTGAATGGATCGTTGGCTACGCAAGCGTTCCAAGCCAAGAACAAAAGAAGGTCTTCCAGTCAAAATTTGAAGCATGTGCTGAATTTATTCTTCACGAACTCGAAAAGTTCACTGAACAAGCGCCGCGACCATGACTTATGTTTTCCCCTTCACCTCCGCGCGGACAACTTCTACGCGCAGGTTGAATGCACCCCTACCCTTCCACACTCACACTATCCACAATCCCTACAATGACCGAGATCACACATCCATCAGGGATTCCCAACACTTGGCGCGCGCCGTTCCCTTCGCGGTTGACCAGCACTGTGTCGCCGATCCCTGCCTGTGAGTTGTCAAGCGCGATAAAATCATCGTCAGGCTTTTCGCCGTCTACGAGCAATGGCTGGACAACGAGGAGTCTACGATTTTTGTAGTGCGCGTGGCTGATGGTGGTGACTATTGTTCCGACGACTTTGCCAAGGATCATATTTTCATCAAATCTCGGTGGTCGAGTAGGGCGAAGCCCGTATCGAGACCACCACGCCATAAAGTAATTTTTGTTGAATGAATAATCTTGAAACTTGGTGGTCTCGATACGTCCCGCGATGCTTCGTCTTCGTGGCGCTAAGGCCCACTCCGCTCAGCACTCGCGGGACTACTCGACCACCGAGGCAACAATTAAGTGAATTTATTCTGTCCAGCCTTCAACGTATACTCAAACTCGCCATCGGGCTTCACTTCTAACTCATCCACGATGCCGACCAACGCCAGGTCAATTGGCACGAACTTTTCATCTCTCATTGCAAGCGCGGCTTCACGCGAACGGACCATCACGCACAGATCGCCAACACCCGCTTGGACAACGTCCGCGGCGACTTGCAGGACGCCGATAGGTTCGAGTCGCTTGTTCAACGGTTGGACGACGAGCAACTTCACGCCGTCAATATTGGGATATTTGATCGTGCAAACCGCGTTGCCTTTGACGCGTCCAAATAACATGATTATTTCTCCCCGATTCGTACTGCGACATTTATGTCGCAATTTGCTGGCGTGCGACATGAATGTCGCGGTACGGGGAAAGTCATCATTTCATCCCCGTCGCTTTGAGCGTGCGCTTGATGATCGCGTCGAGTAAAGACGCGTCCACTTGATTCCCAAGTTTCGCGGCAACTTTCTCGCGGATGCGTTTTTCGAGTTCGACTCCCCTCTCCCTTTTCGCTCCCTGCGGGAGTGCTTCGCGAGGAGAGGGGCTGGGGGCGAGAGTCGGCTGAGGCTGGGAAGATACCGAAGAAACTGAATCAACCATCCCTGTGGAAAGACGCGGCTTCACATCCGACAAATAAGGTCGCACGGGCGCGGCGGGCGGAGAATCATCTGCAAGCAAACCCAACGTCCGCGCTTTCTCGAATGCGAGATCGGTCAACACAACATCGTCGTTCATTTGCAACGATTTGACGCCGTTGTGAAAAAGTTCTTCGATATCTTTATCGGTATAAAATTTTTTGCTCATGATTTGCGAAATGTGATCTTGCCATCGGCTTCGAGCGAATCGATGATCGCCATGATGACCGCGTCCACTGGCGTGTCTTTTGTGATGTTCGTTTGCCGCGCCGATGAGCCCGACGCGGTGAGCACCAGATCGCCGACGCCCGCGTCCACCGTGTCAACTGCGACATACGGCTTGCCCGACACCGCGCCCGTTTCGTCGGACTGCCGCAAGATGAGCAATTTGCGCCCGTGTAATTTTTCGTCTTTGATGGTGGATACCGTTGTGCCGATCACTTTTGCGATGAACATGATTTTCTCCAGACTTTGCCACAGAGATCACAGAGAACTCTGAGATTTAATTCTCAAAATCTCTGTGATCTCTGTGGCTAATCGTCAATAACTTTTTGCGGATGAAATTCCCGCTTCTTTCTTCCCTTCAACCTGGTCGCTCGGACCCTGAATGATCTTCACCCCCGCCGACGCGCCGATGCGAGTCGCGCCCGCTTGGATCATGCTCTGCGCATCTTCAAACGTGCGGACTCCGCCCGAGGCTTTGACACCCATCTGCGGACCGACCGCCTTGCGCATCAACTCCACATCGTGGACAGTCGCGCCGCCGCCCGCGAATCCCGTAGACGTTTTAACAAAGTCCGCGCCCGCTTCTTTCGACGTGAGGCTTGCGATGGTTTTCTCTTCATCGGTTAGCAACACGGTTTCGATAATGACTTTCACGATCACGCCATGCGCGTGCGCCGCCTTGACCACGCCGCGAATATCTCTTGCAACGGTTTCAATATCGCGCGCCTTCAACGCGCCGACGTTGATCACCATGTCAATTTCCGTCGCGCCTTGTTTGATGGCAGTCTCTGTTTCAAACGCTTTCGATTCGGACGATGTCGCCCCAAGCGGAAAACCGATCACGGTGCAGACTTTCACATCCGAGCCTTTGAGCAGTTCGGCGCACAGACTCACCCACGTCGGGTTCACGCACACGGACGCGAATCCGTATTTGCGAGCCTCGTAGCAAAGTTGGGCGATCTCCTGTTGCGTGGCGTCGGGCTTGAGCAAAGTATGATCAATCATCTTCGCCACCGCCAACTCCTGCGGAATCGCTCCCAACGTGGACGAAATTCTCTCCGCGCCCGCGCTGACCACATTGCCAACGTCATCGAAACACGTGCGGACACACAACCCATCCACGCAATCGAGCTTGCAGTGATAGGCTTCAGGATTGCTCGCGCGCGTCTCTTCCTCCATCATCGCGGCAAGAACTTCGTGAGTGATTATTTCTACGAGTTGTTCAACGAGTTTTGGGTCGGGTTTCATAATACTCTCACCGTCATTGCGAGCGAGCGTTAGCGAGCGAAGCAATCTCCGTCATCGTGTAGGAGATTGCTTCGTCGTCGCTCCGCTCCTCCTCGCAATGACGAGGTTACTTTAAATACAATTTCTCTACCGATTTTATCTTATCCACGCGCTTTGTGTGACGGTCGCCGCCGAAATCGGTGGTGAGCCAGACTTTCACGATCTGCTTTGCCAGGTTGACGCCGATCAAGCCTGCGCCGAGGGTCAGCACGTTCGTGTCGTTGTGTTCGCGGCTGTTCGTCGCGGATGAAACATCGTACGCCATGCCTGCTCGCACGTTGGGAACTTTGTTCGCCACGATGCAACTGCCGATGCCCGCGCCGTCAATCATGATTCCACGCCATGCGCGACCCGTCCCTACCATCTGCGCGACGGAGTGCGCGAAGTCGGGATAATCCACTGGCTCTTTGCTGTTCGTGCCAACGTCCATGACGACGAAGCCAAGCGACTCGATTTCCGTTTTGAGGATTCCCTTCAATTCGAATCCGCCGTGGTCGGCGCCGAGGGCGACGATCCGCTTCGCTACGGGTGAGGCAGGCTGAGGGTCGGTTTGAGGCGCACCTGTCATATTTCTGACCACGTTCTGCACGATCTGTCGGATCTCATTGTCGTCCATGCTTTGATTATCTTCGTGTTGAGGGGATGCGTCAAGTGAGATAAACGAAACACAATTGGGCTATAATCCCGAAGAAGGAGATAGGACATGACACCCTCACCTATTCGCTCGCTCGATGAACAACGCAAAGAATTCTCACAAGACCGATTGCTTGCCATGCCAATTGCGGGAACCATTGCATGGGCAATCATCGGTATTGCCAGTAATTTCGTTTCCACGATGCTCGCGGCGTGGATTCTGTTCATTTGTACAGGCTCGATCTTCGGGTTAGGACTCCTCGTCGCCCGTTTCACTGGCGAAGACTTGCTCGGTAAGACCCGTGTCAACGAATTTGACAAGCTCTTCTTTCAAACCGTATTGATGTCGTGGCTTGTATTTGCCATCGCCATCCCTTTCTTTATGATTGAACCGACCTCCCTGCCGCTTAGCGTAGGCGTCCTGGCTGGATTGATGTGGCTTCCACTTTCATGGATCATTCAGCATTGGATTGGACAATTCCACGCGTTCGCGCGCACCTTTCTCGTGACCGCCGCATGGTTCGTTTTCCCCGATCTACGCTTTGTGGTCATTCCTGCGATCATTGTTGTTATTTATCTGATCACGATCTACGTGTTGATCAAACGCCCGCGACCTCAATAATCCATGAACAAACTCGCGTCTCCAGCCTCAGACGAATACGCGGAATTCTACGCGGGCTACGTGCAACGCGCGGCGTCAAAAGGCGACGTGCTTGCCGCGCTGTCGAATCAAATTGACGAGATTCAAGCCGCGCTTGGGAATCTTTCGGATGAACAAGCTCTCTTCCGCGACGCGCCGAAGGAATGGTCAATCAAAGAGGTGATGGGACATCTCAACGACGTGGAGCGCGTCTTTTCGTACCGACTCTTGCGCGTCTCACGCAACGATGCGACGCCGCTCCCAGGCTTTGAGCAAAATGATTATGTGCGCGAGGCGGGGTTTGATTCGCACCCGATCAAAGATTTGATTCAAGAGTTCGAGCATCTGCGGCGCGCAAACATTTTATTGATCCAAAACATGAGCGATGAAGCCGCGCTGCGAGTCGGCGCCGCCAGCGGATACCCCGTCAGCGCGCGGGCGTTGATCTACATGCTGGTCGGTCACGTGGATCATCACATGGAAAGTTTGCACGAGAAATATTTACCGTTTGCAAAATGATATTCCAACCGCCTCCGCCCCCGCCTGACGCCCCATCCTGGCTCGCGCTCGGACCGATGACTTTGATGATCGGCATCACGTTCCTGATGCAGGCGGTCATCATCCTTACGAGTTCGTTTGTCATTCGGGAATATCGAGGCGTGAAGGTGTTTTTTCTTTCCACGCTTTTTCTGTCTGCGGGGTTTTTCCTTATTTTGTTTCATCCTCAATTCGGGTTTGCGATCGGCATAACATCCAACATCGCCATCTACACGGGCAACATGCTCATGTATCTGGCGATCTGCCAGTTCAGAGAAAAACCGCCGCAACGCTGGATCCTCTATGGCTTGATCCCGCTTGGCTACTTTGCTTTACTGCTTACATTTTTTCTTCGCATCCCCATTAACGTGATCACCGAACTGGCGAACATTCCCATAAGCGCGGCGAGCGCGTACACTCTTATACGCTCTAACAACAAAACTTTTCGGTTGAGCGCCTACCTCACTGCCTTTCCTCTCTTTCTTTATGCGCTGGTTTCGTTAATTAAAATGATCACTGCGCTGGTGTCTCCAGCCGAGATAGCGCCTGGGCAAACAGCGACCAACTCGTTATCCATTCTGATCGTTTATATCCTCAGCTTTTTATGGGTAGGGGGCTTCATCTTCATGATCAGCCAGCGTCTGCAATTTCATTTGAATGAACTCGCGATGAACGACATGCTCACGCGCGTCCGCAACCGCCGCGCCATGCACGAACTGCTCGATTACGAATTGCGCCGCGCCGAACGCCGCGTGAAAGATTTCTCGGTCATCCTGCTCGACGTGGATCACTTCAAACGCGTCAACGACACATACGGTCACGACACAGGCGATGAAGTGTTGAAGTGGATGGCGGCAAACCTGCAGCTTTCCGCGCGCGTCGAAGATACGGTTGCACGTTGGGGCGGCGAAGAATTCTTGATCCTGCTTCCCGCCACCGCGCTCGAGGAAGCAGTGGACGTTGCAGAACGGATGCGCGCGCACATCGAGTCGGCAACTTTCGCTTTCAAAGACGTTACCTTGAAGATCACTTTCAGCGCGGGCGTCTCATGCTCGAAAGAACATCCCGATGTGGATGAATTGTGCAAGATCGCCGATCAGGCTTTGTATCTTGCCAAACACACGCGCAACCGAGTCGTTTCACAGGAACAAATCACAGAATGAAGACGCCTTACTTCATCGAACCATTTGTGGACACAGGACTCGGCAACTCCGCCTATTTGATCGGGTCGCACGATACCAAAAAAGGGATTCTGATAGACCCGCTTCGCGACGCGGACCGCTACCTGCATACGGCGTCCCAGCTTGGTCTAACACTGACGCATGTCCTCGACACGCACCTGCACGCGGATTTCATCTCGGGCAACCGCGAGATCGCGCGTCAAACCAACGCGGTCATCGGCGCAAGCGCGGAGGCGAGACTCGGCTTCGATCACAATCCGCTCGACGAACATTCAGTGATCGACCTCGGCGCGTTCCAGATCCGCGTAATGACCACGCCAGGACATTCGCCAGAGCATGTTTCATATCTCGTCACTGACGCGGACGGCAAAACTCCCTCCGCGTTGTTCAGCGGAGGCGCACTCATCGTCGGCGGCGCGGCACGGACGGATTTATTGGGGCACGAACACACTCACGCGCTCGCGCACGACCTGTATCACACGATTCACGACAAGCTATTAAAACTTCCCGACGAAGCGGATGTGTTTCCGACTCATGGCGCGGGATCGTTTTGCGTCGCGCCTGCATCGAATGATCGGACGACAACGATTGGGCACGAACGGAAAACAAATCACCTTGCACAGCAAATGAGCGAGGAAGAATTTATCAAACGTTCGTTGTTGAATCTACCCGCTTACCCAACCTACTACAAATACATGCGCGGACTCAATCAGCGCGGCGCGAAAATTTTGGGCGGCGTTCCGATTTTGAAGCCGCTGACGGCAAGCGAAGTCAAGTCGTTGATGGACGATGGCGTTGTCGTGTTGGATATTCGCCATCAAAAAGAATTTGGCGCGGGACACGTTCCCAACTCGTTCGGCATCCGCATGGATGCGCCGCTCAACGTCTGGGCGGGCTGGGTGATTCCGTTCGGGAGTCGAATCATCCTCCTAGGGGCGAACCAGAATGAAGTGTCCGAAGCGACGCGGCAACTCATCCGCATTGGTTACGACGATCTCGTCGGCTATCTCGATGGCGGAATCGAATCGTGGGCGCGGGAATATCCTGTTGAAACTGTCCGCAGTTTGAGTCCCAAAGAATTGAAAGAGCAATTGAATGACGTGACGTTGATTGACGTGCGGCGACTCTCGGAATGGGAGAGCGGGCACATCGCGGGCGCGATCCATTTTGAGGGCGGGCGCATCGCGTGGGAGGAATTGCCGTTCGCGAAAAATAAACCGCTGGCGATCCAATGCGCGAGCGGAAATCGTTCGATGATCGCGATCTCCGTGCTGAAGCGGCGCGGCTTTCGCAACTTGATTCAAGTTGACGGCGGCATCAACAAGTGGAAGATGAATGGATTTGAGGTAATGCAAGATAAAATGCCGTTGATAAGAATTTGATTTTCGTAGGGGCGGACTTATATGTCCGCCCGTAAGTTATTAATTTATTCCATCAAGGGCAGACACGCAGGTCTGCCCCTACAAAATTATGCCATCCATCGAAGCCAACCACGCTGAATCTCTGCCCAAAACCAACAGTTTGATCTCGCGTCTTGTAAGTCTCATTACTCTTCTGTGCCTCATCGTTATCGTTGGTTTAACCATCGCGACGATAATCGCGATTGCGGTTCCGCAATGGTGGTTAGGAGACCTGCTCGGTCACTTGCGTATCCATTATGGAGTCGGATCGTTGGTTTGTGCAATCTGGTTTCTTTCATCTCGAAAGCGGGTTGCTTTATTGGCATTCATTCCAGCGCTGGTTAATTTGAGCATCCTTCTCCCACTCTACAATTCGCCTTCGCCTACGCCATCCAGCCAGCACACACTTCGAATCCTTCATTACAACCTCGACAAAAATGCTCCCTCGCATGATCAAGCGTTTGCCTATTTACGCGAACATTCAGCGGATATTCTATTTTTGCAGGAAGTCACCCCAGAGTTAGCGGATAAGTTTTCAACCGAACTCCCAAATTATCGCGCGATCTACGTGGAATCGCTTCCGAACACTCATGGGTCTGCTTTTCTTATTTCTACGTCCACCACTCTGACCGTGCAATCTACAGAAACGATCCATCTGCCTGAAACATCCCCGCGCCCGTTGATTACCACGACGATCATCTGGAACGATCAATCGTTGACGGTGCTTAGTTTTCACGTCATTCGTCCAAAAAATATCTACACGGAAAATATCCAAGAGATCGAATATGCCGCAGCGGCAGATTGGGTTACAACTGAACGGCAAAGCGGTATCCCAATCGTAGTGATCGGAGACTGCAATTCAACTCCATGGTCTGCGCGCGTTCAAAATTTCCTCAGCGAAAGCGGCTTGCACGATTCCAGTATTGGATTTGGATATCAACCTACCTGGTCGACTGGATTTCCTCTTATATTCGGGCTTCCAATAGATCATGCCTTCGTAAGTTCAGAACTTGCGATTCAAGATCGAGCAGTCGGTCCCCAACTCGGAGGCGACCATGCTCCGCTTTGGGTGACCATAGCACTTGTAAATGACGAAAAATAGTAAATTGATATATACTGTTTTACGATCGTAATTTCAACGAGAAAGTTTTTCCTTTCAGATCATGCCATCCATCGAAGTCAACAACTCCTTATTGCTCAAGCCGCCGTCCTTGGCGGCGAGGACGCCGCCAAGAGCAGATTGAAACTATGTCCTCTATAGAAGTCACCAACCTCCAAAAAACATTTCAGACCAAACGCAAAGCCGCAGGGATGCGCGGTTCTCTGCGCGCGCTATTCAAGCCTGAATACAACACGGTCGAAGCCGTGCGCGGACTCTCCTTTCAAATGGAAGCGGGTGAACTGCTCGGCTTCATCGGTCCGAACGGCGCGGGAAAGTCCACAACGATAAAAATTCTCACGGGGATTTTGCATCCCACAAGCGGCGATGCGAAAGTGCTTGGCTTCGTCCCGTGGAAAGAGCGGCAGAAACTTGCCTATCACATCGGCACGGTATTCGGTCAACGCCCGCAGTTGTGGTACCACCTCCCCGCCATTGACACGTTCATGCTGTTCGGAAAAATCTACGAACTCGATGACTGCGAGACGAAAAAACGGATTTCGTTTTTATCCGAAGCATTCGAGATTCGGGATCTGCTGGAGACTCCCGTCCGCAAACTTTCGCTCGGTCAGCGGATGCGCTGCGAAGTCGCCGCCTCGCTTCTTCACCGCCCCAAACTGCTTCTGCTCGATGAGCCTTCCATCGGCTTGGACGTGGTCGCCAAGCAACACATCCGCGACGCGATCCGCACCATGTCACAGGAGGAAAAGGTAGGCGTCCTGCTCACCTCCCACGACGCGGGTGATCTCGAAGCGTTGTGCCGTCGCGTGATCATCATCAACCACGGACAGATCGTCTACGAAGACAAGGTCTCGAATCTCAAACGTAAATTCCTCACGCGCAAAATGGTCGAGGTCCGTTATGCGGAAGAAGTGCCGCCAACGTTTTCGATTGACGGAGTTGAGATTCTCAAAGTTGGAAGTTACGGCGTGAAATTGCGATTCGACACAACCAAAACCCCCGTAGACGCGGTCATGGCGCATCTTTCACAGGCTGGCGAATTGGTGGACATCACCGTATCCGATCCACCATTAGAGGAAGTGATCGCGAAGATTTATACGGCAAACTCGGTGGTCGAGTAGCTTGTTCTCCCGCAGTTGAACTGCGGGAGAAACGAGGCGTATCGAGACCACCATGCCGTAACGTAATTCTTGTTGCACGATTTCTCTTGAACACCAGTTGGTCTCGATACGTCCTTCGTCTTCGCTACCGCTTCGACAAGCTCAGCGCGGCGGCTTCGCTCAGGACTACTCGACCAACAGAGTTATAAATGAAAAAATACCTCTCCATCCTCACGATGCAGATCATCAACAACATCGCCTACCCAGGAGATTTCCTCGGCAGGTCTATCAGCATTGCCACGTTCATCTTCATCTTCGCGGGGTTGTGGGGAACCACATTCACTATCGCGAACACGGACGCGATCAACGGGCTAACGTTTCCCAACATGGTCTGGTACTTTATGATGGCAGAAACCCTTGAACTCGGCAGACCGCGCATCAACCGAACGATCTCGGAACAGGTCAAGAACGGCGAGGTCGCGTACATTTTGAACAAGCCATACAACTTTCTTCTGTATCATTTCTCGGCTGGACTTGGCGATGGCGCGGTGAGAATGACCCTCAACTTGATCGTCGGTTCCATCGTCGCGTGGATTCTCGCAGGCGCGCCTCCCGCACCGTTGGGCTGGCTCATGGCATTCGTCACGTTGATCGGCGCGTGGATTCTTCACTTCTGCTTCATGGCGTTGATCGGTCTCGCCGCGTTCGTTGTGGAGGAAACCAACTCATTCGAGCTGATCTACCAAAAGTTAGTTTTCATCCTCGGCGGATTTCTATTCCCACTCGATATGTTCCCCACATGGCTGCAGAATATTGCCTACGCGCTCCCCTTCCCATACATGATGTACGCGCCCGCGCGGCTGTTCGTCAAGCCCGACGTTGATCTGTTCTGGCGTATGCTCGGCGGACAAGCGATCTGGGTTACCGTTTTTGTATTCATCCTAGCTTTCGTCTATCAACGCAGTGAAAAATATCTCACGGTGAACGGCGGATAACATGAGACAGGTCAAATTCATTTTCGCCCTATGGAAAGCCAACCTGCAAGCCGCGATGGAATTCCGCGCGGCGTTCTTCACGCAGATCATCTTTATGATGATCAACAACGGCGTTTATTTCATCTTCTGGATCTTGTACTTCGACAAATTCAACGCGGTGCGCGGCTGGGACATCAACACGATGATGCTCCTCTTCGGCATCACCGCCAGCGCATGGGGCATCGGCGCGTTTTTCTTCGGCAACTTCATCTCCCTCGCCGAAGTCATCGTGGGCGGACGACTCGATTACTACCTCTCGCTTCCACGCCCTGTCCTTTTGCATGTGCTAGCTTCAAAAAGCATCGGAAGCGGCATGGGCGACCTCATTTACGGCATCGGCAGTTTCATGCTTTCAGGCTATTTCACACCCGATGGAACGCTTCGATTCCTCCTCGGCGTTTTTGCTGGGGTGTGCATCTTCATCGGTTTTCTCGTCATCGTGCAGAGTCTGTCGTTCTGGCTGGGCAACACTGTCGCGCTCAGTCAATTCGCGTTGAGCGCGCTGCTCACTTTCTCGCTTTATCCCAGCGTACTCTTCGACGCCACGACCAAATTCATTTTGCTCACATTGATTCCCGCCGCGTTGATCGGCACGATTCCCGCCGAGTTTGTGCGCGAGTTCTCGTGGCAAAGCGCGATTCAAATGGTCTCAGGCTCGCTGGTCTTCTTGTTTCTGTCAATTTTTATTTTCAAGTTGGGGTTGAAGCGTTACGAATCGGGCAGCGCGATTCAAGTCGAAGTGTAGAGCAAGATGCCATCTTGCTCTACAAATTTACGCCGACGCGCCTGAATAACTTTTCAAACCGAACAACCACACGACGCGCGCCAACACCAAGAACAGCAACGTGAGCCCCAGCGCGAATAACATCGTTTCAGAGGTGAGGCGGTTCGTCATCGCTTCGGCTGGCACGGTCACCGCGAATGCGACAGGCACGAGAAAAGTCAGCCCCGTGCGGAGCCAATCGGGATACACGCCCACGGGCCAACGCCCCGCCGCGTATAAGCCTTCGAACAAATTGACGATCTCACTGACGCGGATCACCCAAAACGCAATGGATGTAACCATCAGCCAGACGCAATACAACATGATCGCGCCCATCATCAACGCGGCGATGAAGGCGACGACTTGCATCGCTTCCATCCCCCTTTGAAGCTGGGTCACCGCCACCCCGATCACCACCAAGCCGACGAGGACATCCGTCAACTGCCAGAAGCGGAATTCGCGCACACTGACCAATGCCTGCGCGTCGGCGGGTTTGGTGAGGGCAAAGTCCAATGTGCCGTTGAGCACATCGTTCATCAATCGCTCCATGTTGGGTTGGATCGCCGAACGGATGACTCCGCCCATGAGGATGTGCACGCCCATTACTGCGAGCAGTTCAGGACGCGTCCAGCCTGCGAGGTTGTCCACTTGATCGAAGACGAGCGCGAGTCCGATCAAGCCTGTTGCCAGCGCAACGCCTGTTTGCAGAAGTTGAATGAAAAAATTGACGCGATATTGCAGTTCGTTCATCATACCGATGCGGAAGTAATTCCATGCGAGTTTGAAAGGGTTCATTTTTATTTCCTTATTTTCGCGCTGAGCGGAGCGTAGCGCAGACGAAGCGCAGTGTCCATGTAATCGCACGTCTCGTCTGCGTAACGCCAAAGAACAGCGTTACTCCGCTCGACGCGATATCTCATCCGCCCACAGCGGAGAATTGCTTGATGGCGGCGCGCCAGACCAAACTGAGGAAAGAAGCGCCGATCGTGATCCACAAGACTTGCATCCCGATGCCTGCCCATAATTCCTGCGTAGACATCGTCCCGACGAGAGTCTCGATGGGGAAGAAAAATGTCCACTTGAAAGGCAGGTAGTTCGAGAGGCTTTGCACCCATTGCGGCATAAGCGTCATCGGCACGAGGCGACCAGAGAGGATCAACTCGAGACCGAAATACAACTCGAAGATCGCGCTGACGCGGGTCGTCCAGAACGTGATCATGCCAAGCAGGGACAGCAACATCGTGCGGATGAGGTACGCGCCCCAGATGGCGAGAAAGAAGACGACGCCTTCCATCCATGTGATGTCGAAGGTGGGCTTGAATATCCATGTGAGGAATGCCGCGAGGGGAAGCCAAAGCACGATCACCACAACTTTCCAGCCTGAAAAATAGGCGATATCGTTGTGAATGGGATGCATCGGACGCATCAACTCCATCGAAAGATTGCCTTCGCGGATACGCCATTCCCAGCCGTACGGCGTGAAGACGATGTTCATGTTGCGGACGAGAGTCCAGACGATGTAATACGCCGCGAATGCGCCTGGGGTGTATCCGCCGACAATGCCGCCTTGTTGATTCGCAATGGTTGACCAAACCACAAGATAGATAACAGGCTCAGCGATCATGCCGATCATGTAAAAGTAGTTGGCAACACGATATTGAAATTGCTGGAGCATCGAAACGCGCATCGAAGCAAGATAGAACTCAATGTAACGTCTCATGCATCCTCCTTTTGCGAGAAGACCTGGTCGATCACATCGTCCACAGGCGCGTCTTCCACGGTGAGATCGTCCACTTGTAGGTCGGAGAGCAATCGCGCGGTCACTTGCGATGTCTGCGCTTTTGGCACACGCAACGTGACGCGTCCATCTTCCTTGCTGACAACTTCTCCGTAGTTCGACAACTCCACATTGGGGTCGTGAAGGGAGAGACTCAGGGTCTTGTACGAAGAGAACTGATTGACAAGCTTGCTCAGGTCGCCGTCGAAGAGGATGCGCCCGTGGTGAATGACGATCACGCGCTTGCACAAGGCTTCCACATCTGCCATGTAGTGACTCGTCAGCAGGACAGTCGCGTTGTAGCGTTTGTTGTACTCCGCGATGAACGAACGGATGCGCCTCTGCATCGTCACATCGAGCCCGATCGTCGGCTCGTCGAGGAACAACACTTTCGGCTGGTGGAGCAGCGCGGCGACGATCTCCATTTTCATGCGTTCGCCGAGCGAAAGATTGCGGACAGGCTTGTTGACCAAATCTTTCAACTCAAGCAGTTCGATGAACTCATCGCGTGTCCGTTTGAACTGATCTACGGGGATGCCGTAAACCGCGCGTTGAAGATCGAACGAATCGAGGGCGGGCAGGTCCCAGGTCAGTTGGTTGCGGTTGCCCATCACGAGCGTGATCTGTCTGAGATAGTCATGCGAACGGTGACGCGGCTCGTATCCCAACACGCTCACATTCCCAGAGGTGGGATGCAACAATCCGCTCAGCATTTTGAGCGTGGTGGTCTTGCCCGCTCCGTTCGGACCGAGGAAGCCAACCACCTCCCCCGCTTCGACGTTGAACGTGATCCCGTCCACGGCTTTGACGTTCTTGTACTTGCGATTGAACAAACTGACGATGGAGGCTTTGAGCCCGCCTTCGCGCTCGGGCACTTGGTAATACTTGGCTAATTGCGAAATTGAAACTACAGAGGACACGGTATTCTCCTATGAGGATGGTCTTGTTCTCCCGCAGTTCAACTTCGGGAGAAACCGAGAGGATGGTGGTCTCGGTACGGGCGTGCGATTCGTCAACGTTCGGACGATAGAACTGTCCTCATTCCGCTCAGCGCGAACCTGCACTACTCGACCACCGAATGTACTCCGCCCAGTTAAACACAAAACCGCAGGGCGGGTTGTGCGCGCCTGCGGTTCAAGAAAGCCAAGAGAACGGTCAGGATACCGAACCGAAAGAAGGCACGCGGAAACTTGAATTGAGTTGTGAGATCATACGCGAGTACCTCCTTTCAATTGAAGACGAACGCAGTGTAGCACATCCCACCGCAAGGCGCAAGCGGAATCTCTGGTATAATCTCCGCCCGTGACTGGTCCTGCCCAACGGTTTCCCTTTCGGGAGGCTGTAAGCACGGAGACCTGCATAGATTATAGAAAGGAAAGCAAACGTCATGCCATTACAGAAGGAAGCGAAGACCAAACTGATCACGGATTACCACCGTCATGATACCGATACCGGCTCCCCCGAGGTTCAGATCGCGATCATGACCGGGCGCATCCAGCAGTTGACCGATCATCTGCGCGCCAACAAGAGCGATCAGTCCTGCCGACGAGGATTGCTCAAACTCGTGGGGCAGCGCCGCCGCATGTTGTCGTACTTGCGACAGGCTGATTACCAGCGTTATTTGGGAATCACTGAGAGTTTGAACCTGCGTCACAAATAGTTGGACTAGACCTCACAGGCCTCATAGACCTGTGAGGTCTTATTAATAGTTGTATCCGCAGTTGAACTGCGGATACAACGGACAATCCGCCGTCAGGAATTGAATAGCGCGAATGACACGAGTCGTTCACACTCTTCAGTCCCTGACTTGAGGCGGAGATATTCGTGGGGCAGGATGATATCCTGCCGAATGCGGGATACCATCCCGCGCCACGCAACAGGAGACAATTGTATGAAACCCGAATCAAAAAAATACTCGACCCAACTTGGGAAGCACACCGTCACGTTTGAAACCGGCAAGCTCGCCGGGCAGGCTGGCGGCGCGGTCACTTTCGGCACGCCCGAGTCCATTGTGTTCGCTGCGGCGACCATGGGCGACGTGCGCGAAGGCATAGATTTCTTCCCGCTTTCTGTGGAATATGAGGAACGACTCTACGCCGGTGGACGGATCCCCGGTTCGTTTTTCCGACGGGAGGGCAGACCCGGCACGGAGGCGATTCTCGTCGCCCGTCTAACGGATCGTCCTCTCCGCCCGCTGTTTCAGGATGGGATGAGGAACGAAGTGCAGGTCGCCATGTTCTCGCTGTCGTCCGACGGCGTGAACCCGCTCGACGTGCTTGCCATCAACGCCGCGTCAGCCGCCATCACGATCTCAGACATCCCCTGGGGCGGACCCGTCGGCGCGGTGCGTGTGGGGCGCGTCAATGGCGAGTTCGTCATCAACCCAACGTACGCCGAAATTGAGACATCCGATCTCGACTTGCGAATCGCCGGCACGAAAGACGCCATTCTCATGGTCGAATGCGGCGCGAACGAAATCCCCGAAGACGTGATGGTCGCCGCGCTCGAGCTCGGTCACAAATCCATTCAACCGCTGATCGAACTGCAACTGAAAATGCGCGAGGAAGTCGGCAAGCCCAAACGCGAAGTGACTCTCTTCGTGCCAAGCGGCGAGATCAAGAAAAAAGTGTTCGACCGCGTAAGCGGACCGATGAACGCCCTGCTCGACAAGCCGCTCTCGAAAAACGAATTTTATTCCGGCATGAAAGCCATCAAGACCGAAGCCGAAACCGAATTATGCGCTGTGCCTGAAGGAGGCAACCCAGCCGATTACATACCGGTCAACATGTTCCGCGAATCGTTTGAACAGGCGGAGATGGACGTGGTGCGCGAACGCATCCTAAGCATGGGCAAACGTCCCGATGGACGAACGCCGACCGACATCCGCCCCATTTGGTGCGAGGTGGGGATCTCCCCGCGCGCGCATGGCTCAGGCTTGTTCACCCGCGGCGAGACTCAAATTTTATCCGTTGCTACGCTCGCCACATTGGGCGAGGCTCAAGAACTTGATAACCTCAGCCCGATCAAAGACAAACGCTATTTGCATCATTACAACTTCCCGCCGTACTCCACCGGCGAAGTGAAACGCATGGGCGGGCAAAGCCGCCGCGAGGTCGGTCACGGGGCGTTGGCAGAACGCGCGCTTGAACCGGTTATCCCTGCGGAAGAATCGTTCCCGTACACTTTGCGCGTCGTGTCGGAGGCGTTATCGTCCAACGGCTCGACCTCGATGGGCTCGGTCTGCGGCTCGACACTTGCGTTGATGGACGCGGGCGTGCCGATCAAGGCTCCCGTCTCCGGCGTGGCGATGGGATTGATCACAGATTTGAACGGCTCCGGTCGCTACAAAATTCTGACCGATATTCAAGGCACCGAAGATCACCTCGGCGACATGGATTTCAAAGTGGCTGGCACAGCGGCGGGAATCACCGCCTTGCAAATGGACATCAAGATCAGCGGCTTGAGCGCGCAGATGATGAAAGAAGCGCTCGAACAGGCAAAGGTGGCGCGCGCCTCCATTTTGGAAAAGATGCTGGCTGTTCTGCCTGAATCACGACCCGACATCAAAGAACACGCGCCCCGCATCATCACCGTGAAGATTCCTGTGGACAAGATCGGCGCGTTGATCGGACCGGGCGGCAAGAACATCCGCGCGCTGCAAGAAGAGACCGGCGCGAAGATCGATATCGAAGAAGACGGCACGGTCTACATCGCCTCCACCGACGGCGTCGGCGCGAAGATCGCGCAGGAGCGCATCGCTGGCTTGGGCGAAGAAGCGGTCGTTGGCAACATCTACACCGGCAAGGTCGTGCGCATCGCGGACTTTGGCGCGTTCGTTGAAATCCTGCCCGGCATGGATGGACTCGTCCACATTTCGCAACTCGCTTCGGAGCGCGTGAACAAAGTGGAAGACGTGGTGAGCATGGGCGAGGAGATCACCGTGATGGTGACCGACATTGACGGACAAGGTAAAATTCGACTCTCACGTCAAGCCGTGTTGGAAGGCTGGACCGCCGAGGAAGCGCGAGAGAAAGACGGTCCGCGCCGAAGCGGTGGCGGCGGACGACCCGGCGGAGATCGCGGACGCGGAGGGGATCAAAGAGGCGGCGGGGATCGCGGCGGAAGAGATCGCAATAGAAGGTAGAAAGTGGAGAATTAGAGAATTAGTGAACACGGATGGAGCGAACGAGGCTTCGTCCGTTTTTTTGTGGGGGGATTGGAGATTGGAGACTGGGGATTAGGCGTCGAGGGGGGACTTGACGGCTAGGCCGCCGCGTTGGAGGACGTGGGTGTAGATCATGGTGGTTTTTACGTCTTTGTGACCGAGGAGTTCTTGAACGGTGCGGATGTCGTAGCCGCTTTGGAGCAGGTGGGTCGCGAAGGAGTGTCGGAAGACGTGAGGGGAAACTGGTTTTTGAATTTTTGCGAGTTGCGCGGCTTTGCGAATGGCTTTTTGCAGTACGCCGGGGTCGAGATGGTGTCGTTTCACTTTTTTCGAGATCGGGTCAATGGATCGGGCGGAGGCGGGAAAGATGTATTGCCATATCCATTCTTTGGATGCGGATTTATATTTTTGGGCAAGCGCATAGGGCAGGGATGTCTCTCCAAAACCCTCCTTCAGATCTTTTTCATGTATGGCTTTGACGACAATGAGATGCGCTTGCAATTCATCCATGATGGAATCTGGCAGGATCGAGAAGCGGTCCTTCTCGCCTTTGCCCTCGCGAATGACGATCTGATGATTGCCGAAGTCAATATCTTTGACACGGAGACGCAGACATTCCATGAGGCGGAGCCCGCTTCCGTAAAGAATTTTTGCCATTAGTTTCGGCGCGCCATTCATGTTGTTGATGACGGCGCGAGCTTCTTGCGCGGTGAGAACAACCGGGAGGGGTTTCGATCGGCCGGGGCGGATGGTATCGGTCGGAAATTGGAGTTCCTGTTGCAGGACGTGACGATATAAGAATGTCACCGCGCTGAGCGCCTGATTCTGGGTGGAGGCGGCAACATTTCCCTTCGTTGCGAGATGGATGATGAATTCCTGCACTTCAGGCACTCCCATCTCGCGCGGATGTCTTTTGTTGTGGAATATGATAAAGCGGCGGATCCAGTCGAGGTAGGTCTTTTCTGTGCGGTAGGAGTAGTGTTTGGCGCGGATGGCGTCGCTGACCTGTTCGAGCAGTTTCTTTTCTTTGGGCGTAGAGGAAGATTGTTGATTTTGCATGTTGACCAGTCATTTTTCCGAGTTTATAATTTGCTCATTGTATTTTAACCTATGACCGCCTAACATCCTAATTGATTTAGGCGTTTAGTTGGAAACGTCTGTCCATAGGCAGTTATACGGAACTGACCGTCTAAACACTAGTTGGGCAG
>Ga0209605_1000053_pt1 | contig 166550 bp, 133 predicted proteins | sample AD_UKC035_MetaG_FD_184408 | JGI IMG/M metagenome (GOLD analysis project Ga0209605, IMG submission 184408) | Active sludge microbial communities of municipal wastewater-treating anaerobic digesters from USA - AD_UKC035_MetaG (SPAdes) (version 2) | ecosystem: Engineered > Bioreactor > Anaerobic...
GCGTGCCCCGCGGGTTCATGAACACGTACACCCCGGCCCGCTCCACCACCTGCGCCGTCCCCTCGTACTCGCCGGCGTCGGGGCCCGTGAGCACCTGGAACAGGAACGTGCCGTCGGCGTTGATGCAGAGCTTCGAGCGGCCCAGGTCGTCGACGAAGATGAAGTCCCGGGGCGCGCCGCAACTTTCCATCAGGTAGAGGATGGCGTTGTGGACCAAAACATCCACATTGCCCGTGTACATCCGGAAAGGTCCCACGTACATATTGATGGCCACGATGCAACCGTTCACAGCGACCAGCTCCTCCCCGTCCGCGTAACTCGCGACCAACTCGGCTCCGGGTGCAAGGGTCACCCGATCCCGGTAGTAATCGCACAGGGCGCTCACCCCCTGCATCAACGGGTGGTCAGCCTGGAAAATTCCCAGGCAAGCCCACGAAAAATGATTATAATACTCCGGCAGGAACGGACTATAGCCCGCAGTCAGGATGCGTCCCTGGATTTCCCATCCGGTTCCACCGATCCAGTTGAAGCAGCTCATGATGAGCTTGCCGCCGGCATCCACGTAGTCCGCCAACGTGTCGCCCATGGCGACATTGTCGGCGTAGACATAGTTCGAATGCGCGACCACCACGTCATAGGTCAGCAGATAATCCACAGTCGGAGTGTCGAAGCGGGCATCGTACCAATCCACCGCAACGATGTCCGGATAGGCCATCAACTGGGCGGCGATGGGACCGAACCCGTCATCGGCCGCGACGAACAGCACCCGGATCCCCTCGGCCTGCTTGGCGGGCAGCGGTTCCGGCGCCGGCGGTGCGGCCAGGTGAGGGCGCACGATCAGGCCCGGATGGCCGAGGCGTCCGTCGGTCGCCTTCGGTGACACCGGCTGGAACTTGGCCGCGGCGGCGACGCCGGCCAGCAGCATCAGGCAGACGGCCAACACGACGAGTCGATTGCGCATATTGCCTCCCGAATGGAGTATGAATTCTGGGGAGATTATACAACGGGACGGTTCATGGGTGAATGGGTGAATGGGTGAATGGGGCGAGGCGGCATTCATTTTTCATTGGTCATTGATCAATTTTCAGTTGTCATTGGGTGATTCGGATTTTTGGTTATTGGTGATTGCGTATCCTGGCTCTTTGGATTCGAGTTGGATTATGCGGGGATTCGGGACCTGGGACCTGGGTGCTGGGAACTGGTATCCAGAACCCAGGTCCCAGAGCCCAGGTCCCAGAGCCCAGGTCCCAGAACCCAGGTCCCAGAACCCAGGTCCGATTTCCGAAGTCCGATTTCCGATGTCCGATTTGGGATATGGGCGCAAAAAAATCTCCCGGGGATCGGGGGAGCCCCGGGAGTTTCGAAGTATTCGACGTTCGACCGATTGTGGCCGGACCCGTCGGGCCGGCCGGGTGCATTTCCGTCAGAAGCAGGTGTCGGGGTTGTCCGCGGTGTTGCGGTCGGACAGGTGCGACCGGTCGTCGAACCCCGGCTGCTGGTAGAACCCCACCGCCCGGCTGTGCAGGCCGTCGTACACCAAGAACAGGGTCCACGGCGTGCCCCGCGGGTTCATGAACACGTACACCCCGGCCCGCTCCACCACCTGCGCCGTCCCCTCGTACTCGCCGGCGTCGGGGCCCGTGAGCACATGGAACAGGAAGGTGCCGTCGGCGTTGATGCAGAGCTTCGAGCGGCCCAGGTCGTCGACGAAGATGAAGTCCCGGGGCGCGCCGCAGTTCGCCATCAGGTAGGTGACCGTGTTGTGGAGCAGAACGCTCACATCGCCCGTGCTCCAAGGATTGCATCCCACATACATGTTGATGCCCGCGATGCAGCCGTTCACCGCGACGAGCTCCTCGCCGTCATCCCAACTCGCCACCAGCTCCGCCCCGGGCGCCAGGTTCACCCGATCCCGGTAATAATCTCCCAGGCTGCTGACGCCCTGCATGATGGGATGGCCCGCCTGGTACACGCCCAGATCGGCCCAGCTGTAATGGTTGAATTCCCCGGGAGGAAGGAACGGGGAATAACCCGGGGTGACGATCCGGCCCTCGATGGACCAGTTCAACTGGAAGTTGAAGATGGTCAGGATCAGCCGGCCGCCGGCATCCACGTAATCGGCCAGCACGTCGCCCATGGCGGCGTGATCCGCATAGTTAGAATTGTTATGGACGATCACCACGTCATAGGTGAGCAGGTAGTCCAGGGCCGGAATCGCGCTGTGGGCGTCGAACCAGTCCACCGCGGCGATGTCCGGGTAAGCCATCAGCGATCCGAAATAGCCGCCCATACAACTGTCAGCCGAGGCGACGAGCACCCGGATTCCTTCAGCCTGCTTGGCGGGCAGCGGTGCCTGCACGGGGGCCTCCAGGCCGTGCCCACGCACGACAAGACGCAACCGATTGAACGGAAGATCGGATTGCTTCTGGGGCGCCGGCTGGAACTTGGCCGCGGCGGCGACACCGGCCAGCAACATCATGCAGAGGACCAACACGACGAATCGATTGCGCATATTGCCTCCGGAATGGGGTATGGATTCTGGGGGGATTATATAACAGGTCGGTGAATGGGTGAATAGGTGAATGGGGCGAGGCGGAGTTCAAACATCATTTTTCATCCGTCATTGATCAATTTTCAGTTGTCATTGGGTGATCGGATTATTGGTTATTGGTGATGGCTTAATCGTTATTGGCTATTTGGAGTCGAGCTGGATTGTGCGGATTAGGGACCTGGGGGCTGGGACCTAGGACCTGGGTTCTGGGACCTGGGACCTGGGGGCTGGGACCTAGGAGCTGGGGGCTGGCATTTGGGATCTGGGATCTGGAGGGCTGAGAACCAGGACCCAGAACCCAGGGCCCAGGTCCGAAATCCGATGTCCGATTCCCTCTGCCATTGGGCATTTGGGACGGAGAATCGTTGAAGAGACAAATGGGTAAATCGGCAGGCGCAACTATTTCGGAACTCCCCCCGAAGGGCGCTGTCTAACAGGATGAGAACGGTTCGACCCGCCAGGCCTGGTCGAGGTCAGCCTGCTCCGACAATCCCAGCGACGACCGCCGGTCGCCGCCCGCGGCCGCGACGGTCGGGAGGAGGTTGACATGTTCCAGACGTTCGCAGCGGCGCACACTCATCCCGCCTCATACCGGCTGCCCCTCACCCTCGTGGTGGCGACCGGTGTGCACGCGGTCCTCGTGACGGCGCTCCTGGCCTTCCCCCTGCTGTTCCCCGACCGCGTGCCGGACAGTCTGAGCCAGCTCCTGATCATCCTGCCCCAAAACGACCTGGTGTTTCCGCCCGCGTCACCGCCCGTGACCGCCGAGCCGGGACCCGCCCCGCCCCCGGTCACTCCCGCGGTCCCGCCGGAGATCAAGCCCGGGGTCATGTACGCGCCCAAACGGATCACGGAGACGCTCCCGCCCGACACCGACATCGGCGCGCTCATCATCCAAACCGGCGCCGGCGCGCCGGGGCCCACCATTCCCGGCGGGGTGCCGGGCGCGGGCGCGGTGAGCCCGGGCTACGGCCTCCCCGGCCTGTCGCCGACGGTGGGCGATTATCGTCCGCCGGAGCCCCCGCCGCCGGCCCCGCGCCAGCCGGCGCTCCGCCGGGCGCCGCTGCCGCCGCGGGTTCTGGCCGCCCGCCTGCTCCGCGCCGAGCCGCCCGCGTACCCGGTCATGGCCCAGGCGAGCCGCACCGAGGGGGACGTGGAGCTCAAGGTCGCCGTGGACGAGCACGGCCGAGTGTCGGAGGTCACGGTCCTGAGCGGCAGCCCGCTGCTGGCGCCGGCAGCGGTGGCAGCCGTCCGCCGCTGGGAGTACCAGCCCACGCTGGTCAACGACCAGCCGGTGCCGGTGGAAGGCTACGTGGTGGTGAAGTTCCGGCTGGGTCGCCGGTGACGGATCGCGGCGCCCGCCGCCGCGGGGCGGACGTCGCGGCTTGTGTTTACAGGTACTCGTCCCGGCCGTCGGCCTCGAGCTTCTGGACCACCTGGCGGACTTCCTGCGCCTTGTCCTTGTGCGCCACCAGCACCGCGTCGCCGGTGGCCACGACCACCAGATCCTCCACGCCCACGCAGGCCACGAGGCGGTCGTGGGCGCACACCACGCAGCGGCGGGTGTCCACCAGGATCATGGGGGCGCCGATGGTCACGTTGGAGTTGTCCATCGCCAGCACGTCCTCGAGGGAATCCCAGCTCCCCAGATCGCTCCAGCCGAAGTCGCCCCGGGCCAGGACGATGCGCCGCGATTTCTCCATGATGCTGTAGTCGATGGAGATGGACGGCATGTCCTGGAAGACGCGCTCCAGCTCGGCATCGCCGGTGCGCAGGTGGTCGCCGGTCTCCGCCAGCTCCGCCAGGGGGCGGAGAACGTCCGGGGCATACTGACGCAGCTCCTCGAGGACAACCCGGGCTTTCCACACGAACATGCCGCTGTTCCAGTAATAATTGCCCTGGGTGACGTACTCCTCGGCCAGCGACCGGTGGGGCTTCTCGACGAACTGGTCCACGTTGAGCAGGGCGACCCCGTCGGCGCTGCCCACGATCTCCGACGCCTGCACGTAGCCGTAGCCGGTGTGGGGATGCGTGGGGATGATGCCGAAGGTGATGAGCCGGTCGTTGGCCTCGGCGCCCTTGAGCACGCTGTCGAGAAGCTGCTGGAAACGGGCCGGCTCCTTGACGTGGTGATCGGCCGGCAGCACGCAGAGCGTGCCCTCCGGGTCGCGGCGCTGAACGATGAGGGCCGCCAGGGCGATGCACGGCGCCGTGTTCCGGGCCACCGGTTCACCGATGATGTTCTCGGCGGGCAGCTCCGGGGCCAGCCGGCCGACCAGGTCCACGTGGTCCCGGTTGCAGATCACCAGCGTGCGCTCCGGCGGCACCAGCGGGCGGATGCGCTCCAGCGTCAGCTCGAAGAGCGACCGGTCGCCTCCCAGCTTCAGGAACTGCTTGGGCAACTGGCGGCGGCTCCACGGCCAGAAGCGCGTGCCCGAACCGCCCGCCATGATCACAGCATGTCGTGCCATATGATTACCCCCTGAAAGACAGCCGCATTATACAGGGTCCGCGCCAATTTGCAAGCCGGCCGCGGCGCGGGGCGGCGCGCGCAATGGGTGTTGAATTCACCCGCCGAACGGGATACATTGGATGCATCAACCGCAGGAGAGCCACATGAAGAGCGTCCGGATCGGCATCATCGGGTTCGGCAAGGTCATCCGCGCCTTCCTGGAGCTGTACCCCGACAAGCGCGACTGGATCAAGAACCGCTACCAGCAGGACCTGCAGATCGTCGCCATTTGCGACAGCACCGAGTACATGCACAACCCGGACGGATTCGATCCCGGCGAGCTCCTCGCCTACAAGCTGGAGAAGATCGCCTCGGACAAGCGGGGCCGCCCCCTGGACCAGTCGGAGGTGGGGTACGTGGTCAACTCGTTCCTCGAAATGGGCGTCAACGTGGCCCTCGAGGCGCTGCCGCCCACCCGGGAGACGGGCGAGCCGGCGCTATCGTACCTCCTCGCGTTCCTCAACGCCAAGGTCCCCGTGGTGACCGTCAACAAGTCCCCCCTCGTCTACGGTTACCAGACGCTCTACACGGCCGCCCGAAAGCAGCACATCGCCTTCAAGTTCAGCGGGACCACCGGCGCCGCGCTTCCCACCACCGACACCATCGCCACCGCCCTGGCCGGCGCCGAGCTGTACGGGTTCGAAGCCATTCTGAACGGCACCACCAACTTCCTGCTCACCGAGATGATCAAGAATCAGTCGGACCTGGCCACGGAGCTGGAGATCGCCCAGGAGCTCAAGATCTGCGAACCGGACCCGTCGCTGGACATCAACGGCTGGGACACCGCCTTCAAGACCCTCATCCTGGCCAAGGCGTTCATGGATCCGTACGTCGAACTCCCCGACGTGCAGGTCCAGGGCATCCAGTCGCTCACCTACACCGACATCGAACCGGTGATCCAGGCGGGCAACACGCTGAAGCTGCTGGGTAAGGCGGGCTTCGAAAACGACCGCCTGCGCCTCCGGGTCAAGCCCTCCATCATCACCCCGGAACACCCGTTCTTCCACGTCGACGGGACGACCAAGGCGATCACCCTGTTCACCGACACCATGGGGCGCCTGACCATGATCGGCGGATCGTCCGGGCTGAAGGAGACCGCCGCCACCATCCTCAAGGACCTCGTGAACACGCATCGGGATTTCAGCCGGATCTGAGCGGCCGGCCGCTCGAGGGGTGGACGGTCCGCCGGCGGGGACTCACCCGCGCAGCGCGGCCAGGAGCCGGCGGAATGGAATCACCCGGTTCCCCTGGACAATTTGACGTTTGCGCCACATGGCCCGCAGCCCTCGGATCGCTTCCCAATGAGCCCTCAGGAACAGGACCATGCGCCCGTGCACGAGATGGTACCCCAGGCTCCGCGCCAGCTCCGCGGCCAGCAGCGGCCCTGCCAACCAGAAATAGCTTCCCGGGCAGTTCTTGACCAGAAAGAACACCCGGTTGCGAATCAACAAGAAATTTTTGATCCGATATTCCCTATTTTTAAGGATTTCCTCATCGTACCGCCCCACGCTCCCCCCCTCGTGGTGGAACACCGTCCACTCCGGTAGCAAACATCCCTGAGCGCCACCTAGAAAGGCCCGGAAGAACAGATCAACGTCTTCGTAGTACATGAAGAAATCTTCGTCAAATGCCCCATATTGATCGAAAAATTCGCGGCGGAACAGCACCGCGGAACAGGAGGCGGACGCCAGCGGCTTCCGGCCGGCCCCGCGGGGCTCGTCCGCCGGCTTCCCGCAGCAGCGCTTGTGGGGCATGAGGCGCAGGTTGACGCCGTCGCCGGCGCTGTCGACGATCCCCCGCTCGCCGTAGCGCAGCACCAGGGGGGCGGCGAAGTCGTACGCCGGCTCGGCGTCTAGGAACCGCCGGGAGCCGTCGAGCCAGTCGTCGGACCAGGCGGTGTCGTTGTTGATCACGGCGATGTAGCGCCCCGCCGCGGCGTGGAGCCCCTGGTTCACCGCGCGGGCGAAGCCGGCGTTGGCGGCGTTGGCGATGACCCGGACCCGCGGTTGCAGCGCGCGGGCCAGATCCGCCGAGCCGTCCGTGGAGCCATTGTCCACCAGGAGGATCTCCATGCGGGCGGCCGATTCCCCCGCCCCGAGGCACGCCAGCACCTCGCGCAGGAACGGGGCGCCGTTCCAGTTCGGGATGATCACACTGAGTTCGGGGTCGGACCGTGAGTCCACGCGGCGCCCGCCGTCAGGCTTCGGCGGGAGGGTCCGTCGGGACCAGGCGGCCGATGCCGAAGTAGCTGAAGCCCAACTGGACCACCTCGTGGGGATTGTAGACGTTCCGGCCGTCAAAGATGACCGGGGTGCGCATCAACGTTTTCATCCGCTGGAAATCGGGGAACCGGTAGTCGTTCCACTCGGTGACCACCACCAGGGCGTCGGCCCCATGCAGCGCGTCGTAGTTGTTGGCGCAGAACTCGATGGCGTCGTCGAATACGCCCCGGGCGACATCCATGGCGATGGGATCGTGGGCGCTGACCGCCGCGCCCTTGTCCAGCAGGCTCCGGATGATGGTGATGGACGGGGCCTCGCGCATGTCGTCGGTCTTCGGTTTGAAGGACAGGCCCCACACCGCGATCTTGCGGCCCGCCAGGCCGCCGCCGAAATGCGCGATCACCCGCTCGGCCATGAGGGCCTTCTGCCGGTTGTTGACGGCTTCCGCCGCCTCGAGCACCGGCATGGAGAAGCCGGCTTTGTGGGCCATCCGGATCACCGCCTGGACATCCTTGGGAAAGCAGGAACCGCCGTAGCCCACGCCGGCGAACAGGAACCGCTTGCCGATGCGGGAGTCGGAGCCGATGCCGGTCCGGACCGCGTCGATGTCGGCGCCCATCCGCTCGCAAAATCCGGCGAACTCGTTCATGAAGCTGATCCGCGTGGCCAGCATGGCGTTGGCCGCGTACTTGGTGGTCTCGGAGGATCGGACGTCGAGCACGTAGATGGGATTGCCGGTCCGCACGAACGGCGCGTAGAGCGCCTTCATGATCTCGGCGGTGCGGATGTTGTCGGTGCCCACGATGATCCGCTCGGGCATCAGGCAATCCTCGACCGCCGTGCCCTCCTTGAGGAACTCGGGATTGGAGACGACGTCGAAATCGTGGCTCGTGGCCGCGCGGATCGCCTCGCGGACCCGGTCGCAGGTGCCCACGGGGACGGTGCTCTTGACCACCACCACCTTGTAGCCGTTGATGTGCTCGCCGATGGTCCGGGCCACCGCCAGGACGTGGGTCAGGTCGGCCGAGCCGTCCTCGCCGGGCGGCGTGCCCACGGCGATGAACAGGAACAGCGATTCGTGGATGGCGGCGACGGCGTCGGTGACGAAGCGGAGGCGGCCGCTCTCGGTGTTCTTGCGGATGAGCTCGTCCAGGCCGGGCTCGTAGATGGGGCTGATCCCGTCGTTGAGCTTGCGGATCTTCTCGGCATCGATGTCCACGCAGATGACATCGTGGCCCGTGTCCGCAAAGCAGGTCCCGGTGACCAGACCCACGTAGCCGGTTCCGAACACTGCGATCTTCATGCCCGCACCTCAGCCGGTTGGATCAAATGCCGCACTATAGCGGATTCAGCGGCCACTTTCAAACCAAATCGCCCGTTCCGGGCTCGCCCGGATCGGCCAGCGACGGCAGCCAGCAGGTGGGCCGGACGGGCCAGACGCGCGGATCGTCCGGGCGGGTCACGCCGGAGCCGACCAGCGCCGCGTCGATTCCAAAATCGATCGCCCCACGGATGTCGGTTTCGAGCTGGTCGCCGATCATGATCATCCGTCCGCCGCCGGCCCGCCGGGCGGCTTCGGCGAACATCTCCGGGTGGGGCTTGCCCAGCCGCCGGAAAGCCAGCCCAGCGGAGACGTCGTACCTGAGTCGGAGAGCCGCTTCCAGACACAGGGCGATGCTGCCGGCCGCCAGGCCGTAGCGGCCGCCGCCCTTCGGGAAGATCAGGTCCGGGTTGGGGAGCAGCAGGTGGATCTCGCGGCGGCGGTCCAGCGCCCGCCAGACGAGGCTCAGGGCCGCATCCACCGTCTCCAGGAATGGATAGCCGGTTTCGTCGCACACCACCAGCACATCGGCGTCGGCGTCCGCGGTGACGTCCACCGGCACGCCGCCGGCCGCCGCCACGTTTTGGCGGGAACCCTCGGGACCGAGGACGGCGCAGCGGCGGCCCGCCAGCGCGTGCCGGACAAAGTACCCGGGCAGGAGCGAGCCGGAGGTGATGATGCGGGCCGCGGGGATATCCAGCCCCTTGCGGCGGTAGGCCGCCTCCGTCTCGGGCACCGTCCGCGACGCGTCGTTGGTCAGGATGTAGAATTCCCGGCCGGCCGCCCGCAGGTCCGCCAGCAGGGCCCGCGCGCCGGGCAGGGGGCCGTCGGCGTCGAGGAGCACCCCGTAGGCATCGAGCAGCACCACATCGTACGTCGCGATCAGTTCGCGGCAAGTGATGCGGGGCGCCGGGGCCGCCGCCGGTCCGGCGGTCGGAGCAACAGGATCCGGATGCTGCATCGGTTGATCCATTGTCTACGGCCCGGCCGGAGCCGGCATGCCGCGAAAACCGTACACTTTCGGGCGCCAGAACGGCCGGTAGTCCGACCGGTTGGTCCCCTTGCTCAACTGGGCGTGGTAGAAACCGGTTTTGTCCGCCACGATGCCGCAGTGCTTCAGGTCGTCGAAAAAGACAATGGTCCCGAACTGCCACTTGGCGGCATCATCGATCTTGGGCAGGCACATGTAATACTTGCGCGCCGTGGTCCGCTTGACGAGCAGGCCGGCGTCCGTCATCACCCGCCACACGAATCCGGAGCAGTCGTAGCTCTTCAGCCCCGTGGCTCCCCACACATACGGTTTGCCCAGATGCAGGTCGATCGCCGACCGGAGTTTGGTCAGAAAAGGATTCGCATCGGGGGCGGTGGGAGCCGCGGGGGCCGCCGGAGCGACGGCTTCCGCCGGCGGCCCGGCGGGCGGCGGCGGTGGCTGAGTCTGGGCAAACAGCCCGCCGGCCAGGAGGAGCATCCCGAGCAGTACGGAAGCGAGCCGCATCACTTGATCGCGCTGCCCAGCAGCAGGCCGATTCCGATGAACAAGCCGGCCAGAAAGATGGCCACGGAGCGGTTGTCGGCCTTGAGCTCCTGCCCGAAATTCAACTCCGGAGTGAGCCAGTCGAAAATCTTGTAGGCGGCGAGAAAGCCCGTCAGGCCGACGCCCAGCGAGATGAGGATGGACAGCAGATAGTTCAGCAGATCCATAAGGCCTCCTGATGCGTATCGGCCCATGATAGTGAAAATCCGGCAATATTCAAGCCGGGGATATACGAAAAAAAATCGTAACTCTTGCGAGTTACGATCTGATCGGTTTTGGGGAGGGTATCTGTTATATGGTTTTATTATAAGGCTCCATGCCTGGTCGGTTGTGACCGCCGTCACCAAAGTTCATGAAATCTTAATTATCCGGCGGTTGATTGCCCGCCGCAGGGTGAGCTATAGTGACGCCGGGAGTCAACCTCGAGGCGATTCCCGCATCTTCCTCCGCAGGCGATCCCCGCCCCGCCGAAGGAGACACCATGGGACGACGACACTGGCTGATTCTGACTGGTTTTGTGCTGCTGGCGGCCACGGGTGTCGTGGGCGCCCCGCCCGATCCCCCGATCCTCCGCCTGGCCACCACCACCAGCACGGACAACACCGGGCTGCTGGACCACATCCTGCCAGTCTTCGAAAAGGCGACCGGCGCCCGGGTCCACGTGATCGCCGTAGGCACCGGCAAGGCCCTCAAGCTCGGTGAAAACGGCGATGTCGACGTCCTGCTCGTGCACGATCCCGAGCTGGAGGCGCAATTCCTCCGCAACGGCTACGGACTGTACCGCCGTCCCGTCATGTACAACGATTTCATCATCGCCGGCGCCACCGCGGATCCGGCCCGGATCAAGGGTTCGGCGACCGCGGCGGATGCCTTCCGGAAAATGGGCGGCGGTGCGGCCCGGTTCGTCTCGCGGGGCGACGAGTCGGGCACCCACCAGATGGAAAAGCGCCTGTGGCAACAGGCCGGGATCACGCCCGCCGGCCGGTGGTACGTCGAAGCCGGTCAGGGGATGGGACCCGTCCTGCTCATGGCGGACAGCCTGCAAGCCTATGTGCTGACCGACCGGGCTTCCTACCTCAAGTTGAAAACCAAGCTCAGCCTGGCGGTGCTGTTCGAGGGGGACCCGGCGCTGTTCAACCAGTACAGCGTCATCCCGATCAATCCGGCCCGGCATCCCGGCATCCACGTCGAGCTGGCGGAACGGTTTGCCCGGTGGCTGGCGGAACCCGCCACCCAGGCGCTGATCGGCAGTTTCGGACGATCGGAGTTCGGCGTATCCCTGTTCTTCCCCAACGCCACGCCCTGAATCACGCCGGATCGTTTTCCCCGCGCCCGTCAGGCGCGTCGGGATCCGCCGCCGGGCCACATTCGACACCCGGGCCCGGAAGATCGATTTCCACAAATCCAAGACCTTGCCGCGCCTGCCGCGGATCGCGCAGCAGGGCGCGCAGGATGTCCGCTTCGCTCTCTGCCGACAACGGCTCTTCGGTCCGGATCAAGCCGCATGCGCGCGCCCGGCCGGTGTTCTTGGCGACATACAGCAATGCGTCCACCAAATCGATGATTTTGCCCCAGTCCTCGCGGGTCACCCCGCCCGCCCGGCTCAGCGGGTAGAGGCAGAACCCGAGCGAGGCCGTCACCCGGACAGGCCGGCCCTGCCGGCCCAGCACGGTGACATTGGCCACGGTCCGCATCAGCTTCGTCACCAGCCCCCTCAGTCCCCGGCTCTTGACATCCCGGGCGACGACCAGGATTTCCTCCCCGCCCCATCGGACCACCAGGTCGATGCCCCGGACCGCGGACCGGAGGGCGGTGGCGATCCGCTCCAGGAGGACGTCGCCGGTTTCATGCCCGTGGGTGTCGTTGACGTGCTTGAAATGGTCCAGGTCCAGCATGATGATCGCCAGGCAGCGCTCCTCGATGGTGGCCGGCCCCTGCCGAACCACCCGCTGGAGGTGGGCGATCTCCTCGGGGAGCATCTCCACCAGCGCCCGCCGGTTGGCCAAGCCCGTCAGCGGATCCGTCCGCACCATCTCCTCGAGCTTGATGTTTTGGTCCGAGATCACCCGATTGGCCCGCGCCAGGTCCGCCGTCCGCTCCGCCACGATCCGCTCCAACTCCTGCCGGCGGTGGCGCTCCGCCAGCACCCGGAAGCCGACCACCGAGGCGGACAACACCGCCACGCCCGCCAGGATCAGCAGGCGGAACCACACCGTGGCATACCATGGCGGATGGATCCGCACCGCCAGTTTCAGGGGCTCGGGCGCCCAGACGCCGTCGCAATTCTCCGCCTGGAGCAGGAAGGTGTAATCACCCGGCGGGACCCGCCGGTAGACCGCCCGGCTTTCCGAACTGGGCGCGGTCCAGCCCCGGTCGTGATTGACCAGCTGCCAGCGGAACTGCACCCGCTCGGGCCAGATGAAGCTCAGCGCCGTGAATTCGAAGCGCAGATCGTTTTCGTCCGGCCCGAGATCGAAACGCGGGACGGGCCGGTCCGCAGCGGCGTCCAGCTGCCGAAAGCCGTCGAGCGGCCGATCATTGACCAGCACCTTCTCCAGAACCAGCGTCGGCGGTTGCATGTTCGTGCGCAGCATGCCCGGTTCGGCCACGGTCACGCCGCTGATCATGCCCATCCAGAGCCGGTTGTGACTGTCGCGGAAGGCGGCGTTCTGGGCCGCCTCGATGTGGGACAGTCCGCTGGCGTCGGTGTACACCCGGTCCACCCGCCCGTCGGGGCTGACCAGGGCGACGCCGCGGGTGGTGCCCGCCCAGACGCGGTGGTGGATATCCTCGACCAGGAACCAAACGCTCTTGCTAGGGAGGCCGCTGCGGGTCGTGACGGTGAAATCGCCCGAGCCGTCGAGGGGATGAACCCAGATGCCGGTGTCCGTCCCCGCCCACACCCGGTTCTGCTCGTCCACCCGGATGCACCACACGCGGTCGTCCGGCAGCCCCTGGCGGGTTGTCCACGACTGGAAGTTGTCGCCGTCGAACCGAACGACGCCGCCGCCGTACGTGGCCATCCAGACGGCCCCGGCGCCGTCTTCGGCCAGGCTCATGACATGCAGGCCGGGGATCTCGGCGCCGGACGCCCAGGTGGTCCAGGAGTCGTCGCGGAACCGGCTCACCCCACCCTCGGTGGCCACCCAGACCGCACCGTCCCTGGCCCGCAGGATCGAGAACACCGAGTTATGGAGGATTCCCTCGCCCGCCCGCCAAACCCGGATCCGCCGACGATCCCGGTCCACCCGTGCCATGCCGTCGCTCGTGCCCACCCACAGGTTGTTGCCGTCCGCCGCGAGGCAGATCACCCGATCGCCCGGGAGCCCGTCCGCAGTCGTCAGGCGCGGCCCCCAACGGCCGTCGCACCATGAGGCGACACCGGCTCCCAGCGTGGCCATCCAAATACACCCGTCCGGTGTTTCCGCGAAATTCAGCACCAGCGGCGTCGGCAGGCCGGATTCCGCCGTGAACAACCGGAATGCGCCGCGGACAGCCTGAAAAAGACCGTCCCCGTTCGTGCCCACCCACAGGTTGCCCTCCCGGTCCTCGAAGAGCACGCGCACGTCATCGGTCGCCCCGGAACGCAGGGTCTGATGCACCACCTCGCCCTCTTCAATGCTGAACAGCCCCTGGCTGGTTCCCACCCAGATCTCACCCAGGCGGGTCACCCGCAGCACGCGGGCCCGCGGCAGGCGTCCGGTGAACGGCACGGCCTCCACCGCCCCGTCGGGGTGGCGCCGCCACAGCCGGCCGTCCTCGTCGATCGCCCACAGGGTGTCGTCATCCCCGAAGACAGCGGCGGCCACGTGCCCGGTCTGGCCGATGGGGCGGACGGTGATCTCTTCGACGCGATCCCCCCGGACGCGCCAGAGCCCGCCGGCGCTCAGGACCGCCACCTCTCCGCTGCGGGGAGCGGTGAACAGGCCATCCACCGCCAGGGGAGCGAACAGCGCACAGCCCGAACCGTCGGAGCGGAACAATCCTTCCCGATAGCCGATCCAGAGGTTGCCGCCCCGATCCACGGCCAGGGTGCGAATCCGGCTGACAGGCAGCCCCCGCTCCGCCAGCGGATGGCTGAGGCGATTCCGGTCCCAGCGCGCCACGCCGCCCCGGTCGGTGCCCACCCAGACACCGCCGTCGGCAGTCGGCGCCAGGGACCAGACGAAGTCATCGGTCAGGCCGTCTTCTTTGGTGATGGTCAGGAATCGCCGCCCGTCGTAACGGGACACCCCTCCGCTGGTCCCCACCCACAGGTAGCCCAGCTCGTCCTGGGTGACGGCTCGCACCTGCGACTGGGCCAGCCCCTCCTTGACGGACACGTGGCGCATGGACAACTGCTGGCCCGCAACCCAGCCGGCCAGACATAACACCACCAACGTCCCGCACACTCGGCCCAGAGCTGTTTCGACCCGGCGGACAGCCCCCATAACACCTTCAGCCGCAAAGAATGACTGTGTTTATTGTAAGGGCCGGGGATATGCTTTGCAATTGAATTTGAGGCGGATAGGGGGAACGGACGCTTCATACGCCAGCAATCGGCAGACGCCGGCCCGGGTGTCCATGGCCAGGTATTCCAGCGGGCCGTAGACACAGGCGCCGCTGTTCGCGTACAGACGCTGCCGCCAGTCGACGCGGCCGATGTGCGTATGGCCGGTGATCACGGCATCGCAACCGCGGGCGGCGGCCACGGCGAGCGCCCAGCGCTGGAAGCGGCAGCGGTCGGGCGCTGCGGACGCACCCCGGATCGCCCGGTCCGCCGCGGCGAGCAGCCGGTGGAGTCGCTGCAGGCCCAGCCGCTGGATGTGGCCGCCGAGACAGACCAGGAATTCGGATGTGCGCCGCGCCCGGCGGAAGATCCAGTCGTACGGATGACCGTGAAGGAACAACAGGCGCATGCCGTCCGTTTGCAGCTCCAACTCATCGGGAGCGTCCACGAGTGGTCCGGCTACCCAATCGTGATTGCCGCGTACATAGGTATACGCGGACCGCTCGAAAAACCGTCGGGCGACTTCGGGATGGGCGGACCGGCAAGCCAAAAATTCCTCGCGCGGATTGCCCCACCCTGCTCCGGTGAGTATCTCGAAGATGTCACCCAGGAGAATGATGCGCTCGAAGCTGCGCTCAAGATGATTGAGGAACCGGATCAGCTCGGCGTCGCGTCCCTGGAACGGGTCGATCCGGCCTCCCCGCCCCAGGTGCAGATCTGAAATGACCGCAATCTCCATGGCCGGCTACCCCCGCTGTCTTCGCGCACAGAGTAGCCGGGCACCATGAATCCTCAATCAACCGTCGGTTAGAACTCGGTGAATTTTTCGAGCGCCGCCCCGTCCAAGCGCCGGTTTCCCGGTACCGCCGGCCGGTTTACTGGTAGAGGCAGAGATAGGTCACCGGCTGCCTGGCGGTCACCGTGAATTTCGTGTCCCGGGGAACCTGAAAGGACTGGCCCTTGCGGTATGAGTCGCGGCGGCCGTCCGGATGGACGACATCCATCTCGCCGTAGATGACTTCCATGATCTCCAGCGTCTGGGTCCCGAACGTGTACTCGCCGGGCTCGATGATCCCCACCGTGAACCGCTGGCCCGCCAGCTCCTGGCCCAGACTCTTGACCCGACCGTCGTAGTACTCACTCACCTTGATCATGGCCACACTCCTTGGATTATAGATGCGGTCCGCCTACTCTACCATCCGCCGCAGGGAGAGTCAAAGCCGGTTTGACGCCGCCCCGCACACGCCGCCGGCCGGGCATAGTCTGACCCGTCGGCTGCTCCGAAGACGGGGCGGCACTTGGATCGGACTGCGCAGGGAGCGCTCGGATCAGCGGATCAGTGTGTACAGGTACCAGAGCAAGCCGGCGAACAGGGCGGTTGTGGGAATCGTGAGCACCCAGGCCCAGATGATCTTGTAGGCGATGCCCCAGCGGATGGCCGAGAACTTGGTGGTGGCGCCCACGCCGATGATGGCGCCGGTGATGGTGTGGGTGGTCGAAACCGGCACCCCCAGCAGCGACGAGAAGATGATGGTCGCGGCCGCGGAGGCGTTGGCGCAGAATCCGTGCACCGGCTTGAGCTTGGTCATCCGCATGCCCAGAGTCCTGATGACCTGCCAGCCGCCGAGGAGCGTCCCCAGCGAGATGGCCGAGTAACAGCTGATGACCACCCAGAACGGCACATAAAACGTATCCCCCAGCTGTCCGGTGCTGAACAGGAGGATCGCGATGATGCCCATGGTTTTCTGGGCGTCATTCGCGCCGTGCCCCATGCTGTAGAAGGCGGCCGAAACAAGCTGCAGCTTGCGAAACCAGCGGTCCATGTGGCGCGGCGTGCTGCGCCGGAAGATCCAAAAGACCGCGATCATGAACCCGTAGCCGAGGAACAGGCCCAGCAGCGGCGACAGGACGATGAACAGGACCACTTTCGCCACACCGCTCACCACGACCACCCCGAAGCCCGCCTTGGCCACGCCGGCCCCCACCAGTCCGCCCACCAGGGCGTGCGAGACACTGATGGGAAATCCCATCCGGGTACAGGCGTGGGTCCAGATGATGGCGCTGATCAGGGTGACCAGAATCATGGGCACGTCGATGATCGCCGGGTTGACGATCCCCCGCCCCATCGTGTCGGCCACATGCACGCCGAAGATGAACACGGCGACGAAATTGAATACGGTGGCCCACACCACGGCCAGACGCGGCGACAGCACCCGCGTCGAGACGATGGTGGCCACCGAGTTGGCCGCGTCGTTCATCCCGTTGAGAAAGTCGAACAGGAGGGCCAGGACGATGGCGATGATCAGCAGGGTCATGGTGGAATCCGCTCGGCTCTAGGTGTTCTCGAGAACGATCCCCTCGACGATGTTGCCCACGTCCTCGCAACGGTCGGTGGCCTTCTCGACATAGGCCAGGATGTCCTTCCACTTGATGAGCTCGACGACATCCTGCTCCTCGCGGAAGAGCCGGGCCAGCGTGGTCCGGCGGATGTAGTCGGCCTCGCTTTCCAGCCGGTTGATTTCCACCACCAGCGCCATGATCCGGTCGTAGTTCTCGCGGAGCGTGCGGATTTTGGCGACCATCTCCTGGATGATCTTGGCGCTCTCCAGCAGAACATTGACCAGACTCTTCATCTCGGGCGGCATGGTCTTGGGCCGGTACATCTCGATGGTGGATCCGGACAGGTGCGCCAGGTCGAGAATGTCGTCCAGGCGGACCAGCAACTGGTGGATCTGCTCCCGGTCCAGCGGCGTGACGAACGTCTTGTGCAGGTGGGATAGCGTCTTGTGGATGATCTCGTCGGTCTCGTGCTCGATGGTTTTCAGCTGCTGGGCGAGGGCTTGCAGGTCGTTGTGGCCGTCGGTCATCCGGTGCAGCAGCACGACGCCTTCGACGATGTTGGTCGTGATCTGATTGAACATGTCATAGAACATCTCGTCGCGCGGAACCAATTTTTTGAACATTTTTCGCCTCTTGCCCCGTACGCGGGCACCGTTCAGGATCGAACTGAGGGTGACTATCAGTGAACGAAAGGCAAACGGGTTTTTAACACAATCTGAACGAAAACACAACGCGCTTCTGCGGCGGGCGGCCGGATGCCATCCTCAAACCACCGCTGGATCGGAATGTGCGCGCAACGGGTGAACCAGGAAGCTACCGCCCGATTTGCCAGCTCAGGGTGAAGCGGTACAAATCGTCGCCGGAGCCCGGATCCGAGATGCGGATGCGCGCGGTCCAGCCGTTGGCCGCGCCGGGCGTCTCGAGCAGCCGGATGTCACCCCGCCCTTCCCACCGCTTGAGATCGAACGACGCCGGACGAGCGGGGAGCGTCTGGCTGAAGGCGCACTTCGGCTGTTTGACAAAATCACCCGAGATCACCTGGATGTTCGCCCGCCCGCCGCGCAGCCAGAGCTCGACGGTACCGTCCACCCGGGCCTGAAAATCGAAGAAGCCTTCCGCGCCGCCGGCCGTCTGGATACTGCCGTCCGTCGACACCGGCAGTGACAGGCCCGGCAATTCCGCGGCGCGCTCCGCCGCTCCCGACCCGCCGCCATCGCCGCCGGGTGTGACGGCTCCGGCGGCCCAACTCAGACGCACATGGTACCGGTCGCTGCCTTTCTTCGAGTCCTCGATGCGCAGCGTGGCGGTGAAGCCGTTGGCGGCCGAGGGCGGCTCCAGCAGGCGGACATCGCCGCGACCGTCTAGCGTGTCCATGCGGAATCCCGTCGGGGTGTACGGCGGCAGGGGCGCGGAGCACGCCGTGCCCTGGTCCAGGGCGGGCCGTCCCTTTTCGGCCACGCACCGCACCGTGTCATCCTGAACGCGCACGAGCAAAAGTTCGTCGGCCTCCAGCCTGATGTCGAATTGCTCACGATCTCCCGACACGCGGCCGGCTGAACGGGCGGTGATCACCACCTCCTCCCCCGTGCCGCCGCCTGATGACGCGTCCTCCCGGCCGGGCGCCTGGCCCACCCGGTCGAAGCCCAGGTACGGGTTGTGGATGTAATCGACGGCGAACGGCTGGGGCATGGTCAGCGCCCGGGAGATGCTGTAGGCGGGATCCAGCGCCCACTGGCCGGTGGCCAACACCTTTTTTCTGCGGGTCAGGTCGTCGTGCCAGCCCCAGAACGGCTTGGCCATGTTGGCGCCCATCTCCCGCCCCAAAAAAGCCCTGGGGATCTGCCGTCCGGCGATGCCCGGCCGCTCGCCGTACGGTGCATAGGTGTAGTAGTCGGCGAACATCCGGCCGGCCTGGTTGGTTCGCGCCCACCACTGGTCGCGGATGGGTAGCAGCTCGTAGCCCACCTGGCGGTCGTTGGGATGCTTCGGGCGCTCCGCTTTTCCCTTGTACTTGTATGTGACGCCGGTGCCGGAGCTGAACCGGTCCGCGGCGAGTTCATAGCGGGCCCGGGGATCGCCGACGCCGAAGATCCCGTGCCCGCCCGACTCCACATAGACCGCCGGACGCTTGTCGGCGCCGAACTGCACCTCGCCGTCGATGTCGTGCACGCCGGTGCCGACCTGACGGTCGGCGCGGTAGGAATAGACATTGTTGTGCGCCAGCGTCTCCATGGCCTGGAGGCGGCCCCAGCGGCCGCCGTCTTTGGCGACCGTCAGGATCAACCCCTCGTTGTCGTTCTCATGGCAGGTTCCGGCGACGCACTTGTCCGAGTAGTCACGGGGATGAAACAGGTTGTAGATGAGGAACCAGTGGGTCTCGGTCTCCATGACCGCGTAATACACATAGGCCTGGGAGGAGCCGGTGTCCGCGTTGGCCCAGTTGTCGTCGCCGTACCAATTTTTGTCGAAATCGAAGCGGGCCAGGTAGTCGGCCTTGGGATGGAACCAGGTCTCCTGGGCGATGAACGGCGCGTAGTGCTCGGCCAGCGGGCGGTACGGATCGGCCGAAGCGCTCTCGGCGGCGAAGTTCGCGGTCTCGGGCGTGCGGCGGGACGGCGCGTCCCCGGCGACCCGGATGGTGAGGGCGGCCCGCTTGCCCTCCAGCGTGGCGGTGACGGTCACGTCGCCGATGCGATGACCGGCGGTGAACAGGACGCAGTCCTGGATGATGGTGGCATCGGTGACCCGGTCGAAGATCAGGTCCACCAGGCTGGCGTTGTCGGACGCGTGGAACGGCTCGTCGTCCGCGCCCTGGAAACGAAACGGCTTGGACAGCCAGGCGCCATCGGCGGGCGACAGGCTGTAAACCGCGTCCGATCGGCGGATCCGCACCCGCTGCGGCTGGCCCGCCCGGTCGGTGACCTGCCCGTAGGCCTTCATCTGGATGACGATGGATTCCGTCGGCCGGACCCGCAGCTCCTGCGGCACCGTGCGCAAGGTGATCTCGCTGACGGCCACCTTGGCCGTCAACCCGGAAACGCCGACCCAGCAGAACATCATCAATAGGCCCACCGCACGTTTCATCACGCCTTGCTCCTTTTTCAAAGTGCTGCCGGCGGCATCACCCGGGCGGGCGGCCGTTCCGCCGGCTCTACGATCTATTGATTCATCCGGGCCCGCACAGTTTCCCAGAGCGGGTGCGCGCCGAATGCCGACACGATGTCGTCGAACACCCGGGCCTGGACGGCTGGATCGTCGCCCGCCCCCGCGACGGGGATCAGGTCGCGCTCCTTGCGGAACCAGGTCATCTGCCGCTTGGCGTACCGGCGGGTGTCCACTTCAATCCGGCGGGCCAGCTCCAGCCAGGTCATCCGCCCGGCCAGGTGCTCCATCACCTGGCGGTAGCCGATGGCTTCCAGCCCCTTGGCGTCGGGCGCGATGCCGCGCGCCAGCAATCCCCGCACCTCGTCCACCAGGCCGCCGGCCAGCATGTCCGCCACCCGGCGGGCGATCCGGTCGTGCAGGTCGGGCCGCGACACGTTCAAGCAGTAAATGCGCGGCGTGAACCCGGTCAGCGGGCGTTCGGACGTGCCGAAGTGCTCGGTGAACGGCCGCCCCGTGGCGTGCGCCACTTCCAGCGCCCGGCAGATGCGCTGAAAATCGCGTGGGGCGATCCGGCGGGCGGCTGCCGGATCCCGCCGGCCCAGGAGGCGGTGCAGCACCTCCGGGCCCCGCCGCTCCCGGATGCGGTGCAGGCGGTCCCGGAGCGCCTCGTCACGGCCCGGCCCCTCGAAGATCCCGTAGAGCACGGTGCGCAGGTAGAAGCCGGTCCCGCCGGCCAATATGGGCCAGCTCCGGTGGGCACGGATCTCCTCGAGAGCCTGCCGGGCCAGATTCTGGAACTGGCCGGCGGAAAACCGCTGGGACACCTCCACCACATCGAGCAGGTGGTGGGGGATCTCGGCCCGGATCTCCGGGCCCACCTTGGCGGTGCCCACATCCAGACCGCGATACACCTGCATGGCGTCGCAGTTCACGATTTCGCCGCCCAGCCGCCGGGCGAGACACACGGCCAGCGCGCTCTTGCCGGAGGCCGTGGGACCGACGATGCCGATGAGCGGATACTCCATTGCCGGATCCATGATCGTTCCCGTCAGTCCCGGAGCACAATCCAGGCCAGCAGCGCCGCGGCCAGCAGCCACAGCCCCCAGAGCTGCGTCCGCGATATCCGGCCGCACATCGCACCGAGGCGCTGCAGCGGCTGAATCCGGTTCCCCATGCCACCGATTGTAGCGTGTCCGCCTCCGGCCGCCAAGTGTTTCATGGTGATTCGCCCGGCGCTCCACCCCAACCTTGACTTTCCACTCCGCCCCGTTTATGATGCGGTTTCAAATTTTAAACCTTTGCTGAAAACCAGGTGGGACGATGAAAATCCACGAGTACCAGGCCAAGGAAATCCTCAGGGGATACGGCGTCCCCGTCCCCCGGGGCCGCATGACCACCCAGGCCGCGGAGGTTTACGACCTGGCCAAGGAGATGGGCGGAACCGTGGTGGTCAAGGCGCAGATCCACGCCGGCGGCCGCGGCAAGGCCGGCGGCGTCAAGCTGGCCCGCTCGCCCCGCGAAGCGCAGGACATCGCGACCCGGCTGCTCGGTTCGCGCCTGTTCACCCATCAGACCGGGCCGGAAGGCAAGCAGGTGCAGAAGCTCCTCATTGAAGAGGGGCTCAACATCAAGAAGGAATACTACCTCGGCATCGTGGTGGACCGCAGCCGCCGGCAGCCCGTGTTCATGGCCAGCGCCGAGGGCGGTGTGGAGATCGAGGAAGTGGCGGCGCGCAATCCCGCGGCCATCCTCAAGGAACACATCGACCCGCAGATCGGCCTGTCGCCCTTCCAGGCCCGCAAGCTGGCGTTCGGTCTGGGCCTGCCGCCGGCGCTCGTGGGCCAGGCGGTCAAGGTGTTCGCCGCGCTGTATGCCGCGTTCGTCGCCACCGATGCCTCCATGGTGGAGATCAACCCGTTCCTCGAAACCGCCGAGGGTAACCTGATCGCCCTGGACGCCAAGGTCAATTTCGACGACAACGCGCTGTACCGGCACCCCGAGTTCAAGCTCCTGCGCGACTACTCCGAGGAGGATCCTCTGGAGATCGAAGCTTCCCGATTCGGACTGAACTACATCAAGCTGGACGGGAACATCGGCTGCATGGTCAACGGCGCGGGCCTGGCCATGGCCACCATGGACATCATCAAACTGGCCGGCGGCAACCCCGCCAACTTCCTCGACGTGGGCGGCGGCGCCAGCGAGGAATCCGTCACCAGCGCGTTCCGCATCATCCTCTCGGACCCGCACGTGCAGGCGATCCTGGTGAACATCTTCGGCGGGATCGTGCGCTGCGACGTCATCGCCCGGGGCATCATCAATGCCGCCAAAGCCGTCGGCGTCAAGGTCCCCATCGTGGTCCGGCTGGAAGGCACCAACGTGGACGAGGGCCGGCGCCTCCTGCAGGAATCCGGATTGAACATCGCCCTGGCCGACGGCATGAAGGACGCCGCCGAGAAGGTCGTCGCCAAGGCCCGAGCGTAAGAGTCAAGGAGGCAAGCGTGGCTATCCTGATCGATCAGAACACCCGCGTTGTGGTGCAGGGCCTCACGGGCCGCGAGGGCACCTACCATGCCCTGCAGTGCCGCCAGTACGGCACCCAGGTGGTGGCCGGGGTCACGCCGGGCAAGGGCGGCACGATTCACGAGGGCATCCCGGTGTTCCACACCGTCGCCGAGGCGGTGCGCGAAACCGGCGCCAACGCGTCGCTGATCTTCGTACCGCCGCCCTTCGCCGCCGACGCCATCCTGGAGGCGGCCGACGCCGGAGTCGCCCTGGTGGTCTGCATCACCGAAGGCATCCCCACCCTGGAGATGATCCGGGTGGCCGCCTACCTCAAGGGCCGGCCGGTCCGGCTGGTAGGACCCAACTGCCCCGGCGTCATCTCGCCCGGCAAGTGCAAGATGGGCATCATGCCCGCCCGCATCCACAAGGAGGGGTCGGTGGGCGTGATCAGCCGCAGCGGCACGCTGACCTACGAGGCCGTGGGCCAGCTTACCCGGTGCGAGATCGGCCAGTCCACCTGCATCGGCATCGGCGGCGACCCGGTGCCGGGAACCACCTTCATCGACGCGCTCGCCCTCTTCGAGCAGGACCCGGAGACCCAGGCCGTGGTCATGATCGGCGAGATCGGCGGCTCGGCCGAAGAGGAGGCGGTGGCGTGGATGCAGCAACATTTCACCAAACCGGTGGTGAGTTTTATCGCCGGCCAGACCGCTCCGCCGGGACGGCGGATGGGCCATGCCGGCGCCATCATCGCCGGCGGCAAGGGCACGGCGGCTGAGAAAATGGCCGCTCTCCGCGCGGCCGGCGTCACCGTGGTGGAGAGTCCGGCCGAGATCGGCGCGGCCATGAAAAAGATCCTGCGTGGTTAAGGAAGGAACCGCACATGTCCGAAACGAACGTCAAGAAAACGCACGTGATTGTCATCATTCCCGAGAACTGCAAGGGCTGCGGCATCTGCGTCGAGTTCTGCCCCACCCGCACCCTCGGACTGAAACGAGGCAAGGCGGTGGTGGTCAATCCCGACAGCTGTACCGGCTGCCAGCTGTGCGATCTGCGCTGCCCCGATTTCGCGATCATGGTGGACAACGAGTTCGCCCAGAAATTCATTAAACAACCCATTCAACCCCAGGTTCAGGACGATGAAAATTAAAGAAGTCCGTTTCGTTTCCGGCAACGAGGCGTGCGCGATCGGCGCCATCGCCGCCGGCTGCACGTTCTTCGGCGGCTACCCCATCTCGCCCTCTTCGGAGATCGCCGAGTTCCTGGCGGAGCTCCTGCCGGCCAACGACGGCCGGTTCATCCAGATGGAGGATGAGATCGCGGCCATGGGGTCCATCATCGGCGCGTCGCTCGCCGGCGCCAAGGTGATGACCGCCACCAGCGGCCCCGGGTTCTCGCTCAAGCAGGAGAATCTGGGATTCGCCTGCATGGCCGAGGTGCCGTGCGTGATCGTGAACGTGATGCGCGGCGGACCGTCCACCGGCGCTCCCACGTCACCGGCGCAGGCCGATATCCTCCAGTCGCGCTGGGGCACCCACGGCGACCACCCGATCATCGTCACCTGCCCCACCACGGTGCAGGAGATCTTCCTGGAGGTCATCCGGGCCTTCAACCTGGCCGAGCGCTTCCGCAACCCGGTGCTGTACCTGCTGGACGAAATCAACGCGCACATGCGCGAGAAGATCGAGATCCCGGAGCCCGGCGAACTGGAGCTGGTCCGCCGGCCGGCGCCGCCGCAGGCCGAAAACTGGGGGTTCCCGTACCGGCGCAACGCCGAGGGCGTGCCGCTGATGCCCGATTTCGGCACCGGCAGCCGCTGCCACGTCACCGGCCTCGACCACGGCGAAACCGGCTTCCCCACGGGCAACGCCGAGGTCCGCCAAGCCCTGCACCACGCGCTGATGGCCAAGATCGACAAGAACGCGGCCTCGATCTACAAGAACGACCTGTTCATGGTCGAGGACGCCGAAACGCTGATCATCGCCTTCGGTTCCACCGCCCGCTCCGCCCGGCGCGCCGTGGAGTTGATGCGGAAGGAGGGCCGCAAGGTGGGGCTCTTCCGGCCCATCACCCTGTACCCCATCCCCGAGGCCGACATCCTCAAGGCCGCTCAGGGTAAGCGGAAGGTCGTGGTGCCCGAGATGAATCTGGGGCAGTACGTGCTCGAGATCCGCCGGATCCTCGGACGCGACATCCCCATCACCCAGGTCAACCGGACCGACGGCGAACCCATCACGCCCGACCAGATCATGGCCGCGGTTTAAAAGCGAGGAGCGCATCATGTCACCCAAAAGCGTCGATTACGCCCATTACCTGCGCACCCAGTACATCCCCCACATCTGGTGCCCCGGCTGCGGCCACGGGATCATCCTCAAAGCGGTCCTCCGCGCCGTGGAGCGGCTGAGCCTGGACAAGAACAAGATCGCGTTCGTATCCGGCATCGGCTGTTCCTCCCGCGCGGTGGGCTACGTGGATTTCAACACCCTCCACACCACGCACGGACGGGCGCTGGCCTTCGCCACCGGAGTCAAGATCGCCCGGCCGGACCTCCATGTGATCGTGGTCAGCGGCGACGGCGACGCCCTCGCCATCGGCGGCAACCACTTCATCCACGCCTGCCGCCGCAACATCGACATCACCCTGGTCGTGTTCAACAACTACATCTACGGCATGACCGGCGGGCAGTATTCGCCCACGACACCCGAGGGCTCGTTCGCCAGCACGGCGCCGTTCGGCTCGGTGGAGCCGCCCTTCGACGTGTGCAACCTGGCCACCGCCGCCGGCGCCACCTACGTTGCCCGCGGCACGGCCTACAGCACGGCCCAGCTGGACAAGTACATCGAGAAAGGCATCCAGAATCCCGGTTTCTCGGTGATCGAGGCCCTGAGCCAGTGCCCCACCTACTACGGGCGCAAGAACAAGCTGCGCACCCCGGTGGACAATCTCAAATGGCAGAAAGACGTGGTGATCTCCGCCGCCAAGGCCAAGGACATGACCCCCGAACAGCTGGCGGGCAAGATCCAGGTCGGCGAACTGCATCACTGCACCCGGCCGGAGTTCATCCGGACCTATCAAACCATCATCCAACGCGCGAAGGACGCCGCTTTGGCGGAATAACGCAGGGGAGGCAACCGTGGTCGAACGTTTTGAAATCAGACTCTCCGGATCCGGCGGTCAAGGCCTGGTCCTGGCCGGCGTCATCCTGGCCGAAGCGGCGGCCATCCACGACAACATGTACGCGGTGCAGTCGCAATCCTACGGCCCGGAGGCCCGCGGCGGGGCCAGCAAGTCCGAGGTGATCATCGGCAGCGAGCCCATCAGCTACCCCAAGGCGACCAGCCCGGACCTGCTGCTGGCGCTCAATCAGGAGTCGTTCAACAAGTATGCGCCCAGCGTTCAGGCCGGCGGCCTGATCGTCGTCGATTCCGAATATGTCGTCGACGAATTGAAAGGCGATTACCGGCTGATCGGCCTGCCCATGTCCGAGCTGGCCCGCACCCAGATCGGCCGGGAGATGGTGGTCAACATCCTCTGCCTGGGCGTGATCCAGGAACTGACCGGCACCGTGTCCCGCGAGGCGCTGGAGCGGGCGGTCATGCACCGGGTGCCCCGCGGCACCGAGAACATCAACATGAAGGCGTTCGCCCTCGGCATCGATACCGCCCGCAAGTACAAGCAGGAACATCCCGATGGTTGAGCGCACGCTTTGCATCGTCAAACCCGACGCCTACAAGGCCCGCGCCGCCGGCGCCATCCTGTCGCGGATCCTGGCGGCCGGCCTGGATGTCGTGGCCGCGCGCATCACGCATCTGACCCGCACCCAGGCCGAAGGGTTCTACCACGTCCATCGGGAACGACCCTTCTTTCCTAACCTGGTCCAGTTCATGACCGAGGGTCCGGTCCTGGTGATGGTGCTGCAGGGCGACAACGCCATCCAGCGCTGGCGCGATCTGATGGGGCCCACCAACCCGGCCCAGGCCGCACCGGGCACGATCCGCAAGGATCACGGCACCAACATCGAGCGGAACGCCGTGCACGGCTCGGATGCGCCCGCGACGGCGGCGTTTGAAACCCACTATTTTTTCAGCGACCTGGAGCAGATCCACCCGGACATCGGCTGACGGGGCTTCCCGTGGGAATGAAGGAACTCTGGCAGCGCTACCAGCAGGGCCAGGTTCAGCGCCGGCTGAACCGGCTCTCCCGTCGCCTACGGGAGAAGTACTCGCAGGGGTACGAGCGCGTGGCCGCCGCCGAAGAGCTCGACACCATCCCGGGTGACGAGGCCATCTTCCTCCTGCTGGGGCGGTTCGACGTGCTGGTGCCCAAAATCAGCGAAGATGAGGAAGAGCGCCGGTATGTCTGCGACCTGATCCGTGCGAAGGGCGCGACGGCGGTCCCGGCGATTCTCCGGTTCATCCGGGAGAAGGAAAATCTGGTCTACCCGTTGCGGCTGCTGGCCGAAATCGTCGGGCGGGACGAGGCGCGCCGGATGATCCTCGACATCTTAACCAACGAATATTCACCTGAATACGATCGGGCGCCCCACAAAAAAATGGCCATTATCCAAGCCCTGGCCGAGGACCGCGGCGAGGCGGTCGTCACGGCCTTGATGCCTTTCCTCCGCGATCCCAACGATGACGTGGTGATCAGCGCCGCGGAAGTGCTGGCGGCGCAGCCGGAAGCCGAGGAGGCGGTGCGGGGCGTGTTCCTCGACCTGCTGACCGAGGAGGAGGAGAAGCCCCGGATCAAGCGGAAGATCGCCGAGCTGCTCAAGGACCACCGCTGGAAGGTGACCGGTTATCGCAAGAAGGTCGAGGACATCCTCCCCGAAGGCTTCTACCTGGACAAGAAAGGATTCGTCAAGCAGCTCGGGGAATCGTGACGCCGTCCGCCAAACCGGTGCGCCGGTCATGGGCCTGAAGCGCCGATGGTTTTGACTGTTCGTCCACCAGCCTGAAATTTCGAGGGAAAAAGCATGAAAGTCTATTCGACCGCCTGCCTCTTCGCCCTGGCAGTCCTGGCCGCCGCGCTGGCCGTCTCGTGCGGCTCCGAACCGGGGAGGCCGGCAGCCGGAACCGACAAGCTGTCGATCATCTCGCCGCACACCACCGATATCCGCGACAACATGCTCCCCCTGTTCCAGGATTGGTACCGCCGCAAAACCGGCCGGTCGATCGACGTGGAGTGGATCAACCAGGGCGGCAGCTCCGACAACCTGCGGTTCATCCGCTCCGAGTTCGCCCGGACGCCAAAGGGCATCCACATCGATCTGTTCTGGGGGGGTGGCATCTCCCCCCATCTCACCCTGAAGAAGGAAGGCCTCCTGCAGCGCACCGAACTGGATCCCGCGGTCGTGAACGCCATTCCCAAAGAGGTGAGCGGCATCCCGATCTATGATCCCGAGCTGCAGTGGTACGGTTCCTGCCTGTCTACATTCGGCATTCTCAGCCACGAGATGGTGCGGCGGTATCAGAAATTTCCCGAGATCCGGACGTGGGAGGATCTCACCAACCCGGCGGTCAAGGGATGGATCAGCGTGGCCGATCCGCGCCACAGCGGCGTGGGCCACGTGGCCTTCGACATCATCCTGCAGGCGTACGGCTGGGAGAAGGGCTGGCAGGTCCTGAACCTGCTGTCGGCCAACGTGAAGAAATTCAAGATCTCGTCGAAGGATGTGGTCAAGGACCTGGTCTCCGGGGACGCCGCCTACACCCTGGTCGTGGATTACTACGCCTGGCGGGAAGTCGAGGACCTGGGCGCCGACAAGGTCACGTTCGTCGTGCCGGATGGCCTGTCGATCGTGAATCCCGACTGCTTCTCCCTGCTCAAGGGCGCCGACCATGCCGCGGCAGCCAAGTTGTTCATGGAGTATGTCCTGTCGTCGGAGGGCCAGCAGGTCTGGATGCTGCGCAAGGGCACTCCCGGCGGACCGCCCCAGTCCAGCCTGTACCGGTTGAGCCTCCTGCCGCCCGTATACGACGCGGTCAAGGGGCGGACGCTTATCACCGAGAACCCCTTCCAGTCCGCCACATTCATCAACTACGATCTGGGCCTGGGCGAGCGGCTCTGGGACGTGCAGAACGACCTCATGGGCACGTTTCTGGTGGATGCGCACGACTCGCTCGTGTCCGGCTGGGAGGCGGTGATCCGGGGGGGCCGCAAGCCCGCCGCGGTCGCCGCCCTCTGCCGGATGCCCGTCGACCAGGCCGAGGCCGAGGCGCTGGCCCTGCGCTGGGATGACGAGAAGCTGCGCAACGAGAAGATCAACGCCTGGCTGCAATTCGCCCGGCAGCGATCCCAGGAGGCGATCCGGCTGTCCAGATGAAGATCGAGATCCGGGGAATCACCAAACAGTTCGCCGCCACGACGGTCCTCCGGGAACTGGATCTGTCCGTCGCCGAGGGCGAGTTTTTCTTCATCCTCGGCCCGTCGGGCTGCGGCAAGACCACCCTGCTCCGCATCATCGCCGGGTTCGAGCCGCCCACGCAGGGCGACGTCCTGTTCGACGGCGAATCGGTGCTCAACCTGCCGCCCAATCGCCGTCGCATCGGCATGGTGTTTCAGAACTACGCCCTCTGGCCTCACCTGACGGTGCGGAGCAACGTGGAGTTCGGCCTGGACATTCAGAAACTCCCCCGCCCCGAGATCGCCGAACGCGTCGCCGAAGTGCTGGAGATGGTGCGGATGACCGGATTCGAGGATCGGCTGCCCAATCAGCTCTCAGGCGGCCAACAGCAGCGCATCGCCCTCGCTCGCGCCATCGTGACCCGTCCCGGGCTGCTGCTGCTCGATGAGCCGCTCAGCAACCTCGACGCCCGGTTGCGGCTCGAGATGCGCGACGAGCTGCTCCGGGTCCAGAAAGCCACAGGGATCACCACGATCTACGTCACCCATGATCAGAAGGAAGCGCTGTCCATGGCCGACCGGATGATCATTCTCGACAGCGGACGCATCGTCCAGCACGGCAGCCCGATCGAGGTGTATCGGACCCCGCGGACGGTGTTTGTCGCCGGCTTCATGGGCGAGACCAATCTCGTGCCCGGCACGGTGGACAGCCTCCACAACGACTGGGTGTCCGTCCGGACACCGCTCGGACCTGTCGCCGGCCCCCTCCGTCAAGCGACGCTCACAAAGGGGCAGCAGGTTCTGGTGTCGCTGCGCCCTGAATCCATTCGGCTTGAAGGGGAGAGCCCTGAACCGGTGGGGGCCCGGTTCGCCGGCCAGGTGCAGAAAACCGTGTTCATGGGGGAGGTGGAGCATTTCTGGCTTCGCGCCGGCGAGATTTCCCTCAAGATGATGCTGAGCAATCCGAAGCCCGGTCTGGAACGCCCGGGAACCCAACTGGGACTGATGGTGGATTTCGACGACATCACCGTCCTTCCCCATGAAGAGCCGCCCGCATGACCCGCTCGGCCGCCACACGGATGCGACCCGTGGATTGGGGACTGGCCGCCTGTGCGACCCTCTTCATGTTCGTGTTCATGATCTATCCCCTGTCCTACGTGTTCATCAAGGCGTTTTTCTTCGACGGCCGCTTCGACCTGGGGTTCTTCGGCTTGCTGTTCCAAAATCCGCTGCTCCGTGAATCCATCGTCAACAGCCTGCTGATCGGCACGCTGACCACGTTCGGTACCACGGTCCTGGCGCTGCCGCTGGTCTACACGTTCGCCCACTACCGGTTCCGCGGCAAGGGATTCCTGCAGGCGCTGGTGTTGGTGCCCATGATCCTGCCGCCGTTCGTGGGCGCCATCGGCATGAAACAGCTGTTCGCGCGGTTCGGGGCGGTCAACCTCCTGCTCATGCAGCTCGGAGTGATCCAGCAGCCCATCGACTGGTTCGGAGACGGCGGGTTCATGGGGGTGATCTTCCTCGAAACCATGAATTTCTACCCCATCATGTTCCTGAACCTGTCCGCCGCCATGGCGAACGTGGACCCGTCGCTGGAAGAAGTGGCCCTGAGCACCGGCGCCTCCCGCTGGGCGGTCCTCCGCCGCATCACCCTGCCCCTCATGCTGCCCGGTTTCTTCGCCGGGGCGGTCATCGTGTTCATCTGGTCGTTCACCGACCTGGGCACCCCGCTCATCTTCGATTTCCAGAAGACCATCTCCGTGCAGATTTTTTCCATGGTCACCGACATCAACGAAAACCCCATGGGCTACGCGCTGGTGGTGCTCGTGATCGTGCTGACGGCGACTTTCTTCCTGGTTTCCAAGCGGCTCATCGGCGGCCGCCGCTACGAGATGCTGGCCCGCGGCCACGTCACCGGCCGCGAGAAGCCCGCTTCGCCGGTTGTCACCGGCTTGATCCTCGTGCTGACGGTGGGGCTGGTCCTGGTCGCGCTGCTGCCCCATGCCGGCGTGCTGCTCATGTCGGTGGCGGAGCAGTGGTTCGGCACCGTGCTGCCGGCGCGCTTCACCCTGGCCCATTACCAGAGCATCTTCACTCAGCCGCTCACGTCGGTGTCGATTCAGAACAGCCTCTTCTACAGCATCCTGAGCACCCTGCTGGATGTGGCGATGGGAGTCATCGTCGCCTTCCTGCTGGCGCGGCGGAAGTTCCACGGGTCCAGCCTGCTGGACGCCCTGGTGATGTTGCCGCTGGCGCTGCCGGGGATCATCGTCGCCTTCGGCTACGTGGCCACGTTCAGCGGCACCATCCTCGATCCGCGGGTCAATCCCACCATCCTTCTGGTGCTGAGTTACGGCATGCGGCGTCTGCCCTACATGGTCCGGTCGGCGTACGCCGGTTTCCAACAGACCAGCGTGACGCTGGAAGAGGCGGCGCAGAGCCTCGGCGCCACGCCTGCCCGGACCATGCGCCGGATCACCATTCCGCTGATCGCAGCCAATCTGGTGGCCGGCATGCTGCTGTGCTTCGCCTACGCGATGCTGGAAGTCAGCGACAGCCTGATCCTGGCTATGCGCGAGGAGTTCTATCCCATCACCAAATCCATCTACATCCTCTCCTCGGCCACGTCCGGCGGTTACTACCAGGCGTGCGCGCTCGGATTCGTCGGGATGGTCATCCTCTCGACTTCCATCTTCCTGGCCGGTAAAATCCTGGGCAAGCGCCTCGGCGAACTGTTCCGGGTCGGCTAGGCCCCCGGCACCGATTCTGAGTGACACCGGCAGCGCCGCCAGCGGTGCCGATTGAGCGTGGCGTAATTCCCGACAGGTGGTGCACGATGCAGTTGGACATCGGCGACGGTTTCTGGATTCGTTCCTTTGCGCCGGACGATGCCGCCGCCCTGGCCCGCTACGCCGACAACCGGAATGTGTGGCTGGGCCTGCGCGACCGATTCCCGCATCCCTACACCATCGAAGACGCCGCCGCCTGGATCGCCGCGGTGCCGCGCCATCAGCCGGAAACCCATTTTGCCATCGCATCGGCCGGCGAACTCATCGGCGGAATCGGCCTGGAACTGCAGGAGGACGTATACCGGCACGCCGCCGAGCTCGGATACTGGCTGGGTGAACCGTTCTGGGGCCGGGGCATCGCCACCCGGGCGGTGCGCGCCCTGACCGGATGGGCGTTCGCACAATTCCCTCTGGTCCGCATTCATGCCCGGGTATTCGCCAGCAACCCGGCCTCGGCCCGCGTACTCGAAAAATGCGGCTATGCAGCGGAAGGTCGGTGCCGCCTGGCTGTCCGCAAGGACGGACGATGGCTGGACGAACTCATCTACGCGCAAGTGAATCCGGATGTTCTGCTTCAACTGGATCAGTGAGCAGAACGGGTACGCTGCGCCGCCGGGCGGAATCAGATCCTACGCATTCAGCTTGTCCAGCAAGTCCCTGATTCGATACGCCAGCGCTCGTATCGCGTACGGTTTTTCGATGAAATTGACGCCGAGCGTGAGACTGCCGTCGGCCATCAGGTGGTGATCGGCGTAGCCAGACGCGAACAGCACCGGCATCCCGCGCAACCGGGCGGGCAGGCGGTGCGCCAGCTCGATACCGCTCAGTCCCGGCATCACCACGTCGGTGAACAGCAGGTGAACGGAGACAACCGGGTCGTCCAGCAACCGGAGGGCGGCGATGCCGGAATCGGCTTCCAAAACGTGATACCCCAATCCACGCAGCCCGTCACAGGCGAATTGTCGCACCTGCGGATCGTCCTCCACCACGAGGATGGTTTCCCGGCCTTCGGCGGGCGGCGCCTCGGGCGCACGCGGCGCAGCAGCCGTGTCGTCGATGGGTGCGACCGGCCAGTACACGCGGAACCGCGAACCGCGTCCCGGTTCGCTGTAAACGTTGATCGCTCCGCCGTTCTGCTTGACGATGCCGAAGACCGTCGCCAAACCCAGACCGGTGCCCCGGCCCGCCTGCTTGGTGGTGAAGAACGGCTCGAAAATCTGGCTCTGGATATCCGCCGTCATCCCCACCCCGTTGTCGCTGACCGAAATGATCACATACCGGCCGGGCTGGATCTCGGGGTGATTCAGAATGTATTCATCATCCAGCGCCGCGGCACTGGTGCTGATGGTGATGTGTTTGTCGGCCGTCGCCGCGTCGAGTTCGGCGAGTGCATCCCGTGCGTTCACCACCAGGTTGAGGAACACCTGCTCCAGTTGGCCGGGGTCGGCCTTGATGGAGGGTAAGCCTGCCGCCAGCACCGACTGCAACTGGACGTCCTCGCCGATCAGCCGGCGCAGCATCCGCTCCAGTCCAACGAGAACCTGGTTGACGTCCACAACGACGGGTGCGATCACCTGCCGCCGGCTGAACGCCAGAAGTTGCCGAATCAGGTCCTCGGCCCGACGTCCGCCTTGCACGATTTCGCCCACGCTGCGATAAGCGGGCTCCCCCGGTTTCAGCTCGGAGAGCGCCATCTCCGCGCGGCCGTTGATGACCGTCAGAATATTGTTGAAATCGTGGGCGACACCGCCGGCCAACCGGCCGATGGCTTCCATCTTTTGGGTCTGCCGGATCTGGCTCTCGAGCGCCCGCCGTTCGGAGATATCCTCAATCAGACCGTCGTAGCCGGCCAGCCGGCCCTCCGGATCGCGGAACGCCGCCGCCGTCACGGCGCAGGGGACGGTCGTGCCATCGGGCCGTCGGATCGTCACGATATCCAACCGGGCCCCGCCCGTTCGCTCCAACTGGTGCACCAGGTCCGACCATTCGCCGGGTCGATCAAAATACCCGGCGGCCGGGCGGTCGAGAATGTCGTCGCGGCGCGCGTGCCCCAGGATACCCGCCAGCGCGGGGTTGGCCTCCACGAACCGGGCGTCCGCCCCCGTCGACGTGCGGAAAATGCCGACCGTCAGATTGTCCGTCAGCGTCCGGTACTTGGCCTCGCTGAGCCGCAGGGCATCCTCGACGCGCCGCCGCTCGACGATCTGCTCCTGCAGCGCGAGGTTCACGTTCTGCAGCTCGCGGTTTCGCTTGCGGATGGCCACGGTGCGGGCAAGATGGACGCTCCAGACGAGCAGCGCCAGCCCGGCCAGTCCGAGGGCGCGGAACCACCACGTCGCCCAAAACGGCGGTTGGATCCGGATGGCCAATCGCACGCCGGTCCGGTTCCAGACACCGTCGCTGTTTGAGCCGATCACCCGGAAGATATATTCGCCGGGCGGCAGGTTGACGAAGGTGGCGTAGCGCCGGCTGCCCACCTGGTTCCAGTCGGTGTCCCAGCCCTCCAGCATGTACGCGTGCCTGTTCTTTCCCGGCATCACGGGGCTCATCGCCGCGAAACCGAGGGTGAACACCCGGTCACCGTGAGTCAATTCAATGGCCGAGGTGGCGGTGATATCCCGGGTCAGCACAACGCGCCCGTCGGCCAGCGGCCCCGCATGCACCGGCTGATTGAATATCTGCAGCGCGGTGATCGCCATCGGCGGCGCGTGTGGATTGTCGCGGATGCTCTCCGGATGGAAGGCGTTGACCCCCTCGATGCCGCCGAAGAACAGTTCGCCCGACCGGCTGCGATGGTGCGCGCCGGCGTTGAACTCGTTGCTCTGCAGGCCGTCGCTGACATCAAAATTCCGGCAGGTTCCGGACGCGGGGTCGAAGCGGGCCAGGCCGTGGTTTGTACTGAGCCACAGGTGGCCCTGCGCATCCGGCAGGATGCTGTAGATCATATCGTTGGGCAAGCCGTTGCGCGTGCTGTATGAAACGAAACGGCCGGAGCGGAGTTCCAACCGGGACAATCCGCCCGCGGTGCCGATCCAGAGAGTACCCGGCTCCGCTTCGAGCAGCGCCATCACGTTGTCGTTGATCAAGCTGGCCGGATCTCCGTCCCGATGCCGAAATCCGGCAAACCGTCCGGTGGCCGAATCGAACCGGCTGAGACCGCCACCCATGCTGCCCGCCCACAGATTGCCGTCGGTAGTGCGGATGATCGCGTTGACCTGATTGTGCCCCAGACTCCCGGGATCGTCCGCGTCATGGGTCATCCGCGCAAACGCACCGGTACGGCGGTTGAATCGCAACAACCCGTCGTTCGTGCCGACCCATGTCGAGCCGTCGGCCTCCAGAAGGATGTCCCGGACCTGATGGGTGTGGAAGCCAAACCGTTCGATGAAGTTGTATTGTTTCCAAATCTTCTTCTGGATCCGGTCGAACGCGATCAGATGGGGCTGGCCGCTCTCCATGCCCAGCCAGATGATCCGGCCGGGTTCGTCCGGATCCTCACGCAGGACCCGGACGATGCCGTCGGACCAGCGCTGCGGCAGGTGTTCAAACCGCCCGGTTTTCCGATCGAGCCGGTCGAATCCGCTGTATCCGCCCACCCAGAGATGCCCGTCGCGATCTTCCAGAATCGCCCGTACGCTGGTCACACGCATGCTGTCCGGATCTGCGGGGTTGCTGCGGTGTCGTTCGAATTTCTGCTGATAAGGGTTCCACAGGTCGAGCCCCTTACCGTGGGTGCCGACCCACATGGTATCGCCCCGATCCCGAAACACCGCAGCGATCAGAGGATAGCTGATGCTGTGCGGATCGCTGGCAGCGGGCATCAGATGGACATATCGGTTCCGGGGCGTGTCGAGGACGACCACGCCGGCGCCGTGTGTCCCCGCCCATAGCCGGCCGTGCGCGTCCACCGCCAGCACATTGATATAGCGCAGCGGTTCCGCGTTGGCCCCTTGTTGGGCCGCCTGATCATACGCGAATCGGCCGCCCCGGTCGTCCCAGCGATGCAATCCCCCGCCATTGGTCCCCGCCCAGATGACGCCGTCCGCGTCTTCAGCCAGGCAATTGACCTGTGCCGTCTCATCTCCGAGCGGTGGCTTGGTGATGCCGACGGGATGGAAGCGTCCCTCGTCGGAATCCCAGCGGATGACGCCATCGAAACCGCCCGCCCACAGCCGGCCCTGACGATCCACCAGGAGCGTCGACACTTCGTGTCCGTCCAGACGATCCGAGCGGTTTCCGTCCGACTGGAACAGACGCCAGTCCCGCCCCCCCGGTTCCAGCGACACCAGACCGCCCCGTGTCGCCACCCACAGTCGTCCCTGGCGGTCCCGGCGGATGGCTTCGATGCCGACGAACCCCAGTTCGCGTGGCTCGCCGGCCGCCGATCCGAATCGCCGAACCTGAAGGGTTTCCGGATCGAGCCGGTTGAGTCCGCTGGCTGTCCCCACCCAGAGGCAGCCGTCCGGATCTTCGAAGATGGCGGTGATGGTATCGTTGCTCAGGCTGTTCACGTCACCCGGGTCCTGCGTGACGTGCATGAATTCATATCCGTCGAACCGGTTCAGGCCGTCCTCGGTTCCGAACCACATGAAGCCGCGGCGATCCTGAAGGATGCAAAACACGTTGCTCTGCGACAATCCCTGGTCGATGGTCAGGTGGGAGAACATGAAACTGTCGGCGTGGAGCAGCGGCGGTGCGGCGTTCCCCGCCCCGACCGCCAGGCTGGTGAGCCCCAGCAGCCAAAGGATCAGCCGGCATCCTATAGCCGGCAGCCCTGATGACGGACGACCCGTTCGCGCTCTGAACAGGATATCCTCCCTCCGCGCGGACTGAGCGAGAATCGTCGCTGTGCCGAGCCGTTTCGACCGGATCGACCCATGGGCATCCGCCGGTGGCCGGTTGCCGGATTCGAAGGCAGCCATCCATCGGCGGTGATCCGGTGCGCATTCCATGAACATGCTATCTGTTTTTGATTGTGCAGAATGGACGATGACCTGTCAAGGTCTTTCCAGTCATGGCGATGTGTCATTGCGAGCTCACGATCTGACAGAGATGAATTGGAAGCCGCATGGAGCCAGCTAGCCGTCCGGGATCCATGTCACAATTGATTTCCTCCGGTTGAATCGGTATGCTCACAACAATTCTCTCAGGTGGACCCGATGAAACAACAGGTGACTGAGTCGTTCATCATCGCATGGCTGGTTTCCGTTGCCCTGCTCCCCCTGGTTGTCGGCCGTGCCGCCGCCGCGGAGCCTGCCCGCTGCCGGGCGCGGGAGATGGGCGTGGTCATCGGCATTCTGCCGCCGGGGCCGCTCAACACCATCACCGACGTGGCGGGGGTGCGAGTGGGACATGTCACCCTGATAGAGGGGCGTGACATCCGGACCGGCGTCACCGCGGTCCTGCCCCACGGCGGCAACCTGTTCCGGGAAAAAGTCCCGGCGGCCATCCATGTGGCCAACGGTTTCGGCAAGCTGGCGGGCTCCACCCAGGTCAACGAGCTGGGCGAAATCGAGACGCCGATCGTGTTGACCAACACGCTGAGTGTCGGAACCGCGGTGTCCGCGGTCGTGGCGCACCTGCTGGCCCTGCCGGGCAACACCGACGTCCGCTCGGTCAACGCCGTGGTGGGCGAAACCAATGACGGCTTTCTGAACGACATCCGGGCCCTGGCGGTCCGGCCGGAGCACGTGCACCAGGCCATCCGGGCCGCCGTGGGCGGTCCGGTGGCCGAAGGCGCCGTGGGCGCCGGCACCGGCACGGTCTGCTTCGGTTACAAGGGGGGGATCGGCACCGCCAGCCGCAAACTGCCGCACCATCTGGGGGGATGGACCGTGGGCGTGCTGGTGCAAACCAATTTCGGCGGGATTCTCCAAGTCAACGGCGCACCGGTGGGTCGGGAATTGGGCCGGTACTATTTGAAGGACGAACTGTCCGCCGGCGGAGCCGACGGATCCTGCATGATCGTGGTCGCCACCGACGCGCCGCTCCTGCATCGGAACCTGCGCCGGCTGGCGGAACGGGCCGTCTTCGGACTGGTCCGGACAGGCGGGACGGGTGCCAATGGCAGCGGCGACTACGCGATCGCCTTCTCCACGTGTCCGGACAACCGGCTACGCCCCGATGGCCCGCGGACGCTGATCCTCCGGGAGACGCGCAACGACGATCTCACACCCCTGTTCCTGGCCGCCGCTGAAGCCTCGGAGGAAGCCGTCCTGAATTCCCTGTTCCAGGCTCAAACCACGGACGGGCTGGCCGGGCATCGCGTGGATGCCCTGCCCCTGGATGCGGTTCGGCGCATCTGCGAAAAATACGGCGCGCTCGACGGGGGTGCCGGCGCCCGCCCGACTCCGCGGTAACCGGCAGTCCGCCTGAATCGGATCCGAAAAACCCTCCCCAATCCGTAAAACACATCCTGCGCGCGAGACGGACCGAACGAGGAGGCGTTGAAAAATCCGGGTGACCGGGCATTTCCTTCGGACAAAACCTGCCGGTCGTTTGCGCAACCGGCGTGCGCCGCCTCCTCCGTCCGTCCAGAATCGTCAGCGCGTGAAATCGTAATCGAAACGCAGGCCGGCCTGAAAAGAACGCGCCGGCATCGGGAATCCCGGCTCCGTGGAATAGGCCTGGTCCAGCAGGTTCTCCACCCGCGCGAACACCTGGAACGCCTTGAACTGCTTGGCCACCTCGGCGTTGAGCACCAGGTACCCGGGGGCCGGCACCACGAGGTCGGTGACGTGAACGGTGGTCCGCGAGACCGCCAGACCCCACGCCGACACTGTCCAGCCGCCGCCGGGCATCGCCCGGACCACCGCATTGAGCTGGTGGTGCGGCGTCAGGTCGAGGTCTGAGTCGGTATCCATGTTCTCGCCGTCCAGGAAGGTGTAGTTCACGTTGAAATCGAAGATGGACCACGGCGCGGCGGCGGAGACCTCGAAGCCTGCGATCCGGGCGTTGCCGACATTGATGTTGGTCTTGTATCCGCTGGGCAGGCGCACCGACTCGATCAGGTCCTTGATGCGGTTGAAGAACACCGCGCCGCTGACGTTAACCGGCCCGCGCCAGGCGGCGCCCAGCTCGGTGTTGGTGCCGCGCTCGTCCCGGAGGTCCGGGTTCCCGCCGGAGGTGCTGTACAGGTTTTTCATGGACGGGAACCGCGACTTCTGGGCGATGGTCAGGTGGACGTCCCAGGCCTCGTCCGGTGAATACAGGATGCCGGCGATGGGGTTGACGGCCGTGTCGTTGTCGCCGAAATCCTTGTCCAGATAGTCGAAGCTCACACCGCCCACCAGGGTCCACTGCTCGGCGATCCGGAAGTGGTCCTCGATGCCCGTGGAGAACGTCTTGTGGTTGTACTCCTCCCACGGATCGCCCTTGTCGCCCTGCTGCTTGACACGGTCATCCCGATAGCTGACCGAGAACCGCAGGTCGTGCGCATCGTTGGGCGCCACCGCCCCCGACAGGATGGCCCCGTACGTCTCGTTGTTGTATGTGGACACCCACTGCAACTCGGCCAGGTCGGCTTTCCGATACGCGTCCAGCACGTTGAAGTGACGGGTGTAGAATCCCTTGGCCTTCAGATAGCCGTGGCCGCCCAAAGCAAACGTCCCGCCCAGGCTGGTGATCAGTCGGTTCCAGTCGGAGAACCGCCAATAGCGCGCCTTGGTGTAAGCGGTGGCCGGCGGGACGCCGTATTCCGAATCGTACCAATCCACCTCGGCCACGACTTCGCTTCCGGCGCTCGGGAAGTAATAGAACTTTCCGTTGAACCCGTACCGCTCGTAGTCGCTGAGGAACCGGTCGGTGCGCTCCCCATCCACGAGGTAGGCATACTCGTCGGACCGGTCGTAGTAGAACGAGCCGACGAACGCGGTCTGCTCGCTGCGGGCCGTGCCCGAGACGCCCACGGTGGCCAGTCCGTCAGTGCCGAAGGTGCCGTTCAGGCGGAGCGCCGTACGGTCGGGCCTCTGGGTGGTCACGTCGATCACGCCGCCGAGCGCGTTGGCGCCATACAAGACCGACGAGGCGCCCTTGACGACGCGGATGCTGTCCAGACTCTGGATGGGCACCGTGCCCAGGCTGAACGAATTGAAATACGGTTCGGCCACCGGCACGCCGTCCATGAAGAGCGAGATTTTCGACGTGTCGAGACCACGGATGCGGATGCCCGGCTCGTTCTTGGAACCGGTGGACACGAACGTGCCGCTGGTGTAGGAGAGCGCCTCGGAGATATCCTTGCGGGCCACCGTATCGATCAGCCGACGGTCGAGGCGCGACGTGCTCGACACGGGCAGCTCGGGCGTCACCGTGGCGGTGACGGTGATCTCCTCGGTGATCTGGGGGACGACGGTCTTTTCGTCGGCGGGCGACGCCGGCACCGGATCCCCGCTGCCGCTCTCCGGTGTTTTAGCCTGTTTCTGTGCCGACGGAGCTGCCGGCTGAACCGCACCGGATGACGCCGCCAGCGTCAAACCGACGCAGGCCCAGACGACAAGCGCCAGGGCTAAACGGATGGTTGGCAAACGAAGAGACAGGTATGGTTTCATGATGTCCTCCTTTCCAAATACGGGAGGCCAGGCCGTTTCCCGCCTGACCCTGTCGGTCGGCCGGCATGGCGTTGCGCTGTAGCCGGTTCGACTCGGAGTGGCTGCATTCGGCGTCCGTGAAGACGCCCCTTTCGCTCAACTGCAAAGAAACAAGAAAAGTGAATTATAACTAGAGTTATTGCCAAGTCAATCCCTTCGCATCTTTCGATGGAACGGCGCCCGGTCCGAGGTATAATTTCCCGACACTTATTCACCAACGAGGAGGGCTCATGAAGGTCGTGGCGTTCAACGGCAGTCCTCGCCCCAAGGGGAACACCCACCGGCTCATCGGGATCGTCCTGGCGGAGTTGGACAAGGCCGGCCTCGAGACCGAGGAGGTCCAGCTGGGCGGCCGGTTCATCCACGGCTGCGTCGCCTGCTACCGATGTTTCAAGACCAAGGACGGCCGGTGCGCCGTCACGGACGACATCGCCAACGACTGCATCGCCAAAATGACGGCAGCGGATGGCATCCTGCTCGCCTCCCCCACCTACTATGCCGACGTCACGCCCGAGATCAAAGCGCTGATGGACCGTTCCGGCCTGGTCGCCGCCGCCAACGACAGCCTGCTGCGCCGGAAGGCGGGCGCCGCGGTGGTGGCGGTGCGCCGCGGCGGCGCCATCCACGCCTTCGACACCATGAACCACTTCTTTCTCATCAACGAGATGATCATCCCCGGTTCCATCTATTGGAACATGGGCATCGGCCGCAACATCGGCGAGGTGGAAAACGACGAGGAAGGCGTCCTCACCATGCGCGCCCTCGGCGAGAACATGGCCTGGCTGATGCAACGGCTCCGCACCTGACCGGGTGTGAATCTGGAGGAAAGACAATGGCCGATATCCTACAAAATGAGCTGGTGCTGGTCATGATGGCGCTCATCGGTTTGGGGCTGCTGCTGTCCGTGATGTTTGGCTGGCAGTTGAAGCGGTTTTGCGACCGGACACCGGAAATCCGCACCAGCGCCGATCTCGAGGCGTTCAAGCGCGTGGTGGCCGGCCAGATGTACGCGGCGCTGGCCCAGATCGTGATCCTGCTCGCGCCTTGGGCGGTGTTCGGCTACGGGTTTTTCACGGGCAAGCTGGCGATCGGCGACGCGCTCTACCTCACCCTGCCGTACATCGCGGTGGGGATCGGCGGGCTGCTGATGAAACGGGTGGAGGAGCGGGCCAAGCATCTGCCGGTGAGCGATCCGCAGCTGCTGGAGGCCCGTGACCGGGTGGTGCACACCTGGGTCAAGCGTGCGCTGCCGGACTGGTAAACGGCCGGCTCCGGACGCGGTTCGGACGGTTGCCGGTCATGAACTGTTGAGTGATCCGTGACCGGCCGGGGACGAGGCGGTGCGCCGACGGATCAATCCTCCAGGTCGTCCGTATCTTCCGTAGCCGCTTCCGGCAGCTCCAAGACGGCCTGGGCGTCGCCGGGAGGCAACTCCTCGACCGCGCGCAACCGCCGGGTGATGGTGCGCGTCTTGCGAGCGGCGGTGTCGATCTCGGTGGACGCCGCATCCAGCTTCTTTTTGACCTTGTCCAACGTATCGCCGAATTTCCCGAATTCGGTCCGAACGGCCCCGAGCAGCTTCCACACCTCGCTGGAGCGCTGCTCGATGGCCAGCGTGCGGAATCCCATCTGGAGTGAGTTCAGGATGGCGGCGATGGTGGTGGGGCCGGTTACTACCACGCGGAACTCACGCTGGAGCGCTTCCAGCAGCCCGGGCCGGCGCAGCGCCTCGGCGTACAGCCCCTCGGTGGGCAGGAACATCAGGGCGAAATCCGTCGTCGCCGGCGGGCTGACGTACTTGTCGTGGATGTCGCGCGCCGCCGCCTTGATGCGGGCCTCGAGCTGCTGGGACGCCCGGGCGACACCGTCCGCGTCGCCGGCGTCGGCGGCCTCCAGCAACCGCTCGTAGTCCTCCTTGGGAAACTTGGCATCGATGGGGAGCCAGACCGGGCTCTCGTCATCGCCCCGCCCGGGCAGCTTCACCGCATACTCCACGCGTTCGTTGCTCCCCGGCCGCGTGGCGACGTTGACGCCGAACTGGTCCGGGCTCAGGATCTGCTCCAACAGGTTGCCCAGGGCGATCTCGCCCCAGATGCCGCGGGTTTTGACGTTGGTCAGCACCCGCTTCAGGTCGCCCACCCCGCTGGCCAGCGCCTGCATCTCGCCCAAGCCGCGATAGACCTGCTCCAACCGTTCCGAAACCTGCTTGAACGATTCGCCGAGGCGCTTTTCCAGGGTCCCCTGCAATTTGTCATCCACCGTGCGGCGCATCTCCTCGAGCCGCGTGGCGTTGTCGCTCTGGATCTGCGTCAATTTCTGCTCCACTGCCCCGCGCAGGCCGTCGTGCTTCTGCTCCATGGAGCCGATCAACTGCTCCAGACGATGGGAGAAGAGTTCCAGCTGCTGCCGCTGGGCCTGGGTGATCTCGCCCAAGCTGCGCAACATGCCGTCGGCTGTGGTGTTGAGCCGGCCACCCACCTCCTCGCGCAGCGCCCGGGCCTGCCGGTCCTGCTCCTCACGGTTGCGGCCGAACTCCTCGAGCACCGCGCGTTCCGTGCGTTCGATCTCCCGGCCGAGGGCCTCGACGCGCTGGGACAGCTCGTCCGCCTGCCGTCGATCAGCAGCGATCCGCCGATAGAGGACCACCAGCAGCACCCCAACTCCCAGCGCCGTCACCAGTGTCAGCCACCCGGCCAACTCCCCCATGCGATCACCTCGATTCAAGGTTGTGCGATCGACGCCATCATAGCGGGATATCCGCCACGGGCGCAACCTGAATGTCGTTGAGCGTCCTGATGGCACCGGGTACAATGGTCGCACCAGCCCATGGACACCTTGCCGCCGTTCACCATCATTGTCTTCACCGAGCACCACCCGGCCGGGCTGGAACGGCTGCTCGCGGCCCTGTCCCGGGGGGAAATCGAATCGCGCGCGCAGGTGATCGTGCTGGATCCCGATGGCCGGCCGGACCGCCGCGCCGCCGCCTCGGCCCACGGGGCGGACTATCTGGTGCCGGACCCGCCGCACCGTCCGGCCGCCTGGAACCAGGGTGTGGCCCGCGCCGTCGCCGGGCGGCTCGCCTTCACCGATGATGACGCCATCCCCCAGACCGGATGGCTGGCGGCATTCTCCGTCGCACTGGACAAAGGGCTGGTTTTCGCCGGAGGACCGGACCGGGTACCGGCAGGGGCTCCGCTCTTCCTGCGGAGCCTGGACTATGTGCTCACCGCACCCCTGGGATCCGGCGGCGTGCGCGCCGGCGGCGCCGGCGGCCGGGCCTACTATCCGCGTCATTGGAACATGGCCGTGGACCGCCAGGCGCTTCTCGAGGTCGGCGGCTTCGATCACACGGTAACGGAGTCATGGGAACAGGAATTGGCACAGCGGCTGCGCCGGCGGGGGTTGGCGGTGGGATTTGCGCCGGCGGCCGCAGTCAGCCACGAGCGCGAAACCACGCCTGTCGCTTTCGTGTATCGCAACATCGCCCTCGCCCGGGAGCGCGCCCGTCGTCCAGGCACCCATTTCTTTTATGCGCTGCCGGCGGTCGCCCTCGTCGCGCTGGGCTTGTCCGTCCTCGCCGGAGTGATTCACCCCGTGTTATTCCGGATTCCGCTGGTGGGAGCTGCCGGCTACGGTCTCCTGTTGGCCGCCGCCGGCGTCCATGCCGCCGTATCCCGACGGGATCCGCCCCTGGCCGCCGTCGTTCCCCTGTTCATCGCGGCCCACCATGTCAGCCATGCCACTGGCTATCTCAAAGGCCTGCTGGACCGGCTGAGGGCAGCGCGTCCGCTGTCCGTTTAATGCGATATCCATCCGGGCGCGCCTCTGTCAGCCGGCTCACCTGTCCGGGCCGGATGATCCGGCAACCGGCTGAACGATCAGGAGGCCGCCGGCACCTCGGCCGTGCAGTGGGCGCACCGGGTGGCCTTGATGGAGATGGTGGAGCAACAGTGAGGACACTCGCGGGTGTCCGGCGGAGCGGGCGGCGCTTCCCGCTTCAGCTTGTTGATGACGCGGATCAGCAGGAACATCGCGATGGCGACGATGAGGAAACTGATGATCGTGTTGATGAATTTGCCGTAGTTGAGCGTGACGGCGCCCGCTTTCTGCGCGTCGGCCAAGGACGCGTAGGGACCGACGGTGGTGGCCGACTCCTTCAGCACAACAAACAAACTGCTGAAGTCCACATTCCCCAACAGCATGCCGATGGGCGGCATCACCACGTCCGCCACCAGCGAGCTGACGATGGTGCCGAAGGCCGCGCCCATGATGATGCCCACGGCCATGTCCACCACGTTCCCCTTGACGGCAAATTCCTTGAACTCTTTGAACATCACTGCCTCCTGATGGATTTGAAAACGGAGCCTCCGTCCGAAACCTTCAGCCAGTTCCATGCAGGTCCCGACATCGGCCGCCCAAACGCCAAGTTATTGATAGAAGAATTATATGGTGACCGACTTGATCCCGCAACGCTTTTCACAGTGACCGGGACGTCACCCAGGCATGCAGGTTTGGTTTTTAGCCGGCGCCGGAGTATAGTCATGGGAACTCCCAGCTGCAGGAGACACCCCCCATGCCGATCGCCGCCTGGTGCCTGTCGGTTCTGCTGGGCGGAGCCGTGCTGTCCGTCGTCTACTACACCCTGAAGACCGGGATTTCGCCGCTCCCATCCAGCCGCCGGGTGCGCCGGGTCATGCTGTCGGAAATCCCCGACGGCTTCTCCGGCCGGATCGTGGAGGCAGGTTCGGGCTGGGGATCGCTGGCCATCCCGCTGGCCAGGCGTTTTCCGGAAGCTACTGTCACCGGGTACGAGTTGTCCCCCGTGCCGTTCCTCTGCTCGCGACTCCGCTGTCTCGGTCGGTGCCCCAATCTCCGGCTCCATCGGGCGGACTTCCAAACGGTGTCCCTGGCCGAGGCCGATCTGGTGGTCTGCTACCTGTTCCCGGGCGCCATGCGGGCGCTGGATGAAAAACTCCGCCGCGAGTTGCGCCCGGGCGCCCGGGTGATCAGCAACACCTTCGCCCTGCCCGGCTGGAAACCCGTCCGCGTCCACCGCCTGGAAGACATCTACTCCACCCCGATTTACATTTACGAGTTTACGGTCGAGAGCGGAGCGTAACTTTTTTTGTCAAAACAGTTCCCTCAACAACCTAATTTTAAAAATCGTTTGACGATCATCGTTCCGAATAACTAAAATGACCTTAAATAACAATTCACTCAGGAGGCATACATGATGCACCCTACCGGCCATCTCACCAAATGGCTATGCTGTGGTTGCCTGGTCCTCGCTTTGGGGGGATTCGGTCTGTGCGGCATGCAGACCCGGGACGCCACCAACAACGTCACCGGCATCTGGAAAATGAGTCTGTCGGGAATTTCGTTCTCCACCGAATCGGACATGCCGGACCAGTACCAGATGTCCAGTGAAATGATGTTGTTTCAGTACGGCAATTCGATTTTCGGTTATTTCGGCTTCTTGCCCTATTCCACTGTAAAAGCGGATGACAAACCCACCCGCCCACACCCAGTCACCATGGTTGAGGGGTTCACCGCCAACGGCAGGATCTGGCTGTACGCCAGCATGGGCCTTGACAAATTTTACATGAGCCCGCTTTACATTTCCGTCGTCGGTCGGGTCGAGGATTTCGACACCATCGTCGCCGAATTTATCCTGATGGAGCTTGAATACGATCTGAACGTTGTCGATGTCAAAAGGCCGCTCATTTCCGAGGGCATCGGGGCCACCGGCGTCTTTAGGGCGTGGAAGCAGGACGAAATGATTCTCGTGCCGGACAAGTGAGCCGGCGGACTCACATCGAGCCATGAACACGAGAGAGGAACAAGGAGGAATCATGAACATGAAGCATATTGCGCGGGTTCGGATCCTAACGGGCGTCTTGACTGTCCTCGCCCTGACCGGCTTTTTGTTGGCGTCCGATCCCCTCGACACGGGGTTCATCACAGACACCGACCTGAGCGGGTACTGGCAAGTGGAACTGCGAGGCATCCAATCGGGATCGAACGCCGACAAGCCCGCCCCCTATACGGAAATCGCTTACTTGTGGATGATGCAGGAATCGGACGGGGTTCTGTGGGGCGGGCTCACCTTTGGTGACGATGGTGGTTTGATCTTAGCCAAGACCGGCGATGAAGAGTCGCAGGATTCGATGAGCTACGCCGCCATTCGGGCGACTGGGCTGGTGACCGCGTCAAGATTCTGGATGATGGGTCAAGGCACATCCTTCCCCGACTTGCCGCCTGTGGAACCCAATGACGTCATCATCGTCATCGACAGCTACATGTATCACGCCATCATGGCGTGGGGCGTCACCATGGGTTCCGACATGATCGTTGGGAAATTCCATTACATGATCTTCGAAGGCATCCCGAACAAGAACTCCATCGGCAACGAGAACTACACGGGAATGATGGGGACGTTCCGGGCATACAAGATCGGGGAGATAGAAGACGAGTTTTAACGTCACCGTTTTCGGTTTGCAGCCGGCGGGGTTTCCGATGACCCCGCCATTTTTTTTCTAATCAGCGGAGCCGGTGGATGTCCGACGTCTGATCTACGTCTACGAGTTCGCGGCGCAGCGCGTCTTCGTAACTTTTTTGTGTCAAAACAGTTACATCAACAACCGGTTCAAAATATCGTTTGACGATCGACGTTCCGATTAACTAAAATGACTGCAAATTACTATTTTCTCAGGAGGCATACATTATGCACCCTACCGGCCATCTCACCAAATGGCTATGCTGTGGTTGCCTGATCCTCGCCATGGGGGGATTCGGTCTGTGCGGCATGCAGACCCGGGACGCCACCAACAACGTCACCGGCATCTGGAAAATGAGTCTGTCGGGGGTTTCGTTCTCCACCGAGTCGGACATGCCGGACCAGTACCAGCTGTCCGACGAAATGATGTTGTTCCAGTACGGCCAAGCAATTTTCGGTTATATCGGCTTCATGCCCGTTGGCCTGATAAAAGCTGATGACAAAACCACCCGCCCACACCCATCAACCTTTGTTGAGGGGTTCACCGCCAACGGCAGGATCTGGCTGTTCGCCAGCGAGGGCTTGGGCAAAGAACGTCTCAGCCCGCTTTACATCAGCATCGTCGGTCGGGTTGAGGATTTCGACACCATCGTCGCCGAGTTTATCCTGATGCAGTTTGATTACAGTTTCCACGACGACTTTGACAAAAGACTGCTTATTTCTGAGGGTATCGGGGCTACCGGCGCATTCCGGGCTTGGAAGCAGGATGAAATGATTCTCCTGCCGGACAAATGAACCGGGAAACTCACATCGAGCCATGAACACGAGAGAGGAACAAGGAGGAATCATGAAGATGAAACATATTACGCGGGCCCGGATCCTGGCGGGCGTCTTGACCGCCCTCGCCTTGACCGGTTTTTTGGCTGCATCTGAAGCCCTCGACACGCAACTCGCCGCGGACACAGACTTGAGCGGTTACTGGCAAGTTGAGTTGCGGGGCGTCCAGTCGGTATCGAACGCCGAAAAACCCGTTCCCTATATGGAAATCGCATACATGTGGATGATACAGCGACCGGACGGGGTCCTGAATGGGTACCTCACCCTCGGCGATGAGGGTGTTGTGACTGTTAAAAAGACCGGCGATGATGAATCGCAGGATGCGATGGGCTATGCCGGCATCAAGGCGATGGGGCTGGTGACCGCGTCAAGATTCTGGCTCATGGGTCAGGGCACATTTCTCCCCGAACCACCGCCCATCCAACCCAACGTCGTCATCATCATCGACAACTACATGTATCACGCAATCATGGCGTGGGGCGTCACTGTCTTCGACGATATGATTGTGGGAAAATTCCACTATATGATCTTCGAAGGCATCCCGGCAAAGAACTCTATCGGCAACGAAAACTACACCGGGATCATGGGTACGTTTCGGGCCTACAAGATCGGAGAAATTGAGGACGTAGACTACTAGAGTCGCTGTTTTTTCGGATTGCAACCGGCGGGGTCTCCGATGACCCCGCCTTTTTTTTCGTTCACTTCCCGGAAACGTCAGATGCGTTGCGTCGAACTGTTCCGGATCGGTCCGTTCGTGACCTTTCGATTCTTCCGGATTTTCAATGAATTCTGCGGAAGTTGGTTGCCTCGCGAGTGGTCTTGTGATATTTAAACATTGCAATATTTGTGGAGGCGCCATGAGCATCGAACGCAAGCTGCTGGATGTGGCCAATCTGAGAGAGAAGGCGCGTGCCGGCGGCGGCTCGAAACGGATCGAGAAGCAGCACGAGCAGGGCAAGTACACCGCCCGCGAGCGCCTGGAAAAGCTGCTCGACGAGGGCAGTTTCGAAGAGTTCGACATGTTCGTGACGCATCGGTGCACCGACTTCGAGATGGAGAAGAACCAGCCCCTCACCGACGGCGTGATCACCGGCTACGGCACCATCAACGGGCGGCTGGTGTTCGTTTTCTCCCAGGATTTCACCATCTTCGGCGGCTCCCTGTCCAAGGCCTACGCCGAGAAGATCTGCAAGGTCATGGACATGGCCGTCCGGATGGGCGCGCCGGTCATCGGCCTGAACGATTCAGGCGGCGCCCGCATCCAGGAGGGCGTGGACGCGCTGGCCGGATACGCGGACATCTTCCTGAAAAACGTCCTCAGCTCCGGCGTGGTCCCCCAGATCTCCATGATCCTGGGCCCCTGCGCCGGCGGCGCCGTCTATTCGCCGGCCATCACCGATTTCGTGATCATGGTGCGGCAGAGTTCCTACATGTTCCTCACCGGCCCCAAGGTGGTCAAGCAGGTCACCCGCGAGGACGTGACCACCGAGCAGCTCGGCGGCGCCGACATTCACGCCACCCGGAGCGGTGTCGCCCACCTGGTCTATGACAGCGAGGACGCCGCGCTGGAAGCCCTGCGCAAGCTCCTGTCGTTTTTCCCCCAGAACAACACCGACGCGCCCCCGCTGGCGGAGAACACCGATCCCATCGACCGCCAGGACGCCGAGCTGAACAGCCTCCTGCCGGACAATCCGAACAAGCCGTACGACATGAAGGCGCTGATCCGGATCGTGGCGGACCAGCATGACTTTTTCGAGGTCCAGCCGGATTTCGCCGCCAACATCATCGTCGGCTTCGCGCGCTTCAACGGGCGCCCGGTGGGCATCGTGGCCAACCAGCCCCAGGTGCTGGCCGGTGTGCTCGACAACAACGCTTCGATCAAGGGCGCCCGGTTCGTCCGCTTCTGCGACGCCTTCAACATCCCGCTGGTGGTGTTCGAGGACGTGCCCGGCTTCATGCCCGGCACCAGCCAGGAGTACGGCGGCATCATCCGCAACGGCGCCAAGCTGCTCTACGCGTTCGCCGAGGCGACCGTGCCCAAGGTCACCGTCATCACCCGCAAGGCGTACGGCGGGGCCTACTGCGTCATGAGTTCCAAACACATCCGGGGCGACGTCAACCTGGCCTGGCCCACCGCGGAGATCGCGGTGATGGGCCCCGACGGCGCCATCGAGGTCATCTACCGGAAGGAGCTGGACGCGGCCGCCGATCCGAAGGCCAAGTCCGACGAACTCAAGCAGATCTACCGCGACCTGTTCGCCAATCCGTTCACCGCGGCGCGGAAGGGCTACATCGACGACGTGATCGATCCGTCCTCGACGCGCTTCCGGATTGTCAAGGCGCTGGAAATGCTCAGCACCAAGCGGGACACCAACCTGCCGCGCAAGCACGGCAACATCCCCCTGTGAGCGAGGGACGATTCGTGAGCCTGATCGAAGCGTTGATCGTGACCGGACTCGGCATGGGCGTGGTGTTCATCGGCCTGGCCCTGACCGCCCTGTTGATCTGGTCGTTCCGAGCCATTCCCGAGTTCCTCCAGCGCCGGCAGCGCCCGGCCGCGCCGCCCCCGGCCGCCGCGGAAACGGTCGCCGATGCCGTCCCCCTCGATCCCCAGGTGCTGGCCGTCATCCTGACGGTTCTCGAAATCGAACTGCGACTCAACGCGCCCGACCGCGGCAGCCGCCTGACCCTGACCCGCCAGCGGCAGTCGGTCCAGCCGCCGCCGCAGCGCGGCATTTTCAACCTGACTTAGAGGAGCCGTAACGGATGAGTCGATACACCCTGAAGATCGCCGGCCGCGAGTACACCGCCGAAGTCAAGGAACTGACCGGCGAAACGGCCCGGATCGTGGTCAACAACACCGAGTATGCGGTGGACCTCGTGGAGATCGGCCGCAAGATCGTCGCGGCCCCGACCATGCACCGGCCTTCCGCGGTGGCGCCGGGGCCCGCTGCCGCCCCGCCGCCGGCCGCGTCCCCGGCCTCGCGGGGCAGCCGGCCAGTTGCCGGCGAGAGCGTCATGTCGCCCCTGCCGGGGCTCATCCTGGACGTCTTCGTCAAGGAAGGCAGCACCGTCGAGGCGGGCGCCAACCTGGTGCTGATGGAAGCCATGAAGATGGAGAATCACATCCGGTCGCCCTACAGCGGCACCGTCAAGAAAGTGCACGTCAAGAACGGTGACGTGGTCTCCGAAGGGGATCCGCTCGTGGAGATCGCCCGTTCGGCCATGACCACCCTGTAGGCGGCGTCGGGCGCTCCGTCGCCCGCCTGTCAGGCGACACCGCCATGGAACACAGAGGGAACACGTGAGACGCATCGCAGTTTTACTGATCGGATGGATCCTGCTGACCGGCTGGGCCTGGGCGGGCCCGACGTTCGGCGTGTCGTTCCCCGACACACCCTACGCGACCCTGTTCCATGGCACCCGCCACGGGTTCACGGCGCCGGAATGGGATCTCAAGGGGAAGCAGCAGGTGCAGCCGGGCACGGCCGGGATCCTGTTCGACCGCGACAACAGCGCCATCGGCCGCTTTGAAGTGGTGCTGGCCGGCACCGATTCCTGCACGGCCCGTCTCGACATGGCGCCCGGCCATTTCGCCGCGGATGTGGCGCGGATGGCATCGCCGGCCGCCCGGATGGACAACGTCCTCTTCGCCCTCGATGATCCGACCCGCTATTTCCGCATCGACAAGGGCCGGCGCGACATGAGCGCCGCGGTCCTCAAACCCGGCGCCAAGGGACAGCTGCTTGACCGCCAGGGCCGCCAGGCCGGGCTGTTCCGGGTGATCGCCGTGGCCGAGCATCACAGCATCGGCCTGGTGACCAACATCGCCCAGGGCGTGTTCAACCGCGACATTCACACCGGCGAGATCCAGAATTACGTGGATCAGATCCTCACCGGCCTCGGCGTGGTCAATCTCTCGTACCTCAATCTCATCATGCTGGTGATCGGGTGCCTGTTCATCTACCTCGGCATCGCCAAGGAGTACGAACCCCTGCTCCTGGTCCCCATCGGCTTCGGCATCCTGGTGGGCAACATTCCCCTGCCGCTCCAGATCTTCGACGCCATCTCCATCTACATGATCGATCCCCTCACCCACGAGTACGTGTTCAACACCACCACCAACAGCGTGCTGGGGATGATTTACTTCGGCGTCCGGGCGGGCATCTTCCCGCCCCTGATCTTCCTGGGCATCGGCGCACTGACCGATTTCTCGGCCATGCTGTCCAACCCCAAGGGCGTGCTGCTCGGCGCCGCCGCCCAGATCGGCATCTTCGCCACATTCCTCGGCGCCCTCGCGCTGGGTTTCTCCGCCAACGACGCCGCCTCCATCGGCATCATCGGCGGCGCCGACGGCCCCACGGCCATTTTCCTGTCCTCCCGGCTGTCCCCGAACTTGATCGGTCCCATCGCCATTGCCGCCTATTCCTACATGGCCATGGTGCCCATCATCCAGCCGCCCATCATGAAGCTGCTCACGTCGAAAGCGGAGCGCCGCATCCGCATGAAGCCCGGCCGGAAAGTGGGCAAGCTGGAAAAGATCATGTTCCCCATCGCCGGCATGATCGTCACCTGCCTGGTGGCGCCCGGCGGCCTGCCGCTGCTGGGCATGCTGTTCTTCGGCAACCTGCTGAAGGAGTCGGGTGTGACGGGTCGCCTGTCCAAGACGGCCTCCAGCGCCCTGCTGGACATCTGCACGATCCTGCTGGGCCTCGTCGTGGGGGCCTCAACATCGGCCCAGGTCTTCCTGACCCCGCGCTCCGTGCTGATCTTCGTGCTCGGCTGCTTCGCCTTCGCCGTCGCCACGGCGGGCGGCGTGCTGTTCGCCAAGTTAATGAACCTGTTCCTGAAGGACAAGATCAATCCCCTCATCGGTTCAGCCGGAGTGTCGGCCGTCCCCGACGCGGCCCGCGTGTCCGAGCTGGTGGGTCTTGCCGAAGATCCGAACAACCACCTGCTGATGCACGCCATGGGCCCCAACGTCGCCGGCGTCATCGGATCGGCCATCGCCGCCGGCATTTTCCTCGGCATCTTCTAGGAGGCGTCCATGAGCAAGATCATCGCCGTGATCCCCAACATCTGCGAGGGCCGTGACCGGAAGTTCATCGACGAGCTGGCCGCTCGGCTCAACAGCGTGCCCAACCTGATGATGCTGGACGTGTCCATGGACCACATCCGCAACCGGACGGTCTTCGGATTCACCGGCCCGCGCGACGCCATCTTCGAAGCCGGCCTGCAGCTCTATGAGGTGGCGCTGGCACGGATCGACATGCGGCGGCACCAGGGCGCCTACCCCCGCATCGGCTCGGTGGACGTCTTTCCGTTCGTCCCCCTGAAGGACGCCACCATCGCCGAGGCCGTCCAGATGTCCGTGGAGTTCGCCGAACAGGTGGCCGCGCGCTTCAAGATCCCGGTGTACCTGTTCAGCGAGTCCGCGCGCTATCCGGCCCGCCGCGATATCGACAACATCCGCGAGGGCGAGTACGAGGGCTTCGCCGAAAAGATCAAGGAGCCCCGCTGGCGCCCCGACTTCGGCCCCGAGACCTTCCCGGCGGACACCGGCGCCACCATCATCGGCGCCCGCCACCCGCTGATCAGCTTCAGCGTGCTCCTGCACACCACCGACCTGGAGGCGGCCCGCGCCATCTGTCAGATCATGCAGTGGGGCCACGGCGGCCTGCCCCACGTCAAGGCGCACCTGGGGTGCGACGAAACCACCCAGCACCCGCTGATCACGGTGTCCATCCACAATTTCCGCGAAACCCCGATGTACCGGGTGATCGAGATGCTGCGCATGGAATGCCGGCGGTACGGCATCGCGCTCGGTCCGGTCGAGATGATCGGCCTGATTCCGGAAGTCGCCTTCGTCGAGTCGGCCGAGTATTACATGGGCATCCGCGGCTTCGACCACGAGAAGCTGCTGGAACGGAACATCCAGAAGCACCTCGACGAGAAATTCCTGTTCACCGACTGAACCACGGCCTTCCGACCGGCCCGTCACTCCTGAAAACGACACCCGGCCACCGGCCGGGTTTTTTTATTTGCAGACTCCGCGGGCCTCTGCCAGAATATGGCTATCCTAACCGGAGGTTGCCCATGTCAAGACCAGGAGCTTGGGGAGTTCGCCTGCTCGCGGGGATGCTGCTGGTCGGGCTGGCCGGTTGCGGTTCCGGCCCTGCTCCGGACGTGGCGGCGCCCCCGCAGAACGAATTTGTATTCGGCCTGCTGATGGTGGGACCGGCCAACGACCATGGATGGAGCCAGGCCCACTTCGAGGCGGGCCGGTACGTCGAAAAGAACGTGCCCGGCGCCCGGATGGTATACGTGGACAAGGTCAATCCTTCCGACCGCCCGGGAACCATCCCCGCCCAGCTCGCGGACGACCTCCTGGCCCGCGGCGCCCGCCTGGTCATCTTCAACTCCGACGACATGAAGGACGGCGCGCTGGAGTTCGCCCGCGCCCACCGCGACATCCCGGTCATCCACATCTCCGGAGACAGCGCCTGGTCCGAGGGCCGGGACTACGCCCGGCTGCCCAACCTGGCCAACATCATGGGGCGGATGGAGCACGGCGCGGCCATGGCCGGATTCGCCGCGGCCATGACCACCCGCACCGGTCGGATCGGCTACCTGGGCCCGCTCATCAACGACGAGACGCGCCGTCTGGCCGCCGCCACCTACCTGGGCGCCCGCCATGCCTGGACGCAGGTGCTCAAACGCAATCCGGGGCAACTCCGCTTCAAGGTGTCGTGGATCGGCTTCTGGTTCAACATCCCCGGGGTCACCGCCGATCCCACGCAGGTGGCCGACGGTTTCTTCGCTAGCGGTTTCGACGTGGTCGTGTCGGGGATCGACACCACCGAGGCGCTGACGGAAGCCAAGAAGTTCTCCACGCCGGACAAGCCGGCCTTCGCCATTCCTTATGACTATGTGAGCGCCTGCGCCGAAGCCGAAGGCGTCTGCCTGGGCGTGCCGTACTACAACTGGGGTCCGGCCTACGTCCAGCAGGTGGAAGCCGTCCGCGCCGGAACCTGGCAGCCGTCGTTCCAGTGGCTGAGCCCCGACTGGTCGGACATCAACGACCCCGACCGCTCCGCCGTCGGCTACCAGAAGGGGGCGGCGCTGGCGCCGGCCGCCGCGCGGGAACTGGACGCGTTCATCGGCGCGCTGGCCGGCGGTCTCAACCTCTGGACCGGTCCGCTGCAGTACCAGGACGGCGCGGTCTTCCTCAAGCCCGGCGAAACCGCCACCGACGCCCAGGTCTGGTACCTGCCGCAGCTGCTCCAGGGAATGACGGGCCAGAGCGTCTCGAACCAGTGAGCGCGGGGAGAGTCGTCGCACCGGATCCCCGATTGGCGCCATGGACATCATCCTGAAGGAAATCCGCAAGACTTTCGGCCGCGTCAACGCCAGCGACCGCGTGACGCTGGCCGTGCCCGGCGGCACCATCCAGGGACTGCTCGGCGAGAACGGCGCCGGCAAGAGCACCCTGATGAAAATCCTGTCGGGTTACCTGCGCCCGGACGGCGGCGAGATCCTGCTCGGCGGGAAACCGGTCGTCTTCCGCCATCCGGCCGACGCGGTGCGCGCCGGTGTCGGGATGCTGCACCAGGACCCCCTGGACTTCCCCTCGCTCACTGTGCTGGAAAACTTCATGTCCGGCCGGCCGGGCCATTTCTTCCCGTCGCGAGCGGCGGCTCGGCGCCGCCTGCGCGAGCTGGCGGCGACCTTCGGGTTCGCCTTCGATCCACGCGCCTACCTGGACACGTTGACAGTGGGCGAGCGACAGCAGCTGGAGGTCCTGCGCCTGCTGAGCCTGGATGTCCGGGTGCTGATCCTGGACGAACCCACCACCGGGATCAGCGCGGCGCAGAAAGCCCAGCTGTTCGAAACCCTCCGGCGGCTGTCCGCCGAAGGCCGGACCATCCTGTTCGTCTCCCACAAGCTGGATGAGGTGGAGTCGCTCTGCCACCGGGTGGCCGTCCTCCGCGCCGGCGCGCTGGCCGGCGCGCTGACCCCGCCGTACACCACGGCGGAGTTGGTGACCCTCATGTTCGGCCGGCCGGTGGTCCCGCCCCAACGGCAACCGCAGGCGCCGGGACGTCCCGTGCTGGAGCTGCGCGGGGTGTCCGCCGTGGACGACCGGCTGCGGCTGGCGCCGCTGGATCTCGACATCCGGGCGGGCGAGGTGGTGGGCCTGGCCGGTCTTACGGGCAGCGGTCAGCGCCTCCTGCTGCGGGCCTGCGCGGGCCTGGTCCGAACCACCGCCGGCACCGTGCGGATCGGAGGCCGCGACCTGACGGGACACGCTTACCCGTCGTTCCGCGGCCACGGGGTGGTCTTCGTACCCACGGCGCGCCTTGAGGAAGGTCTGATCGGCGACATGGATTTGGCGGAACACCTGCAGTTGGTCCATCCGCCGCGGGGTCTGTTCATCGACTGGCCCCGCGCCCGGGCCACGGCCGACGAGCGGATCCGTGAGTTCGCGATCCGGGGGCGCCCCGACACCCGGATGCGGGAGCTCTCGGGCGGCAACCAGCAGCGGGCGCTGCTGTCGCTGCTGGCTCCGCCGCTGGCGCTCATCCTCATCGAAGAGCCCACGCGGGGGCTGGATGTGGAGTCGGCCGTCGCCGTCTGGATCCGGTTGCGCGCGCACTGCCAGGCGGGCGCGGCCATCCTGTTCCTGTCCTCCGACCTGGACGAGATCCGCGCCCACAGCGACCGGATCGTGGTGTGCTTCTGCGGGCGGAGCTCGCCGCCTCTGGATCCGGCCACCATGGACATCGAGACGCTGGGACGGCTCATCGGCGGCAAAGGCTGGGATCGGGAGGCTGCCGGATGATCCGCGCCCGTTCACTCTGGCTGCGGACTGGGGGACCGGTCATCGGTGTTGGTGTGGCCGTGCTGGCCGCCGCCGGTTTGCTGCTGCTGGCCGGCGCGTCGCCCCTCGAGGCGTTTCGCCAGATGGGACTGGGCGCCTTCGGCTCCGTCAACCGGCTGGCCGACGTCCTGGTCGTCTGGGGACCGCTGGTCCTGGTCACCGCCGGGCTGCTCGTCACCTTCGCCGCCGGACTGTGGAACATCGGCATCGAGGGGCAGATCGTCATGGGCGCCATCGGCGTCACCGGAGTCCTGCGGCTCCTTCAGGATGCCCCCCTGCCCCCCTGGCTGGTTCTGTCGATCGCGCTGGCGGCCGGCATGACTGCCGGCGCCGCATGGGCGGTGCTGGCCGGCCTGCTGAAAACCATCGGCGGCGTCAACGAGATATTCGGCGGGCTGGGATTGAACTTCATCGCCTCCGCCCTCATTCTGTGGCTCATCTTCGGCCCCTGGAAGCGGCCGGGCATCGGCTCCATGAGCGGCACCGAACCGTTTCCCGAATCGCTCGGGCTCCCCACCCTGGCCGGCACGCGGCTCAGCCTCTGGTCCCTGGCGCTGGGGCTGGCGGCGGTGGGCGCCATAGCGCTGCTGTTGAGCCGGAGCGCGCTCGGCCTGCGGCTCAGGGCGGTGGGGCTGAACACCCGGGCCGCATTCCTGCTGGGCGTGCCCACGTGGCGGAACCTGCTGGTGGCGTTCGGACTGTGCGGCGCGCTGGCCGGGCTGGCCGGATTCGTGCAGGTGACCGCCGTCTATCACCGGCTGATCCCGTCGATTTCCAGCGGTTACGGCTTCCTGGGGCTGCTGGTGGCCCTCATCATCCGCTATCGGGCGGTCTGGGTGGTTCCAGTGGCGGCCTTCTTCGCCGCCATCACCATCGGCGGCATCCAGTTGCCCATCGCCCTGCAGTTGGACTCGTCCCTGTCCGGCGTGCTGCAGGGCCTGCTGGTGCTGGGTGTGTTATTCTCCGACGGCCTCCGCCACCGGGCGGCGGCGCGGTCGTAACGAGGCCACGATGGACTGGACAGCGATCCTGCTGACGGGTCTGGCCGGCGTGCTCGCCACCGCGGGACCTCTGGTGATGGCCGCCATCGGCGAAGCCCTCTCGGAGCGCGCCGGCGTCGTCAACCTCTCCCTGAACGGGACGCTGATCCTGTCGGCGATGACGGGTTTCGCCGTCGCGGTCGCCACCGGCAGCCTGACCGCGGGCTTCCTGGGCGGCGCGGTCGTGGGCGCCGCCGCGGCGTTGCTGGTGGCCGTTGCCGGCATCACCCTGCGCCAGTCCCAGGTGGCGGTGGGCTTCGTCCTCGCGCTCACGCTCAAGGATTTGGCGTACTTTCTGGGCACGCCCGTCATGGGCGCCGCCGGCCCCCGGCTCGACGTCCTGCCCGTGCCGCTGCTGGAGCGGCTGCCCGTCGTCGGCCCGCTGCTGTTCCGGCAGGACGTCATGACCTACGCCAGCTTCCTCCTGATCGCGGCGGCCTGGGTGTGGATCTACCGCACCCGGCCCGGCCTCACCCTGCGCGGCCTGGGCGAACAGCCCGCCGCCGCCTTTGTCCGCGGCGCCGACGTGACCCGGCTGCGCTACCTGTACACCGTGGCCGGCGGCGCGTTGGTGGGATTGGCGGGGCCGATGTACTCGCTCAGCGTCAAGGCCGGGTGGAAGGGCACCATCAGCGGGCTCGACGGCCTGGGCTGGATCGCGCTGGCCCTCACCATCTTCGGCGGCTGGCATCCGCTGCGGATCGCCGCGGGCGCCTACCTCTTCGCCTTTCTCCAATGGCTGGGCGTGATCCTGCAGCCGTTCCTGCCCGGCATCCCCAGCCAGGTGCTCCAGGTGGCGCCGTTCCCCTTCATGATCCTCACCCTGGTGCTGGTGAACGTGGGCCAGGCCGAATGGACGGGCCGCCTGCTTGCCCTCCTGCCCGAGGGCGGTCGCCGCCGCCTGGCCGGCCTGCTCCGCCTGCTGCGGGCCAATCCGCCGGCGGCCCTGGGCCAGACCTTCGAGCGCGAGTAGGCGCCCCCCCGCCGCGCCCCTTGATTCCGCGCCGCCCCACGGGTATGCTGACAACCGAGCCTCCGGGCCGAGATCACCGGACAGGACCGCCATGCATCACCCCGACTCGCCGCAGTGCTACCGGACCGTGGGCGGTGACGCCGTCGCCGAACTGGTGGTGGAGAAATCCCGGTTCATCGCCGCCGTCGGCCGGGCGACGGATGAGGCCGCGGCCGCCGCGTTCATCGCCGATGTCCGGAAGCGGCACTGGCACGCCACCCACAACTGCTCCGCCTTCCGGGTGGGTCTGGAAACGGAGTCCCAGCGCTCCAGCGACGACGGCGAACCCGCCGGCACCGCCGGTAAGCCCATCCTGGAGAGCCTGCACCGGCTTGGGATCCGGAACGCAGTCGTGGTGGTGACCCGCTATTTCGGCGGGATCAAGCTGGGCGCCGGCGGCCTGATCCGGGCGTACGGCGCCGCCGCGCAGGCGGGCATCCGCGCCGCGGGGATCGTGGAGCGGGCCCGCCGCCTGGTGCTGGAGATCCGGTGCGACTACGCGGACTGGCACCGGCTGGAGCGGGAGCTCCGCCGTGCGGGCCGCCTGCAGCCGCCTGTTTTTGCGGCTGAGGTGACCGCCCGGGTGCTGGTGGCTCCACCGGACGTCGACGCGTTGCGCCGCCAGGTTGCGGACTTGACCAACGGCGCGGCGGCGGTCCGCGACACCGGGTACGAGTTCATCGAATCCCCTGTCAACCCGGATGGCGGCACGGAGTGCTGATTCGGCTGCCGGGCCCGTTGAGACTCTTCGCGTGTTTCCGCCTTAACCCGCCTTCTCTAATTGCTGGAAACTATTTGGAAAATCATCCGATAATAATGCAATAACTGCATGTGATTGTGACATCGACCATCCGCACCACTGGAGGATCCGTCATGAACATCGATCGATTGAGTGACCTGATCCACGCCGGCGGAGCCGGAGGCGTCTCGTCGGGGCTGGATTCGGTGGTCAGCGGCGTCACGTCGGCCGTGCAGGCCGCGGGGACCGACGGCCTGAAAGATGCGCTCCTGCCCATCGATCCGCGCGAACTGGAGATCCCTGCCCGCCCGGGCAGCATCGGCGACGAGGCCGGTTGTGTCGGTCCGGCGGAGTACCTGCGGTTGTCCGCGGCGAACCCCGAGGGGATGACCACCGCGCACCGACTCTCCCGTGACGCGCTGGCGGCGCTGGACGCGGATGGGTCCGCCTTTGCACCTCTCGATGAGCTCCGCGGCAGCTGGTTGAACGCGGCGCAGGCGGGACCGGTGGTGGACAAGTTGGTGGGCCCGCGCGGCCTGCTCACCCCGTTGACCGGTGGCACCGACTTGGACCCGGCCCTGCCGGGGAAACCGGAGGAGCCCGGCAAGATCCTGGACCTGGATCAACTGGGCGTAAAGGTGCGCGATGTGGCGGACGATGGTGCGGACAGCCGGCGCGTTCTATCCGACCTCGGCCCCTATGTGCGCGAACTGGCGTCCGAGAAGGCCGGCCGCAAGCTCTTCCCCGCCGACGGCGCACCCTACGTCAAGGAAGTGTCCGACCAGCAGGAGCTGAACCGGGGCATCTTGCTCGATGCCGGCCCCTACGTGCGTGAGCTGGCGTCCGAGAAGGCCGGCCGCAAGCTCTTCCCCGCCGACGGCGCGCCCTACGTCAAGGAAGTGTCCGACCAGCAGGAGCTGAACCGGGGCATCCTGCTCGATGCCGGACCCTACGTGCGCGAACTGGCCGCCGAGAAGGCCGGCCGCAAACTCTTCCCTGCCGACGGCGCGCCCTACGTCAAGGAGGTGTCCGACCAGCAGGAAATGGACCAGGGGGGCGCACTCGAAGCCGGACCCTACGTGAGGCAGTTGGCCGAAGTGTGGGAAGGGACCAAATGCGTCCTGCCGGACGCCGGTCCCTATGTCCGGGAGCTGGCTGAAGCGCGCACGGCGTGCGAAGCCGCCCGGGAGCCCGGCGTGGCGCCATCCACCGGCGGCGGCTGGCCGGGCGGCATCGACGAATCGCTGCAGGATCTGGCCCGGATGGACCCGTTCACCCCGGATGGAGTGGGGAAGCTGGCCCGGCTCAGCTATCAGCTGGGCGCTCTGGACGGCTTGCAACGGGTGGTGGGCAACCTGCTGTCCCTGGACGAACGGCTGGACATCCGGCGAGGTGACCGGGAGGTCTGAGCGATGTTTCGGGTGGCGCTGGTCAACATGCCGTGGATCACCGCCAAGCGGGGATCGATGGCGCTCGGTATTCTGGAGCGGGTGCTGCACCGGCACCACATCCCGGCCGAGTCGTTCTACCTGAATATCCGGCTCGCCGCATCGATGAATTTGAGAATCTACGAGACGATTTCGGACGCCCCGTTGATCGGCGAATGGCTCTTCTCCCAGCATCTGTTCGGCCCGTACGGCTCCGGTGAGCTGGACAACAGCGCCGCCGCCGTGATCGGCCGGGACGGCCCGGAGGTCCTGGACCTGGGCCGCGGCCGCCGCGTCGGCTACGACCGGATCGTCCGCGACATCCTGCCACCCTTCATCGACGATTGTCTCGAGCGGGTCCCCTGGAGCGACTTCTCCGTGGTGGGATTCACGTCCGTCTTCACCCAGCACGTCAGCTCCCTCCTGCTGGCCAAGCGAATCAAGGAGCGGCATCCGTCGACGACGATCGTGTTCGGCGGGGCCAACGTCGCCGATGTGATGGGACTGGAAACCCTGCGGGCGTTCCCCTGGGTGGACTACGTGGTGGATGGGGAGGCCGAGGAGTCCTTCCCGCAGCTGCTGCGCCACATCCACTCCGGCCGGCCGTACGACCCGGTCCCCGGCGTTTCCTGCCGGCGTGACGACCGGGTGATTCCCGCCCGGGAGCAGCCCCCGCTCGTAGATATGCGGCAGGTGCCCATCCCCGACTACGCTGCGTATTATCGCGAGCTGCAAGAGGCGGGTCTGGCCGAACGTGTGCGTCCCCTGATCCAGTTTGAAAGCGCGCGCGGCTGTTACTGGGGTGAAAAGGCGCAGTGTGCCTTCTGCGGGATGAACGGCCGGCGGATGACCTTCCGCACGAAGCCCGGTCGGCAGGTGGCCCGCGAGCTGCGGGTGCAGGCCCGGCGCCATCACACCCTGGATTTCGAGGCGGTGGACAACGCCTTCGCCCCGTCATTCTTCGACGAGCTGGTGCCGCGTCTGGACTGCCGGCGGGATGGCCTGAAAATATTCTACGAGGCGCGGGGACTGATGAGCCGGCAGCAGATCCGCCGGCTGCGGGACGCGGGCATCTGCAGTCTGCAGATCGGAATCGAGTCGCTGCATCCGGACCTGCTCCGGCGGCTGCGGAAGGGCGCCACGGTCATCCAGAATCTGCAAACGCTGAAATGGTGCGCCACGTTCGGCGTTTCGGTGAGCTGGAACTTCCTCTTCGGGATACCGGGAGAAACCGCGGCGCACTACCGCGAGATGATGGACCTCCTCCCGTCGCTCACCCACCTCGATCCGCCCCAGGTGGTCGCCCGGGTCATCCTGCAGCGGTTCAGCCCGTATTTCGCCGACCCGGAACGCTGGGGGATCGCCGGGTTCAGCCCCAAGCGCCTCTACACTCACATCTACCCGGAGAACCGGATCAACCTGCGGGATCTGGCCTACCACTTCTCCTTCACCCTGCGGGAGGAGGGGGAAAACCCGGCGAACTACATCGGGCCGGTGGCCCGGGCCATCCAGCGCTGGAAGGACACGGCCCTGCTCCGCTTCATCCACTTCACCTTCCGCAAGGGACCCGGCTTTGTCCTGCTGAAGGACAACCGTCCGCTGGGCCAGCCGCCGGACTCCGAGGAACGGACGGCGGTGCTGGACGGGCTGTCCGGACGCGTGTTCGAATTCTGTGATTCGATCCGAACGCTTTCCGAGATCGTGGCCTTCGCCGCCGCCGGCAACGGCGGCGCGGACACCGCGGCTCGCGTCCGCGACGTGCTGGCCGAGCTCGTCGGCCGGAACTACATGTATACCGAGCACAACCGATACCTCAGCCTGGCGGTACCGGAATTCCCGGCACCTTGAGCAGCGGTACCGCCAGCCGGCCGGCGGTACCGGGATGATTTCCCGGCTTGATAAGGAGGAACGATGGCTGATGCGGCGCAAACCAAACGGAACCGGTTCCTGAAAGGTGAAATCACCCTCGACGAGGCCCTCGACATGACCCCCACGCAACTCGCCGCCCTGTTTCACACGGGTCATGCCCTGGTGGAACAAGGGCGCCTGGCGGAGGCGCGGTTGATCTTCGAGGGGTTGGCGGTGCTCGATAGCGGGAATGCGATGGTCCACGCCATGCTGGGCGTCATCTTTCACAAGCTGGGACGCCCGGCGGCGGCGGTCGGCGAATACAACCAGGCCCAGGCGCTGTTGCCGGGCGACATCCAATCGCTGGTCAATCGCGGCGAGATCTTTCTCAAGCACGGCCTGCTGGAGAGGGCCGCCGCCGACCTCCGCCTGGCCGTCAGCCGCGACCCGGATTGCCACCATCCCGCCGCCAACCGCGCCCGCCTGCTGCTCGGCCTGCTCAAGGAGGCGGTGGAGACCGCCGAGCAGCGGGGGCTCGACGCGGTTACCGAAGCCAAGAAGCGCTTCGACCTGCAACTGGGCAATCTGAGGGGTTGAGGCGCGGCTCCGGCCGGAGCACCTACGCCATGCGGCCGTGGGCGCCGGATGTCCGGACCAGCGACAGCGGTCCGCCGCAGCGGCCGCACTGGCCGACACCGTCGTAGGCGGGATCGTCATCAGGGCGGGCGTAGTTGTAGTTGAGCCCGCCCACGGGAAACGGTGGATGCACCGACTCATATAGGGCGCCGCAACGCAGGCACATGTACGCGTGACCCGCCGCAAGATCGCGAGCCGGCTCGGAATTCGACGTATCCGGCAGGCTTTGTTTTTTCAGCTTTTTCTTCGGCATCGGCGATCTCCTCTCCGCCATTTTATCCTACCAGAAACGGGACAGCCGCGCAGGTGAATTTGCGTCTTCGGGACGGCTGACGGTTTGAAATGAATGCCGGCCGCAGGCCGCTCTCAGGAGGCTACTTGAATCTGTCATTCCCGTCGTTGCAGGAAGTCCGCCGGACGTTTATACTGGCGGCAACATCGAATGGGAGGCTGACATGCGCATTCTGTCCGTGATGTTCCTGGTGGTTGCGCTGGGCGTGGCCGCATCCGCCGCCGGCCCCGCCATGGAGAAGGACCGCTTCGACACGACGGCCGGTCCGTTGACCATCACCTTCATCGGCCACGGCACGCTGCTGCTGGAGCTGGGCAACCTGCGGATCCATGTGGACCCGTACGGCAAGCTGGCCGATTACACTGCTCTGCCCGACGCCGACCTGATCCTGATCACGCACCACCACGGCGACCATCTGGACCCGGCCGCCATCGCCGAAATCCGGACACCCCAGACGGCGGTGATAACGACCGCGCGTTGCGCCGACCGGCTGGAGTGCGTCACCGTCATGGCCAACGGCGACGCGCGCATGTTGAAAGGCGTTCTCGTCCAGGCCGTGCCGGCTTACAACATCGAACATAAACGGCCGAACGGCGACCCCTTCCACCCGCAGGGCGAGGGGAACGGCTACGTGCTCACGTTCGGCGACATCCGCGTCTACATCGCCGGCGACACCGAATCCATCCCTGAAATGGCTCTGCTGGCCGGCGTCGACATCGCGTTCCTTCCCGTCAACCTGCCGTATACCATGACGCTGGAGATGGCGGCCGACGCGGCGCGGCGGATCCAGCCCAAGGTGCTGTACCCATATCATTTCGGGGACACCGACATTGCCAAACTGCCACCGATGCTCACCGATGTGCCGGGCGTCGAGGTCCGGTTGCGGCGCATGCCCTGACACTCCGCCGGCCCGGCCGGCGGACGCCGATGAACTTCCTGCCGCACGGCTCATCTAACGGAGTGAGACGGCCCGCCGGATTACCGGCGCCGGCAGCGGAGGTGATGGTCATGAAGCGCACCCGGCTGTTACTGCTCTCCCTGATCCTGTCGCTGGGCGCGGTCCTGGCCGGCGGCGCCGCACCCAGCCACCACGTCCTGCTGCAATTCGACCTGGCGCCCACCCTGCTCGTCTCCGCCGGCGCCGACCTCCGGCTCCAGGTGGTGGTCATCAACCTGGACGGCTATGTGGCCTTTCGCGAGACGGCCTCGCTGGCAGCATCCGGCAGCAGTTCGGACGACGTCCTCACGTACGAAAAACTGGTTCTGCTTCCGCGCGGCGAGTACCTCGTGGAAGGTCTGTTCTTCGATCCCGGCCGTGACGGCTGGGAGGTGGTCGCCGCTCCCATCCGGCTGGACAAAAAAAGTCCCCGCGAGGTGGCCGTCCGACTGAGCATCGACCAGTTGTCCCAGGCCGGATACCGGTCCCGGCGGCGGGTGCTGGAGTTCAACCCCGACCGGCTGGGCCGGCTCTTCTTCGACCACATGCTGTGGGATCGGATCCGGTACGGGTCCATCCGAAAACCCGAGGAGTGGGGTGACGTGTTCGCCCGGATCAAGATGCTGGCGGCCGATCTCAATTTTTCCCCGTTCGCCCAAAACTGGCAGGAGCAGACCGCCTTCGCGCCACCCGACTTCCTGGTGCCTTACGTTGTCGCCGACCGCATCTTCGACATGACCGTGCGTGCGGACAACCTGCGCTTTCTCCATCGCGAGATGGAGCGCTCGGCCTCGCCCGGCGGCCCTGATCCCCGAAAGGTGTTCACCGCCATGGATGACGAAGCCGGCGATTTCATGGCCTCCTACCGCCGCCTCAACATGGCGGAGCTGTTCGGCGGGTCGTGGGACAAGTCGGCGTTCAAGACGGAAAGCCGCCGCCTGGACAACCCGGCGTGCCGGACACAGCTGGCCGAACTGATCCCATGGCTCTGGACCGCCGTGGAGCGGAACTTCTACACGGCCAACCAGCGCGTCTCCGCCGAGCGGCTCGCGCTCGAAGACCCCGGTGTGCTCGCTGAAAAGATCCGCCTCGTCGCCGATCGCGCCGCCGACCTCCCCTCCCGGACCACGCCCCGCGACTGATCCCCCGGTCGCACTCCTTTTCCATGAAGCGTTTCGCGCGAACGGACGCGTTGATTTATCGCGCCCGATCCGCTACAGTGGCAGAATCCGGACTATGAGGATGCATCCATGAGGATCCATGCAACGTGCCGCGCCGCGCTGATTCCGGTGCTGGCGCTGTGGTGGTCCGCCGCCCCGCTGGGAGCGGACCCGGCGGTCGGTTCCACCCGGTTTGACCTGGTGAATGACCAGGTCGTGTGCACCGTCCGCCTCGAGGACGGGCGCCTGGCGGAAGACCGCCTGGCTGCCCGCTCATCCGGAGCGGCGGCGGGCCGGCCGCTGCCGTCGATAACCACCGACGCCGGCTTCACGCTGGAAATGATGTGGACGGACTGGCAGGCGCCGGGCCAGTCGGCCAATGCGGCCAACCCGGTCATGGTGCGGGCGCGCGACCTGGTCCTCACCGGACATGTCCGCCGGCAGGACGCCGACGGCGGCGTCACGCTCGAGCTCCTCTTCCGCGACGCCGCCAGCTGCCTGGAGGTCCGCACCGCCTACCGGCTGGATGCGGATGCGTTTTTCGTCCGGCGGACGCTGGCCGTGCGGCAGCTCAAGGGCGCGCCGCATTTCCTGCGCTGGATCTGGACGCAAGACAGCCGCCTCGGCGACGCCGTCCAGACGCTCAAGCCGGGCGGGTTCGGGCAGCCGGTTGCCGTCCGCTGCGGCGCCGGCGGCGCTTTCTTCGGTCTGGAGTACCCGGCGGCTGAAAATGCGGCCGTTTCGTCGGCCGACGATCGGCCGGTGGTGCGCTGCGGTCAGGAGATGGGCGTGCGCCTGGGACCGGAGTGGACCGAAGGGGCGCCGGCCGTCACCGGCCTGGCTCCCGATCCCCACGTCAAGCTCTGGTTCTGGCGATACCTGGAAACGATCCGGGTCGCGCCGCTGCGCCCGTACCTCCTCTATAACACCTGGTACGACGTCCGCGCCCCCGAGATGGTCAAGGAGCCCGGCCAGGTGATGAACGAGGCCAACCTGCTCCGCATCATCGGGCAGTTCAAGACGGAGATGGTGGCAAAGCGCGGCCTCACGCTCGACGCCTTCGTCCTGGACGACGGCTGGGACGTTTACCGCAGCGACTGGGTGCTCCGGTCGGCCGAGTTCCCCAACGGCCTGGGGCCAATCCGCCGGGCGCTGGCCGAGCTCGGCACCCGGCTCGGCATCTGGTTCGGCCCCACCGGCGGCTACTCCCACCGCGACTGGCGGATCGGCTGGATGCGCGAGCACGGCTACGAAACCGTCGGCGACCAGTTCTGCCTGGCCGGCCGGAACTACGGCCGGATGTTCCGGCAGCGCGTCACCGACCTGGCGGCCAACGACGGCGTCGGCTACTTCAAATGGGACGGCATCCAGTTCAGCTGCAGCGAACCGGACCATGGCCACCCCGTCGACATCTATTCGCGGCGCGCCGTGATGGAGAGCGTCGCGGCGCTCGGCCGGGCCGTGCGGGCGAAGGATCCGGAGATGTTCCTCAACATCACCTCCGGCACCTGGCTCAGCCCGTGGTGGCTGCTGTACGCCGACCAGATCTGGATGCAGGGCGAGGACTACGGCTGGGCGGATGTGCCCTCCATCAGCCGGCGGGACGCGGCCATCACCTACCGCGACACCGTGCTCCACGAGGACTACCGCCGCCATGATTTCTGGTTCCCCCTGGCCAACCTGATGACCCACGGCATCATCAAGGGCCACCTGCAGAAGCTGGGCGGCGACGCGGAGGCGCTGGACAAGTTCACCGACGAGACGCTCGTCTACGTCGCCCGCGGCGTGAGCATGTGGGAGCTGTACATCTCGCCCGACCTGCTCACCGACGGCGAATGGGAGGCGATGGCCCGCTCCCTGCGCTGGGCGCGCGACCGGTTCCCCGTGCTCACCCAGACCGAAATGGTGGGCGGCGACCCCTCCCGCGGCGAGGCCTACGGGTACGTTCATTTCAAGGAGCGCCGGGGGATCCTCGTCGCCCGCAACCCCGTCATCGCTGCCCAGGTGCTCCGGACGGAGCTGGCGCCGGCGTACGGTCTGGACCCGGAGGCGAACACGCTGGTGCTGGAGCGGGTGTACCCCACGCGCTGGGTGTCGCCGAACCTGTACGCCGCCGGCGCCGCGCTCACCCTCCCGCTGGACGGCTTCGAGACGGCGGTGTACGAAATCTACCCGCTGGCGGAGGCACCCGGCCCGCTCGTGGCCGGCGCCGTGTTCGAAGCCGCCGACGACCCGGCGTCGGCCGGCGCCGTGACGGTGTACCCCATTGCCGGCCCACCCCGCCTGTTGAACCCCGAGCGGGTCGCGCGGGCCCAAGTGGACGGCCGGAGCGTCCAGCCCCAGGCGCTGGGCGTCACCGCCGGCGACGGCCTGCCCGAAGCGGTCCACAGAGCCGCCGTGGAATCGGACGGTCCGGGGCGTCTCGCCGCGCGCTTCGAGCTGGATCCCGCGGTGACGACGGCGGAGCTGGCGGTGCTCCTCACCCCGGCTGAAGCCTCCGCGGAGCGGGCCCTGCCGGCGCTCGCCGCGACTGTGGATGGTCGTGAAGCCGCCGTGCGGGCCGAAGCACAGGCCGGCCGGTGGGCCTGGCACACCGTCGCCCTGCCGGCCAACACCCGCACCGTGGAACTGGAACTGCGCGCCGATCCGAAGGCGGCCGGCTGGTCCGGCACGGCGTCCGTGTGGATGGTCTGCCGCCAGCGTCTGGGGAGGGCTGTCGCGCTCACCCTTTCGCCGGCTGAACCGGTTCAATCGCGGCCCATGCCGCCGCGGCCCTGGCCCTCCGGCGAGATCCGCCGGAACGTCCCGCTGGGCGAGGTGACCGTCACCCTGCCCTGATCTTCCGCCGCGGCCGTATCGCCGGTCACGGGCTGGTCGCGGTCCAAATTGTCAGCCCAAGGAGTCGGTCTATGCGTTCTGTAGTGGCGATGTTCCTGATGCTGGCGGCCGCCGGAGTCGCGTTCCCTCAGTCCGGCATACAGGCGGCCGTAGCGGAACCGGCGCTGGTCCCCCGACCCGCGCAGATCCAGATGGACGCGGGCGCGTTCTCCCTGACCCGGTCCACGCGCCTCGTCACCGACCCGGGCGACCGCGAACTCCGCCGCATCGCCCGGACGCTGGCCGTCCCCCTGGGCCGCGCCGCCGGTGGCCAGCTCACGGTCACCGACCGGCTGCCCAAGTCAGGAGCCGCTTCGGTCATCCGGCTGACCCGGCAGAACGCGCGGCCCGATCTCGCGCCCGAGGGCTATGAGTTGGAGATCCGCGCCGACGGCGTCCTGCTCCGGGCGCCGACGGCCGAGGGCATCTTCCGCGGCGTGCAGACGGTCCGCCAGCTTCTTCCGGCCGCTGCCGAGTCCGCCGCGGCCGGCAAACCGGGGCCGGCCGCGCTGCCCTGCCTGCGGATCACGGACCAGCCGCGCTTCGCCTGGCGGGGATTGCTGCTGGATTGCTGCCGCCATTTCATGAGCAAGGATTATGTGAAGCATGTCATCGACGCCCTGGCCTACCACAAATTGAACCGCCTCCACTGGCATCTGACCGAGGACCAGGGGTGGCGCATTGAAATCAAGGCGTTCCCCCGGCTCACCCAGGTGGGCGCTTGGCGGGGCGAAGGCGCCGAGCGGTACGGCGGCTTCTACACCCAGGCCGACATCCGCGAGATCGTGGCCTACGCCAAGGAACGCTACGTCACCGTGGTGCCCGAGATCGAGATGCCGGGCCACTGCACGGCGGCGCTGGCGGCGTATCCCGAATTCTCCTGCACCGGCGGCCCCTTCGCGGTGACTCACCGCTGGGGCGTGTTCGACGACGTCTACTGCGCCGGCAACGACGCCACGTTCCGGTTTCTGGAAAAGGTGCTCGACGAGGTGGCGGCGCTGTTCCCCGGCGAGTACATCCACATCGGCGCCGACGAATGTCCCAAAACGCGCTGGCAGGCCTGTCCCAAGTGCCAGGCGCGCATAACAGCCGAAGGGCTGAAGGACGAGGCGGAGCTGCAGAGCTGGTTCATCCGCCGCATCGCCGCGTATCTGCGCGGCAAGGGGAAGCGGGTCACGGGCTGGGATGAAATCATGGAAGGCGGCCTGGCCGAGGGTGTCACCGTGCAGTACTGGCGGGGCTGGCTCGGCGAGCGGATCGTGACCGAGGCGGCCGCCGCCGGCAACGACGTGATCGTCTCGCCCACCAGCCACTGCTATATCGACTATCCGTGGTCCGTCATCGACCTGGCCAAGATCTACAGCCTGGAGCCCGTTCCGGCGGGGATGCCGCCGGAGCACGCGGCGCGGGTGCTGGGCGGGGAGGCCAACATGTGGGCCGAGTACGCCCCGCAGCCGGCGGTGGACGGCAAGGTGTTCCCGCGGCTGGCCGGTCTCGCCGAGGTGTTGTGGTCGCCCCGGGAAGCCCGCGACTGGGCGGATTTTTCCAACCGGATGAACGGCCACTATGACCGCCTGGCCGCGCTGGGGATCGCCGCCATGGTGCCGCCGCCGCGGCTGGAGACCGACGGCGCGGACGGCGGCCCGGTGACCGTGACGCTCGCCACCACCGTCCCGGGCGCGGTGGTCCGCTACACGCTGGACGGCACCGCGCCGCACCCCGACTCACCGTCCGCGGCCGGCCCCATCCGGCTGGACCGGACGACCACCCTGCGGGCCGCCGCTTTCCGGCCCGGCCTCACGCCGAGCCCCGAGGTGCGGACCACCTGCCGGATCGGGCCGCTCCCGGCCGTGTCCGCGGGTGATACCGTCCCCGGCCTGCGCGCGGCTTACTATCCCGGCAACTGGAACGCCATCCCCGACTTCGCCGCGCTCCGACCAGCGGCGGTGACCACCGTCCCGGCGATCGATGTCTCGCCCGGCCGGCGGCCTGAATTTTTCGGGCTGCGCTTCACCGGATTCATCGATGTCCCGGCGGACGGCGAGTACGCCTTCTCGCTGCGCTCCGACGACGGCAGCCGGCTCTTCATCGACGGGGTGCTCGTCGTGGAGAACACCACCGCCCACGAGTCCCGGGAGCAGACCGGCCGGATCCGCCTGGCGGCGGGCCGCCACGGCCTGGTCCTGGATTACCTGCAGATGCTGGGGGACAAATCCCTGGCGGTGTTCTGGGAGGGCCCGGATCTCCCTCGCCAGCAGCTGCCGGCCGCCCGGCTGGTCCATGCGCCGGCGGCACCCGTGCGCTGAGACATCGCAAACAGACACCGGAGACGCACCGCATGATCCTGAACGCGCTTGACTGGAGCATCATCGTCGCTTATTTCGTCTTCTCGCTGCTCATCGGGCTGGTCGTGGCGCGGCGGGCAGGGCGCAGCGCCGCCGAGTTCTTCCTCTCCGGCCGGAGCATGCCGTGGTGGCTGCTCGGCGTATCCATGGTGGCGACCACGTTTTCCAGCGACACGCCGAACCTGGTCACCGACATGGTCCGCCAGAACGGCGTCGCCGGCAACTGGGCCTGGTGGGCGTTCCTCCTGACGGGCATGCTCACCGTGTTCGTCTACGCCCGGCTGTGGCGGCGTTCCGGCGTCCTCACCGACCTGGAGTTCTACGAGCTGCGTTACAGCGGCCGGGCGGCGGCCTTCCTGCGCGGCTTCCGCGCCGTGTACCTCGGGGCTTTCTTCAACGTGCTGGTGCTGGCCACGGTATCCATGGCCCTGACGAAGATCGCCGCGGTCATCCTGCACTGGCCCGCCGGATGGACCCTGCTTCTCGCCGGCATCGTGACGGTGGTCTACAGCGCGCTGGGCGGCTTCAGCGGCGTCCTGCTGACGGATTTCTTCCAGTTCATCCTGGCCATGGCCGGCGCCATCGGCGCCGCGGTGGTGGTCCTGGGCCGGCCGGATGTGGGCGGACTGACGGGTCTGCTCGGACACCCGGCGGTGGCGGCGAAACTGAGCCTGGTGCCCGACCCCGGCGACGGCCAGACCTTCCTCCTGCTGCTGGTGCTGCCGCTGGCGGTCCAGTGGTGGAGCGTCTGGTATCCCGGCGCCGAACCGGGCGGCGGCGGATACATCGCCCAGCGCATGCTGGCCGCGCGGTCGGAAGGGGGCGCTATCGCGGCCACCCTGTTCTTCAACGTCGCCCATTACGCCCTCCGTCCCTGGCCCTGGATCCTCGTGGCGTTGGCCTCGCTGGTGGTGTTTCCCGACCTGGCCGCCCTGCGGCAGGCGTTTCCCCACGCCGACCCGGGTTTGATCCGGCACGATTTCGCCTACCCCGCCATGCTCAGCTTCATGCCCGCCGGACTGCTGGGGCTCGTGACCGCCTCGTTGCTGGCGGCGTACATGTCCACCGTGTCCACCCATCTGAACTGGGGGTCGTCTTACCTGGTCAACGATTTGTACAAACGGTTTTTCCGTCCCGACGCCAGCGAGAAACGGCTGGTGCTCGTCGGCCGGCTGGCGACGGTGGGCCTGATGGTCGCCACCAGCATCGTCACCCTGCTGTTGGAAAATGCCCTCCAGGCCTTCCAGATCTTGCTCCAGATCGGAGCGGGCACGGGGCTGCTGTTCATCCTCCGCTGGTTCTGGTGGCGGGTCAACGCGGCCAGCGAGATCACGGCCATGCTCACATCGTTCCTGGTAGCCGTCTATTTCCAGTTCGTCCACCCCCACACCGGCCTCCCGCTGGTGAGCGCGCCGGTTCAGCTGGTGGCCGGCGTCGCCGTCACCACCCTGGCCTGGCTGGCGGCCGCCTGGCTGGGCCCGGCCACCGAAGCGGCCACCCTGCGGTCGTTTTACCGGCTGGTCCGCCCCGGCGGTCCCGGCTGGCAACGCGTGGTGAACGACGCCCGGCATGCGGGAGAGGATCTGGAATCAACAGGGAAACCGGGATGGGACGTGCCCCACGGCATCCTCTGCATGTTTCTCGGTTGTGTCATGGTCTACAGCGCCCTGTTCGCCACCGGCAATTGGATCTACGGCCGGATCTGGCCGGCAACCAGCCTGTCGGTGGCGGCGGTGGGCGTGGCCAGCCTGCTGATCCTGGTCTGGCGTCGGCGTCCCTCCGCCCTGTCGTAGCATGCGGCCGGCGGCCGGGAGGAACTCCCGCAGTACCTCGCGCACTCCGTGCGCGTGATCGACCACGGTCGGGTCACCCGACCAGCCGGAGCATCCGCCGCGCGCCATCCGGAATCCCCAGCTTTGTGCCGCTGAAACTCGCAGCCGGCAGCTGCGTGGAACGCGGCTTACTTCAAAAAAAGGCCGCCCGTGGGGCGGCCCTTGGATCGAAAATGATGGGCGATGGTTTCACCCGTCACACCGGTTTCTCACACTCCGGCTCACTGTTTTCCCATCGCCGCCCGGATCACGGCCTCCGGATCGACCAGATGGTCCGAATTGTTCGGGTCGTCGGTGATGGAGAGCAGAACGCCCCTGACTTCTCCGTTGAAGGCGTTCCCCACCGGGCCGTAGTCCGGGGACACGGGTGCGCCCGTATCCTCCCCGACATCCATGCCGTCGTCGGCGGAGAATACCATCGCCTGAGTCATCGCGACGGTGCCCTCGCCCACCGGCTTCCCGTCCAGGTATAAGGTGACCTTGCCGCCCTTCCCGAGGCCGCCGCCGGCGTAGGCGAATTCCATCCGCACCTGGTGCGGGCCGGCGGGAAGCGGGGTCGCGGATTCGACGTAGTAGTGGTTCACGCCGGCCACGTTGTAACAGTACTTGAGCTTGCCGTCCTTGGCGTAGAGGCTCCAGCCGCCGATGTTGGCGCCCTGGGCCGCGATGACGCCCGCGGCGCCGCCCTTCGGCACGACCAGCTCGGCGGTGACGGAGTGGGACTTGTTCTTCAGGTTCAAGACGCAATTCTCGCTCAGCCGGCCCATGCCGCCGAACAGGAGCTGGGTCTTGCCCCGGACGAGCACCGGCCGGCCGGCGATGTCCGGATTCAGCTTCTCGGCGACCCGGTCGTCGAGGGGGAGCACCTTGTAGCGAGCCGCCTCGATCAGGAACTGGCGTTGGAGTTCGTGCAGTTTTTCCGGCATCTGTCCGGAAAGATCGTTCGCCTGGCTCCAGTCCTTGTCCGCGTAAAGCTCCCAGACGTCGTCGTCGAAGGGCACCGTCTTCTGGCCCACGAGAAGCCATGGGGTGCGGTGCTTGGTCACCGCCGTCCAGCCCTTGTAGTATATGCCTCGGTTCCCGAACATCTCGAAATATTGGATGTCGTGCCGCTCGGCGGCTTTGGGTTCGTCGAAGGAGTAGGCCATACTGACCCCCTCGATGGGGTCCTGCTGGATGCCGTTCACGGATTCCGGCTGCGGCAGGCCGGCCACCTCCAGTATGGTGGGGGCCACATCGATGACATGGGTGAACTGCGATCGGACTTCGCCTCTGGCCTTGATCCCTCCGGGCCAGTGCACGACCGCGCCGTTCCGGGTGCCTCCCCAGTGTGACGCCACCTGCTTGGTCCACTGGTAGGGAGTGTTCAGGGCATGGGCCCAGCCGACGGCGTAGTGGTTGTAGGATTCCGGTCCTCCGAGCTTGTCGAGCCGGGCCGACAGAAACTCCGGCGTCTCCAGGGCGGCCAGGCCGTTGAAGTTGGCCATCTCGTTGTACGCGCCGTTCAACGTGCCTTCGGCCGACGCGCCGTTGTCGCCCATGATGTAGTAGATGAGGGTGTCGTCGAGGATGCCCAGTTTCTGCAGATTCTCAACGATGCGGCCGACGTGGTGGTCGGTGTATTCCAGGAACCCGGCGTACACCTCCATCTGCCGTCGCAGGACGGGCTTCAGCGCTTCCGGCATCTCATCCCACGACGGGATCTCTTTGGGACGCGGGGTGAGCTGACAGTCGGCCGGGATGACGCCCAGTTGCTTCTGGCGGGCGAAGGTTTCCTCACGCAGCTTGTCCCAGCCTTGGTCGAACTTGCCCTTGTACTTGTCGGCCCATTCCTTCGGCACGTGGTGGGGCGCGTGAGTGGCGCCCGGCGCGAAGTAGATGAAGAACGGCTTGTCGGGCATCAGGGCTTTCTGCTGCCCGATCCACTTGATGGCCTTGTCGGTCATGTCGGCCATGAGGTGATACCCCTCCTCGGGGGTCTTCCGAATCTCCACCGGGGTGGTTCCTTCGTAGAGCGTCGGATACCACTGGTTGGCCTCGCCGCCGATGAAGCCGTAGAAGTACTCGAATCCACCGCCGCCGGTGGGCCACGCGTCGAAGGGCCCGGCGGGGCTGGTCTGCCAGACCGGCACCTCGTGGCACTTGCCGAACTGGGCGGTGGAATAGCCGTTGAGCTTGAGCGTCATGGCCAGCGGCGCCATGGACCGGGGCAGCACTGAGCTGTATCCCGGAGCGCCGGTGGCCGTCTCGGTGATGTTGCCCATGCCGGTGGAATGGTGATTGCGCCCGGTGAGCAGCGCCTGCCGAGTGGGCGAGCAGAGGGCGGTGGTGTGGAAGCGGTTGTACCGCAGGCCACCCGAGGCCAATGTGTCCAGGGTGGGCGATTGGCAGGGGCCGCCGAACGCGCTGGAGGCACCGAAGCCGGCGTCGTCGATCAGGACGACCATCACGTTGGGCGCGCCCTGGGGCGGGCGCAGCTGCTCGATGGGGGGATACGTCGCATCCGGACTCTTGGCGTCGTAAACGACCGAGCCCGGTTGGGTCGTGTTCGGCATGGGCAGATGGGCACGGTTTTTATAAGCTGCCGCACCGGCCGTCGCTCGCTGCTGGTCCGCGGCTGCGGAGGCCTGCTGCCCAAGACAAGGAACGGCCGCCGCCAGGAGCGCGGCCAGCACCGTCCACATCCAGAGGGAGTTTCGATTATTCATTTCTTCTACCTCCTGATTGAGAATTGCATTTAAAAGTCCAATCCCAAGTTCAGTCCCAGCCGCTAGCGGAATTCGGCCACCAGGTTGTTGTCCTTGGTGAGATGCTGCCCGTCGTTCTCGACATTGTTCTTCCGGTAGTAGTTGAACTCGAACTGGTTCATCATCTGCCTTCGTTCCAATCCGCCCGTCCGAACCCTCACTGCGTGGGGATGGTGAGGACCGGCAGTTGCTCCGCCTGTCCGCTGCCCAGCATGGTGAACAGGAACATGATCGCGGCGAAGGTCCGCTTGGACCGCCAGTCGTCCTCGGCGATCCAGAACCAGGCGCCGTTGTAGTCCACGGCGGTGAAGGCATCGGCCGGCCGGTCCGGCCCGCTGCGGACATGCAGGAGCGGGCTGGCGCCGCTTTCCTCCGCCGACAGCGGCGGGGTGAGCCTGCGCTCCTTGTGGGCCGGCGGGATATCCACTCCCCGCGACAGCGCGATCATGATCTGCAGCATGGACCGGCTGCCCACCGCCAGCTCGTCGCCCTGACCGCGCACCGGCGAAAACACCAGGCGGAACTTACTCGCTTGGGCCGGCAGTCCCAGCAGCTCCCGAATCCGGACGGCTTTTGCCAGTGCGTCCGGATCGACGTCCTGCTGCCGGAAAAACAGGACGATGTCCGGACCCTTTTCCTTGGAGGCCGGTTCGACCCGCATCCCGAACCCGTCGGCGTCCTGGACCTCCCGCAGCAGCTGCAATGCCTCGAAGAACGCCGGGTCCGCCTGACGTTTCGAACCGATGTTCGCGGGGCGGTTGCGCAGGCCGCTGAAAGAATCCAGGCTCAGCTCCAGGACGAAATCCGCGGCGTATCCCGCCTGGAGCAGCTGGAACACCCGGGCCGGGGCGATCGGCGTGAGCAGGCTCTCCAGAAACTTGTCGCCGGTCTTCGGGGCGTAGGTGATGGTGGGCCGGTCGGTGTACTTGCCCGAGGCCCCCAGGCTGAGGAAGTCGCCCTGGACCGCCTTCGAGGAAGAGACGGTCCCTCCGGCGCTCGCCGCCGTCTCCCACTGGTAGCCGCTCACTACCGAAGCTACGTCCAAGAAGATGGGCACGTCCATGTACCGCACCTTGACGATGTTGAGCAGAGTTTGCTGCTTCCAGGAGTCGGCGATGGCCCGGCTGTAGTCGAAGCGGTCCCGGGGGATGGTGGGCGGGCCGATCGCCTTGCATCCGAGCAGGATCAGGAGCAGGGCCGGCAGGGCCAACCGGAAATATTGCGGGCGCTTCAAGGTTTCACCTCCCGGATGAAACATTCTGACGGACCTCACGGGCTGAAGACGGACCAGAGCGCGTAGAGGCCGGCCAGAGCGAGAAAGAATGCCAGAGTGATCGTCAGGGGCCACTGGGTCAGTTGGAGCGGCTCCTCGCGGCGCAGCCGGCGCAGCACCACCCAGTGCGATATCGCCGCCAGAATCGTCGAGACCAGCCCGATGACGATCAGGGCCACGCCGGAAGCGGTTCGCCGCCTGGTGCAGGCGGACCGCCTGCTCGCTCCGGACCGTCTGCGCGACCGTCCGGAAAAACCCTACCATCCCGAAGCCGAAGGTGGCAAACGTCAGCGTCGTCCGGATCCAAGCCAGGGTGGTCCAGTCGAACGCCAGCGCCGTGCTGAATTTTGCCAGGCGGGTTCGTTCTCCCGACAGGACGGTGCGGTGATCGGCCGGCTTCGCCCCGCCCTCGGTGTCCTCCCCATCCGCCCGAGGCTCGGGGAAATCCGGAGGAGTCCGTTGAATCGTCATTTGATCCGCTCCCTGCCGAACGCGCCGGCCGTCGGGACCGACCTACTTTTTCTTCGCCCCCGCCGGCAGCAACAGCGCCAGCTGCAGGCGCAGGGACCAGTCCGCCCCGTCGGTGGGCCGGACGGCGTTGTAATAGAACGTGGCATTCCCGTTCACGGGCAGCTTGCCCAGGCGGAAGATCTTGCCGAAACCGCCGCCGAAGGGCACCGTCCACTTCTCCCCTTCGGGCGCCTCCCAGTTGGCGGTCAGGATCGGCGACATGGTGAGGTACCAGCCTTCCTTCATGTTGTAGTTGATGAAGTACTGGAACAGGAACTGGTTCACGTCCGGACGCGCCGCCTGGCCGCCCACCGACCAGACGTTGTTGACCAGCCCGCCGATCACCCACGGGCCGTGCATGGTCAGGGCGACGAAGCTGGGGCCGAGGCCCCACTTGCCCTGGGTAAGCAGGGGATGGGTGCCCGAGGGGAGCTGGAACACCGGGCCGGCGCCCCAGATCAGCTTGCCCGGCTCTGCCGGCGACAGGAAGAAAGTGGCCTGGATGTCGCCGACGCCGCCGGTGCTCCCCTGGTCCGAACTGACATCCGGCTGATAGAGGACCGGGATGATGGTCCGGGTGACAAGGTTCCACTTCCCGCTCACCCGGAACGGGATGACCGGCTGGATGTTCAGCAGGTACTGGGTCCGGTCGGAGGGCCCCAAGCCGAAGTTGAAGTTGTTTTGGAAGGGGAAGCTGATCATGTCCGCTACGGGGTTCTGCGCGGCCTTGGCCAGCTCCGACTTGTCGTCCTGGGCCGGCGCGGCGCCGGCCAGGAGTATCAGGATCATCCCCGCCCACAGGCAATTTTTACGAATTTTGCGCATCGACCCCCTCCTTGTCACCTAGAACCGGAACGCCACGCCCAAGACGGGGCCCGAGGTGATCATGTCGTATTTGAAGGAATCTTCGCCGGGGATCGGCACATCGTCCTCGTAGCCCGTCTCGTAGTCCATGTAGAGGAACCGCCAGCCGCCGCCGATCCAGGCGCTCTTGGTCAGCTGGAACTGGAGGGTCGGAAAGACGTCCACCGCGATCTTGGAGCTGAGGCCGAATCCGCCGACGTTAGCCGGCACGCTGACCAGCCAGCGCTCGCCCAGCGGCTGCTTCCAGCGGAGGCCCACCACGGGATCCACCCACTGCTTCGTCTGCTCCACCACGGTCCCGGCGAGGATCGGCGAATTGTCCTTGAACTCGATCCGGCCCCGGACCACGTTCCAGCGCGCCCCGAACTGCAGGTCCAGGTTCGGGGCAAGCCGGCGGTTGGCGAAAAAGAGAAAGGCGGCCTGGCTGGGATCGAGGTTGATGTAGTCGGTGGACGCACCGAGCGCCATGTAGAGGACGTCCGTACTGAAGCTCCAGTTGCCCTTGCGGGCCTCGAAATACCCGAGGAAGCCCGACTGGAGGTTGTGCATGGTGTATACATTCACGTCGGCCTCTTGCCCCTGGACGCCCAGTGTCCCGTCCATGCCGGCGAACACCAGGTACGGCGCAACGGTGTATTCCCACTCATCGTCCGTTGCCTGCGCCTGAACCGGCATCATGAAGACGAGAGCAATCAGCAGCACTCCTGAAGCAAATCCGAATAATTTCCTTTTTTCCATCTGAAAACCTCCTCGATTTCCAAACCATTCGATGTGTCAAACGGATGCGGACCCGGTGGCGCAACGGATCGCCTTTCATGCCCACTCTGCAGGACGGAACAGACTCGCCGGCAACCAGCCGTCATTGTCTGACCTCTCATCGCTCCACGCTTCCCCGCGGCTTGACGCGGGGGAGCGGATCCGTTCATTTCACCTCTTCGATCTCGCCGGGCCGCCAGGTCTTGCCGAACCCCGGATTGAATCAAACCGGTTGATCTGTTCACGGCCGATCACCGGGAAATCACTCCTGCGACCGGAGGGCCGTGATCCAGGGCAGGCCCTTCGCTTCTACAAGCTCATAAAAGCAGATATCCGGCTCCTGGGACGCCAGTTCCATGGCCAAAAGCACCCGGAGGAAGAGGGCGGACCGGATGTGCCGCTCCAGGTCGGCGGCGGACCGCCATCGTTCCACATAGAGGATTGCGGTTCCGCCCTGCGCCTGTTCGAAAACGGCGCAATCCTGGCAGCCGGGCTGTCCAAGGAGGGAGGCCTCGACGTGGCGAAGGATCTCCAGGATGGCTTCCCGCTTCCCGGACGACGGACAGATTTGGACATGCGTGATGATCATCCCTTTGTATATTGCATGGCTCATGCCAATCCGCGTGGCAAAACCTCAGACACTAAATTCCTTATTCATTATCAGATAGTTACGATTATTTGGAATGAGGAGGGGCAGAATGGCTTGACCCCCAGGGGTTGATATTACGTCCACGGGACGACATATCAACCCTGCCGATCACTCCGCAGGGTGACGATTAAGAGGTCCGTCGGTGGAGGCCCAGCTTCTTCATGCGGCTATACAGGGTGGAGGGATTCATCCCGAGCAGCTCCGCAGCGCCGCCTGGGCCCTTGATCCGGCCGCCCGTCCGCTCCAGCGCCGCCCGGATATGATCGGCTTCCGCCTCGGCGAGGGTGGATACCGAGGGGATCTGCCCCGGCACCTCCGCCTGCAGGTCCACCTGCAGGGTATCGCCGGCGGACACGATCACCGCGCGCTCGAGGACGTTGCGCAGTTCCCGGATGTTGCCCGGCCAGGGGTATCGCTGCAGTGCCTCCATGGTCCGACGGGGCACGGTCCGGATCTTCCGGCCGAGCCGGCCGGCGAACTCGTGCACGAAGGACTGGACCAGCAGCGGGATGTCCTCCTCCCGCTCCCGCAAAGGGGGCAGGTGGATGGGGAAGACGTTGAGGCGGTAAAACAGATCCTGCCGGAAGCGCCCCCGGCGCACCTCCTCCGCCAGGTCCCGATTGGTGGCGGCGATGACGCGCACGTTCACCGTGAGCGTCCTCGAGCTGCCCAGCCGCTCGAACCGTCCATCCTGGAGCACCCGCAGCAGCTTGGCCTGGAGTTCGAGCGGCAGGTCGCCTATTTCGTCCAGGAAGAGGGTCGACCCGTCGGCGATCTCGAAGCGGCCGGCCTGCCGCGTCAGGGCACCGGTGAACGCCCCTTTCTCGCGCCCGAACAGCTCGCTCTCGATGAGCGTCGCCGGCAGCGCCGAACAATTGACCTGGACCATGAGGCGGGCGTGGCGGGGGCTGCGCTGGTGGATGAACTCCGCGACGAGTTCCTTGCCGGTGCCCGTTTCCCCCTGGAGGAGCACCGACGAGTCCGTGGGCGCCACCTGCTCCGCCTGCTGCAGGACGCGGCGGACAGCCTCGCTCTGCCCGATGATGCCGCTCTTCACATAATGGAAATCGTCCCCCTGGCGGAGATAGATGTTCTCCTTCTCCAGCCGCTCCTTCAGCTGCCTGATCTCCTGGTACGCCTGCTCCAGGGCCAGTTGGCCGGCCTTGCGCTCCGTGACATCCAGGGAAATGCCCATCAGGCGATCACTCGCCCCGGAGCCGCCGTCCCGGGGCCGGCCTCGGGAGGAGATCCAGCGGGTGCCGCCATCGGGCCGGACGATCCGGTATTCGACTCGGATTTCCTTTCGCTCCCGGATGGCGCCGTCCACCGCATTCCGGACCAGGTCCCGATCCTCTGGGCTGACGGTCTTGAGGAAGTTCTCCAGCGTGATCTCCTGCTCCGGTGAGAAGTCAAACAATGCCCGGGCTTGTTCGGTGGCCCAGAAGTGGCCGGTGGAAAGATCCAGGATCCAAAGGCCGGCGCCCGCGGATTCCGCCGCGAGCTGCAGGCGTTCCTCCCGGTCGCGCAGGATTTCATCCGCCCGCCGATGGGCCAGCGCGTTGGCGAACACCTGCGCGATCAGGCGCAGGCGTCCCTGGAGTTCCGGTGACCAGGTCCGCTCCCGGCATATGTCGTTAAAGGAGAGCGCGCCGAAGACGATCCCTCCGCCCACCGATAGCGGGAAGGACAGCCCTGTCTTGACACCGAAGTGGAGGTAGATCTCCCGATCGCGGGCCGCTTCCGGCGGCATGTGGTCCACCGATCCGACCAGGACCTCCCGGCCCGCCGTGAGCTGGGCCTGGCTCCACGGGAAATACTCCCGCCCGTCCATCGGTTCCGGAATCGGAGGGCCACCCAGCGGCCGGTAATAGTGGGTCAACGTCAACAGATAGGGATCGTCCGGCGACCACTGCCACAACGTGGACATGTCAAGCCGGAGGCAGTCGCAGACCTGGCGCAAGGCGTTGTCGATCTGCCTGTCCAACTGATCGCCCGGCAGGTTCACGAACTGCGACGACAGGTCGGACAACAGGATCTCGAAGCGGAGCCGCTCTTCGAGGTCCGCCTGCAGCATCTCGGTTTGTTCTTTCATGACGTCAGCTTCTTCAAGAAGATCACGTCGAAAATCTACCATAAAAGGGATCCCGGGGAGCACAGAAAGTCCGCGATGAAATCCCCTTCCGTTTTTCGGCGGCGGGCCACTCTTCTATCCGCGATACGGGTCGGTTGCCGGTCATCGGCCTTCAGTCATCCGCCGCCGGTCCCCCGGCGGGGGCACGCTACTTTTCCTGGCCCAGATCGAATTCTTCGCCGGGAAAGGCCGGCGGCAGATGGTACAGGCGCATCAGCTCCTGGAAGCCCGCCTCCAGCAACATGGGCTTGGCCGCCTGGGTGGCGAGCTCGTTGGCGCGCCGCTGCAGCCGGGCGACGATGTCCGGATGCCGGTCGGCCAGGTTGTCCGCCTCGGACGGGTCCTGCGCGATGTTGAAGAGCTCGATGCGTTGAGGGAGCGTGGTTTTCCAAACCAGCTTCCAGTCACCCTCCCGCACGGCGCAACGGAACGGCTCGACGTTGTAAACGACCTCGGTCCGCGGCGACGGGTTGGCCCCGGCGATCGCCGGCCACACATCCAGACCGTCGAGCGGCTTGCACCGGGCGGTGGAGGCTCCAGCCAGCCGGGCCAGTGTGGGGTACCAGTCCGTCACGTGGAGCAATCCGTTTGCCATGGCTCCGGCCGGGACGCGGCCCGGCCAGTTGGCGAACGCCGCGACGCGCGTGCCGCCTTCGTAGTTGGTGCCCTTGCCCTCGCGGTAGGGGCCGTTGTCGCAAGGGATTTTGGACTTGGACAGGTCGGCCATGGCGCCGGCGAACATGGCGTTGCGCGTGCCGCCGTTGTCGCTCATGAACACGATGAGGGTGCTGTCGCGCAGCCCCCGGCGGTCGAGTTCGGCGACCACACGCCCGACCTGGTCGTCCATCGCGGTGATGCTGGCGGCGTAAGCGAGCCGGCTCGGGTCGGCAATGTCCAGGTAGCGGTCGAGGTACTCCGGCGGCGCCTGGTAGGGCGTGTGCGGGGCGTTGAAGGCCAGGTAGAGGAAGAACGGCTTGGCCGAATCGTGGTCGCGGACGTACCGGACGGCATCGTCGCCCAACAGGATCGTGGAGTAGCCCTTCTCCTCGACCAATTCGTTGTCACGGTACCAGTCCACCTTCCCCTCGCACTCGTGGGTGAAATAGTCGATCTCGCCGATCAGCGGACCGTACTGGTAATCGAAGCCGCGCTGCCGGGGCCAGTATTTTCGGTCGGCGTGGCCCAGGTGCCACTTGCCGACGAGGGCGGTCGCGTAGCCCGCCTCCCGGAGCGCCTGCGGCAGAAGCCACTCGTCCGTGGGCAGGCCGTAGGTGCCGCCCGTCGGAATGACGCCGGTCTGCAGGCCGTAGCGCAGCGGATACCGCCCCGTCAGCAGCGCCGCCCGGGTCGGCGTGCACATGGGCTGCGCGTAGAACTGGCCGAGCCGGGTCCCGCCCGCTGCGAGCCGGTCGAGGCTCGGCGTCCGGATGTCCGAGCCGTTGAACCCGACGTCCTTCCAGCCGAGGTCGTCGGCGACGATGAACAGGATATTGGGTCTCGCGTCCGCGGCGGACACCGTTCCGGTCCCACCGGCGACCGCGGTTGCGGCGAGGAGGACGATCAGGCCGATCCCACGCCAAGTGCTTTGCATTGTTCACTCCTTGTCCCCGGAAGCGGGGATCCGCTGCATTCACCGATCTGTCTGGCATCCAACGGTTTCCTCTTCAGCATGGATGAGGAATCAGATTGGAGGCGAATGCCCTTTAGATCACGGAATTCCCGGTGGGGATTCGGCCCGGTTGCCAATACCTTCCGGCTTGCCCGGATCCAGTCCGCATGGTAGATTGGGCCGGATGTTCAACTGAGAGATGGGAAGGACATGACGGCCCGACATCGGAAGCGCCATCCGCTGGCGGATCCACTGAACACGCTGCGAGAGGAGCCTCGGCGCCAGGCCGCTGTTCCGCCCTCCCCGGTGGCTGCCCCCGCGCCTGCGGCCGCCATCCGGAACGGATCGGACAAGAAGAAAGGCGGCTTCGCGAACCTGATCCTGCACATCCACCCGCGGCAGGTTCCCGTCGCCGCGCTCCGCCTGGACCGGACGCTCGGCCTGGGCGGTGCGGCGGTGGCGCTGTTCTTCCTCCTGGTGGCGACGGGCGTCCTTCTCCTGTTCGCCTACGAGCCGTCGCCGGCGTCGGCGTACGCCTCCATTCAAGCCCTGCGGCACGAGGTGCTGTTCGGAGACTTCGTCCGCAATATCCACCACTGGAGCGGCAATCTCCTGCTGGTCGTCACGGTGCTCCACTTGCTCCGGGTCTTCTTCACCGGAGCTTTCCGACCGCCGCGCGCCCTGAACTGGATTGTCGGACTGGCGCTGCTGCTCCTGGGAGTCGCGTCCAACTTCACCGGTTACCTGCTCCCGTGGGACCAGTTGGCGTATTGGGCGGTGACCATCAGCACCGGCATGCTGGATTATCTGCCCCTGGCCGGTCGGTGGCTCCAGACGCTGGTCCGGCGCGGGCCGGACATCGGCCCGGCCACGCTGGCCACGTTCTTTGCCCTGCACATCGCTATCCTGCCCATCCTGACAGTGTTCCTGATGATGTTTCACTTCTGGCAGGTCCGCAAAGCCGGCGGGGTGATCCTGCCCATGGCCGAACCGGCGGGGCCGCGGCCGGCCATGGTGCCGGTCTCCCCCCACCTGACGCGGCGGGAGGGCGCGGCGGCGCTGGCGTTACTGGCGGCCGTCTGCCTCCTGGCCGCTCTGGTGGACGCCCCGCTGGAGGCGCAGGCCAATCCGGGCATGAGCCCCAATCCGGCCAAGGCGCCGTGGTACTTCATGGGCCTGCAGGAGTTGCTGATCCATTTCCACCCCGTGGTGGCGGTTTTCGTCTTGCCGCTGCTGGCGGCGGCCGTCCTGGTTGCGCTGCCTTACCTGCGCTACGGCGGCCCGCCGAGCGGCCGGTGGTTCCACTCGCCGCGCGGCGCCCGCCTGGCCCTCGCTGCGGCGGGCGTGGCCCTGGCCGTCACGCCACTGGCCATCCTGGCCGACGAATGGCTGCCTGGCCTGCGGACGCTGCTGCCGCGCGCTCCGGAAATCGTCCTCGACGGCGTGCTGCCACTGGCGCTCCTGGTGGCGGTCGGGGCCGCGACGTTCGCGCTGCTGCAGCACCGGGGCCATCCCCTCCATGAGACCGTCCAGGCGTTCGGCGCCGCCGGAGTGGTGATGCTGCTGGTCCTCACAGCCATCGGCATTTTCTGCCGCGGCCAGGGGATGGCGCTGGTCTGGCCGTGGGCCGGGCACCTGCCGCCCCCCTGATCGGAGACCGGAGGGCTCGATGAATGAACAACCCCAAACACCCGACGCTCCGGAGGAGCCCTCGCGCCGTCGCTGGCTGGGCACAGCGGGCAAGATCCTGGGACTCGTCGCTGCGGCGGAGTTCGCCGGCGTCGCCGTGGCTTTTCTGTGGCCGCGCCGATCCCGCCGGAACGAGGGGGCATCCGCCATCATCTCCTGCGGGCCGGTGGATGAATTCACCCCTCATTCCGTGACCGCCTTCCCGGCGGGCCGTTTCTATCTGGTGCGGCTGGCCGACGGCGGGTTTCTGGCCTTGTCGCGCACCTGCACACACCTCGGCTGCACCGTGCCGTGGGACGAAGCGAAGGGCCGCTTCGTCTGCCCGTGCCATGCCTCAGCCTTCGACATCGCCGGCGACGTGCTCAGTCCGCCCGCGCCTCGGGCGCTGGACCTTCATCCGGTGCGCATCGAAAACGGGGTGGTCCGGGTGGACAGCGGCCGCGCCATCCAGCGCCAGCGCTTCGAACCGTCCCAGGAGGTGTACCTCTAAGCCGCCATGACCACCGCGCCCGACGACACCCATCCGCCCGCCGGCCCGGTCAACGGGGCCGACGCGAAGCCGGCCGAGTCGGCATGCCCGGCCGCCCCGCGCCTGGCGCCGCTGCAGTCATGGGAGTCGGTCGGCTTCATCGCGCTGGTGGTCCTGCTGCTGTCGGTGCCGGTGTACCTGGTCCGCTCGGCGCACACCGTGCGGCCGACCGGGGAGCGCGCGGCCGCGCGGTACGTGGGGAGCGAAAAGTGCCGGCCATGCCATGTCAAGGCCTGGACGGCCTGGCAGGATTCCCACCACGCCCAGTCGATGGCGGCCGCCACGGACGCGACCGTGCTCGGCGACTTCAACGGCGCCGTGTTCGAGGGGGATGGGATCCGCGCGCGATTCTACAAGAAAGGGCGCATGTTCTGCGTGGAAACGGAGGGACCGGATGGCCGGCCCACGGAGTACGAGATCCGGTACACCTTCGGATTCTATCCGCTCCAGCAGTACCTGGTGCCATTCCCGGGGGGGCGGTTCCAGTGCCTGTCAGTGGCCTGGGACTCCAAGGACCGGAAGTGGTTCTTTCTCTACCCCGGCCAGCGGATCCCGCCGGGGGACTGGCTGCACTGGACGCGCCAGGCCGCCAACTGGAACAGCATGTGCGCCGAGTGCCACTCCACCGGCTTGCGCAAGCGCTACAACCTGGAAACGGAAACCTACAACACCACCTGGACCGACATCAACGTGGGTTGCGAAACTTGCCATGGCCCCGGCTCGCATCACGTGGAGTGGGCCGCCCAGCCGCCCATGGCCCGGCCGGCGGTGGAGAATTTCGACCTGACCGTGCGCACCGGCGGCCTGACCAACCGCGAGCTGGTGGAGCTGTGCGCATTTTGCCACTCCCGGCGGGCCAGCCTGGGGGACTACGACCCGACCGCGAAATTGCTGGACAACGAGCTGCCGGAGCTGCTGCGGGAGGGGATGTATCACCCCGACGGCCAGATCCTGGAGGAGGTGTACGAGTACGGCTCCTTCACCCAGAGCAAGATGTACCACAACGACGTCCGCTGCTCCGACTGTCACGACGTGCACAGCGTTCGGCGGCGCCTGGAGGGGAACGCGCTCTGCCTGCAGTGCCATCGGGGCGACACGTACGACACGCCGGCGCACCACTTCCACAAGCAGGCCGTCGATGGCCGGCCGAGCCCCGGCGCCCTCTGCGAACGGTGCCACATGCCGGGCCGCTTCTACATGGTCAACGACTGGCGCCTGGACCACAGCCTGCGGGTCCCCCGCCCCGACCTGAGCCGGGCTCTCGGCACGCCCAACGCCTGCAACGCGCCCGCCTGCCACGACGACAAAGGAGTGGAATGGGCGGTCCAACACTTCACCCGTTGGTACGGCCTGACCCAGAAGCCGCACTACGGCCCCGTCCTGGCGGCGGGCCGGGCGCGAAGCCCCGACGCTGCCCCGCGACTCGCGGAACTGGCCCGGGACCGCCTGCGGCCGGTGATCGTGCGGGCGACTGCCCTGGAACTGCTGCGCGGCTACCCGGGAGCCGACACCGAGGCCGCCCGGCGCGAGGCTCTCGGCGACGAGGAGCCCCTGCTCCGGGCGGCTGCCGCAGACACGCTGGAGGGGCTGTCGCCCGACCAGGCCCTGAAACTCGTCTTCCCCCTGCTCAACGATCCGGCGCGGGCCGTGCGCCTGCAAGCCGCTCGCCACCTCGCGGCGGTGCCCGCCGGCGCCTGGCCGGCATCGAAGCGGGCGGCATACCAGAAGAGCCTGGAAGAGCTCAAGCGAGTCTACGCCTTCCAGGCCGACTTCCCCCAGGGCCGCTACAATCTCGGCAACCTCTACGTCGACCTCGGCCAGACGGGGCCGGCCGAGGCGCACTATCTCAAGGCGATCGATTTCGACTCGAAATTCTTCCCCGCCCGGATGAACTTGGCCCTGCTCTACAACGCCACCGGCCGCAACGCGCCGGCGGAACTGCAATACCGCGCGGTGCTGGCCGACTACCCGGCGAACGGCGAAGCGGCCTACTCCCTGGGGCTGCTCCTCGCGGAGGAACGCCGGACGGCCGAGGCGGAAGCCTGGCTGCGCCTCGCCGCGGACCGCCTGCCGGCCATGCCGCGGGTGCACTACAACTTCGGCCTGCTGCTCCAATCGCTGGGCAAGCCGGGTGAAGCCGAGTCGGCACTGCTGCGGGCGCTGGCGCTGGAGCCGGACGATCCCGACTTCCTCTACGCGGTCGCCTTGCACTACCTCCAGCGCCAGGATTGGTCACGGACCGAGCGTTATGCCGACCGGCTGGCGACACGCCACCCCGCCAATCCGGCCGGGCCGGCGCTGCTCGACGCCATCCGGCGCCGGCGGGCGCCCACCCCGCCCGAACCGTCTTCCGGAGGTCTCCAGCCATGAGCCGATCCAATACCCGTCCGGCGCGACGTCAACAGGCCACCTCCCCCGGCGGGCCCCGGCCGTGGGCTTGGTGGGTGGCCGGGGCGGCGGCCGTTGTGGGCGCCACCGCGTTCGGGTACGTCCTCTGGATGGGCGGGCCGGCGGAACCGGCCGGCGCCGCTCCCGCGGCCGCCTCGCCGGCGGCGGAATCCCCGGCGCGCCGTCCGCTGCAGCCGATGGACCCCGCGGAACTGGAAGCCGTGCGGGGACGATGGCTGCGGGAGGACGGCGGCTACCTCCTGGAAATCCGCGGCATCGACGCCTCCGGCCGGGTGGAGGCCGCCTACTTCAACCCCAATCCGATCCACGTGGCCCGGGCGGAAGCCTTCCAGGAGGGCGCCCGACTCCGGGTGTTCGTCGAGCTGCGCGATGCGGGCTACCCTGGCTGCACGTATACCCTGTCTCACGACTCACGCCGAGACACGCTGGCGGGCGTCTACTACCAGGCGGAAGTTGGGGAGAGCTTCGACGTCACGTTTGTCCGCGCGCAGACCGGCCGCTGACGTGCGCCTCGGCGCGTGAGCGGGGATCGGCCGGAGGCGGCACGGCACTCGTTCCGGTCCGGTGCGGCGGTCACGGAAGCGCGCGGAGGATCCGCTGGAGGTCGGCCTGGCGGGCTTCCAGGTCCGCCAGCAGATGAAACTGGTTCCGGCAGCGGTCCAGGTTGTGGCCGGGCCGGTGCGTCTTGAAATAGACATCCCCCCGCAGGTGGTCGGTCAGGAAGCGCGTGCCGATGAGCAGAATGATGAGGCGCGCGCCCAGCAGCAGGTGCTCCCGCTCCGCCGCGGTGAGCACGCCCGCCAGGGGCTCCAGCCAGCCGGCGGCCAGGGCGGCAAAGATCCCGGGGCGCAGGCGCGTGCGCTCCGGGTCCGGATCGTCCTCGGGCGCGGCGCTGACGAACGAGCGCACCATGTCCCCGAAGTCGAACAGGGCCGAGCCGGGCATGACCGTGTCCAGATCGATGACGCAGAGGCCCTCCCCCGTGGCGGCGTCCAGGAGCACGTTGTTGCACTTCGTGTCGTTGTGGGTGACCCGCCGCTGCAGGATGCCCGCCGCGAGCAGCCGGACGACGTCCGCCACGATGGGGCGATGGTCCCGCACAAACGCCAGCTCGGCGGCGGCTCCCGGGACCCGCCCGCAGGCGTCGGCGGTCGCGGCGGCTTCCAGGTCGGCCAGCCGGCGGCGGCCGTCGTGGAAACCCGGGATGGTCTCGGCCATCCGCTCGGGCGGCAGATCGGCCGTGTCGCGCAAAAAGCGCCCGAACGCCCGGGCGGCCTGCCAGGCCTCCTGTTCGGAGCCGATCTCGTCGCGCCCGACGGTCCCCTCCTGAAAACGAAACGCACACCACCAGTCGCCCGCCGGGTCCACGTGGCGCCAGGCGCCGTCACGGGTGGGCACGGGCACCTGGCGGCGCCGGTCGCCGTCGGCCTCCCCGCGCCGCCGGTAGACCGCTTCGAGGTGCCGGCAAACCTGGATGGTGTTGGCGACCACCAGCTCCGGCGCGGGAAAAACCAGCCGGTTGATGCGCCGCAGGATGAACCGGACCGGGCCCGCCGGCCCGGCCACCGTGATCCGGTACGTGTCGTTGATATGGCCGGTGCCGTACGGTTCGCCGGCGACGAAGGCACCGGGCAGCGCACAAGCCGCGGCGACCGCGGCCAGGTCGGGAGCGGGTTTCAAGCCCATAGCGGCTCCGGGTACTCGCCCGCGGCGGTCAGACGGCGCAGCCGCTCCACGGCCGCGGGACGGTCGGCCTGGTAGGTCATGCCGAACCAGCCCCCCGCCCCCGCCAGCAGCGTCACCTCGCCCCGCTCCTCGACCAGCAGCCGGTTCAGCGCCTGGGGCAGGCGGAACTCGGCCGCCGGATCCGGCCCCGACTCCGCGACGAATTCGGTGAAATACCGTTCCAGCAATGCGAAGACGGCCGGCGTGAACGCCAGCATGTTCATGGACACCCGGGCGTCGCCGGGAACGGGCTGCCAGCGGCCCGCCTCGTCGCGATAGCGGATGGCATCCCCTTCCCGTCGGATCTCGAGTCGCTCGGCCAGTGTGCGGACACGGCCCCGGGCATCCAGTTCGCACACGGCCCGCGAAACCGCGCCGTGCTCGGACAGCGTGTCCGCCAGCCGGTAGCCCACCACGGCGGCGCGCAGGTCCGCCGGATTGACCCGGTTGAGGAATTCAGCCGCCAGGCGATAGGCGGACCGGCCGTAGAAATCGTCCGCGTTGACCACGGCGAACGGCGCGGCCACATGCCCCCGGGCGGCCAGCACCGCGTGGGCGGTGCCCCACGGTTTGGTGCGGCTGCCGGGAACCGCCGCTCCGGACGGGACCTGCTGCACGCTTTGGACGGCGAAGCCCAGTTCCAGTCGCCGCCCCCAGCGCGGCGCGAACATCGCCCGGCAGTCGTCCGCCAGCCGATCCGACACCACGAACACGGCCCGGCGGAAGCCGGCTCCAAGCGCATCGTACAGGGCGTAGTCGATGAGCGTCTCGCCGGCCGGGCCCAGCCGGTCGATCTGCTTGAACCCGCCGTAGCGGCTGCCTGCACCGGCGGCCAGCAGGATCAGGGTGAGGTCCATGGCGACTCCGGATGCCAAATGGATCGGCGGATCAGAATATCAGGATATCGCCCGTTTGACCAGCCCGGAAGATGACGAGTGCCGTCCGCCGGCACTGGCGCAGCAGGTGGTCGTCATGACCCGGTCGGCAATCCAGCGGGGCTACCGGCTCACGTGACCCCACTTTTCCTGCCGGACCACTTGACCTATAATACAGCCATGCAGAATCCTCCTCCGTCCCACGCTTCGGCCATCCCGTTCAAGGCCAGCAGCATCATGCTGACCCTCAACCTGGCCAAGGTGGGCGTCATGTCCCTGCCCGACCAGCCGGGGGTTGCGGGCATGCTGCTCGGCGCCATCGGCCGGCGGGGCGTCAACGCGCACTTCGTCGTGGAGCTGACCGACCACACCCACCGCTCCCACATCGTGCTCGGCGTCAGCGAGACGGAGCTCGACGTGGCGCTCGCCGCCATCAGGGATATAGCGTCAGGAATACCCGCCGCCGCAGTGGTCCACCAGCGCGAGGTCGCCCTGGTCTCGATTCACGGCCCCCACTTCCGGGATCGCCCGGGCTGCGCGGCCGAAGCCTTCACCGCGATCGCCGCCGCCGGCGTGAACATCCTGGCCATCAGCACCTCGGTGTCCAGCATCTCCTGCCTCGTGGAACGGGCCAACCTGGACCTGGTGATCGGCTCCCTGCAACACCACTTCCAGGTGTCCGACGACGGTGTGCTGGTGGCCGAGGACGGCCTGGCGCGCCCCTGGCGTCACGGCCGGTGAACGGACTGCTGCACCTGCTTCGAATCCTCATCGGACGTCTGCTCTCTCGATCGGCGAATTAGATTGATACCGGAGAATAGGGTACAATGAGCGCACACCATCTCGCGAGTCGTCTCGGGGTGCGCGCGCACCACATCCCGTCGCGGAGGAACCCATGACATTCGGTCGCATCGTCGCCCTCCTCATCAGCGTCGGCCTGTTCCTGCTGGGGCTGATGTTCATCCTCGCCGCACTCAGCCCGCAGGCCGCCAGCCCGGGAGGGCGCGCGCTCATCGGCAGCCTGATGGCCGGCATCGGCATTTTCCTGTTCGTCTTCATCCTGCGGCAGAAATCCGCACCGGCCGGCGCGGCCGGCACGGTGATCCAGCAAAAGATCGAGCTGTCGGGCGACGTCCAGCTGGAGAGTCTCGCCTGCGCCCGCTGCGGCGGCGCCATCACCCAGGAGCACATCACCGTCAAGGCCGGCGCCCCGTTCGTCAAATGCCCGTTCTGCGGCAGCGAATATCAACTGGAGGAGAAGCCCAAATGGTGACCCGCATTCTCAGCGCCGCCCTCCTGCTCCTGGCCGTCTTTGGAGTCGCCGCGCCCGCGCAGGATTACCGATTCGAAGTGCCCGAGTTCATCTGCAATGTGTCGGTGGAGAAGGACCGCAGCCTGGTCATCTACTACAAGATCACGTTCCGCTGCGCGCCGGGCGCCCACCCCATCGACATCGTGGACATCGGCTTCCCCAGCAAGGACTACCAGGTGGATTCCGTCCGGGCCCAGATCGGCGGCGTGGCGCTCAGCGGCATCAAGACGTCGAGCTACATCTCCAACGGCGTCGAGATCCCGCTGGGCGACAAGACCATCGGCCCCGGCCAGACGGGCACCCTCGAGGTGAGCGGCACGAACCTCTATATGGTTTTCCAGGACAGCGACGTCCCGGCCGACGGCTCGATGGAGTTCAGCCCCACCTGGTTCGACGGCAACCTGCTGGAAGGCACCACCGCCTTCACCCTGCAGGTCCAGTTTCCGGAGGGCGCCGAGCCGGACAAGGTGCGCCACCACGAGCGGGCGTTCACCGAATCGTTCGTCACCGACGCGGGCCGCATCATCTACAAGTGGACGGAACAGCGGCGGGTGGACGGCGAGTACAAGGTGGGCATCTCGTTCCCGGGCACACTGGTCGAAGGCCCGCTGACGCCGCCCGAAGCCCCGGTGGCGGCATACAGCAGCTCCGGCGACGATTTCTTCGACAGCGGCTGCTTCGTGTTCCTGGTCTTCCTGATCCCCATCCTGCCCGCGGTCATCGGGATCGTGCGCGGCATCTACCGCCGGCGCAAGTACCTGCCGCCCAAGATCGGCGTGGAAGGCGTCGGCATCAAGCGCGGCCTCACCGCACCCATGGCCGCGTTGCTCAACGAGGAGAAGCTGGACCGGGTGACGGTGCTCATCCTCTTCGGTCTGCTCCGCAAGGGCGCCGTGGTCCTGAAGCCGGGTCCCGACGGCAAGCCCCTGATCGAGAAGACCGGCACTGACACCGCCAATCTGTGGGATTATGAGATTTCGTTTCTGGAGGCGATCAAGGCGGGCGGGCAACTCAACGAAAAGGTGCTGAAGAGCATGTTCGTCCAGATGATCAAGAACCTGAACACCCGGATGAAGGGCTTCTCGTTGCGGGAGACGCGGGCGTACTACCGGTCCATCACGCAGCAAGCCTGGGAGATGGTGCGGACGGCCGGCCCCGACGCGGCCGGCCTGAAAATCGTCGAGGAGCAGCTCCAGTGGATGCTCATGGATGATGATTTCGACGACAAGGTCCGCAAGCTGCCGCCCGTGGTGTTCGCCGCCCCCACCTGGTTCCCGGTGGGCGGCTGGATCGCCGACGAGCCGACGGGCGGAGGCGGCCCGGCGCCGGTGGCGCCGGCCGGCGGCGCCCCGCCGGTGCCGGGCACCGGCATGCCGGCGGCGCCGGTCGGGGGCGGTTTCAGCCTCACCGACATCTGCCACCAGACGGCGTCGGCCATCGAAGGATTCTCCAACCGGGCGGTGAGCTCGTTCGGCAGCCTGGTGTCCAACGTGACCGGGGTAACGAATCCCATCCCCGTGTCGTCGTCCTCCGGACGGTCCAGCGGCGGGAGCAGTTGCGCGTGCGCGTGCGCCTGCGCCGGCTGCGCCTGCGCCTGCGCGGGAGGTGGCCGATGAACCTGAAGGGCTTCTTCGCCAAACGCCAACCCATCGCACCGGCGGGCCTTCACCACATGGCCGGCGGCCCTGTCCCCGAGGGGAAGCGCGTGCACCTGCGGGTCGAGACGGACGGCACCGGCCTGCTGCTCATCGACGCGTCGCGGGTGCTCCACCTCAACCCCACGGCCTGCGACTACGCCTGGTTGTACCTGCGCGGCCTCGGCGAAGCGGAGCTGCTGAAGCGCATCCGCAAGCACTACCGCGTGAGCCGCCGGCAGGCCGCCGCCGACTGGGCCGCAATTCGCGAGACGCTGGACGCCATGTTGGGCGACAGCGAGGTCTGCCCCATCACCTTCCTCGGACTGGACCGGATCGAACCGTTCCATACCCCCGTCTCCGCACCCTACCGCCTGGATCTGGCCCTGACCTACCGCTGCAACATCGATTGCGCGCACTGCTACAACGAGCGCCGCGATTGCCCGGAGCTCACCGCGGACGACTGGCGGCGCATCATGCAGAAGGCCTGGGACGCCGGCGTCCCCCACGTCGTTTTCACCGGCGGCGAGGCCACGCTCCGCGACGACCTGCAGGACCTCATCGCCCATGCCCAGGCGCTGGGGATGGTGTCCGGGCTGCTGACCAACGGCGTCCGGCTCGCCGACCGCGACTACCTGGCCGGCCTGCAGGCCGCCGGGCTCGACTACGTCCAGGTGACCCTGGAGTCGGCCGATCCGGCGGTGCACAACCGCATGGTGAGGGCCGACACCTTCGAGCAGACGATTGCCGGGATCCGCAACTGCCTGGAACTCGGCATCTACACCATCACCAACACCACCATCACCCGCGACAGCGCCCCGACGCTGGAGGCCACCGTCCGGTTCATCCACTCGCTGGGATTGAAGGCGCTGGCAATCAACTCCATTATCTACTCCGGCAAGGCCGCCATCGGCGAATTCGCCCTGGCGGACGACGAACTGAAGGCAGTGCTGACGCACGTGCGGGAACTGACCGAGCACCTGGACCTCCGGCTCATCTGGTACACGCCCACCCGGTATTGCCGCATCAATCCGCTGGAACTGGAGCTGGGTCCCAAGCACTGCACCGCCGGCCGCTATAACCTCTGTGTGGAGCCGGACGGCGCGGTGATCCCCTGCCAGAGCTATTACGAGCGTGCCGGCAACCTGCTCAGCGATCCATGGGACGCGGTGTACAACCATCCGGTCATGGTGCGCCTGCGGGAGCGGCAGTGGCTGCCGCCCGAGTGCACGGACTGCCCCGAGCTGGCTCTCTGCGGCGGGGGGTGTCCGCTGGAATTGGAGGACAAGCCCGTCGCCTGTCCCGACGCCATGTCCAACGGCTAGGCCGACAGGTGGACCACTCCCTGTTGCAGATCTACCACCGCCAGTTCCAGGAGTTGGCGCCGCTCCGGCTCCGGCTCTACGGCCGGCTCCCCCTGCGCGCGGCGCGGCGCATCGTGGATCCCGGCTGCGGTACGGGCCTGGTCCTGCAAGAGCTCGCTCCCCTGACCCGCGCCGAACTCGTGGGAATCGACCGCGACGCGGCCGCCCTGGCCGAGGCCCGGCTCACCGCCGGAGCCGTCCGGCGCGAAGGTCCCGCGCGATTCGAACAGGCCGACGTGTCGGAGTGCCGGCTGCCCGCCGCCGGCCTGTATGTCTCCTCCTTCTTCCTGTACCAGCTTCCGGATCCCGTCACCTTCCTGCGCCGGGTCCGGCGGCGCCTGGACCCGGCCGGGCTGTATGCCGTCCTGGCCGAATACGACTACCCGGCCACCGTTGAGTCGCCGCCCGGCCTGGGGCTCGTGGAGGCGCTGCTGGCGTCGCTCCGCGGCGAGGGTTTCCATCCCGAAACGGTCGGCCGGCTGGACGCGCTCTTCGGGGAGGCCGGCTACGCCGTCGTTTCGTCAGGGGCCACGGCGGGCGAGCCGCGCCCGCCCGACCCGGTGTTCCTCCGCTATCAGTTGAGCCGGACGATGGACGAGCCGGCCGCATCCCGCTGGCTCGGACGCGCCGAGTCGGCCGGCGCCCGCCTGACCTTCACCGTGCGCTGGGGCATCTACCGGCCGGCCGGTCCGTGAGCCGCGTCGCGTTTCAGAACGTGCGCGACGGTCACGCGGGACGAAGATTCGCCTTTCCCAGTTTGCTGCCCGCGAACCCGGGGACTGAATCGGATGAACCGGTTCACCCCTGCTTCCCCACCTCCCCTCGACACTTGGAACGGCATGTGACAGAGTTCCGTAACTGAGGCGTCAGCGGCTGTCGGGTCACCGGCGCGCGAAGACGCCTCCCACGCGGCTCCCCACCCGGTCCGCGTTCACGCAGTAAACGATCGCCTTGTACGAGTCGTTGTCCACCTGCGGCGGCAGCGTGATGGTGATACCGATCCCCTCCCGCCGGGACCTTGCGAATGCGGGCGGATCCAGGTCCACGTCCAACACGCTCCAGGTGTTGCCGCTGATGTCGCGACCGTCGACGGTGTAGTACACGGCGAGGTAGAGCCGGCAGGTCCGGATCCCGTCCTGGACCGCATAGGCCAGCGAGTCCGGTTCCACCGTCAGACGGATCTGCCGCCGCTCCGCATCGCCGGGCACCGCGCCGCGGATCATCTTCGCCCGGAAGCGAATGCCGGGCCACTCGCGCTTGTGGGCCAGGGCCGCCTCGATCCGGCTCTCGGCCAGGAACAGCTCGGCGTCATACGGGACGGTCTGCGTGTAGGCATAATACCCGTGCCGGTGGTGGACACGGACACCCGGCCGGGCAACCTCCACCTGCAGGCGGTGATACTTCCCCGTCCAGTTGATGTCACCCGGATCGACGCCCAGCAGGTAGCTGGAGCGGGTGCAGGCATCCAACCGCTCCAGCGCCGGGGCCACCGCCCGGTGGATGGTGTAGAGGCCGCCGGTGGCGTCGGCCATGGTCCGCAGGCTGGACATGGCGACCAGCGAGTCCCGGCTGTTGTGGACGATGGTGGGAGCAGCCGGTTGCCAGCTGGTCTCCCGTCCCCACAATTCCTGCTCCTTGTCCATGGAGAAATGGCTGTCCACGCCGCCGGTCTTGAAGGTGTGGATGGCCACCTGGGCGTCGTTGGCGACGGCAGCCAGGCTGCGGTCATGGTCCATCCGCGGCAGGAAGATCCCCTGGTCCGAGAAGAGCAGGATGTACTTGGGCCCCTCCAGATAACGCAGGTAATTGACGGCGGCGAACAGGTTCTGCATGTCCAGCGACGACTGTTGCATGTTGGCCATGAACTCGCCGAACGGGAGATCGGTGAGCGCCAGCAGTTGCATCAGGTCGAACGGGTCTGTCGGGATGACGCTCCGCATCACCATCCCGCGCGCCTTGGGTGACAGATTGGGCAAAATCGCGGCCAGCGCTCCCGGATCGGCCAGGATGGCGGCGGCGTCCACGCCGCCGGTGGGCGCGGGCAGCACCCGCCCCGCGGCAGGATGGGCCGACCGCACCCGGCCGTCGGTGGAGCGCGGCGGCGCGGCGGCGGACGCATCCTCGAAGATCTCGTCGATGTACCGCTGGGCCTGCGCCGGCAGTCCCGAGGCATAGATCGCCTCTAGCGCGTTGCCCCACGAGCGCCGCTGGATCAGGATCTCGATTTGGCCGCGCCGTTCCTGGTACCGTTTGAGGATGTCCGCGATCCGTTGCCGGTCCGTGGTGAAATCGGTGGCGCGGTTGTAGGCCATCACCGCCACGCGGTCCTGCGGCAGGAGGCGCTCGCGGACAAACACGATCAGGTCGTCCATGGCCTTGAACGTATCGGTCGTCCCGCCTTGCCCCAGGTAGATGAGGAACGTCCGTCGGCCCGAACGCTGGAGTCCGGCGGCGCGGTCCCGCGCCAGCGGAACTGTGTCACCGGCCCGGTCGGGATCGGGCGCCAGCCGCTCCAGGCTGAAAAAGCGGATCTCCCGGGGTACGCCGTCGTCGAACACCTTGAAATCATCAGCGGTCAAATCGTTCACGGGTCGGCCGTCGGCATCCACCACCGTCACGGCGACGGGCACCAGGCGCACGTCCACCCGCACCGCATCCGCCGCCTGGGCGGGGATGAGCCGACACATCCCCAGCAGGATCGCTCCGAGCAGCGGCACAAGACGTTTTCCTCTAGCCATGACCTTACCCTTCCGTCCTCCGGAGGTGTCCGGTTGAATTATACAGACATACCGACACCGATTATTGTTCAGATGCGGCCAGCACACCCGCAGGATCCGTCACGGGACCCCTCGCTACCGGGCAGCCCCACCCCACCTACGGAGGCCGCGCCCCGGGACGAGCGCGGGGAGAGAGACATCCGGTGAATTATGGAGATCCAACGGGCCGCGTTCGGCGGAGGCAGTGTTCGGAGAGGTGCAACAGGCCGCGTTCGGCGAACGCGGCTTACTTTCGTATCGCGCATTCATCGAGCACGACCCGCTGGACCCCAATTATCCCGAACAATCCGCCCGATCCATGCGTACTTCAAGGATGAGGAACGGATACGCGGATGAAAAATTCCACCCAACGTGTTAATAATTTCGCGACCCAGTCGTTTTTCTCCCAGGAGACACATGAAGGAGTGACGACCATGCACGCAGCCCCGGCCACCCTCCCCTCCCCGATCCTGCCGGACGACATCGACCGACTGTATCGGGACCACCATGCCATGATCCTCCGCACCGCCTTCCGGATCACCCGGAACATGCGCGACGCCGAGGACGTGCTGCACAGCCTGTTTCTCAGGCTCATCGAACGGGAGGCCGGCCCCGACCCGGGTTCGAATCCGGGTCCGTACCTCCACCGGGCCGCCGTGAACCTGTCGCTTGACCTCCTGCGCAAGCGCCGCCGCGGCGCCTCGCTGGAGGCGGTGCCCGGTTCGCGCGACTCCGGCCAGCCGCAGCCCGACGAAGTGAGCGCCCGGGCCGAGCTGGGTGACCGCCTGCGGTCGGCCATCGCCCGGCTCAGCCCCCGGGCGGCGGAAATCTTCGTCCTGCGCTACGTGGAGGGATACACCAACAGCGAGATCGGCCGGATGCTCGGCATCTCGTGGGGCGTCGTCGCCGTCACCCTTCTGCGCGCCCGCCGCCGTCTCCAGACCCACATGCAGATCTGACAGGGAGAACAACCATGGACACTCGCAAACCGAATCTCGACGACATGATCGACGCCATGCAGGCGGACCTGCCGGACGCGGCCGAATTCGCCGCCGCCGCCGCGCGGGTCCGCCAGCATCTGGCGGAGGCCGCCGCCCCGCCGGCCGCACCCGCCGGCGACGCCTGCATCCGCGACTGCGCCGGCTTCCGCAACCTGATCCCCGCCTATCGCGACGGGAGCCTGCCGGCCGCGCGGCGGACGCTCTTCGAGGACCACATTCGCAACTGCGTCGCCTGCCGCAAAGCGGTCTGGCAGACCACCGCATCCTCCGCCACACCGGCGGCCCGCCGCCCCGTGGCCTTCTCGCCGCGCTGGGCTTTGGCCGCCGCGGCCGTCCTGCTCCTGGCCCTGGCCATCCCGCTGGTGCTCTATCTGAACCCGTTCGCCTCCCGCGCCGAGGCCACCGCGGTGGTGGACCGGGTGGACGGGCGCCTGTTCGTCGTCCAGGACGGCCGGATCCAGCCCGTCGCGGCGGGCGTGACGATCCCGGCCGGGCAGACGATCCGCACCGCCCGGGGCACCCGCGCCATTCTGAGCCTGGCCGACGGCAGCCGGCTGGAAATGAACGAACGCGCGGAACTGGCCGTCAACGGCCGAGCCGACGGCACGGCGATCGGGTTGCGGCACGGCTCCGTCATCGTCCGCGCCGCCCGCCAGACAGCGGGCCACCACCTGTTCGTGGACACCACCGACTGCCAGGTTTCCGTCAAGGGCACGGTGTTCAGCGTCACCAGCGGCGCCAAGGGGTCCCGTGTCTCCGTCCTCGAGGGCGAGGTCTGGGTGGACCACGGCGGCCAAACCAGCAAGCTGTTCCCCGGCCACCAGGTCACCACCCACGCCAGCATCCGCCCGGCGGCGCTGGCCCGGGAAGTGGGCTGGAGCCTGGAGGCGGACCAGTACCAGGCTCTGCTGCGGCAGGTGGCCGACACGAGCCGGCAACTGCTCCAGTCGGTGACGAACGTCCCGCTGCGTTTCGATCCCCGCCTGGCGGCGTTGCTGCCCGAGGACACCGTGATCGTCGCCGCCCTGCCCAACGTCAGTGAGGAGCTGGCCGACGCCGGCGACACCTTCTTCCAGAGCATCCGGAGCAACCCGGAACTGTCCGCCGCGCTGGCCCGGGAGCTGTCCGACGCGGAACTCAATGAAGTCGTCGGCGTGCTCCAGCGCTTCCGCGCCCTCGGCGCCCACCTGGGCGACGAGGTGGTGGTGGGCGCGTGGGATCTCGAGGACGAGCATCCCGGCATCGTGCTTCTGGCCGAGGTGAAGGACGCCGCGAGCCTGCGCGGCATGCTGGCGGACGAGATCAGCCGCCTGAACAGCCAAACGGGGCGCGAGGTGCCGGTGATCCTGGTTGACGATCCGGCCCTGCTGCCCGCCACCGGCGTCGAGGCGCTCTACGTCCTGGTCACCGCCGATCACCTGTTCGTGAGCAGCGCGCCCGAAGCCCTGCGCCAGTGCACCGCCGCCGCGGCCGCCGGCACGGGCTCGTTCCTCCAATCCGCCTTCGGCGCCCAGATCGCCCAGTCGTACGCCGACGGCGCCGCGTGGCTGTTCGCCGCCGACCTGGCGGGCCTCCGGCTGGAGGACGCGACGGTGGATCCGGCGACGCACGAGCTGCTCGGATTCCAGGACGTCCGCTACCTCGTGGTGGAACAGAAAACCGTTGCGGACCAGCCCCAGTTGCGCCTCGCCGTCAGCTTTGCCGGGGAGCGCCGGGGCATCCCCTCCTGGCTCGGCGAGCCGGGCGCCATGGGCACGCTGGATTTCGTGTCGCCCGATGCCTACGCCGCCGCCTGCGTCCTGGCCAAGGAACCCCGGGCGATCGTGGACGAGCTGTTCGACATCCTCGCCACCGTCCAACCGGAGGATCTGGAGGAGTTTCTGAATTTCGAGGACGAAACGGGTCTGAGCCTCCGCGATGACCTGGCCGCGCCCCTGGGCGGCGAGTTCCTCCTGGCCGTGGACGGGCCGGTCCTGCCAAATCCGGCCTGGAAGCTGGTGCTGCTGGTGGACGACCCCGCCCGCTTTCAGGGTTCGCTGGAGCGCTTGATCGAGGCGATCAACGGCAAGCTGGCCGCGGAAGGGAAAGCGACCCTGTCGATCCGGCGTGACGAACTGTCGGGCGACACCTACTACACAGTGGCGTCAACGGACAGCGCCGTCACCGTGCACTACTCCTTCCACGACGGCTACCTCATCATGGCCCCCGAGCGAGCGCTGATCACGCAAGCCATCGCCAACCGGATCAACGGGTACACCCTGCCCCAGAGCGCCGATTTCCAGGCGGCCCTGCCCACGGACCGCTACACCCAGTTCTCCGCCGTGGTCTATCACAACGCGCAGAAGCTGGCCGGTTCGCTGGCCGGCATCGTGCCGGAACGAGCGGGCGACATGTCGGCCGACGAGCTGCAGCAGGTGCGCGACTTCCTCCTGCAACTCAAGCCCATGCTCTTCTGCGCGTACGGCGAACCCGACCGCATCGTGCTCACCGGCACCGGCCTGATGAGCCTGAACCCGGCCGACTGGGCCAAGTTCGCCAGTCCGGACCGGTTGATGAAAGCCCGTCCGCAGTCGGGCAAGGTTCCGGCCGACACCCGACCGCGGCCGAAACGGTTGACGCTTTAATTCCCCTCCCGGCGGGGAGGCGGCCCGCACCGGCCGTCTCCCCTGCCGGTGATTTCAGGAGCATGCATGAGCCCAGGCGATCCTGTTTCCCCTGCCTCCCCCGCGGGCCGTCCCTCCCTCATCGAGCTGGACGGCCTCGTGGTGCGATTCGGCGCCAAAACCATCCTCAACGAACTCACCAGCACCCTGACGGGCCGCGCCATCGGGCTCCTCGGACCCAACGGCGCCGGCAAAACCACCCTGCTCCACACCCTGCTGGGCTTCCATCCCGCCCAGGCCGGCGCGGCGCGGGTGATGGGCCTGGACATCCGGCTCCAGCACCGCGAGATCCGGCGGCTGACGGGCTACATGCCCGAAAACGACAGCTTCATCGCCGGGTTCAGCGCCCTGCGCCTGACCCGGATGCTGGCCGAGATCACCGGCCTGCCGCGCGCCGCGGCCCTGGAACGGGCGCACGAGGCGCTCACCTGGGTGGGACTGGGCGAGGCCCGGTACCGGAAGATCGGAACCTACTCGTTCGGCATGCGGCAGCTCACGAAGCTGGCCCAGGCGATCGTCCACGGCCCGGAGCTGCTCATCCTCGACGAGCCCACCAACGGCATGGACCCGCCGGCCCGCCAGCGGATGATCCGGCTCATCCAGGAGATCCGCGACTCCGGCCGGACCCGCATCGTGCTCTCTTCCCACCTGCTTAAGGACGTCGAGGATTGCTGCGACGAGGTGCTGATTCTGAAGGCCGGCCGGGTGGCCCACGTCTGCGACCTCGAGGCGGAGCGGCGCGCCAACCGGAAGTTCCTGGAACTGGAAATCGTCGGCGACGCGGCGCCGCTGCTGGCCATGGCGTCGGCGCGCGGCTGCGAGTGCGCCGCCGCACCGGGGAACCGCCTCAAGATGGTGCTGCCCGAGGGCGTGGAGATCCGCGACCTGTACGTGCTGGCTGCGGAGCGGGATATCCAGATCCGGCGCCTGAACTACAAGCGCGACTCCCTGCAGGACATCTTCCTGAAAGCGATGGAGAACGGTCATGGCGGTCTATAAACACAACTATCAACCATACGAGGGGCCGCTCACGCCGCCTCGGTTCCGCTGCCTGGTCCTCACCCGCTACGCCATGGCCGGGCTGTTCCGCTCGCGGCTCTTCTTCGCGTTCTTCATCCTCTGCTTCGCTGCGCCGGCGGTGGGCGCCATCCTGATCTATCTGCACTATAACACCCTCGGCCTCCAGATGATCGGTCAGACCATCCGGGACCTGCTCCCCATCAACGCCGACTTCTTCCTGTACTTCCTGGCGATCCAGACTGGCCTGGGGATGTTCCTCACCGCCATCGTGGGACCGGGGCTCATCGCGCCGGACCTGTCCAACAACGCGCTGCCCCTGATCCTGGCCCGTCCCTTTTCCCGCACCGAGTACATCCTCGGCAAGCTCACGGTCCTGGTGGGCTTCCTTTCGCTCCTGACCTGGATCCCCCTGCTGGCGCTCTTCATCTTCCAATGCACCATGGCGGGCGCGGGCTGGCTGTTCGCCAACGTGCGGATCGCCGTGGCGATCTGGTTCGGCTCCTGGGCCTGGATCCTGGTGCTGGCGCTGCTGGCGCTGGCCTTCTCCGCCTGGGTGAAGTGGCGACCGGTGGCCGGATTCCTCATCCTGGGCTTCTTCCTCATCAGCGCCGGCGTCGCCGAGGCGTTCAACGAAATGCTGAGCACGCAGTGGGGCGTCGTCCTGAATCCGGCCGAGCTGCTCAAGATCGTCTGGGACGCCCTCTTCCTCGCCGAGACGGACGCCGTCATCCCGCCCTTCTGGGCCGGCGCGATCATCCTGGCCCAGTGCGCCGGATTCCTGTTCCTGCTCTATCGGCGCGTGCGGGCCTACGAGGTGGTGCGATGATGGATGCCAACCCCCGCATCGTCCTGCGCGACGTCTCTAAGTTTTACGGCGAGGTGCTCGGGGTGAACCGGGTGAGCCTGGCGGTGGAGCCCGGCATCACCAGCCTGGTGGGCCCGAACGGCGCCGGCAAAACCACCCTGCTGAACCTCATGACCGGCCTGCTGCGGCCCACCGAAGGCGAGATCGAGGTGCTGGGCATCCCCGTGAACCAACCGGAGCGGGTCTTCCGCCACGTCGGTTACTGCACCCAGTACGACGCCTTCCCCAAGGGGCTGACGGGTTACGATTTCATCCGCGGCTTCCTGCGGCTCCACGGCCTGCCCGAGGCCGAGGTCGAGGCGCTCACCCGGGACGCCCTGGCCCGCGTGAACATGACCGACGCGGCCGGCAAGAAGATCGCCGCTTACAGCAAGGGCATGCGGCAGCGGATCAAGCTGGCCCAGGCCATCGCCCACAAGCCCCGCGTGCTGATCCTCGACGAGCCGCTCAACGGCCTGGACCCCATGGCCCGGGCCGAGGTCATCGCCATCTTCCAGGAAGTGGCGGCAAACGGCTGCATCGTCATCGTCTCCAGCCATATCCTACACGAGGTGGACATCCTCTCCGACCGGGTCATCCTGATGAACCACGGCTACGTGGTGGCCGAAGGCGGCATCCACGACGTCCGCGAAGAGGTCGAGGAGCACCCCATGCAGATCCTGGTCCGCTGCGACCGCCCGGCCGTGCTGGCGGCGCGGATCTTCGAGCTCAACCATGCCGTGGAGGTCAAGCTCCACCCCGACGGCCGCGGCCTGCTGCTGCGGACGAAGGACGCCGCCGGCTTCTACCGGCTCATGAATCGCATCGCCGTCGAGGAGAACCTGACCATGGAGGGCATCCAGCCCGCCGACGACGACGTGCAGTCGCTCTACGATTACCTCATCGGCAACGAAGGAGGCCGCGCATCATGACCCTGCCCGAAATCGCATCCTGGCCCTGGCGGCTGTGGCGCCGCCAGACGGCGGCGGTGACCCGTCTCGAGCTGCGCAAATGCCGGCGGGCCCGCCGGCTCGTGGCGCCCCTGCTGCTGGCTTTGCTGCCCATCCTGATCATCGGGGCGGTCTCGATCGTGCGGATCGTCATCGGCAAGCCGACCAACTCCGTGAAGCTCGACCAGGGCTATGCCGTATTCTTTCAAACATTCTTCCTGCGATTCCTGGTCTTCTTCGGCTGCGCGGCGATCTTCACCGGCGTCTTCCGCGGGGACATGCTGGAGAAAACCCTCCACTACTACCTGCTGGCGCCGGTCCGGCGGGAGGTTATCGCGGCCGGTAAATTCCTGGCTGCGCTGCTGGCGACCGCCACGCTCTTCAGCCTCAGCGCGGCCGGTTCGTTCCTGCTCATGCGGCTGCCCCTGGGCCGGGCCGGCCTCGAGAAATTCCTGCTGCAGGGACCCGGCTGGGGATACCTGGCGGGCTACGTCGGGGTCACGGCGCTGGCGTGCCTCGGCTACGGGGCCGTGTTCCTCCTCTTCGGCGCCCTCTTCCGGAATCCGGTGCTCCCCGTCCTGGCCCTCTTCGGCCTGGAGAGCATCAACTTCCTGCTCCCCGGCTGGCTCAAGATGGTGAGCGTGGTCTACTACCTGCAGGCCATGAATCCCGTGCCGCTGCCGCCCAGCCCGTTCGCCCTGATGGCGGACTCGATCTCGCCGCTCCTGGCAGTCGCGGGACTGGCGGCGTTCGCCGTCATCGTCCTGGTGGTGACCGCGCTCCGGATCCGCCGCATGGAGATCATCTACGCCGCCGACTGACGGCCGGCCGCGCGGATCGGTCTCCCGTCATCCGTCCCCTCGTCCGCCTTCCCGCACAGTTCCGGCGGAACCGCCGGCCTCCGGCTGCATCCGGCTGCCCCTGTTTGACATCTGAAAACCGGTCACTTAGAATGGATGGCAGGGTTCCGGAATGGCCGACGAGACAACCACAAACCGATTCGACGACTCCCCCGATGCCGCCGATTGGGATCCGGCCGGTTACTCCTTCCTGTTCAGCGCCCACCCGGAGTTCGTGGACGCGCTCTACCGCGAATGGTCCGCCGACCCGGCCCGGGTGGACGCGAGCTGGCGTCACTTCTTCAGCGGCTTCGACCTGGGCCTCCGGCAGGCCGCGCCGGCGCCGGCTGCAGCGGACGCCGCGGCCCGCCCCGCCGACCGCCCTGCCGCCTTCGATCCGGCCGAGTTCCGGGTGGTCAACCTCATTCATGGCTACCGCACCCGCGGCCACCTCTTCACCCGGACGAACCCGGTGCGCACACGGCGGACGTACTCGCCCACCCTCGACATCGCCAACTTCGGGTTGACTCCGGAGGACCTGGACAAGACTTTCCAGGCGGGCGCCGAGATCGGTCTCGGCCCGGCGACGCTCCGCGAGATCGTCGCCCACCTCGAGGAGACGTACTGCGCGGCCATCGGCGTCGAGTTCATGTTCATCCGGCACCCCGAGCGCGTCCGATGGCTGCTGCACCGGATCGAATCCACCCGCAACCGGCCCCGGTTCTCCCCCGAGGCCAAACGCCGTATCCTGGAAAGACTCACCCGGGCGGTGGTCTTCGAGAATTTCCTCCACTCCCGGTTCACGGGCCAGAAGCGCTTCGCGCTGTCGGGCAACGAGACCCTCATCCCGGCGCTGGAGGCGCTGATCGCCGCCGGCGCACGCAGCGGGGTGGCGGACGTGGTCATCGGCATGCCCCACCGCGGCCGGCTCAACGTGCTGGCCAACATCATGGACAAGCCCGCGCACGACATTTTCGAGGAGTTCGAGGGAAAGCGCTACGGCGACGACATCTTCGCAGGCGATGTCAAGTACCACCTGGGTTACACCCGGCAGGTGACCACGGCCGACGGCCGCCCGGTGCGCGTGGAGCTCGCCTACAACCCGTCGCATCTCGAGGCGGTGAACCCGGTGGTCGAGGGCATCACCCGGGCCCGCCTCGACGCCGAACACGGCGGCGACCCGTCGCGGGTGCTGCCGGTGCTCATCCACGGCGATGCGGCCGTGGCCGCCCAGGGCGTGGTCTACGAGGTCATCCAGATGTCGCTGCTGGACGGCTACCGCACGGGCGGCACCATCCACCTGGTGGCCAACAACCAGCTCGGCTTCACCACCAATTATCTCGACGGCCGTTCCAGCACCTACTGCACCGATGTGGCCAAGGTGACGCTGTCGCCCGTGTTCCACGTCAACGCCGACGACGTCGAGGCGGTGGTGCTGGCGACGGAGCTGGCCCTGAACTACCGCCAGGAGTTCCACACCGACGTCTTCATCGACCTGCTGGGCTACCGGCGGTACGGGCACAACGAGTCGGACGAGCCCCGCTTCACCCAGCCCAAGCTCTACAAGATCATCGCCAAGCATCCCGATCCCCGGCAGATTTACCAGATCCGCCTGGCCAAGCGCGGCGAGATCGCGGCGGGCGAGGCCGAAGCCATGGAACAGGCATACCGCGCCGAGCTCGAGGCGCAGTTCGCCGAGGCGCGCGCCGGACAGCTCCCCCACTGCCACCTGCGGGGCGCCTGCGATCGGCGGCGGCGCCCGGCCGACTTCAACTTCGTGGATTCGCCCGCCACCGCCGTCCCCGCCGACCGGCTGCTGGAGGTGGGGCGGAAGGTGTTCACCGTGCCGGCCGACCGCGCCATTTTCGACAAGATCCGCCGCATCTACGACGGCTGGCTGAAGCAACTCACGGAGGAACACCGCGGCGACTGGGCCATGGGCGAAACGCTGGCCTACGCCACGCTGCTGGCCGAGGGCATTCCGATCCGGCTCAGTGGACAGGACGTGGAACGCGGCACCTTCTCGCACCGTCACGCCGTCCTCCACCTGGAGGACACCGAGGAGGAGTACGTTCCACTGAACGCCATCGGCCCCGGCCAGGGGCGTTTCGAAGCCTTCAACTCGCTCCTGTCGGAATACGGCGTCCTCGGCTTCGAGTACGGCTACGCAGGCGCCCGGCCGCAGGCGCTGGTCATCTGGGAGGCCCAGTTCGGCGATTTCGCCAACACCGCCCAGGTGATCATCGACCAGTACCTGGCCGCGGCGGAGGCCAAGTGGAACCGCCTCAACGGGCTGGTGCTGTTCCTCCCCCACGGGCTCGAGGGCCAGGGCCCGGAGCACTCGTCGGCCCGTCTGGAACGGTTCCTCGGGCTGTGCGCCCACAACAACATGGTCATCGCCAACTGCACCACGCCGGCCAGCCTGTTCCACCTGCTGCGCCGCCACATGAGATTTCCCGCGCGCGTGCCGCTGGTGGTGTTCACACCCAAAAGCCTGCTGCGGCATCCCCGGTGCGTCAGTCCGCTGGACGCGTTCACCGCCGGCGGCTTTGAACCGGTGCTCGATGACGAAACCGCCGATCCGGCCCGCGTGCGGCGCGTGCTGCTGTGCTCGGGCAAAATCTACTATGACCTCCTGCAACGCCGCGAGGCGGACGGCCGCGACGACACGGCCCTGGTCCGGATGGAGCAGCTCTACCCGGTGGCCGAAGCCGCCCTGAGCCGCCTGCGGGACAAGTACGCCGGCGCCGGCTGGCGCTGGGTGCAGGAGGAGCCGGAGAACATGGGCGCGGCCTGCTTCGTCCGGCGCAAATACCCGATTCCGTCGCTCCAGGTGATCGCCCGGCGGGAGAGCGGCTCGCCCGCCACCGGGTTCCATGAGATCCACCAGCTGGAGCAGCGGGAGCTTCTGGACCAGGCGTTCCGGTAGCGCCTCAGCGCATCTCAGCGAGGGAGCGGCACATGGTGATCCAAGTCAAAGTCCCACCTGTCGGCGAATCCGTGACCGAGGCGGTCGTGGGCCGCTGGTTCAAGGCGTCCGGCGATTACGTCCGGGCCGATGAGCCCGTCTGCGAAATCGAATCGGAAAAGGCCACCATGGAGCTCAACGCCGAGGCAGCCGGACGGCTGACGGTGACGGTGCCCACGGGACAAACCGTGCCCATCGGCACGGTCATCGCCGAGATCGACACCGCCGCGGCGCCGCCCGCGGGCGCTCCCACGCCGCCGCGCGCCGCTGACGCTGTGGCGTCGGCTCCCGCAGCACCGGTACCCACCGCCACGCCGGCCGCCGCCGGCGAGTCCGGCCGGGCCCGGTTCACCCCCGTCGCCCGCAAGCTTCTGGCGGACGCCGGCGTTCCCGCAGACCGGATCGCGGCGGCCCCCGGCACCCGGGTGACGAAGCGGGATGTGCTGGAGGCGCTGAACCCGGCTCGGCAGCAGCCCGCGTCGCCGGCGCCGCCCGCGGACCGACGCCCCGTCCGCCGCGAGCGGATGACCACCCTGCGCGGCACCATCGCCCGCCGGCTGGTGGCGGCCAAAAACGAGACGGCCATGCTCACCACCATCAACGAGCTGGACATGTCGGCGGTCCTGGATCTCCGCGCCCGCCACCAGGAGGCGTTCACGGCGAAGCACGGGGTGAAGCTGGGATTCATGTCAGTGTTCACGTGGGCCGTCTGCCGCGCCCTGGCGGAGATGCCGGTGATCAACGCCCAGATCTCCGGCGCCGACATCGTGTATCCGGAATATTGCGACATCGGCATCTCGGTTTCGACACCCAAGGGACTGGTGGTGCCGGTGGTCCGCGACGCCCACCTCCTGGACGTGCCCCGGCTGGAGGCCGCCATTCAGGCGCTGGCCGACCGGGCCCGCGCCGGCAAGCTCTCCGTGGACGAGATGTCCGGCGGCACCTTCACCATCACCAACGGCGGCGTGTTCGGCTCGCTCATCTCCACGCCCATCATCAATTACCCCCAGTCGGCCATTCTGGGGATGCACACCATCAAGGACCGCCCCGTCGCCGTCGACGGCCAGGTGGTGATCCGGCCCATGATGTACGTGTCGCTATCGTACGACCACCGGATCATCGACGGCCGCGAATCGGTCACGTTCGTCATCCGGGTCAAGGAACTGCTGGAAGGCGTGACAGCCGAGCTGCTCCGGCTGTGACTGCAGCGCCTTTTCGTCGCGGCGGGCGTCCGCGCGACTGATCGATCGATTATTCCGCCGGGGGTGTCCCGTGTCCCATGACGAGTGCCTGATCCTGCTGGCCCACGGCAGTTCCGACCCCCGGTGGCGGAAGCCGTTCGAACACCTGGTTCGCGACCTGGCGGCCGAATCCGACGGAAACAGCCCGCTGCTGGCTTACATGGAGTTCGTCCCGCCCACGCTGGCCGACGCGGTGGCCGAGGCCGGGCGGCGCGGATTCCGCCGGATTGCGATCCTCCCCCTCTTCATGTCCGGCGGCGGCCACGTCGCCAATGACATTCCCGCCCAGGCCGAGGCCGCCCGCCGGGCCCACCCCGGTGTCGCCATCCGGGTGCTGCCGCCGGTGGGTGAGCACCCGCGCTTCCAGAAGGTGCTCAAGGAGATCATCCGCGACCTGCAGCACCGCGCCTGACCCGCCGGACGGGACAACTCAAGCGCCGCCAAGGCGCCGCAACGCCGGCCACAAGATCGTCCCGTTGTGCCGGAGGGCCGCTCGCAGTGCATGCGGCCTACTGACGAGGCCCCGTCATTCCACCTGCTGCCGCCGCAACAGCTCGGCGGCGACCGCATCCAGGACCGGCTGCAGGTCTTCGTCTTCCCGCAGGGCGTACAGCAGGGCGGCCTGCAGCTCCAGGATGGTCTGCAGCTCCGTCTGGAGCGTCTCCACCTCGTCCGAGAGGCGCTCGTTTTCCTGCGCCAATTCCGCCAGGGCCGTCTCCAGCCGGGTGAGGCGCTCCGCCTGGGATTCTTTCTGAGTCACGGCTGGTTCGCTCCCGGTGCCACGCTGGGATCACTCCGAGCCGCCGTCGGATTCCGGCAGCGCGTCAGCGCCGAGCATGGAGAGAACGATCAGTTCCCCCTCCCGCTTGACCTCGGCGTTGACGCACCCCACCCGGTTGCAGATCCCGATGCAGTTGGAGTAGTCGGCGCGCGGCGACAGGAACAGGGTGATGAGACGGGCGCCGCACGGACACGGCGCGTAGGCGGGCAGGGCCGTGCCGCAGACGGGACAGAGCAGCTCGAGGATGTCTCCGTCCTCCAGCTCGACGTCCAGCGCCACCCGGCACTTTTCGCCGTACACGGGGCTCAGCGCCACCTGGCCCTCACCCTTCCGGCCGCGCACCCGCAGCAGGATGCCGGGATGGTTGTTGAAGCTGGCCCGGCGGCTCACCAGATCGTGGCCGTTGGGGCAGAAGCAGCGGGTCACCACCAGCAGCCGGGGTGACCGTGCCACCCCCTGGTCGAGGAGATTGGGATAGAACAGCATGCCCTTCTCGTCGTCGTGCTCCATGGAGCTGCACTCCTGATTCCGTGGGCTAGGTTGTATTGTAGGGGACAGGCGGCGGTCCGTCAACATCCGGCCGCCGCGGACGGGCAGCGGACGGACCGGCGGGTTCAGGGCTCTGTCTGCCGATGGCGCAGGAATCCGGCCTGGCGGGCGCGGATCCGGAACACGGCCAGGAACATGCGCAGGGAGTCCGCCAGCGGGCTGACCTTGGAGCCTTCGACGGCGCGCCAGTTGACGGCCACCTCCTCGACGGCATAGCCCACCCGCTGGGCCAGGTACAGGATCTCCACATCGAACGCCCACCCTTTCTCAGTGGACCACTCGAAGAGGCGCCGCGCGGCATCGCGCCGGAACATTTTGAAACCGCACTGGGTGTCGCGAATGCCCGGCACCGCCAGCAGGTTGACCACGGTGTAGAAGGCGTTGCCCATCATCTGCCGGAATCCTTCCCGCTCGCGCCGCACGTCGGCCGACGCCAGCCGCCGCGAGCCGATGATGACCTCGATATTCTCCGCCATGGCCGGACGGAAGCGGTCCAGTTCCCCGACGGGGGTGGCGCCGTCGGCGTCCGCGAACACGACGTAGCGGCCGCGCGCCGCGAGCACGCCGCGCCGCACCGCCGCCCCCTTCCCCTGGTTGGCTGGCTGCCGCAACAGGCGGAACCGGGCGTCCCGGGCTGTCCACGCCGTCATGACGTCCGCGGTGCGGTCGCGGGAGCCGTCGTCCACCACCACCACTTCCATGGCGTAACCGCAGCGGGCCATGTACGCCGCCACGCTGTCCAGGAAGGCGGGCAGCCGGTTCTCTTCGTTGTAGGCCGGGATGACCAGGCTGACCAGCGGGCCGTCGCCGCCGTCGCCATCCGGCCACGGCCAGCCGCCGGGCGGCCGCTGGCTGTGTCGCATGGCCAGGATCACCGCCGGACTCAGCAGGTCCGCGGCGGCGAATTTGAACCGGTGCAGGAACAGGGCGCACAGCGGCGCGAGCACCACGAGGCGGGCGGCGTGGAACACCAGCAGCGGAACCAGGGCCGCGCCCACGCCGGGCCACGCGAGCAGGGCGGGCAGCTCCAGCACGCCGACGCCGAGCGGCACCGGCGACACCTCCACCAGCCCGGTGAAGAAAAGGTACATGGTCCAGGCCACGGCTGTTTCCGGCTCCGGCCCGGCGAAGTGGACAAAGAGCCAGCCTTCAGCCCCCCAGCAAACCAGGCCCGACAGCACGCTCCTGAGCACCGCAGCCGGCGCCCCGCTCCGGATCGCCGCCGCGCCGAGCAGCGCCGCGGCCAGGGCGCCGAGGATCGCGGCGCCCCAACCGGAGCCGAACAAGCCGGCCGCCACCGCCAGGCCCGCCGTGACGGTCACCCATGTCCCCGCGTCGCGGGCGGCCAGCCACCGCCGGATCCGCTCCCGGCTGGAGCCGCCCAGTTCCCGGACCAGGAATTCAGTCTCGAACGAACGGAGGGGCATCCACGGGCTGCCGACCTGTACCACCTGGATCATGGCCTCAAACGCGACGGCCTGGTGCCACGCGGCGGCGGGCCCGAAGACGATTCGTCGCCGCGCGCTGCGCAGGATGAAGCCCACGGCGGCGGCCAGCAACAATCCGCCCGCCGGACGCCATGCCATCCGATCCCAGTCCAGCGGATGGCCGAGGCGGATCAGCACGACCAGGACAACTCCTCCGGCCAGCATCGCCAGCAGGTAGTACCGGCCGAAGTGGGCGAACCGCTCCGTGTGTGCTGCGCCGTCGTCCAACTCTCGCTCCCGGGGCTGGAATCCAAAACAATGGCCGCAGAAGGCGTTCTGATTGTAGTGAAACCATGCGGCGGCTGTCAACGAGCCCACGACATGAAGCGGGCAAACCTTTGCCAACCCGCCGCCGCCTTGTTACAATGGAGACGCCATGACAACCTGCAGGCGCGTCATCCGCCCAGAGGGCGGTATCACCGTTCCCAATTCGATCACACACCGGGGAGGTCGGCCATGACCATGAGACTGTCCTGCCGTCTGGGACTCGTCCTGCTGCTGCTGGGAGGCGCGCTGACGCTTGCGGGAGCGCAGGTGCTCCCCTTCGATGTCAAGACCCTGCGGGACGGGCTGCCCCAGTCCCAGATGGCCAGCATGGTGCAGGACAACCGAGGCTACATCTGGGTGGGCACGTGGGGCGGCCTGGCCCGGTACAACGGCAGCCGGTTTCACAATTACACCACCGACGACGGTCTGCCCAGCGGCCGGATCCAGGAACTCCTCACGGACAGCGCGGGCACACTCTGGGTGGCCACCGCCGGCGGCACCGTGGTCATGCGCGACGGCCGGCTGACGCCCATCGCCAACCTGACGCTGAGCAATCCGCGCTGCCGCGCGCTGCTCGAAGACCGCGACGGCGCCGTCTGGATCGGCACGGACCAGGGGGTTTATCGGGTGCCGAAGGGGACGTTCCGGGCCGAGCCGGCTCCGGCCGGTCTCGGCAACCAGCTCATCTACGATCTGGCCTCGGACCGGGACGCGATTCTCATCGTGAGCGACCAGGGACTGTGGCGGTACGAGCGCGGCAGCGGGTGCCAATCGATCGACATCCCCTGCCCCCGCAACCAGCTCCGCACCGTCGCCACCGCCGGTGACGGTATCTGGCTGGGCACCAGCACGCGCGGCATCTACCGTCAGGACGCCGCGGGCTGGCAGTCGATGCTGGAGTCGGGCGCGGTCACCGGCCGGAGCATTTACCGCATTTACACCGCCCCTTCGGGGACGCTGTACATCTGCACCACCGATGCGGCGCTGTTTCTTCGCCGGCCCGGCGAATCCGCATTCCAGCACTGGAACACCGACATGGGTCTGCCGTCCAACGTCGTGAACTTCGCCTTCGAGGACCGCGAGGGGAACGTGTGGGTGGGCACCGACATCAACGGGCTGGCCCGCCTGGGCGGCGTGGCGCTCAGCAACCACGGCCTCAAGCAGGGGCTGCCCAGCGCCTGCGTGTTCGGCATCGCCACCAGCGCCACGCCCGGCGCGCTGTGGCTGGGCACCCTGAGCGGAGCGGTCCATTACCAGGTCCGTCCGGTCTCGAAGGTCCTGGAGACCATCGGCCTGGCCGACGGCCTGGACACCGAGTGGGTCTGGAAGACGTTTCCGGATGCGACCGGCGGCTTGTGGATTCTCACCGACACCTCCTTGTTCCACCGTCCCCGCGGTCAAAGCCGCATGCAGGCGATGCCGCCCGATGCACCCGTGCCCCGGGCGGAACTGTGGGACGCGATGCTCGACGATCAGAACCGCCTCTGGGTGTGCGGGCGCAGCGAAACCGGCGGCCTGGTCATGCGCGACGAAAACGGCCGCTGGCGCGCTTGGAAGAGCACCGCCTCGGGCGAATCCATGACCTTCTGCGCCCACTTCTGCCTTCGCCGGACTGGCGGGATCTGGGCGACGGCGGGAACCGACGTGTTCACCTGCGACGGCGAGCACGTCGTCAAACTGGCCGAGCAGCCGCCTCTGTCACGGCAGACCTACATCAACAGCATTTTCGAGGATAGCGTGGGCCGCCTCTGGGTGGGTTCCGACACCGGCCTGGCCGTGATGGACCGCAACGGACGCTGGCGGCTCCTCAACGACCAGCCCGGCCTGACGTCGCACCATGTCTACTTTTTCGGCGAAGACCGGCGTCACAACATCTGGGTGGGCACCACCCGCGGCGTGTCGCGCATCGGCACCGACGGCCGGGTGGAGAGTTTCACGCCCGAGGACGGCCTGGCCGGCTACGAGACCAACCAGTACGGCTTTCTCTGCGACGCCAACGGTGAGATCTGGATCGGCACCGTGGACGGGCTGTCCCAGTACGACCCCGACCGCCACTACCCCAACACCATCCCGCCGAGCCTCGTCGTGGAATCGGCCGATCTGCCCGATCGCCGGCTCGATTTCCCCCAGTCGCTGGAGCTGCAATGGAACGAGCGGTCGGTCATCTTCCAGGTGGCCGTGCTGTCGTTCCGCAACCGCAACCGTGTCGGCTACCGGGCCCGGCTCGAGGGGCTCGAGGAGAACTGGCTGCCGGTCCGCCAGCTCGCCGAACTGCGCTACACCAACCTTCCCTCCGGCAAGCTGCGCCTGATGCTCCAGGCGGTGAACGAATCGGGCATCTGGAGCGACACCGCCACCATCCCCATCACGGTCCATCCGCCGTTCTGGCTCTCGACCTGGTTCCAGGCGCTGATCGCAGCGCTGGCCCTGGCCGCCATCGTGGGAGTGTACCGTTGGCGGACCTACCTCCTGCGGCGTCGCACCCGGGAGCTGACCATCGAGGTGGACAAGCGGACCTCCGAGCTGCAGGATGCCAACCGGCGTCTGACCCATCTGGCCACCTATGATCCGCTCACCGGTTTGCTGAACCGCCGGGCCATCGTGGAGCGGCTCGAGGAGGCCGCCGGTCCCGCCGAACGCGGCAACCGCCAGTTCGGCTCCATCCTGGTGGACCTGAACAAGTTCAAGGCGGTGAACGACACGCTGGGGCACACCGCCGGCGACCACGTGCTCCGCGAGATGGCCGGCAAGATCCAGGGGTGCCTGCGCGAGGGGGATTGCCTCGGTCGCTACGGCGGGGACGAGTTTCTCATCTTTCTGCCGGGCGCCGATGCGGCGGCGGTGGAAGCGGTCGCCTGCCGCATCGCCGCTCTGAGCCACACTGCCAGCGACGACGGCACCGCCATCACCGTCACGGCGGCGTGCGGCGGGGTGGCCGTTCCCGGCATGAGCGCGCCCGTCCTCGCTGTCCTTCTCGCCCAGGCCGACGCGCTGATGTATACGGCCAAAAAGACCGGCCCGCCGGGCATCGCCACCGCCGTCTATCAGCCGCCGGATCCCTGACGGCGCCGGGCCGGCGATGATCGGAGCCGATGTGCGGCTCTTCCATACATGGAATCTCCGGTGTGCAACCGGGCTTCTCCGGCTATAATTGGATCAAACGTGTTCAAGGAGGAGGTTATGTACAAGCGATTGGCCCCGTTCAGCCTACTGATCCTGGTGTCGATCATCGCCGCGTTGGCGGCTTCCCCGGCCATCAAACCCATCTCCGTCAAAGGATCCGGCGATTTCACGCACGACGCCAGGCTGATGGTGGACGGCGTGTTCATCGACAAGGGGGACGCTTGGGACAACCTGCGCTGCGTGCACTGGACCGAGTTGGATGTGTGTTTCGATCTGGACTTGGGTGACATGTACCAGTTGACTGAACTCACGCTGCAGGTGGACAACAACGACGTTTACCGTCTGGACTACTCGGCGGACGGACAGAAGTACACTCCGCTGGTCACCATCTCCGCGGACTTCGGCGAGATCGACGACGGCATGGATGTTTTCAGTTCCGACGCCGGCCACGCCGATTTCGTCGCCGCCCTTGATTTCAAACCGGTCACCGCCCGGTATCTGCGCCTGCTGGCCCTCGAGGGAGACGGCGCCTTCAGTGTGGCGGAGATTCAGATCATCGGAGAGCCCGTGGAGGCCGTCACCGGCTGGCCGGCGGTCAAGGGGCACGGGGCCTTCAACAACAAACCGACGCTGCTGGTGGATGACAAGATCGTCGAGGAGGGCACCGCCTGGACGGACGACCAGACGGTGCACTGGTCCGACCCGGGGGTGTATTTCATCATCGACTACGGCAAGATCCGACCCATCTTCGACGTCATGATCCAGGTGGACAACAACGACGACTACATCGTGGACTATTCCGTCGACGGCACGGCATACACCCGATTGTTCGCCATCAGCTCGGACGACGGCAACGTCGCGCACGGCATGGACACGATGATCTCCCTCGACTCACACCCGGCGTACGAGCCGAAGATCGACTTCAAGCCGGTCCGGGCCCGCTTCCTGAAAGTGTACGCCCTGGGCGGCGACGGACTGTACGCCGTCACCGAAGTCGATGCCCGCTGACGAGAAAGTGATAGTCGACGGGGGTTACCGGGCGGCCGATTCCATGGGTCTCAGGGACATGGTCCGGTTGCGGCCGGCTTGTTTGGCCTGGTAGAGGGCGTAATCCGACAGGCGGATGAAATCGGACAGCGCGGCGTCCTGATTCGGCGTCAGGCTGGTGACGCCGCAGCTCACGGTGACGTGCGGGCTGACCTTGGAGGCGGAATTGGCTATGCCCAGCGCCTCGACCCGGCGCCGCAGGTGGTCGGCCACCTTGACCGCTCCATCCAGGTCGGTCATGGGCAGGATGACGGCGAACTCCTCGCCCCCGTAGCGGGCGATGGAATCCCCGGCACGGGACAGGCCATCGGCCATGGCGTTGGCCACCGACTTGAGGCAGGCATCGCCCGCCTGGTGTCCGTAGGTGTCGTTGAAATCCTTGAACCAGTCGATGTCCACCATGATCATCGCCAACGATGTCCCGGCGCGGACAGCCCGCTTCCACTCCTGGTCGATGCGCTCGTCGAACTGCCGCCGGTTGGCGATCCCGGTCAGCGGATCCAAATAGGAGAGTTCCAGCAGCGTTCGGTTGGCGTCCTGGAGCTGCCGCGTCCGGGCGTCCACCAGTTCCACCAGCTCGTTCTCCCGGCGCTGGTGCGCCTGCAGGCGGAGTTTGAAGCCGACGTACAGCAACCCGACGGACAGGGCGGCTAAAAGGGCGTACGCCCACCAGGTCGCCCACGGCGCCGGACGGATGGTGAACGCGACCTCGACCGGCCCTTTCACGTTGCCCGCGTAGTCGCGGCCCCACACCCGGAACACATAGTTGCCGTCGGACAGCCGCCGGTATTCCTTCTTGAAGTCGGCGGACCACGCGGACGGCTGGAGGTCGAACCCCACCAGCTGAGTTCGGTACCGCGTGTCTTCCTGGCGGAAAAAGCTCAAGAGGGCATATTCGAAGTCGATGTCGTTTTCATTGAAGGCGAGCGACACGCCGCCCTGAAGCCGCCGGGCGGGGCCCTTCCCCTGGACCAGCGTTCCCTGGACCAGCAGTGGCTTGGGGGTGTAGTCGCGGGCCTCCAGCCCGGGGTCGAAGACCGCTGCACCGCCCACCGTCCCCACCCAGATGCGGCCGAGCCGGTCCACCATGCCGGCGTTCCGGTTGCACTGGTTCAGGGGCAGGCCGTCCTCCACGGTGAACGTGAACACGTCGAAGAGCGGCTGCCCCGGCCGGTCGCGCCGGGCGGCGGGCGTCAGGCGGACCACGCCTCGGTTGGTCAGCATGTAGAGCCGGCGCTCTGAGTCGCTCAAGATCTTGTACACCGTGTTGTTGGGCAGGCGCGGCTCGGTGGCGTCAGTGAGGATGAGGGCGATGCGTTCGGGATCGGCCAGATCGATGCAGAAGGCGCCGCCGCCGTCGGTGCCGGCCCACACCACCTCCCGCCCGTCGGGCAGCACGGAGTGGTGCAGGCACTGGATCGATTCGTTGAGCAGGCCCTCCCGGCTCGAATACGTCTGCCAGGACGCGCCGTCGAAACGGGCCAGCCCGCGGGCGGTACCCACCCAGAGGATGGGCGGGCTGTCACCCCGGCGGGTTTGGATCAGGCTGAGTACGGAGTTGTGAGGCAAGCCGGACTGCGTGTCGAAAACCGTCCAGCGCCCGTTGCCGAAGCGGGCCAGACCGCTCCGGGTGCCCACCCACAGGAACCGGTCGGTGGAAGAGCTATCGGTCTCAAGCAGGACCTGGATCATGTTATTGGGGAGAAGCCCGGGCCCCGTGCCGATGGTCCGCCAGACGCCCTGGGCGAAGCGGGCCAGGCCGCCGGTGCGCGTACCCACCCACACCGCCGTGCCGCCGCCGGGTTCGGTGGTCGCAGCGAGGCACTGCACGATGTCATTCGGCAGCGCCCCGGTCGCCTGACTGAAAATGTCCCAGTGGGCGCCGGTGAGCCGGACCAGACCGCCGCCGTCGGTGCCGAACCAGACGCTGGCCGTGCCGTTGGGCGCCACCGTCTCGAGCAGCGAGAGCACCGGCAGCGGGAACGGGCTCTGCACCGGTTGGATCACGCGCCATTGGCCGCCCCGCATCTCGGCCAGGCCGCCGTTGCGGGTGCCGACCCAGAGAACGGGCACGCCCGTGGTCTGCCGGGTCTCGTGGAGGCTGTACACCGCGTTGGATGGCAGGCCGTCGTCGAGCCCCAGGCTGTGGATGCGCCCCTCGCTGAGCCAGGCCAAACCGCCGCCGTCGGTGCCGATCCAGATTCCTTGCGGATTGTCCTTCCCGCCGGCTGCCTCGAGGCTGGTGAGATGGTTCGAGGGAAGCCCGTCGGAGCTGCCGTATCGCCGCCAGACGTTCCGGTGGTAGCGGAACAGCCCGCCGCCGTAAGTGCCCACCCACAGGACGCGACTGCCGTCCGGCTCCACCGTCTCCAGAAAGCTGTTCACGGATTCGCGGGGGAATCCCGGCCCGGTTTCGAAGCGGTCGGCCCCCGGGCGAAGGCGCGCCAATCCGCCCTCCGTCCCCGCCCAGACGGTGACGCGACCGTCGCCGTCGTGCTGGCAGAACAATCCCCAGACGCGGTTATGCGGCAGTCCGTGCCGGGTGTCGAACAGCGTGCTGCGGCCGGCCTCGATCCGCGCCACGCCGCGGGTGTGCGTCCCCGCCCAGATCACCGGCTCGCGATCGGGGGCGGCGCTGTCAACCAGGGTATTGATCCGATCATTCTGAAACGCGTCGGCGCTCCCCGGCAGCGGTGTCCAGTGGCCGTCCTGATAGCGGTGCAGTCCGCCGGCCTGGGTGGCGAACCAGAGGCCGCCATCGGCCGCCGACAGGATGGCCCGAACAAAATTGGAGCGGGTCCGGTTGGGCATGTCCACGCTGTGCCACCGGCGGCCGTCATAGTAGGCGGCGCCATCCTGGGTGCCGATCCAGAGAAAGCCTTGCCGATCGCTCACAATGGCATGGATTGTATTCTGCGGCAGGCCATCCGAATCGCGGAATACCCGGATGGAATAGGTGCCGATGTCCAGCAGGCTGGCGGCATGCGCGGCCAGCGAAGCAACGCCGGCGAGTCCGGCCAGGCATAGGGCGAGCGCCACGATCCGCACCGCCTGGCGCCGGACGGATCTCTGGGCGGGCGTATCCGGCCTCGCGCGATAGCCGCTGTAGTGGATCCCGGATGGATGCATCATGTTCCTGCGGTTTGCACTCGAGCCGCCCCTGAATAGCCGATCGCACTGACGCGTAGGAGCTGATTTGCCCTGATTGTAACCGGATCGCGCCGGGAATGCAACCGTCTCCCCTACCCCGATCTGTCGTCGAGGTGCGCCGCCAACTTGCGGATGGTCAGCGGCGCCGATCCTTCGTAATGGTTGTTCACGTTCAGGTAGACATCCACGCCGCGACCCAGCAGATCCCGCACCACGCCGGCCATCCGCCCGATCTCCTCGTCGCGCGGCTCGACGATCCGGTCCCAGCGGTCACCCGACCGGCGCTCCATCTCCTGGCGTTCCGGTCCGTGAAGCCGGACCACAGCCAGGCCCCGGACCAGATCCCGGACGCGCGCGTAGACTCCGGCGAGATCGGGCATGTAATACCCCTGGAGGAACACGGGCGCCACGTCCCGGTCCCGCAGCCACGTGAACGTGTCCCGGTCCAGCAGGTTCGGGTTGCGCAGCTCGACGCCGAGCGGGATCCGGCGGTCCACCTCGGCGACGAACGCGTCCAGGCGGTCGCGCAGGTCCGCCGGCCGGGACAGGTGTTGACGGTTGAGGTAACCAAACTGAAGCATGAGGACGCCGATCCGGCTCCGGATCGGCTCCAGGCGTTCCATCACCTGCGCAAAGAGTTCGGGTGACAGAAAGTGCGGGTTGGGCCGGAGCGGCCCCGTCCGGGGGCGCTCATGATAGTGGGTCAGCGTCAGGCTGTTGGGCAGCTTGATTGAAAACCGGAAGTCCGGCGGGACGGCGGCCGCATACCGGGCGGCGACCTCCCGGCTGGGCAGGACCAGCCGGTCGGGGGGAAAGAGCGACCAGAACCACTGGTCGATTTCCACCGTCGGGAACCGGGTGGCGTACTCGGCCAGGTACTGCTCCTTGTCGCGGCCGGAGTAGAGCAAGCCCTGCCACGAGTCGAATTTCCAGCTGCATGTTCCGACGCGCAGACGGCTCATCGCCTGGAGCATATCGGAGTTCTTCCCCGCGGGCAAGGGCGAACCTCCCCGCGACGGAACGGGCTGAACCCTTGCGGCCCGACGGCCGATCCCGTACAATCGCCTGTTACAGCATCAGACCGGGGAGCGCCAGGCAATGGACATCCACTGGAACGGGACCTTCGAAGTCAAGACGTACGAGCTGGACCACACCGGGCGCCTGCCGCTGCCGGCGCTGCTCCACCGCATGCAGGAAGCCGCGGAGCACAACGCCGTGGCGCTGGGATTCGGCGTCGAGGAACTGCTGCGGCGCAATCTCACCTGGATGCTCACCAAATTCCACCTGCGCGTGGACCGTTTTCTCGCCGGCCGCCAGCCCATGACCACCGAGACGTGGCCGTCGGGTTTCGAGGGCCGGTACGCCTGCCGCGAGTTCCGGTTCTATGCCGGTGAACACCGCGAACCGTTTGCCGCCGCCGCCAGCCAGTGGCTGATGGTGGATCTCCGGCGCGGCCGAGCCGTCAAAATCCCGGATGTCTTTCCCAACCCGTTCCCCTGCGACGCGCAGCGCGTGATCCCGCATCCCTTTCCGGACCTGGAGCCCGCCGGTCCCGAGGTGCACCGGACCGAGTTCCCGGTCCGCCTGGCGGACCTGGACATCAACCAGCACGTCAACAGCCTGCGCTACCTCGACTGGATCATCGAGGCCGTTCCCGATCGCCTCTGGGCCACCCACGGCGTCGGCGCGCTGCAGGTGGAGTACCGCCGCCAGTCTGCGTACGGCGACACGGTCGTTGCGACCACCCACCGCGCGCCGGCTGCAGCAGCCGAAACGGCCCCGGTATTCCACCATGTATTGCGCAGCGCAGCCGACGGCGCCGTGCTGGTGCGTGCGCGCACCATCCGCGTCCCCTATCAGGAGCCGCAGCGGAATGAAACCTGCGGCTGACAGATTTTGCCGGCACCCTGCCGGCCTCAACGCATCGCCGCTGCGGCGTTGCCTGCGCCGGTGAATGCCTGCTCAGTCTCCGGGCGCCAGGTCGTGCGGATCGATGGGACGCAGTTTCGCCTTGAGTTCGTCGGTCGGTTCGGGAATCGTCCAATCCCCTTGTTGACGCCGGCGGGCCGTCTCGGTCGCGGCAGCGGTCTGCCGATCCGGGTCGGGGGGGTCATCATGGGCCATATAGATCGTATGGGAGGGGAACGCGAAGCCGCTGCCGGCCTTGTGGACGATCTCCATGATCCGAAAGTTGAATCCCTCCGCCACGCCGGTATACGCATGCATGTCGGAAGTGATCACCCAGGCCATCACCTCCACCTCCAGCGCAGAGGCGCCGAATCCCCGAAAACGCACCCGCAGGGTGTCGGAAACAACTCGTGGATCGGCGAGCAGCATCCGCTTGATGTCGTCGATCACCAGAGCCAGTTGGTCGGGAGTGGTGCTGTACACGAGCCCCAGCACCGGGTTGTAGAATATCAGGTCGCGGACGGAATAATTGATGATCTTGGCGCCGGCCGCCAGCGCGTTGGGAATGGTCACGAGGGTGCGCTTCATGGTGCGGATCCGAACCGAGCGCAATCCCATGTCCTCGACGGTGCCCTCCACGCCGTCCACATCCACGTAGTCGCCCAGGCGGAACGGGCGGTCGGCGGCGATGCTCACCGCGCCGAACAGGTTCTCGATGGTTTTCTGGGCCGCGAACGCAACAGCCAGGCCGCCGATGCCCAGTCCGGCGAGGAAGCCGGTGACCGCGACGCCCATGGCGCTCAATCCGCCCAGCAGCACGAACACCACCACCAGCGCCTTGAGGAACCGGCCCATGATGGTCGCGAAGCTGGCGCCCACCGGCGAGCCGCTCATGCCGGGCCGGGCCATGTGGATGCCCACGAGGTCCACGATCCGGAACAGCAGCCAGCCGATGCCGACGAGCGAGAGGATCTCGGCGCCGCGCAGGATGATGATTTCAGCGGTGGGCGTCAAACTCAGCCATAAGGACACCGGCCGGAGCAGTAGCCCCCACAGCACGAGGCAGAGCGGCCCGTCGAAGACACGGACCAGCTCGTCGTCCCAATTTGTGCGGGTCCGCCGGGCGATCACCCGGCCGATGACGATCAACACCCGCTCCAGCACTTTGGCCAGCGCCCAGCCGGCGGCCAGTCCCATCAGGATGGCCAGCCACTGCCACAGCTGCAGGCCCGCGAATGAGACGGACAACAACGCGCTGGGCAGGTAGTCGCCGATCCAGCCGTGCCCGTAGACGCCGTACAGGAAATCGATGTATCCCACCGTCTCGGGGGCAAAGGTCCACACGTTGCCGAGTTGCGTGTCCTGTCGCAGTCCCATGGTCAGCGGGACCACCCGGCCGTCGGCATTGATTTCGGCGAGCACCTCCCGGTCCTCGGACACGCCATCCTCGGGGACGCCGAACGCTTCGCTGGAGAGGGTGTCGGGCACCACCACCTTGGTGCGCAGCAACACCATCATCAGCCGTCGGGCCAGTTGGATGCCGCGTGCGGGCTGCGCGGACGGCGCGGTGCCTTCCAGATCCAAGTAGTGTGCGGCCTCTACGAACTCGCCCCGGAGAGCGGCATCCATGAAGCCGTTGTACGACGCCCGCGGGCTGTTCCGGTGGACCAGCGGCGGCGCCGGTCCCAGTCCCGAGTTCAGGGTATCCGCACCGGCCAACTGTTCGCCCTGGACCAGCAGACGATACCAGACCGCGGTGTTGGACACGTTCTGGCTGGGAAACAGCCAGGCCGTTTCTCCGGTCTTCTGGTCCAGCGTCCGGCGCAGCCACAACTCACCGGACGTGCCGGCGGAGTCGAAGCGAAAGACGGAAACGGTCTCCGTTCCGGATTCGCCCCCCGGCCCCGCCTCGGACAACCGCTGGCCCACCTTGGCATTGTTCACCTTCAAACGCCGCAGCAGGGTGTACAGCTTCTCGGACACTTCGGCGCCCACGCGCCGCTGCTCCGCGTCCTCCACCTCGGCCAGATCCAGCAGGTGGGAGGCCAGGACAAACTGGCCCGCCGCGCACGCGTCCCAGAAGGTGCGCCAGCTCTCCGCCGGCGTGTGGCGGAGCACCGCCGGCGGTTTCGGACCCAGGCCGGGGTTGATCGCCGGCCGCTCCACCGGGGAGGGCGCCTGGGCCATGACACCGGCCCACACGACGACCGCCGTCACCGCCAGCCATACGCAACGGCTGCCGAAGATGCGTGACCTTTCGACCATGGGCTCCCTCCTCGACCCGATGCGGGAGGCGGAACCGTTGATCAGGCGGTTCCGCCTCCGGCAGTCTTACCGCTTGTAGTAGTCCGGATACGCCGGTTGCCGGTGCTTCGGCGGCGGATTCCGGTCCATCTCCTGCAGGAGGATCTCCACCGCCTTCTCCAGTTGCGCGTCACGGCCCTGGCGCCAGAGGAACGGATCGAGTTCCACATCGACATCCGGCGCCGTGCCGTAGTTTTCGACATCCCACTGGCCCTCGGGATTCCAGAACGCCACCCGGGGCGCCGTCACGTAGCCGCCGTCCACCAGAGCGGGATAATCGTAGATGCCCACCAGTCCGCCCCAGGTGCGTTTGCCCACCAGCGGCCCCACCTTGGCCCGACGGAAATACCACGGCATGGCGTCGCCGCCGGAACCGGCGTATTCGTTGATCACCATGGCTTTGGGACCGAAAATCGCACCGGTGGGTGTGGTGAAGCACTCCCCCTCGCGGGTGGCCCAGAAGTTCATCAGCGGGCGCCCCAGCAGGTCCACAATGTAGTCCGCGGCGTAGCCGCCGCCGTTGTACCGCTCGTCCACCACGAGAGCTTGCTTGCCCACCTGGGCGAAGAAGTAGCGGTTGAAGGAGGTGTAACCGCCCGCCGCCGTGTCGGGCAGGTAGACATATCCGATACGGCCGCCGCTGAGCGTTTCCACCCGGCGGCGGTTGCCGTCGATCCAGGCCCGATGCCGCAGGGCGGTCTCGCTCGCCAGCGGCTCCACCACGACGTCCCGGGAGCCGGTCCCGTCGGCGTTGGGCCCGACCGTGATGCGGACGGCCTTGCCGGCGGAGTTCTCGAAGAACCGGTACACGTTGTCGCCGGCCCGCACGTCGCGGCCGTCCACCGCCAGGAGGTACTCCCCTTCCTGGACGTTCACGCCGGGTTGGGTGAGGGGGGCGCGCAGGCCGGGATTCCAGTTTTCGCCATGGTAGATGCGGGCGAAGCGGTGACGTCCGTCGGCCGCTTCGAAATCCGCGCCCAGCAGGCCGCCGGGCACCCGGGTCACCGGCGGCAGGTCGCCGCCGCCCACGTACGTGTGGCCCAGCACCAGGTTGCCCAGCATTTCGCTGAACAGGTAGTTCAAGTCACCCCGGCTGGCCACGGCGGCCAGATACGGCTCGTACCGTTTCTCCGCCGCGCGCAGGTCCAAGCCGTGGGCGTTCGGGTCGTAGAGGAAATCGCGCTCGATGCGCCAGACTTCGCGGTACATCTGCCGCCACTCGGCGGGCGGATCCACCCGGACCTCCATGGCGGCGGTGGCCAGCCACGTCTCGCCCGGCTTGAACGGCTGCCCCGCCGGCGCGATGGCCCAGCGGTCGCCCAGCAGCAGCAGCATCTTCTCACCGTTGTGCGACAAGGCGAACGCGCCCACGCCGTCGGCGATCGGTTCGGTCTTCCGCTTCTTCAGGTCGTACAGCTGGATCTTCTCCCGGGCCGGTCCGAACTGCGGCAGCAGCTCGCCCTCGCGCAGATAGACCTGGCCGGCCTTGCCGGTCCACAAGCCGGAGTAGTTGCGCGCCGGCAACGGCAGGGCCAGGATCCGCTGGTCGAGGGCTTCGAAATCGATCCGGACTTCCGCCGGCTGGTCTTTCGCCTTCTCTGCAGCGTCGCCGGCGGGTTTGTCCGCTTTTGCCGAATCGTCGGCCGCCGGTTTCTCGCCCGGGATTTCCCCGGTTTTGCCCGCCTCGTCCTTGACGGATTCCTCGTCGCTTTCCGGAGCGAGCGGAGAGGGCGCGTCCTTCTGCAGCACGATCACGTACACGCTCCGGCTCACCGGCCGGTTGTAGCTCGACAGGTCCAGCCACGCGGTCGTGGGACCGATGTCCGTGCTGGCGGTGAAGAAGAGGTGTTTGCCGTCCCGGTCGAACGCGGCGAAGCGGGCGTCGCTGAGGCCGTCGGTGAGCTGGTGCTTCGCGCCGGTCTCCAGCGAGTACACGCACACCGCCCGCATGTGGTTGGCCAACTGCCGGGTGTAGGCGAGCCAGCGGCTGTCGGGTGACCAGACCGGGTCGAGGGTCCGCTCGGGCTTGTCGTACGTGTCGGTGTCGACCTTGACGTTCTCGCCGCTGGCCACGTCGACGTACCAGAGGTTCAGCCGCTTGTCGGTGTATGCGATTTTCTTGCTGTCCGGCGACCAGAATGGATTGTAGTAGAACGACGGCGCGTCCCCCAGGGCGATGCGCCGCGTCTCGCCGGCGCCGCTCTGCTCGATCAGGCGGATGGCGTACTCCCCGTCCGCGTCCGACAGGCAGGCGATCCACTTGCCGTCGGGCGACCAGGCCGGGTCGCGGTCGGCCGCGCCGGAGCTCTGGGTGAGGTTGCGCACGTCGCCCTTCTCGGCGGGCACCGTGAGCACCTCGCCGCGGGCGCCGAAGACGGCGCGCTTTCCCGTGGGCGACAGCCCCGCCGCATCGATCCGCTGGCCCACCTTGACATAGCGCGGCCGGACACCCGGCATATCACCGGCGAGCTGGATGGGCACGGGCCGGGATTTGCCGGAGCCGATGTCCAGCAGGTGCAGCGAACCGAACTGCTCGTAGACGATCGCGCCGGGGCCGGCGGCGGCCGACTTGATGTCGAAGCCGCCGGCGCTCACCACCTCCCGGACCTGCCGGTTGCGGGTGTCGTAGGCATAGAGGCTGACCGGCCCCGTCCGGTCGGACAGGAAGTAGACGGTGTCGCCCACCCACATGGGATTGAAGTCGTTCCAATCCTTGCGCGGCAGCGCCTCCACCCGCGAATCGGCCAGGTCGGCGATCCACACCGGCGAGGCCATTCCCCCGCGGTACCGTTTCCAGGTCTGGAAGGCACCCGGGAGCGGCACGTAGGCGATCCGTTGGCCGTCGGGCGAGTAGGAGCCCTGGTAGCCCATGGGCAGGGGGAGCACCGTCGGCATGCCGCCTTCGGTCGAGACGGTGAGCAGTTGCGATGCCCGCCCCGAGCTGCTCTCCCGGTTGGAGACGAACAGAATGCGCTCCCCGTCCGGCGTCCAGCCGGCGACGGTGTCGGCGGCCGGATGCCAGGTGAGGCGCCGGGGATGGCCGCCGGTCGCCGGCATCAGGTAGACGTCCGGATTGCCTTCGTACTGGCCGGTGAACGCCAGCCACTTCCCGTCCGGCGAGAACGCGGGACTGGTTTCACTGCCCGGTCCGTCCGTGAGGCGACGGGCGTTGCCGCCCTGCCGCGGAACGGTCCACAGGTCGTCGGCGTAGGTGAAGACGACATCGGTCGCGTTGACCGTGGGATGCTGCGGCAGCAGCACCGTCTGCGCCATCGGGCACACCCCGAAGACCAACGCCAGGCAGACGGCCCCGATCGCAATCCGAACCTTCATGGACGCACCTCCGTGGGGGGATCGGCGGAACGGCCCGGGCCGCCGCCGCGTCAAACAGACCCATTGTAGACCAGGAGTCCGGTCAAGGGAACCCGCAAACAGGCGCTCGCTGCAGGAACGGATTCAATCCCCCAGGATGTCTCCGGGCGCCAGGTGCCACTGCAGCGTCATGCCCTTGGGGGCGAAGGTGCCGGATAGCAGCGCGATGCCCGCCTTCTTCATGGAACAATCCCGCCCGAACCGCCCCGTCAGTTCGGCCAACAGCAGGCCGCAGTCCGGTTCGTGCCCCACCAGCAGCAGCGGGTCGGGCAACGGCCGCAGGGCGGCGAACACCCGCTCCAGCCCCTCCAGCGAAGCGCCGCAGGCCAGCACATCCAACCGGCGGACCGGGAGGCCCAGCGCCTTCCCTGCGATGGCTGCGGTCTGGGCGGCCCGCGCCAGCGGGCTGGACCACACGGCCGCCGCCCGAAGCCGGCCGTCCCGGACGAGCTGTTGGATCACCCGCTTCGTCCGCCGCTTCCCCTCGGCGGTCAGCGGTCGTTCAGCCTCGGGTCCGGCCCATTCGCCGCGCTCGGCCGCGATGCCGTGCCGCATGATGTACAGCTCCATGGCACGCCTCCCAAAAGTTTGGCATATCACCGCCGGCCCCGTCCCCGTTCCCGAGTGGCGGTGCACCGATTGATTTTCAGGATGCGGGGCGCAGGTTGAGCGAGCCGGCGGCTGTCACGGTTGTCGGATCACTGCTCGAAACGGCTCAGCACCAGGCAGGCGTTTTGGCCGCCGAAACCGAACGAGTTTTTCAGCGCCAGCCGCACCGTCGCCTGACGGGCCTGGCCGGGCACGTAGTCGAGATCGCATTGCGGATCGGGATTCTCGAGGTTGATGGTGGGATGGATGATCCCGTCCAGAATGGTGCAGACGGTGGCCACCGTCTCCATGGCTCCGGCGGCGCCAAGGGCGTGGCCGAACATCGATTTGGACGAGCTGACGGGCACCTGGTACGCGCGTTCGCCGAACACGTGCCGAATAGCACGGCTTTCGATGGCGTCGTTGAGAAGTGTGGATGTTCCGTGGGCGTTGATGTAGTCCACGTCCGCCGGGCTCACTCCGGCGTCTTCCAGCGCCCACCGGATGGTCCGCTGGGCGCCCATTCCCTCGGGATCGGGCTGGGTGATGTGGTAGGCGTCGGAGCTGCAGGCGAAGCCGCCCACCTCGGCCAGGATGCGCGCGCCCCGGCCCACGGCGTGCTCCAGCTTCTCCAGGATCACCACCGCCGCCCCTTCGGCCATGACAAAGCCGTCGCGGGCGGCGTCGAAGGGCCGGCTGGCGCGCTGCGGCTCGTCGTTGCGCTTGGACAGGGCGCCCATCGCGGAGAAACCGGCGATGGGGATCTCGCTGACCATGGCCTCGGCGCCTCCGGCGATCATCACGTCCGCCTTGCCCCGGCGGATGTATTCCGCCGCTTCGCCGATGCCGAACACGCCCGACGCGCAGGCCGCCACCGGCGTGGTGATGGGCCCCATGGCCCGGGCGGTGTAGCTGACATGGTACGACGGCATGTTGGGCAGGGTCGAAGTGATGGCGAACGGGCTGACGCCGCGCATGCCCACATCCCAGAAGCGGCGGGCATTGTCCATCGCCCAGTCGAGGCCGCCCATGCCGACACCGATGGCCGTGCCGGTGCGCTCCTCGTCCGGCACCGGCACCGGCAGCCCGGCATCGGCCAGGGCTTCGCGCGCGGCGGCGATGGCCAGCTGCGCCACCCGGGCCATCCGGCGCGCTTCCTTGAAATTCATGTACTGGGCGGGATCGAACCCCTTGACCTCGCCGGCGATATGCACGGGCACCGTGGACGAATCAAACAGGGTGATGGTGTCCACCCCGGACCGGCCGGCGACCAGGCCGGCCCACGTGCTGGCGACATCGAGGCCCAGCGGGGACACCATCCCCATGCCGGTGATGACTACACGGGTTCGATCGTTCCTCACAGGTTGCTCCCTTGTCGTGATGCTGCGAAATTCCGGGATTCGTGCCGTGCGAACCGGCCGGTTGCGGGCGGCCACCTCGGGGGACAGCGGCGGAATCCGATCAGCTCCGCATTGTATAACGCGACTGCTGTCGATTCAACTTCATTCTCCCGCGCGGCCGGTCGCCCATCAGGTGGCGCACTGCTGTTCCATTGTTTCCATGGCCCGGCGGAGGTTGTCCATGAACGCCTGGTACGCCGAAGCCTCGGCGCCGGGCGCCGCCGGATCGATGGGCGCGCCGTAGAACACCTCGACGCGGAAGCGGCGCAACCGGCTCAGTCGGAACAGCCTGGGCAGCTTGTGGCCGCGGGGGTAGACGTCGTAAGTCCCCTTGATGTAGACGGGCACAACCGGCACGCGCAGCTCGCAGGCCAGGATGGCCACGCCGTTCTTGAGCGTCTGGATCCGGCCGTTGGCCGAACGCGTGCCTTCCGGATGCAGGTACAGGATGTTTCCGTTGCGGAGCACTTGGGCGCCCGCCTGGAGCGCCTGCAGGACATCACCGGCGCGGTCCACCGGGATCACCCGGTGGATGGCGCTGAGCAGCCGGCCCACGAAATTGTTGTACACTTCCTTCTTCCCGATGACGAATGCCTGGCGCCTGATCGCCGCGGGGAGTGTCCCAACCACGGCCGGATAGTCGAAATAGCTCACGTGGTTGGGGGCCAGGATGAACGGCCCGTTGCCCGGCAGGGCGTTGAGGTTGTGCCCCCGCAGGCGATAGAACACCTTGCCGATGAAGGTGATGAAACCGTAGTCCAGCGGCTCGAGCCAACCGGCCAGCCGCCGGACAATCGGGCGGATAGGCAGGCCGCTCCAGGCGGCGGTGACGTTGTGGATCGCCGCCCGCCAGCCGGTGAGATCGCCGTCCGCCACGGTCTCCGCCGTCTTCACCGCGTCCAGCACGTCGCCCAGGTTCTGCATCCAGCCCAGGTTGTCCGTCTGCAGGCGGATCTGCAGCCGGTTTTCCAACTGGGCGGTCATCTCCAGCACCGCCAGCGAATCCATGCCCAAATCCAAATAGAGGCTGGTGGCGGGCGACAATTCGTCCGCATTGAGGGGCCGGCCCAGGGCGCCGGAACAGGCGGACAGGATCGCCTCCATTTCCGGCGTGCCCATGATCTCGCGCTCCGCCAGGGTCTGGGGCGGACGGCTGACGCCGGCGCCGAGCGCCCCGACGCCGTCGGCCCGCTCCAGCCAGGCCCGCAGTTCGCCCCGCTTGATCTTGCGGGTGCTGGTGCGCGGCAGCGGCTCCGTCCGGATGGTCATCCCCTGGGGGCGCCGGTAAACGGGGAGCAGCCGGGCCAGCCGCTCCATGTCACGGGTGATGGCCGCGGTCCATTCGCTCTCGGCCGTCTTCTTCACCAACTCGGGCGACGGCACCACGACGAGGTGGATGCGCTCCGCCCCGGCCGGCCCCACTCCCACCGCGGCGGCCTCGGTCAGACGGGGTGAACGGCTGAAGAGCTGGTCCAGCTCATCCGGGGCGACCTTCTTGCCGGAAGCCAGCACGATGACGTCCTTGGCCCGGCCGGTGATGCGCAGGTTGCCCCGCGGGTCGATCCGGCCCACGTCGCCGGTCCGGTACCAGCCGTCGTCGGTTTTGGCGGCGGCGGTGTCCTCGGGATTCCGGTAGTATTCGCGAAACACCGAGCGGCCCCGGATGGCGATCTCGCCGCTCCCGTCGGGCGCGGGCTCCAGGATCCGCACCTCGGTGTCGCCGAACGGCCGCCCCACCGTGCCGATGACCTTCTCCGGCGTGGGCGGATTGATGATGATGCCGCCGCTGGTCTCGGTGAGGCCGTAGCCCTCCTGGAACTCGTAGCCGAGGGCCAGGAAGCGCCGGATGGTATCGGGCCGGGCCTTGGCCCCGCCGCAGATGAATCGCTGGATGTCGGGCGCGAACTCGTGGTGCAGGTGGCCGAAGAGCCGGCGCGACGCCGGCACGCCGCCCAGCCGGTAGGCCAGCCAGCCGAGGCGCAGCAGCACGGCGAAGATGCCCCGCACCAGCAGGCCGCGGGCGTGCACCTTGAGCAGGATTCCCTTGAGGAACGCGTCGAACAGCAAGGGGATGCCCGCCAGGTGGGTGATCCGCTCCTCTTTCAACGCGGCGACGATGCGGGCCGGCTTGAGCGAATCGAGGAACACCACCGCCGAACCGGCGGCGTGGCAGCTCAGCACCCCGACAAAGACGAAGATGTGGTTCAGCGGCAGAATGGCCAGCAGGCGTGACTCCGGTCCCACCCCGATGGCCGGGACGTTCTGCAGCGTCTGGTTGAGAATGTTGCCGTGAGTGAGCACGACGCCCTTGGACCGACCGGACGTGCCGGAGGTGTAAATGATGGCCGCCGTGGAGTCGGCGGTGGCGGGGCTCGCCGCCAGCGGCTCGTGCCGCCGGAGGAGCTGCACCCAATCGTCGTCCAGCACGAAGTACTCGCGGATATCCCCCGCCGCGGTGAGCCGCTCGGCGAACCGGGCGAATCCCGCCGAGACCAGCAGGACTGCCAGCGACGCTTCCCGGACGATGGCGACAATCTCATCCTCGGTCTGGCGCACGTCCAGCGGAACCACCGTCGCTCCGGCCGCGGCGGCCGAGTAGAAGGCGATGCTCCACAGGGAGCTGTTCTCGGCCAGGACCCCCACGTGCGGCAGCGGTGCGCCTGCGAGTCGCGCCGCCAGAAAGGAGGCGCCCCGGCCGGACAGGTCCAGCACCTCGGCGAAGCTGAAGGTTCGCCGGGCGTCGCCGAAGGCATCCACCAGGTGGGGGGCGGCGCCGTCGCGTTCCGCGCCGGCGGCAAGCAGGTCGTACAGGCACTCTGGATTCACGGTGCGCCTCTCGAAATTTAGTTCGTCCATCATACGCTATTCGGCCGCGGGAGCCAAACGGGATTCTGCGTGGCGGGCCGTCCGGAAGCGCCGGCTGGTTCAACCGGATCGGCCGGTGGCAAGGTATAATGGACGTGCACCCATCCAGCACACCGATGGCGCCGGTTGTCCCGGTTTCCGGCCAAGGCCCGGCGCCTCACCGAGGAGGTCCCATGGCACGCGTATGCGCCGTCTGCATCCTGATCGCCTGGTGCTGCCAGGCGGCCTGCCCGGCCGCCAATGACGGGCAACTGGAGCGACTCCGCCAGGACAACGATGCGCTCCGCCAGCGGGTGGAGACGCTGGAGCGATCTCTCGCGGAGATGCGGGCCATCGTGGATCGCCTGACCGACGCCGTTTCAATATCCGGTGGGGAGCGAGCGGCTGCGGCGGCCGCCCCGGCCCCGCCCGCACCGCCCGCCATACCCCTCCCGGTCGAGAGCCCGGCGCCCCCTCCCCCGCCACCCCTCCAGATCTACGGCAACGTCGAGCTGGATTTCGCCTGGGACCTGGACCGGAATCAACTGGGCGATCCGGAACCCGACCCGCTGGAGAACACCACCTTCGATCTCTCCCCGCGACCCAGCCGTCTGGGCGCCCGGTTCCACCTGCCGGGGCCGTCCGGCAGCGACGTGACCGGCCGGGTTGAGACTGATTTCGTGACCGCCTCCGGCTCCGAGAACTCGCCCAACCTGCGCCTGCGCCACGCCTACGCGGAAATCGCCTGGGCGGACAGCGGCTTCAGCCTGCTCGGCGGGCAGACCTACGACATCATCGCGCCGCTCCAGACCGACACCATCGATTATCCCACCGAGCAATGGCCCGGTGACGTCGGTTACCGGCGCCCCCTCCTGCGCGTCCGCCAGGCGTTCGGGTCGGATCCCGCCCGCCGGTTCACGCTGGAAGGGGCCGTGGCCAGGATCACCGGGGTGATCGAGGACGGCTTCACCGAGCCGGCGACATCCACGGTCCGGATGCCCGCCGTCCAGGCCCGCGCAGCCGGCACCTGGCCCCTGTTCGGCGGCCGCGGCTCCACGTTCGGCGTGTGGGGACATTACGGCAGCAAGCAGCACCACGTCAGTCCCGCCGGCGACCAGGTGCGACTGACCTCATGGTCCATGGGTATGGATGCCGACATCTGGCTGACGCCGCAGCTCGAGATCATGAGCGAATTCTGGCGCGGCGTCACCATGGACACCTACTACTGGTCGGATCAGATCGAAATGCCTCTCGGCGATACGGCGTACCGGAGCGTGGACAGCACCGGCGGTTGGGCCACCCTGACCTGGCGGCAGTCCCCGGAGCTGCGGTTCAACCTGGGCGCCGGATTCCACGACCCCGCCGACCACAAGCTCGACGGCGCGGAGGAATTCACCCACGTCGTGAGTTACTTCGGCAATTTCTTTTACGACTTCGACGAGCACTGGGAAGTGGGGATGGAATTTTCCTGGTGGCACGCGGCCCAGCTCGACGGCCCCGACCGCAGCAAACGCCGCATCGGCGGCACCTTTCTGTACCGATTCTGAGACCGGTCTAAGAATGAAACGTCCGGTGGAGCGCCGCAGCGCCCCACCGGACGTGAGCAGACGATGGCAACGGACGGCTCAGTCGGCGGCCAGGAGCTTCTTGACCTGGGCGACCAGAGCCTCCTCGGAACCTGAACCCACCTTGATGTCAGCGATGCGACCCTGCTTGTCGATGACGACGAGCGTGGGGATCCCGCTGATGCCGTATTTCTTGAATTCCTCCCCTTTGTCGGAGACGGCGATGGGATAGGTGATCTGGAACCGGCTCAGGAACTCCTGGATGAGGGCGCGCTCCTGCTCCGGCGGCACCGGCCCCTTGTTCTCCCGCTCGTCGCGGTAATTGCCGTACAGCTTGGTGAAGCCGATTATCACCAGCCCCTGGTCCTTGAGCTCGTTGTAGGCCTTGACCAGGCTCGGGATGACGGCGCGGCAGGGGGGGCACCAGGTGGCCCAGAAGTCGATGAGCACCACCTTCCCCTTGAGCGCCTCGAGGGTGAGCGGTTGGCCGTTGAACCAATTTTCGGCGGCGATCGCCGGCGCGGGCTGCCCCAGCATATCGACCTGCTGCAGCGCCGACGCCACCCGGTCCTTGCCGGGTGCGTCGGGCAAGGCCAGGTACTTTTGCCCGTAGGCTTTCCGGTCCGCCGGGTTGTCCGCGGACATGGCGAACAGCATCCACAGTTCATACAGCTCGTTGTTCTTCGGCAGACGCTCCTCGACGGACTTGAAGAGGGTGAGCGCCTCGGCGGTCTTGTCCGACATGAGCAGCAGCCCCACCTTGAGCAGGGCGGCGGCATCCTGCAGGGGGGATTTGGCGGCGATCAACGCGTCCACCTTCGCCATGGCTTCAGGCAGCCGGTCCAGATCCGCCAAAATCTTGCCGCGCGTCAGCTCCAGCTCGTCGCCGGCCGGATCCGCGGCATGCTTCTGGAGCAAGGCCTCCAGATCGGCCGTGCGGGCCTTCATCAGCTCCTGGAAAGCTTCCCGGCTCTTGATGGTGGGCAGTTTGTCCTCGTACTGTTTCTGCAACGCTTCGTATTCCTGGCTCAGGGTCGCGGCCGTCTCCGCCGGCGCGGCACCGAGTGCCGCCGCTCCAAGGAGCAGGGTCACAACGATCAACAGGTGTTTCATGCGCTCAACCTCATCGTGGAATTTGCCGATTCGCCCCGAACGACGGGCGCAAAAGACCATTTACGTGATTTCGGACTCGAAGTTCAAGTGATTTATGATGCCATCGGCGGTGTCGGGTTTCGGTCCGGCTTACCGGCCGGCTGCTCCCAGGGATGCGCCGGCGGTGCCGCCCTCGGGAGACCGCCGGTGGAACCAGAGGTACACGGGCACCCCGGCCGCCAGCGTGAGCAACCCGATGCCCGATTCCAGGGGCCGTTCGCCGAAGGCGAGGACCAGCGTCGCCAGCGCGGCGAGGATGTACGCCGCCGGCACCACCGGATGGCCCGGCACGCGGGCCTCCGCCACGCCCTGCCGACGCAGCTTGAATACGCCGGCCACCGCCAGGATGGGGAAGATGCCCAGGCAGAAGCCCATGTAGGTGAGGATCTGGTCGAAGGTGCCGAGCAGCGCCATCGCCGCCGCCACGAGTCCCTGGAGCAGGATGGCGCGGTCGGGCACGCCGCGGCGCGGATGGACCGCCGCGGCGAAGCGGAAGAAACAGCCGTCGCGAGCCATGGCGTAGTACACGCGCGGACCGAGGATGATGTAGGCGCTGAGCGACGAGAACAGGGCGAACGCCACCATCACGGAGAGGACCGCTTCGAACTCCGCCCCGAACAGACGGCCGGCCGCGAGCCCGGCCACGGCGATTTCGCCGGACATGTCGCCCGGCGGCAGCGCGTAGAGATAGAACAGGTTCAGCGCCAGGTACATCAGGATCACCGCCAGGGTGCCGCCCACCAGGGCCCGGGGCATGGTTCGCCGCGGATCGCGGACCTCGGAACCGATGTACGCGGCCGCGTTCCAGCCGCTGTAGGCGAAGCCGATCCACATCAGGGCCAGCCCCATGGTCATCCAGCTCCCGAGTCCCGATCGGAGCGGCGCCCCCTGCGCCAGATGAGTCCAGTCGCCTCTCCCGACGGTCAATCCCGCCACCACCAGGCCCGCGATGAGGAGCACCTTCAACACGGTGAGGACGTTCTGAATCCGGGCGCCCAGCTCCAGTCCCCGCATGTGGATGGCCGTGAACACCAGGATCACAACGATGGCGTAGATCCGGGGCAGGATGGCGGCTTCGGCCTCGGGCCCGAGAAGCCCCCAGCGGAGCAGTCCCGGGAAAGCCTGGGTGAGGTACGCGGTGAAGCCGATGGCCGAGGCGGCGATGGGCGCCGAAAAGCCGGCGAAGAACGAAATCCAGCCGCTCAGGAAGCCGAGCACCGGATGGAACAGGCGCGAGAGGAACACGTACTCGCCCCCCGCCCGCGGGATGGCCGCGCCGAGCGCCCCATAGCAGAGGGCGCCGCAGAGGGCGATCGCGCCGCCCACCGCCCAGAGCGCCAGCATCGTCCGGGGATCGCCCAGATCCTTGAGCAGCAGTCCGGAGGTGGTGAATATCCCCGCCCCGATCATGTTGGCGATGACGATCGATGAGACGGAGAAGAGCCCGAGCTTGCGCGATAGGCCGTTTTCCGGCAGCGGGGATTCCATGATGGCGAGCCTCCCGATCTGTCTTGCAACCGATTTCCAATCACTATACGGGGGCCTGGCGCCCAATGTTCGGTTTGACCGCATCGTTTTCCTGAAAAGTTCGCCGCCGGGCGGTGAACAGGCGCATGGACCGGAGAACTGAACCTTTTTGGGACCTTCCCTGTGCTCGTATTCGTATAGGGTAGTGGAGACAGTTCGACGGGGAAACGAACTGCGACATCCCGAGACTCTTCAAACTGGAGGCAACATGCGCACGGTCATCCGCACCCTGTTTATTAGCTGCTTTCTGCTGGCGCTGGTGGGAGTATTGGCTCCCGCCGTGGTCGCCCAGACGACTGCTCCGGAGGAGAAGCATCCATATATCGATCCCGCGCGGATTTTTGAGTTCGCGCGCCAGGAAGTCACACTGAAGCCGTTCGCCGCGTCCGGGCTCATCCTGGACATCGGCGGCGGCGGCGAGGGGATCATCGGCCAGCTCATGGGCCGCCAGGTGGTGGCCATCGACCTGCTCCGTCAGGAGCTTGAGGACGCTCCGGCCGGGCCTTTGATCAAGATCGTCATGGATGCTCGCGAACTGAAATTCCTCGACGCCACCTTCCCGGACGTCACCATTTTCTTCACCATGATGTATATCAAAGAGGTGGACCATCCACAGGTGCTGGCGGAGGCCTACCGGGTTCTTGCCCCGGGCGGGCGCCTGCGCCTCTGGGACGTCGTCTTCGGGTTGCGGCCGGCGACGGGCCAGGACATCGGCCTGGTGCCCCTGCTCATCCACCTGCCGGACCGGGATGTGAACACCGGTTACGGGAACCGCTGGCCCGCCGAGCCTCACGATGAGGCGTATTATGCGCGCATCGCCGAAGCGGCCGGCTTCCGGGTGGTGGCACGCCGCACCGAGCAGAACTGGTGCTACCTCGAGATGATCAAGCCCTGACCGCCGGGCCTGCCCCCGTCATCCGCAACCGAGGCTTGCCGAGCGGCGGGGAATCATCTACCATAGGTCCACCGAACGACGACTCCCAACGGAGGTGGATCTCATGAACCGATGGCTGACCGTTGCCGCAATCGCCGCGGCCCTGACTGCAGGCCTGGCCGCGCAGAGCGAAGCCGCCCTCAAGCAGTATTTCGAAGGCCGGAAGGTAGTGGTGAAAATCAACCTGCCCGCCACGAAGGACGGCGCCGACGTGGACGTCTTCCCCACCGGCCGGGTGCAGATGGATTACAAAAGCTACGGCAACCGGTTGAAGACGTTCGGAGTGGCCCTCCATGACGGCGATTCCGTCCTGGTGACGCTGGTCAAGGTGAAGAAAAACCAGATCGAATTTCAGCTCGGCGGCGGCGGGTACGGCACCGCCGGCGACGAGACCGACACCAGCGTCCATTTCACGCCCGCGTCCAAGTCCACCCGGGAGCAGGACCTGGAAAAGCAGCTGGATGCCGAGAAGGATCCGAAACGCGCCCGGGTGATCAAGGATGAGTTGGACACCTTGCGCTGGCAGCGCGAGCGCGATGACGACCGCCGCCGCCACCAGGCCGAGGCGGAAGCGGCGGTCCGCGTCGAGCGGATCCAGGAGAAACGGCTAACGGGCGGTTCCCGGTTCAACCTGTACTACGGCGACCGGCTCATGCCCGATGACCTGAAGCCGGAGCGCGTCGTCGCCGCCCTGTCCCAGTTCCTGAGCTTCCCGTGGCTGGAGGAGCCGGCGGCGCCGGAAGCCGCGCCGTCTGCGGGGCCCGCCCCCGCCCCGCCGGCCGACCCGGTCCAGTCGCTGCGCAAGGGTCTGACCCGGGCCGATGTGGAGGCGCTGCTCGGCAGCCCCCGTTCCATGAACGAGACTACGGAAGGCGGCCTGAAGCTGCTCCACTGCGTGTATGAAAAAGGCGAGAACCGCGTCGAAGCGGTTTTCACCGAGGATGTGCTCATCCGGTACACCATCTCGTCGCGGTAACAGCAGCGCGACACCGGAGCGCACCATCTCGATGCCCGCCATCAGCATACTCAACGACGTGCTGGGCCCGGTCATGCGGGGGCCGTCCAGCTCCCACACCGCCGGTTCCTACCGGATCGGCCGACTGGCGGCGGCGCTGCTGGGCGAGCCGGTCCGGCGGGCCTGCTTTGTCTTCGATCCGGCTGGCTCCTATAGCCAGGTGTACCGGGAGCAGGGGGTGGACCTGGCCCTGGCGGCGGCGCTCCTGGGCTGGGAGCTGACCGCGGAGCGTTTCGATGACGCGTTGGATGCGGCGCGGACGGAAGGGATCGACTTGACGTTCGCCGTTGAACCCCTTGCCGAAGCGGATCACCCGAACACGATCGACATCGCGCTGGCGGGCGTCGCCGGCGGTTCGCTGTCGGCCCGGGCCCGTTCCACGGGAGGCGGCTCAATATCCCTGGACCGTCTGGGCGGTTGGCCGGTGGCCCTGGACGGCACCGCGGGCGAATTGCTCATCGAGACCGAGGTTGCCGGCATCGAGGTCCTGGCCGACATTCTCTCCCGCCAGCCAGGTTGCCGGGAACCGTTGCGCCGACAACAAGCGGGCAGCCTGTGTTTGCTCCACGTGCGCCTCGACAATCCGCCCGAGGATGCCGCCACATCTCTCCTGCAGACCTGCCCGGGCATCCGGCGGGTCTGGTCGGCCCCTCCACTTTACCCGGTGATCCGGGGTGAACCCATGTTCCGTTCGGCTGCGGACATGTGCCGGCTGGCGGACGAGCGTGGAATGTCCGTGGGCCGATTGGCGCTGGCATCCGAGGCGCGGCTGCTCGGCTGGAGCGAAGCAAAAACTCAGGCCGAAATGTCGGTGCGCCTGAAGGTGATGCGCGCCGCCGTGCGCGACGGCCTGGCCCGGAACAACCACCCGATGCGGCTGCTGGCGCCGTCGGCGGGTGCGGTGTATCGGGCCGATGCGGCGGGCCGGCTCTTTGCCGGCGGGCTGCCCGCCCGGGTGGCCGCCCGGGCCCTGGCGGCGATGCATGTGGCCAGCGGTGGCGGGGTGGTCTGTGCGGCGCCCACCGGCGGATCGGCCGGAGTGCTGCCGGCGGTCGCGGTCACCCTGGCCGAAGAGCTCGGCCAGAGCGACGACGCGGTGGTCCGGGCGCTGTTCGCCGCCGGCGCCGTGGGCGCGATTCTGGCCGAACGGGCCACCTTCGCCGCCGAGGTGGCCGGCTGCCAGGTGGAGATCGGCGCCGCCGGTGCCATGGCCGCCGCGGCGGTGGTGGAGGCCGCCGGCGGATCCGCCCGTCAGGTCGCCGACGCTGCCGCCGTCGCCTTCCAGAACACCATGGGTTCCGTCTGCGACCTGGTCCAGGGCATGGTGGAAATCCCCTGCCACACCCGCAACGCCGCAGCCGCTGCGTCAGCGTTCGTGATGGCCGACCTGGTCATGGGCGGTTATGCCAATCCCGTGCCCCTCGACGAGACCATCGACGCCGTCTACGCCACGGGTCGGATGCTGCCGCCGGAGCTGCGCTGCACCGCCCGCGGCGGTCTGGCCGCTACGCCGAGCGCCCGATCCCTGCCGCGGCGGCGCTGAGCGCCCGCCGGCCATCTCCGACTGCGAGGCACCCGAATGGCACCCACAACGCTCCTCTTTCTTTCGGCCGCCGACATCCGGCAGGCCCTGACCATGCCGGCGGCCATTGCCGCAGTAACCGATGCCTTCATCCGACTGTCCGCCGGCGGGGCGCTGGCGCCGCCGCGTCTTCACCTGGCGCTGCCGCCCCGCGACCGGACGGTGCTGGTGATGCCGGCCTGGCTCACGGGCACCGACACGCTGTCGGTCAAAGTGATCGCGTTGTACGGGGACAATCCATCCCGGAGTCTACCCCTGGCCCATGCGCTGGTCGTGGTGCTCGATGCGGAGACGGGCCGCCCCCGAGCGGTGATGGACGGCGCGGCGCTCACCGCCCTGCGCACCGGCGCCGCGTCGGGAGCCGCCACCGCCCTACTGGCCCGCCCCGAGGCGGACACGGCGGCGGTTATCGGCGCCGGCCGCCAGGGCCGGGCGCAGCTGGAGGCGGTGTGCGCCGTCCGCTCCATCCGCCGCGCGACGGTGTTCGACCCGAATGGTGACGCGGCGGCGGCGTTCGCGACGGAAATGTCGGTGGCGCTCGGCATCCCGGTAGCCCCGGCGCGCTCGGCGAACGAGGCCGTCACCGCCGCCGGCATCGTGTGCACCGCCACCCCGTCGACCACTCCCGTGTTCGACGACGACGCCATCCGGCCCGGCACGCATATCAATGCGATGGGCGCTTACACCCATGACCGGCGCGAAATCCCCGGCGCCACCGTGGCCCGGGCCCGACTGGCGGTGGACAGTCGCGCCGCCTGCCTGGAGGAGGCGGGCGACCTGCTGCTCCCCCTGGGCGAGGGGCTGATCGGCCCGCCCGACACCTGGACGGAACTGGGTGAGATCGCCGCCGGCAGCCGCCCCGGCCGCCAGTCGGCGGATGAGATCACCCTGTTCAAGTCGGTGGGACTGGCCGTCCAGGACGCGGTGGCGGCGGCCGGCGCCCTGCGCGCGGCCGAATCCCTGGGGCTCGGCACCCGGGTCGAGCTTTGAATGGGTGCATGCCCGGTTGGTTGGACGGAGGCCGGCGTGCATGGTACACTGATTCTGACAAATCCTCACCGCGGATGAGACGATGCACAGCGACGCTCCGGCAGACCCCGGACGTCCCGGGGACACGGCGCCTGACACGGCAGAACCGGCAGGCGGTGCGGCGGCGTTTGAAGGCCTGGAACTCCCCCCGGCGCATGCCGGCCGATACACGGTGGTCCGCAAGCTGGGCCACGGGGCGTTCGGAGACATCTTTCTCGCCCGCGACCACATACTCCAGCGCGACATCTGCATCAAGGTGCTCCGCGACAATCCGGATGCGGCGGCTTCGCCCGCCGAGTCGAGGGAGCGGATGCTTCGGGAAGCCCGTGCGGCCGCCCGGCTCAAGCACCCGAACATCGTCACCATTCACGACATCATCGCCGACGACCGTCTGGCCGCCATCGTCATGGAACACGTGGAGGGCGAGAACCTGCGCGACATGATCTCGCGCCGGGGGGCCCTGTCGTTCGATGAAGCCGCCGGCATCGCCGGCCAGGTCGCCGAGGCGCTGGCCTATGCCCACGCCAACGGGGTCATCCACCGCGACATCAAACCCGCCAACATCTTCCGGTCCGGCGACGGCACGATCAAGCTGGGCGACTTCGGCACCGCCCGCCTGGAGGGTCAGTCGGCGATCACCCTGACCGAGGGACTGGTGGGCACACCGGCTTACATGTCCCCGGAACAGATCCAGGGGCAGAGCGTGGACGGCCGCTCGGACATCTTCTCGCTGGGCGGCACTCTGTACGAGATGCTCACCGGGACCCGCCCATTCCACGACGTGTCGCCCTACACCATGCTGTTCAAGATCCTGCACGAGGAGCCCGTTGCCCCGAGCCGGCTGGTGCCGAAGATCCCGGCGGCGATCGACGCCATCGTCGCCCGGTGCCTGGCCAAGGATCGCGGGCAGCGCTACCCGGACGCCGCCGCCCTGGCTGCCGAGCTGGGCGGTGTGACCGCTGCCGTGCCGACACGCTTCCCGTCGACGATGCGCCGGCCGCGCCGCCGGCTTTGGTTTGCTGCGGCTGCGGCGCTGGTGGCGATTCTGGCCGGAGCGGCCTTCCTCCTGCTGCCGGGCAGGATGGGCGTCCGGCCCTTTGTCACGATCAGCCCGTTCGACAACCGGACCGACCGCCAGGAGTATGCGTTCATCGCCGAGGGGCTGTCCGCGGAGCTGGGCCGGCGGTTCGCCGAGGAGGTCTCGGTGACCCTGGTGCCGTTCGACGACGTCGCCGCCCAGCAGCGCCGGGGCCGCCGGATTGAAGACGCCGCCCGAAAGGCCGGAGCCGGCTTTCTCATCACCGGCACGCTGCGCGCCAGCGGCGAGCAGCTGACCGTCGAGTACCGTCTGCAGAATCTGCGCGGCGACGGCCGATGGCAAGACACACTGCCGCTGGCTCGTCGCAATCTGCAGGGCTCCCTCAACCAGATCAAGGGGCAGATCAGCGCCTGGCTGGATCTGAAGACGCCACCCCGGATCGACACCATGGATCCGCAGGCGTACGAATTCTACCTGCGCGGCGTGTCCAAGATCGTCGAGATGGAACAGGGGCGCGACACCGCGTTCACCGAGGGTCGGTCGTTTCTGGAGCGGGCGGTCGCCATCGAGCCATCCGTGGAGGTGTACACGGGACTGGCGCGGCTGTACTACCAGGCGGTCAATCTCGGGCTGGCGCTGGAGCCCGAAAACATGGACATGGCCCGTTACTACATGGAAAAGGCTCTGCGGATCCGGCCCGATTACGGTCCGCTCATCCAGCAGCAGCTGCGCTCCGCCCTCCAGGAAGGCCGCTACGAGGACACGTTGAAAATCGCCGCCCGGGAGATCGCCGCCGACCGGCTGGAGCTCGATTACGCGGCCATGGCGGCCTACGCCCTGCGCCAGACCGGCCGGTACCGCTGGAGCGGCGCGCTTTACCGGCAGACCATCCGCCTGTTCCCCGAGAACTACTACACCAAGCTCAACTACGGCATCTGCCTGTTTCAGCAAGGCCGGCGCGCCGAGGCGCTGAAGCGGATCCGGGCCTGCGTCGCCGACGAGCCTGACAAGTACTGGGGTCAGTTCTACCTGGCCTACTATTCGCTGTTGCTGGGCGACACGTCCGCTGCGGCGCGCCAGGCCGCGACGCTGCCCGACAACGCGACGACGCAGAACATCCTCCGACAGATCAGCCTGATCCGGCACGATCCGGCGGGTCGCGACGTCAAGTTGTCCGACCCGGAGCTCTCAACCACCGACGCGAACCATTCCCTGCGGCTGGTCGAGACCTACGCCCTGGCCGGCGACACCGCCGCGGCGCTCCGGCAGTTCCAGATCGACGTCCGGATGGGTCACGGCACGTGGGAGTTTTTCGACTGGGATCCGCTGCTGGCCCGCTTGCGGGGCACGCCCGAGTATCAGCAATGGCGAGCGGAGGGCCTACGCTTGCGGGCGGCGGCCTGGCAACGGCAGGAGGCGATCGTGCGGCCGATCTTTCAGAAGCTCGGTATCGATCCGGACGCCGAGCCCCGGCAAACGGAACGCGATTTGCGGTGACGGCGCCGCCCGGCCCTCATCCGGATGGAGCGGCGGCGCCGCCGGTTGGCAAACCGTGGGCGACGTCGTCAGTCGCGGTGCTTCGCCATCCGCAGCGCGGTGATGACCAGCATGGGCCCCACGAAACAGGCCTTGCCGATAAAGTAGAGGCCGATGCCGGTGGAGACGGCGTTGTCCTTCGTCGCCTCGAAGCCCACGAAATACAGGATCCAGATTCCCGCGAACAGGCAAATCAGCGAAGCCAGGACCCCGAACGTGATCCCGACCCGGGTGAGGCGGTCCATGGGCACCTCCTGTTGAGATGACGATGGGCTCATTGGACCACAAGTCCCGGTCAAAATCCCGCCTTTTCTGATTCGGCCGATTTCGCGAGCCCGACGTCAAGCGGTCGGCGCAGGCAGCCTGCTGTCGGCCGCCCCGTTGATGGCACGTCCGCGGCCGGTTCAGGGCACCGCGACGCCCAGCTCCCGGACGAGGAAGCTCCAGATGTCGGCGATCTCCTCGATCTGCTTGGCCACCGGCTTGCCACCGCCGTGGCCGGCCCGGGTTTCGATGCGGATGAGCACCGGCGCCGGTCCCGCCTGGGCCGCTTGGAGCGCCGCGGCGAACTTGAAGCTATGCGCCGGGACCACCCGGTCGTCGTGGTCGGCGGTGGTGATCAGGGTGGCCGGGTACCGGGTGCCCGGCTTGAGGTTGTGCAGCGGCGAGTAGGCGCGGATCGCTTTGAACTCCTCGGGATCGTCCGGCGAGCCGAAGTCGGACACCCACGCCCAACCGATGGTGAACTTGTGGAAGCGGAGCATGTCCATGACGCCCACTTCCGGCACCGCCGCGCCGAACAGGTCCGGGCGCTGGGTCAGGCAGGCGCCCACCAGCAGGCCGCCGTTGCTGCCGCCGCCGATGGCGAGCTTGGGTGTCGAGGTGTATTTCTGTGCGATGAGCCATTCGCCGGCGGCGATGAAGTCGTCGAACACGTTCTGCTTCTTCAGCTTCATCCCCGCCTGGTGCCATTCCTCGCCGTACTCGCCGCCGCCCCGGATGCAGGCCAGCGCGTACACGCCGCCCATCTCCATCCAGACCAGGTTGGCCACCGAGAAGTACGGCGTGGACGAGGCGTTGAATCCGCCGTACCCGTACAGGTAGACCGGGTTGGTGCCGTCCAGCTTCAGCCCCGTGCGATGGGCCAGGAACATGGGCACGCGGGTGCCGTCCTTGCTCGTGTAGAAGACCCGCTGGACCTCGAACCGGTCCGGATCGAAATCCACCTTCGGGCTGCGGAAAGGCGTCTGTTGACCCGTGGCGACGTCGTACCGGTAGATGGCGCCGGGCGTCACGAAGTTGGTGAACAAGAAGAATGTCTCGGGATCGTCTGCGTGGCCGCCGAAACCGGCCACGCTGCCGAGGCCGGGCAGCGCCACGACCCGATCGAGCCTGCCGTCCAGGGAATACACCGACACCTTGCTGGCGGCGTCCTCCATGAATCCGGCCACCAGGCGGCCGCCCAGCAGGCTGGCGAACTCCAGCGTCTCGGCGGTCTGGGGCAGGACCTCGCGCCAGGCGGCGCGCTCGGGCCGACGGATGTCGATGGCGATGACACGGCCCCGCGGGGCGTTCAGGTCCGTCTTGAAGTAGAACACATCGCCCACGTTGCCCAGAAAAGAATAGCTGGCCTCGAGCTCCGGGAGCAGCTCCACGACGGGGCTGTCGGGCTTGGCCAGTTCCTTGTAGAAAAACCGGTTCCGGACGTCGGTTCCCTGCCAGACGGAAATGCCGAGAAACCGGCCATCCTCGGTCACGCCGCCGCCGAAGCCCCACTCCTTCTGATCCTTGCGTTCGTACACAAGCACGTCTGCGGACTGCAGCGTGCCCCGCTTGTGGTAGTACAGCTTCTGGAAGTAGTTCTGAGACTGCAATTTGCTCTTTTCATCAGGGGCGTCGTAGCGGCTGTAGAAAAAGCCCGCGCCGTCCTTCGTCCAGGAGGCGCCGGAGAACTTCACCCACTGGACGAGGTCCGGCAGGTCGTTCCCGGTGACCACGTCGCGGACGCGCCACTCGGTCCAGTCGGAGCCGCCGCTGGAGACGCCGTAGGCGATCCACTTCCCGTCCGGGCTCACGGCGTAGCCGGCCAGCGCCACGGTGCCGTCCGCCGACCAGGTGTTCGGATCGATGAGCACCCGCGGCGCCGCGTCGAGCGAATCGGCGGTGTAGAGCACCGACTGGTTCTGCAGGCCGTCGTTGCGGGTGTAGAAGTACCGTCCGCCTTCCCGGAACGGAATGCCGAAACGCTCGTAGTTCCAGAGCCTGGTCAGGCGCTCGCGGATCTTCGGTCGGGCCGGAATCCCCTCGAGGTAGCCGAAGGTGATCTTGTTTTCCGCCTCGATCCAGGCGCGGGTCTCCGCCGAGTCCGGGTCCTCGAGCCAGCGGTACGGATCGGCGACTTTCACGCCGTGGTAGTCGTCCACCGTGTCACCCAGCCGCGCCGCCGGGTATTTTTTCGGGGCGTCGCCGTCAGGTCCGGCCGCCCGGATCGCCATGAGTGTTCCCAGTGCCAGGATCAGAATAAGGCCCAGTCTCATAATGGAGCAATTGGACATGGTGTTCTCCCGTGTGGATTGAAGGTCCGGTGCCCTCGGGTCGCGGCTTCGACTTCGCTGCGTCTCGCTCGGGTTGTCTGGACCATGACATTGTACGTCCGGTCCGGGCGAAAAGGTTCGGCCGAAGGCCAGCCACATGCTGTTGGATGCGGGAATCCGGCTCTGGTTTAAACGCAACATGGGCACGATCGCGGAACGCCCCCGGGGTGCGTCCTACAGTCGCGCGGAGTGGGCGCCGACGAGCCGCAGGACGCCGTCGATGAACGTGAGGGGGTGGGCGGGACAGCCGGGCACGTACAGATCCACGGCGTGCCCGTCGAAAAAGCCCCGCTGCAGCGCCGGTGACGGCGCGAACACGCCGCCCGATATGGCGCAGCTCCCCACGGCGATGAGCAGGCGCGGCGCGGGCACGGCGCGCCAGGTGTCTTCCAGCGCGGCGGCCATGTTCTCGGAAACCGGCCCCGTGACCACCACTCCGTCGGCGTGGCGGGGCGAAGCGACGAATTCGACGCCGTAGCGGCCCATGTCGAAATTGACATTGCCGCAGGCGCCCAGCTCCATCTCGCAACCGTTGCAGCCGCCCGCCGACACCTGGCGCAGCTTGAGGGATCGGCCGAACAGGCGGCGGATATCCGTCCGGACGGCGTCGGCCGCCGGCTCCTTCGCCGCGGCCACGCCCTCGCCCGTGATCAACGCTTCGCGCCTGAAGGCCGCCAGCCGATGCTCCGTCGTGAACTCGATCGCCCCCGCCGGGCACGCCTCCCGGCAGTCGCCGCACAGGATGCAGCGGCCCAGGTCGATGCGCAGGGGTTCGGCCGTGATGGCGGCCGCGGGGCAAACCCCCTCGCACAGCCGACAGCGGGTGCAGGCGTCGGGCCGCAGATCCGGCCTCCCGCGAAACGGTGGGATCACGGATGCCCGGAGAGGATCCGGCACGAAGGCCCAGCCGTGACGCCGGCGGATTTTGAGCAGGTCAAACATCGCAGGGTTCCTGGGTATGGTGGTGTCCGGCAAGCGCATTGCCGGAGTGGCTGGGATGGGGTAGGACAAGGAGCATGAGGGAACGACTACGATCACGAGTACGAGCACGATTACGATTACGATCACGATTACGAGCACGAACGGCAGTCAACATCTCCCTACTCCTATCTCCTATCTCCTATCTCCTCACTCCTCACAAATCATGTCCGCAATACGACAGGTTGAAGCTCTTGTTGCAGAGCGGAAAATCCGAGATGCCGTTGTGGCGCACCGCCAGCGCCAGGCCAAACCAGTTGTGCACCGACGGATCCTTCACCCGGTAGCGGATAACCCGCCCGTCGCCGCCGGTGACGACCGCGTGCAGGATCTCGCCCCGCCACCCCTCCACCAGCGAAACGGCCAACCGGTCGGGCGGGAGCGTGTTGTCCGCCGGAGCGCTCAGGGCGGCGCCTTCGGGGAGATTGTCCAGCCGCTGCCGGATCACCTCCATCGATTGGCGGATCTCCAGATACCGAAGGGTGGCCCGGGCCAGGACGTCTCCGCTTTCCTGGGTGACCGTACGGAGCGGGACGCCGGCGTACCCGCCCCACGGGTGATCGGCGCGCACGTCGCGGGGGACGCCGCTGGCCCGCGCGGCCATGCCCACCAGGCCGACGCTCTCGGCCGAAGCCTGATCGACGATGCCCGTCTTCTCGAGCCGCGACAGCACCGCTGCCGACGAGAAGAACTTCTCGGCCATCCCCTCGGCCTCGCTCCAGACGTCACCCAGGTTTTTCAGGATCAGGGACCGCAGCGCGTCATCCACGTCGCTGCGCACGCCGCCGGTCTGGATCCAGCCGCGCCCGTAGCGACTGCCGCACGCGGCCAGCGACGTGTTGATCACCCGGGTGCGCAGCGCGCCGAACACCGCGTTGCCCGTGAGGTAGGCCACGTCGTTGGCGATAGCCGCCAGGTCGCCCATGTGCACGCCCATCCGCTCCATCTCCAGGGCGACATCGCGCACGGACCGGGCGCGCGGCGTCGGCTCCAGCCCCAGCAGCGCCTCCATGGCGCCGCAGTAGGCCAGGTTGTGCCCCACCGCGGTGTCCCCGGCGATGGACTCGGCCAGCCGGTTCCGGAACGGGTGGGCCGGCACGGCATCGCGCTCCAGCAGCCGCTCGACGCCCCGGTGCTGGTAGCCGAGCTGGATCTCCAGGTGATGGACGTCCTCGCCGGCGCACTGGAAGCGGAAATGACCCGGTTCGATCACGCCGGCATGCACCGGCCCCACCGCCACCTCGTGCACTTCCTCACCCGCCATGGCGAAGAAGGGGTAACCGGTCATGATCTGTTCCCGGTCCGCCCGGTCGTGGGGATAGCGCACCGGCTTGAGCCAGGGATGCCCCTCCGGCTGCAGTCCGTGCTCCTCCCACAGCTCCCGTTCGAACACGTGGGCAGCCGGCACCTCCCGGGTGATGGCCGGGTAGGCGGCGCCAGGCGCCGCGACCGCGCCGGCGATCCAGAGCCGGGCGGCGGAATCGTCGGCCAGAATGGCGTACACGGTCAGGCGGCCGTCCGTGGGAACCCCGAACAGCGCCGCCAGGCGCAGCCCCTCCTGGCAGCGCCGGACGATTTCGGCGGCCAGATCCGGCAGCGTCCAGGCCGGAATGTCGGCGCGCGCCTCGCTGCGGTTGTTCCGGGTGGCGAGCCAGCCGTTCACACTCACCTCCCCCCGCCCAGACTGACTGCCGCCCGCTGCACCAGGTCGTAGACCGGCGCGGGCATGGCCAGCCCCACCGCCACCAGGACGGCGAGGAACAGCACCTGCGGGATGTAATTGACCAGCGGCGTCCGCTGGCTGCGCACCGAGGGGTTGGGATCGCCGAACGCCATCTGCATGACCGAGTGGCCCATGCCGAACAGGATGACGGTCAGCAGGAGGAAAAACGGCACCAGCAGCCAGGCGGAGCCGCCGTCCAGGATGGCGCCGGCCATGAGAAACTCGCTCAGGAACGCCGGGAACGGCGGGAACGCGGCCAGGGCCAGGAAACCGATGATCCAGAGCCAGCCCGTCGCCCGGTCCACCCGCAGGAGGCCGCGCACGCCGGCCACGTCCTTGGTGCCGTAATGCCCCAGGATGTTGCCCGCGGTCAGGAACAGGGACGCCTTGCCCAGCGAATGGGCCACCATGTGCAGCATGGCGGCGAAGATCCCGACGCCGCCGAGGCCCGCGCCGATGGCGATGAGCCCCATGTTCTCGATGGACGAGTACGCCAGCATCCGTTTGTAGTTGCGATTCTTCAGCACGAAGACGGCGCACACGAACAGCGACAGGAAACCCATGGCCACCAGCAGGATCCTGGCCTGCGCGGCCTGGCCCGCCAGGTCCATGACGCGATACACCCGCAGGATGCCCAGCAGCGCGGTGTTGAGCAGCGTGCCCGAGAGCACCGCCGAGATGGGCGCCGGCGACTCGGCGTGGGCGTCGGGCAGCCAGGCGTGCACCGGGGCCAGCCCCATCTTGGTGCCAAAGCCCATCAGGATGAACGGAAACGCCAGCCGCAGCCAGAACGGCGACAGCTTGCCGGCGTTGGCGCCCAGGTCGTCGAAGAACAGTGACACGGTGTCGCCCGCGCTCATGGACAGCAGGATGATCCCGACGAACGCCAGCGCGATGCCCACCGAGCAGATGAACACGTACTTCCAGGTCGCCTCGAGGGCGGCCTTGTTCCCCTCGTAGTAGATGAACGGGGCGCTGGCCAGGGTGGTCCCCTCGACGAAGACCCACAGCAGGCCGAGATGCGTGGACAGGATCACGCCGGTCATGCAGCAGTTGAAGAGCAGCAGGCAGATGGCGTACCAGGTGTGCCACCGCGGGCTCAGTCCGGACTGCTTCAGGAAGTCGCCGTGATAGAAGGCCACCCCCAGGTACAGCACCGACAGGACCAGCAGGAACAGGATGTTCAGGTCGTCCACCCGGAAGAACGGCAGCAGCGACGACGGCTGCCGCCACAGCCAGACCGAGATCACCAGGTGGAGCGCCGCGTACAGGTAAATGGTCGCCACGTTGGCGGTCTTCGACTTGAGCGCCAGCAGCAGGACGCCGGCGACAAGGGGGAACAGGATGAGGATGGCGATCAGCATGGCGTCAATCCCGGAGATGCGTCAAGGCATCGATCTTCGATTCGTCGAAGGTGGACTTGATCTTCGTCGCGAACAGGCCCAGCAGGAAGATCCCCAGGAAAATGTCCAGCAGCACGCCCAGGTTCACCAGGAGGGGCATCTCCCGCGCCATGGAGAGCGACAGCAGGAAGATGCCGTTCTCCAGCATCATGTAGCCGGCGACGTGGGTGACCAGCATCTTCCGGGTGGTGATCACCAGCAGCCCGGTGAGCATGGTGGAGACCGACACGCCGAAGTACAGCGGCTTGATGTCCCGGGCGAAGTCCAGCGAGCCGTACGCCAGCAGGAATCCGAAGGCGAAGATCAGACTGGCGATGACCACCGAGAAGAAGTTGGGGATGTACGGTTCCAGTTCCCGGAAGACGCCGTTGCGGCGGACCACCCGGCGCAGGAACCACGGGATGATGATCGCCTTGAAGCCGAGGGTCTCCACCGCGAGGAACAGCAGGTTGAGCAGGTGGAAGCTCTGCCAGTCGGCGACCACCAGCAGGAACAGCACGAGGCCCTGCGCCACCAGCATGCGGACGTACGCCTCGATGCGGCTGGTCGCCGCCACGTAGAGCATGGTCACGCCGAACAGGACGATCAGGAAGTTGATCACCGCAGCCCCCCGAATTTGAACAGCAGCACCACCGCCAGGACGATCAGCCCGTTGGACGTCATCAGGAACACGAACTGCGACACGTGGGTCATGCGCAACCGGGCGGTCACCGATTCCACCAGGCCCGTGGCCACGGCCACCGCGGCCAGCACCAGCAGGAGCAGCGCCGCCGACACGCCCAGCGGCGCCGCCGGCGGCAGCACCAGCGCGGCGATCAACGCGCCCACGATGACCAGCTTCAGAGCGGCGGCGTACTGGAGGAACGCCAGGTCGGGACCCGAATGGTCCAGCACCATGACCTCGTGGATCATGGTGAGCTCGAGGTGTGTATTGGGATCGTCCACGGGCACCCGGCATCCCTCCACCAGCAGCATGATGAAAAACGAGATCACGCCGAGCACCAGGGCCACCTGGAGCAGCCCGCCGGAACGCTGCAACGCCGGCAGGGCGTCGGCGAGCGACGTCTGGCCGGCGATCGCCATGCAGCCCGCCATCAGGAGAAAGAACGCCGGCTCCACCAGGCCGGAGAACAGCGCCTCGCGGCTGGCGCCCATCCCCTCGAAGCTGCTGCCGGTGTCCATGGCCGCCAGCACGCGGGCGAACTTGCCCATGGCCATGAGGTAAGCGAAGAGCACGAAATCGCCTTCGAAACTGACGATCGCCCCGCCGCCGGCCAGCGGTACCATCAGCCCCGCCAGGATCACGGCGGCCAGGTTCACCGACGGGGCCAGCCGGAAGACGGGCGTGGTCGTTTCGCTGATCACCGCCCCCTTGCGCAGCAGGCGGAAGCAATCGTGGAACGGCTGCACCAGCGGCGCCCCGCGCCGGCCGGCCCACAGGGCCTTGGTCCGGTTGATCACGCCCACCAGCAGCAGGGGCGCCCCGAACAGTATTAATAAGTTGACGGCCAGGTTCAGCATGACCGACTCCGCCCGGGTCCGGCGATGGTGCGCATCCGGAGGGCCATCACACCACCGCCATCCAGATCAGGGTGACGGCCAGGAAGATCAGGCCGTAGAAAATGTAGCGCTGGGTGCTGCCGCTCTGGATCCACGTGAAGCGCGTCAGGAAGCGGTTGAGGCGGCTCACCACCGGCTGGATCAGCCAGGCCTCGAAGATGTTTCCCGGATGGGTTTCGAACGAAGCTGCGCCGGGGAAGAAGCCCTCCGGCGGCTCGAGCCTCGTCTCCAGCGCCAGCACCGGATTGGTCAGGGCCAGCACCGGCGAGGCAAAGGACGAAGCCGTGTACTGCATCCGGGGCGTCCCCGCCCCGTAGCCGCAATCCCACGTCCGGAAGGTTTCCACCGGCCGGCCGCCGAGCAGCAGGCGGCGCAGCGCCATCAGCCCCGCCGTCAGGACGATCAGCCCCGCGGCGATGACGGAGACGCGCTGCAGCAGGTCGATCACCGGCAGCCGGGCCGGCAGCGCCGTCACCCCGGCCAGCAGCCGGGCCGCCGGCAGGACCAGCGGCACCGCCGCCTGCGGCAGGACGCCGATGAGCAGGGCCAGGGCGCCGAGCAGGAGCATGGGTCCGCGCATGCTCCAGCCGGGATCGCGCATGTCCGGCGGCTGCGGCCGGCGGGGAACCCCCAGGAAGGCCACCCCGCAGACCTTGGTGAAGCAGATGAGCGCCAGCACGCCCACCAGCGCCAGCACCGCCATCACCAGGGCGGACACCAGCACCAGCGCCACCCGCTGGCCCACCAGGCCGCTGAACGCGGCGGCGTATACCAGAAACTCGCTCACGAACCCGTTGAACGGAGGCAAACCGCAGATCGCGGCGGAGCCCACGATGAACAGCGCAGCCGTGACCGGCATGCGGCGGGCGATGCCGCCCATCCGCTCCAGGTCGCGGGTGTGCAGCCGCCGGTAGACGGCGCCGGCGGCGTAAAAAAGCAACGCCTTGAAGATGGAATGGTTCAGCACGTGCAACACGGCGCCGGCGAACCCGAGGAGGGCGATCATGGGGGCGCCGTACGCCAGTCCGAGCATGCCCATGCCGATGCCCAGACCGATGATGCCGATGTTCTCCACGCTGTGGTAGGCCAGCAGGCGCTTCAGGTCGTGCTGGGCGATGGCGTACACCACCCCGAGCACCGCGGACGCGGCGGCGATGGCGAGGACGGCCAGCGCCAGCTCCACCGGCGGCTTACCCAGCCACGACACGACGCGCAGGATGCCGTAGATGCCCGTCTTGATCATGATCCCCGACATGATGCCGGACACGTGCGACGGCGCCGCCGGATGCGCCCGGGGCAGCCAGGTCTGCAGGGGGACGAAACCGGCCTTGATGCCGAACCCGGCGAAGAACAGAAGGAAGATCCCCGGTGCGGGGAACGCCGGATCCTGGAACACGGCGGCGAACTGGCGGAAGTCCATCCCCGCCCCGCGGCCGCCGATAAAAATGAAGCCGGTGATGAGACAGACCACGCCGACGTGCATGGACACCAGGTAGTTCAAGCCGGCGTCCACCACCTCGTCCTTCCAGTGCTCGGTGACCACCAGAAAGAAGGACGCCAGCGACATGATCTCCCACACGATGAGGAAGGCCAGCGCGTGCTGCACCACCGTCACCAGCAGCATGCTGGCCGTGAGCAGGCCGAGGCAGAAGAAGTGACCGCCCAGCCGCTCCGGCCGGACCGGCGCAGCCTCGGGCGCGGCGCGGAGATAGCCGGTTCCATATATCCCGCCCAGCAGGCAGGTCAGGGCGATGGCCAGGGCAAAGAACGCCGACAATTCATCCAGCACCAGCGGCACGTCGCCGAAGAACGGACCCGCGGACACCACCCGCACTTCGGCGCCGCCGTTCCAGATCGCGCGCAGCGCGCCGCCCAGGACCACCACGCAGCCGGCGGCGGACAACAGGGTGCTGAGGCGGCTCTTCCAGTCGGCGGGGACGACCAGGGCAGCCAGGCTGCCGGTCAGGATGAGGATGATCCCGATGACGAACAGGTCCATGACGTACTCCGGGGATGCCGGGCCCCCGTACCGGGCCAGGCAGCCAGTCCGCTCGATGTGGGCTGGTCAGTGCGTCCGTCCGATAACGGGTCCCGTCAGTCGGGCCGTCCGGGCCGGATAAATCGGCGGCACCCCGCGAAAGCGCCGATTGTATGACTGGAGGTATGGAAACTCAAGGGAAATTCTTCGCCGCCAAACCTGCTCGGATCATCGTTCGGATGGAGTCTGCCATTCGATGGACATCCGGCTCGGCTGCCCGCCGGGCGGCGGTCCGGATCCTGCTCCGCGCGCCGTGCGCGGATCCGAAGCGGCGGCGGACCGTCGTGCGACGATCCGGCCGCCCGTTGTCACGCAACAAAAAAGCCTCCCCGGAGGGAGGCTGAATATGGCGGGGTTGACGAGACTCGAACTCGCGACCTTCGGCGTGACAGGCCGACGTTCTAACCAACTGAACTACAACCCCGCATGCTTTAAAGACCCGTGATCCGTTTCCTGGTGGGCGGTACAGGGCTCGAACCTGTGACCTCCGGCTTGTAAAACCGATGCTCTCCCAGCTGAGCTAACCGCCCCGGAAGAAGGCATATTTATAGCCGAGCACTCCAAATGTGTCAAGGAGAATTTCGGAAATCCGCATCGAGCGCGGGGTTCAGTGCTCCAGACGGAGGGTCAGCCACAGGTTGCCCAACCCCAGGGCCAGCGCGGCGAGAAACACGGCCGGGTAGCCGGAGGCGTCCCAGAGGAACCCGGCGAGGAACGGCACGATCATGGACACCACGTGATCCAGTGTCAGCCCCATGGACAGGGTGGGCGCGATCTCCTGTTTGTCCGCGGCGATCTTGTTCAGGTAGGTGATCCGGGCGATCCGGGTGGCGAACATCAGGCTGTCGAGCACGAACAATCCATACAGCAGATAGATGTTGGCCGACAGGGCGAATCCCAGACAGATGGCCGCCATCGCCACCCCGTCCACAACCAGCACGGCGCGCTCGCCGAAACGGTCCACCGCCAGACCGAAGTACTGGCGGAACACCACGCCGCCCACCGCCGCGGCCATGACCAGCAGGGCGATGGTCTGGGGCGGCGTGTGGAACACGCTCACCAGCACCCACGGGCTGAACGTGAGGAAGAGCTGCTTGCGGGCGCCCCAGAAGATATTGAGGAGATAGAACCGCGTGTATCGTTTTTTCAAAACGAACCGGCGGTGGTTGCCGTCGCCGTCATCGGGCAGGCGCAGCCGGCTGAACGCCACGGCCGCCAGGATCGCCGTGGCGGCGGCCAGGGCGTAGACGCCCGGGTACCGAACGCCCAACCGGTCCATCAGCAGCCAGACGGCTGCGGTGCCCAGGATCATGGACAGATTCCGCGCGCCGGTGAGCTGCCCCAGCCGCCGGCCGGCCCGGTTCGCCTCGGCCAGCTTCAGGCCGATGGTGGCCTCGGCGGTGATGAACAGGTGGTCGCCGAGACTCCACAGCATCATCCAGAAGATCATGAGGGACATGTTGGGCGACAAGTAGCCGAGGCCCAGGATGCCGACCCCGGTCGTCAGCCCCACCAGCACGGCCCACGACCGGAGCGAGAACGCGGCGAGCACGCCGGTGACGAAGATCATGGCGAAACCCGGCAGCTCCCGCGGGAATTCGATCAGGCCGCGGACTGACGCATTGACGTGGAACGAGTCGAAGAGGTAGTTATTGAACGTGGCGGTGAGAATGCCGTTGTTGATTCCCAGCAGCAGGGCGCCGGCCAGAAACACCCGCAGGCTCGGGCTGGACTCCCGCCATCGGTTGCGGTATCGGGTCAGGACGCGCACGGAGCTCCTTCTCGCACTCCGGACCGTCCGCGCAGCCGGAGAGCGACGGAGACACCGGCGGCGGACCAAATAACTGTTGAACACCCGGCGCCCTTCATCGTACAAACAGCCATCGACGGCGCACGATCCGGAGATGACCGCCCATTATGGCACCGGCGCCGTCGATTGCAACCACTTTCCCGAGGGAGTTCACATGTCGCTCCGCCCCTGCCCTGCTCGCTGCTCCGGTTCCAGAATGCCGGGTGCCCTGGTCGTTCTCGTCGTCGCCGCGATGAGCATGCTCCACGTCGCCGCCATTCCGCCGCCGCCCCCGCGGGACGCCGCCGCCCTGCAACTCGCGCTGGACCGGCTCACGGTGCTGGGCAGCATCCTGTACGTGGCGCCCCACCCCGACGACGAGAACACCGCCCTGCTGGCGTACATGGCGCGCGGCCGGAAGGTCCGCGCCGCGTACCTGTCGCTGACCCGCGGCGGCGGCGGCCAGAACCTCATCGGCACCGAGCAGGGACCGCTCCTGGCGGCCGTCCGCACCCAGGAGCTGCTGGCGGCCCGCCGCATCGACGGGGCCGAGCAGTACTTCACGCGGGCGCGGGATTTCGGCTACTCCAAGACATCCGAGGAGAGCCTGGCCATCTGGGGCCGCGAGGCCGTGCTGAGTGACGTGGTCTGGGTGATCCGCCGATTCCAGCCCGACGTGATCGTCACCCGCTTCCCGTCCACCGGCGAGACGCACGGCCACCACACCGCCTCGGCCATCCTGGCCCTGGACGCCTTCCACGCCGCCGCCGACCCGGCGCGGTTCCCGGAGCAACTCCAGTGGGTCAAACCGTGGCAGGCGCGGCGGATCTTCTGGAACGCGTGGCGGCCTCCGTCCGACAGCCGGTTCGATGCCACCGGCCTCCTCCAGCTCAATCCCGGCGCCTACGATCCGCTGTTCGGCGAATCGTTCGCCGAAACCGCCGCCCGCAGCCGCTCCATGCACAAGACCCAGGGATTCGGCATGCTGGCCCGCCGCGGCGCGTACACCGACTACTTCAAGCTGCTGGCCGGCGAGCCGGCCGCCGCCGACCTGTTCGAGGGCGTCGACACCACCTGGGCCCGGGTGCCCGGCGGCGAAGCGGTCGGCCGCCCCCTCACCGAAGCAGCCGCCCGATTCAATCCCCGCCGGCCCAGCGACGTGCTGCCGCTCCTCCTGCAGGCCTGGGAGGCGCTGGCGACGGTGGACCATCCCTGGGCGGCGGTTAAGCGCGACGAGTTGCGCGAGGCCATCCGGGACTGCGCCGGCCTCTGGCTGGAGGCGATCGCCGAGACCGACGCGGCCGCGCCGGGCGAGACCATCAAGGTGTCTGTCACCGCCATCAACCGGTCGGGAGCGCCTGTCACCTGGACGTCCGTGACCGCCGCCGGCAAGACGGAGGCCCGCGACACCGCTCTGGCCGCCGATCAGCCCGACACGCGGCCACTCGCCGTGACCGTCCCGCTGGACGCGGCCGTCTCCCAACCGTACTGGCTGCTCCAGGAGCCGGAGCGGGGCGTCTACCGCGACAACGACCCGGCGCGGCGGGGACTGGCCGAAAATCCGCCGGCGCTCGAAGCCGCCTTCCGCCTGGCGCTCGGGAACACGGCCATCGATTTCCCCGTGCCCGTGCGCTACCGCTGGCGCGACGCGGTGGAGGGCGAGCAGTACCGGCCGTTCATCATCCAGCCGCCCGTCATGATCCGCGCGGCGGACCGGGTGGAGATGTTCGCCGATGACCGGCCCCGCGAGATCCGCTTCACCGTCGTCGCCGGCCGGGCCGGCGTCAAGGGAACGATCACCGCCGCCGTGCCCGACGGCTGGCGGGTGGAGCCGGCCGAACAGGCGTTCGCGCTGGAGCGGAAGTCGGACGAATGCGCCTTGTCCGTCCGCGTGACGCCGCCTGCCGGAGCCGGCATGGCGGTGCTGGACCTGGCCGCGGTGACCGATTCCGGCACCTTCCGACAGGGCCGGCAGCCGCTGGCCTATCCGCACATCCCCACCCAGACCCTGTTCCCGCCCGCGCACCTGCACCTGGTGCGGCTGGACCTGCGGCGCGACGGCCGCCGGATCGGCTACATCATGGGCGCCGGCGACGATGTGCCCGACTGCCTGCGGCAGATCGGTTACACGGTGGATCTGCTCTCGGACGAGGCGCTCGAATCGGGCGACCTGGCCGCGTACGACGCCATCGTGGCCGGGGTCCGGGCCTACAACACGCGGTCGCGGCTGGCTCCGCTGGCGGGCCGCCTGGCCGACTACGTCGCCGCCGGCGGCACGCTCGTCGTCCAGTACGCCACCGACCGCGGCCTCGTCGTGGAACCCGTGGGGCCCGTTCCGCTCACGCTCACCCGGAACCGCGTCACCGACGAGGATTCGCCGGTCGCGATCATCCTGCCGGAACATCCCGTCCTGAACACTCCCAACCGGATCACCGCGACGGACTTCGCCGGCTGGGAGCAGGAGCGCGGGCTCTATTTTGCCGGCGAGCGGGATCCGCGATTCGCCGCACCGCTGGCCATGAACGACCCGGGCGAGGCGCCGCTCGACGGCGGGCTTGTCGTGGCCCGGCACGGTCGGGGCCACTTTGCCTATACCGGCCTGGCCTTTTTCCGGCAGCTCCCGGCGGGTGTGCCCGGCGCGTACCGCCTCTTCGTGAACCTGCTTTCGCTGGAGTCCGCCGATGAATGACCCGGACCGCCGCCCCGGGGCCGAAGCACCCGAGGAGCCTCCGCCGTTCCTGGGTTCATGGCGGCGCTTCTACCTCGTGGTGGCGGGCAACCTGCTGGGCTGGATCGTGCTCTTCTACCTTTTCCAGCGGTGGTTTTCATGACGCTCCTGGACTGGCTGGTGCTGGGCGGCACCCTGGCCTTCATCACCGGCTTCGGCATCTACAAGGGCCGCCAGGCAAACAGCCTCCAGGAATACCTTCTGGCGGGCCGGCGCATGCGCTGGTACTCGGTCACCCTGGCCATCATGGCCACCCAGGCGAGCGCCATCACCTTCCTCTCCACCCCCGGCCAGGGATACGCCGACGGCATGCGGTTCGTCCAGATGTATCTCGGCCTGCCGCTGGCCATGATCGGCATCGCCGCGGTGGCGGTGCCCATCTACCACCGGCTGAAAATCCTCACCCCTTACGAATACCTCGAGAAGCGGTTCGACGCCAAGACCCGGCTGCTGACGGCGTTCCTGTTCCTGCTCCAGCGCGGCCTGGCCACAGGCCTGACGATCTACGCGCCGTCGCTGGTTCTGTCGGTGCTCCTCGGCTGGAATCTGTCGCTGACCATCCTGGTCATGGGCGGACTCATGATCACCTACACCGTCACCGGCGGCGCCCGGGCGGTGAGCCGCACCCAGCCTCAGCAGGCGGCGGTGATCTTCCTGGGCATGACCGCCGCGTTCGTGGTGCTGGTATGGCGGCTGCCGGGTGACGTATCCATAACAGGCGCGCTGCAACTGGCCGGCCACCTGGGGCGGCTCAACCCGATCGACTGGACCTTCGACTTGCAGAACCGCTACAACATCTGGTCGGGTCTGATCGGCGGGCTCTTCCTGGCATTGTCTTACTTCGGAACGGACCACTCGCAAGTGCAGCGCTACCTCACCGGCCGGTCGGTGGCCGAAAGCCGCACCGGCCTGCTCATGAACGGCCTGCTGAAGGTGCCCATGCAATTCGGCATCCTGCTGCTGGGCGCGCTGCTCTTCGTTTTTTACCAGTTCAATCCGGCCCCGCTCTTCTTCAACCCTGTGGAGACCGCCAAGGTGGTGGCGAGCGAGCGGCGGGCCGAGTGGCTGGAACTGGAGGGGCAGCACCAGCGACTGTTCGAGGTGAGGAAGCAGCGGGCGCTGGAACTGGCCCGGACCGTCGATGCCGGTCCGGCGGATTCCGCCGGAGAGGCCCGGCAGGCGCTGGCGGCGGCCGACCGTGCTGTGGACCAGACCCGCACCGCCGCCGCGCGGCTCATCCAGGAGGTGGACCCGGCGGCGAACACCAACGATGTGAACTACGTCTTCCTGACATTCGTGCTCCACTACCTGCCGGCCGGGCTGGTGGGCCTGATCCTGGCGGTCGTTTTCTCAGCTTCGATGTCGTCCACCTCCGGCGAATTGGCGGCGCTGTCCGCCGTCACCGTCGTTGACGGCTACCGCCGCCTGATAGGCGGCGCCGGTGAAAACCATCGCGAGGTCACCGTGTCCCGATGGTCCACCCTCCTCTGGGGCGGATTCGCCATGCTCTTCGCCGAGTATGCCGGCCGCCTGGGCACGCTGGTGGAAGCCGTCAACATTCTCGGCTCGCTGTTTTATGGAACCATCCTGGGTATCTTCCTCACCGCGTTTTTCCTCAAGCGGGTCCGGGGCCACGCCGTCTTCTGCGCCGCCCTGGCGGCCGAGGCCGGCGTCATCGCCTGTTTCCTCCTGACGCCCGTGTCGTTTCTCTGGTACAACGTGGTGGGCTGCGGGCTGGTGATTCTCCTGGCGCTGATATTTTCTTTTCGGCCCGGGATACGCAACCGGGGCGCTTCAGCTTCCCGTCCCGTCGCTGCGTGATGCAGCGCCGCTGAGTCGTCTGATTCTGCCGACTCTCCGCCCTCTCACTGTGAAAAGCGCTTGGTTACTGATATCATGTCGTCAGGCGATTCTGTGAGCCCCAATCGGCCAACACGCTCTCAGGGAGTCATCATGGACAGAATGCCCCTGGTCCTGCTGATAGTACTGGCGTTCGCCGGATTGGCACGCGCCGACGTGCCGGACACGTATTACGCCTGGCCTTTCGAATTCACTCTGCAGACGGGAATCGAAGTCCACTGGATCTGTCCCACTCCCATGGACGGCCAATACGCCCGCTTCTACCAGCGGATCGACTACGTCTACGTCCTTGAGGCCTACCAGGGCGACACATGGGTCCCCCTGGGCGAGTTCACCGCGCCCCTCTTCACCGAGACCTGGGGCCCCATCGACGAAGCGCGCACTCTCGCCAGCGGCTGGACCACCTTCGAAGGCCAGGGATTCAGCATCAACCTGTTCTCGCACCGCTGGGTGGGGGCGGACCGGCTGGTTCGGCTTGACATCACGAATGTCACCATCTCCGGGGCCTACACCTACCGGCTCCGCACCACCGGCATCTGGCACGTCAAGGCCACCAACACCGTGTTCGGCGACCTGGTTGCCGACGGCGGTCTGGACGACCTCGACGTGGCCGCCTACCGGCACGTCATCTGCGAGAACCAGCCCGATCCGTACCCGCTCGCCGAGTACGACCTGAACTGCGATCTTCGGATCGACCTGCTGGAGCCCCTCTGGGCCCATTGCTTCATCGACAAGACCGTAGATTCCGCCTACACCGGCTGGACGCCGCCGCAGAAGCAAGCCGGGCGATCCGGATCACCGTGGTCCGGGGAACGCTGGCTGTGGGTTGGGCGGAGTTCGCCACCCGGCTCGGAACGCTAGCGAGGCGGTGAACCTCCCCGGTCGGCCGTTCTGAGGCACCATTCTGGACATTATGCTTGTGGCGTTCGACGTCAAGCACGGATGTGGCGACGCGTTGTTCTTCGCCGCGCTGGTTGCCGATACGGCTTGATCGGGTGCTGGCTGTTCACGTCCATCTCGTGCCTCTGGTATAACGTGGTGGGTTGCATCCTGGTCAACGGGTTCGCCCTCTTCTTCCATAATCCTATGAACGATGTCCTCTGTCGAAAGCCGGAAGTACCGGTCACCGCTGTTTATTAATGTTGACAATATAGTCATTTACCAATATAAATTACTCATCTATTACAATTTTGTCCGCACAGGAGGAACGATGGAACAGTGGCTGCCTCTGATCATCCAGTTGGTGAGCGGGGCGTTGGGCGGTAACCTGGCGGGAGCCTTGATGAAGAAGTTTTCACTGGGCACCCTCGGCGATTCCATCGTCGGCATTCTGGGCGGCGGGATCGGCGGATTCCTACTCAAGCTGCTGGGCGTCGCGCTCTCGGGCGGCGCCGGTCTGGATCTCGGTTCCATCATCGGGAACATCGCGGCCGGCGGCGTCGGCGGCGGCGTTTTGATGGCCATTGTGGGACTCATCAAGAAGGCGCTGGCCAAGTGATCCCGGATCTCCCGGATCCGCCCGGCGCTGTTGCTGGAGGGATCCGGACGACATGCTGTCAAGATCAATGAAAAGAGCCCCGGAAACGGGGCTCTTGGTTTATCGAATGACGGATCCCATCCGTCCTGCGGTTGCTACTTTTTCCACTCCGCCAGCAAGCCCTCCATCTCCTTCAGGTTGAAGGGGGGCTGTTCCATCTTTCGGCCCATAGCCAGCGCTTTTTCCATGATCGCGACGGCTTCGGCCTTCTGGCCCTGCCTGGCCAGGATGCGGGCCTTCACCGCCAGATTGTAGTAGGTTTCCTGGATGGCCACTGAGGTGTTGATCCACTTGAGCGCCTCATCGAGTCCGGTGTCGTGGTCCAAACAGAACAGGGCCGCCCGATAGGGCTCCGTCCAATAGCGGGCCATAGTCTTGCGCGCCTGATTCAGGAACTTGCCCGTGGTGTCCACACTGAGTTTTACGGGAACACCCACCTTGTCCCACTGGAGCATCAGGGTGGCGGAGTCCTCCTTGAGGTCGGCGAACACGAACTGCATCCATTCCGTATGCGCCACGGTCACCGGCTTGACCTTCACGCGCAGGATGTCCTCCTCCTGCTTGTAGCCCATGGTGCCCCACATGGCGGTGTTCTTGTTGACGATGAACGTCCACTCGTCGGCGCCGGGGATGGTCGCCAGCGCGTACGTGCCGGCCGCCAGCTCCTGTCCCTCCACCTTGACCGGGTCGCTGATGGTCAGGGTGGTGGCCTCGTTGGCGCCGGTGCGCCACACTTCATTATAGGGGACCAAACCGCCCCAGATCGCCCGATCCTTGACGCCGGGACGGTGATAGTTGACGGTCACCGTCGTGGTGCCTATTGTCTGGGTGACCACGGCTTTGGGGCTCACTCTGGGCATCTCCAGACCCTGGGCCTGAAGGGGAATCGCCACCAGCACCATCGCCAGCAGCGCCGTAGAAACGAGTCTTGCCATGTTCATGTTGCCTCCTTACAAATTTCGTTGGAGTTGCCGCAGGAGCGGTCAGACCGAGCGCACTTCATCTGCCCCACAGGGGCTGTCACTCGACCGCGGTGTTGGCTTCCTCCCGGATGTTGTACGTATTCTAGCAGACCTCTGATTGGATTCATACCGCACCGGACGGTTTCAGAGAAACCCGCCTGGGTGGAGCAATAAACCGGAAATTTCCAGTTTATTACTTGGCAGCCATACAGCGGGATGATAGACTGTTCCTTTAACTCAGCCGGTTCCCTGCCGGCAATCCCCGGAGGCGACATGGATTCCAATCCGAAGCACGGCTTCAGCACGTTGCAGGTTCACGGCGGCCATCACCAGGACCCGCTGGGCGCGGTGAACGTGCCCGTTTATCTGAGTTCCACCTTTGCCTTTAAAAATGCCGCCCATGGGGCTTCCCTGTTCGCCGGCGATTCGGACGGGTATATCTACACCCGGATCAGCAACCCCACCATCCGGGCCCTGGAGCGCGCCGTGGCCGAGATGGAGGGAGGCTTCGACGGCATCGCCACCAGTTCCGGCATGGGCGCCGTGTCCACCATCTATATGGCGCTGCTGGATCAGGGCGCCCACGTAGTGAGCACGGCGTCGGTTTACGGCCCCTCGCGCCTGATCGTGGAAAAACACCTCAGCCGGTTTGGCGTGACGGCGGATTTCGTCGACACGTCCGACGCTACCATTGTCCAGCGGGCGTTCCGTCCCGAAACCCGCGTGCTGTACGTGGAAACACCCTCCAATCCCACCATGCAGGTCACCGACCTTGCTGCCATGGCGGAACTGGCCCACGCCCACGGTGCCGTCCTGGTGGTGGATAACACCTTCGCCACCCCGTACCTGCAGCGGCCGCTGGAACTCGGCGCCGACGTGGTCTTCCATTCGGTGACGAAGTTCCTCAACGGCCACGCCGACGTGGTGGGCGGCGTCATCGTCAGCCGAACCGAGGAGATGTACCGCCGGATCCGTCCCCTCATGGTGAACTTCGGCTGCAACATGGACCCCCATCAGGCCTACCTGGTGCTGCGCGGCCTCAAGACCCTGTCGCTGCGCGTCGAGCGGTCCCAACACAACGCCATGCGGATCGCCCGCTGGCTGGAGGGCCACCCCAAGGTGGCCTGGGTCAAGTACATCGGCCTGGAATCCCATCCCCAGCATGAGCTGGTGAAGCGGCAGATGCGGGGTTTCGGCTCCATGATCAGCTTCGAGCTAAAGGGCGGTTACGAGGCCGGCCGCCGGCTCATGGACAACGTCCGCCTCGCCATCCTGGCCGTCTCACTGGGCGGTGTGGAGACCTTGATCCAGCATCCCGCCTCGATGACCCACGCGGGCATGTCCCGCGAATCGCGGCTTGCCGCGGACATCACCGACGGCCTGGTGCGGTATTCGGTGGGCATCGAAGATGTCGAGGATCTGCAGGCAGATCTCGAACAGGCGATGGAAAAGGTGTAGGCACTGGGTGCAGGGACCCAGGTTACGGGACCTAGGTCCTGGGTCCTGGGTTCTGGGTACAGAACCTTAGGAGTTTACACTATTGGTTTTGATCGTTCATCGCGAATAGAACCGACCTCCAATGTGTCGGCTGTGGATTGTCCGGATTGTTTAGGATCAACCGAGGGTGATTCACCACCCAGTAATAGAACCCTCGTTTTCAGAACCCGGATCCCAGATCACAGGTCCCAGATCCCAGCCCCCTGCTTCAACTCCCCTCATCCAGCTTACGACTGTCTACACCGGGTAGTTGCCCGCCATGAGCGCTTCAACGTCGGCCACGGCCTTCGGGATGGGCCGCCCCAGCACCCGGGCGCTGTCCGCGGTGATCAGCACGTCATCCTCGATGCGGAATCCGCCCAGGTCAAGGTACTTGTCCACCTGGTCGTAGTTGATGAATTCGGCGTGGCGCTTCTCGGCGCGCCACTGCTCCACCAGCGCGGGGATGAAGTAGATTCCCGGCTCGATGGTGATGCAGTAGCCGGGCCGCAGCGGCCGGATCATCCGAAGGTAGCCCAGTCCGAACTGCTCGGAGCGCCGATTGTCGGGGCCGTAGCCCACGAGATCGCCCAGATCCTCCATGTCGTGCACGTCGAGGCCCAGCATGTGGCCCAGGCCATGGGGGAAGAACAGGGCGTGGGCGCCGGCGGCCACCGCCTGCGGGACATCTCCTCGCATGAGCCCCACCGCCACCAGTCCATCCGCGATGACGCGGGCCGCCTCCAAGTGGACGTCGCGGAACGCCACATCGGGCCGGCACATCCGGGTGGCCCGCTCGTTGGCCGCCAGGACGACCTCGTAGATCTCGCGCTGCCGTGAATCGAACGTGCCCGTGATGGGGAAGGTGCGGGTGATGTCGCTGGCGTAACCGGCGGTGGTCTCGGCGCCGGTGTCCATCAGCACCATGCCGTGGGCGGGAATCTGGTTATGGTACGCGTGGTTGTGCAGCACCTCGCCATGGATGGTCACGATGGGGGGAAAGGACAGCGCCATCCCTCGGCTCATCGCCGCGTCGTGCATGGCTGCCATGACTTCGAATTCGGTTCGCCCCGGCGCGATGGTTTTCGCCGCCGCCGCGTACATGTGGAAGCTCACCTCGACCGCGCGTTCGATCTCGGCGACCTCCTCGTCGCCTTTCATCAGCCGCAGTTCCACCACGGCCCGCTTCAACGCCTCGCTGGCGTTCTGGCGGGTTTCCTGCGCGCTGAGGTGCAGCAGGCCGGCCAGCTTCAACAGATGGTCGCCACGATACGGCGGCAGGTAGTGCAGCGTCTGGGCGCCGCCCCGAAACGTGAAGAGAAACTGCTCCAGTGAATCGATATCTTCCACCCGGTGGATGCCCACCGCCTCGCCCAGCGATTCCAGCGACGGCAGCGGTCCGGTCCAGACGATATCGGCCACCGTCGGCTTGTAGCCGAACAGGATGTCCTCTTCCGGGGTCATGAGCAGGGCCATGTTGGGGATGGCGTGTCCGGCGAAGTAAAGGAAATGGCTGTTCTGGCGGTAGGGGTAGGGATTGTCCACGTAGTTGCGCGGCGCCTCATCGTGGCCCAGGATCAGGATCCACGAACCGTTCATGAGCTGCCGCAGCGCGTTCCGGCGATTGGCGTACACCCGAGCGTCGAACATGATTCCTCCAGGCAAAGGTTTCTAGTAAGATATACCAGATTCGAGCCGTTGTACAGCCCTCCCCGGCGCATGGCCGATCTGATGAGAGTTAACTGTTGATTTGATTGAGGCTTGCCGACAATGCACCCTGTACCTCACGGAATCCGGAAAGAGGCGGAGTCGTTTCTCCACGACTGCACCGTTCTGCATCTGGCCACCGTTTCAGCTCAAACTCCATGGTGTGCGGCGGTTTACTTCGCCCATCGCGGCCGGCGGTTCTATTTTTTCTCCAGCCCCGACTCCCGCCATGTGCGCCAATTGCAGGATCTTCCGCGGGCCGCCGGCTCGATCTCGGAGGACAATGCCGATTGGCTGAAAATTCGGGGCGTGCAGTTGTCGGGTACCGTGCACCGGGTGGACGTCGGGGTCGAAAAAATCCAGGCCATTGGCCTATACCTCGCCAAATTCCCGCTGGTGGAGTCATTTGTCGTCAGCCAGCACGGCGCCGGACACCTGCCCGCCAGCCGGCTCGCCCACCTGTCCATGTACTGCCTCGATGCCGACAAAATGGTCTACACGGACAACCGCCGGGGCTTCGGGTGGCGCACGGAGCTGCACCTCGACGACTGAAGCACTCGCCCACGTTGACTGCATTCCCCGCGTCCAGTGTGATTCTGGAATCTGCGCCGCCAGCATCTCACCGGGATTTTTCACCGGGTCACCCGTCAGATGGCCCATAAAAAAAAATAATCCGGCCCGGAGGCCGGATCGGAAAAAATGGTTGGCGATTTGCATTATGACAGCACACTCGGTGCATGTCAAGCGAAAAGGTGTAAATTTGGTGTATTTCACTCAAGACTGTCCCGATCAGTCGTACTGAGCATCCAAAAGTGCCTGGTGGCTTCAAACCAGCCCCGCATTGCCATCGGTGGATGATTTCTGTAGAATGGATGCTTATGCGCGGAACCGGAAAGACCTTCATCGTGGCGATCACGGGAGCCAGCGGCTCCATCTACGGCTGGGATTTGCTCCAGCGGCTGGAAAAAGCCCCTGAGGTGA